>ERZ1292629.2151-Hain-H43-01um-R1-2151-length-17325-cov-4_pt1 | contig 11850 bp, 12 predicted proteins | sample MGYA00564399_ERZ1292629 | MGnify/ENA primary metagenome ERZ1292629 (study PRJEB36523, sample SAMEA6512636) | groundwater metagenome | collected 2019-01-08 | study: AquaDiva: Metagenomics assemblies of 32 groundwater samples | reverse complement strand
CACAAAAATAAATGTTGTTGAAAGGCTGGCAAGCAGGCTTGCGGTTCCAGGGCATGTTGGAAAAGAGCATAAAATAATCACAAGCTGGAGCTCTGGAAAATACACACATAATATGCAAACAGTTTTGAAAGCTTTTGCAACAATTCAGGAAAAAACAGGCAAAAATCCTGTTCAAGTTTTTGTTGAGGCAATTGAAAATGGTTCGCCAAGAGATGAAATAACAGTTATTGAATCAGCAGGCGCAAGATATCCGCAGGCAGTAGATTGCAGCCCAATCCGCAGAATTAATTTAGCAATAAGATGGATAGTTCAAGGAGCTTACAATAAAAGTTTTGGAAAAAAGACAAAAATGGCAGATGCTTTAGCCAATGAAATAATTCTTGCCTCAAAACTGAATTTAGAAAGTTTCGCTGCCAGAAAAAAAACAGAAGCTGAGGCGCAAGCTGACGGCGCGAGATAAATACCCATTCTGAAGTATAGAAAGAATTAAATATTCAATTCAATAAGAATATTTAACATGAGTGCTCAAAAAATAGTTATTGAAAGAAACTCTTCGCGAGAGATAATTGACCGTGCATATGCTGCAATGACTGAGACTTATAAAAAATTAGTTTGCGAGTATTGCTTAAATACCCATATTGGTATTTCTGCTATTATCGCAAATGCGGGATGCCCTAATCGCAAAGTAATGCTGGATTTTTTAAATGGCGGAAATTCAACGCCTACTGGTATTGATTTAGAGCGTGGAATAAGCTATTGCAGGTTAGAAGGAAGATTTGTAGATGAAGTTTCTGTGGAAATCTCAAGAGAAGTAATGAACACTCAGCCACTTATGAATGCCCCGCCTAAAGAGATTCGTGAAGAAATTGAAAGAAGACTTGCAATATTAAATTGGTTTTATCTTGCAACAACTGAAAGAGCTCTTCAACAAGCAGAAGCGAGATAAATTTCTATTTTATAATCTCTTCTATTCCATCACAATAAAATTTAAGTAAGAACTTTATCTGGCAATAAAATGAAAATCCCTGCAGAGATTACAGAAAGCGCAGGCAGATATTCTGAAAACCTAAGAAAAGCTGCAGAAAAACTTCTAAAAACCCACAAAAAACATCTTAAGGCAATTATTTTAGGAGAGGAAAGTTTTGCTAAAAATATCCACGATGCCGAAGGGCGCGCTCTTGGAAGCTGCGTAGATGTACGGGGAAATGTTATTACAACTGCAGAATTAATTTTCTTAATGGATTATAGATTTGCAAGCCAAAGAGGAAGTAAGTGCTTGCTGGAATTCCTTGACCATCTTGATGAAGTTGGAAGAAAATACAGCATAAAAGGAAAATTTAAGCTAGAGGTTTATGCATACCCTTATGCAAGATATGCGTCTGAAAAAATTGAAAAAGCAAAAGAGAGGATTATTTACAGAAATCGAAGAATTAAATCATTCTAAGATTTTGCCTATTATTTTTATGCTCGCATCTTTGAAGGCATCCCAATTCGCATATGAAACTCCTTGCTTTAACATATGCTCTTTTTTTAAAGGAGAATCAACACCATAAAGCAAAATTCCTATTGGATATCTTTTGCCAAAAATTTTCACGATTTCATAATTTTCCATTTCTATAACATCTGTGTGCTTCTTAAGATTCTCAGCGATTTTTAAAATAACTTCTTCTGAATTATTTTCTGCGTATTTAGGAGAAAGAACCTGGTTAATTGTTAGAGTTGTGCATTTAAATCCTTGAATTTTATCTGAAAGAATATTTCTGCAACATATGGACCATTTAATGTTATATTCTTGAATATCTTTTTGAGTGAAAATATAATCCTTGAAACTTAATTTCTTAAACCTTTCTGGAAGATAAAAGCAGTTAATTTTACCATTGAGAACCCCGCAAAAGCCTAGATAATAAATTACTTCAAATTTAAGTTTCATTTTTGATATTTCTTGAATTGACGGCGGGACTTCTCCTTTGATTTTTATCCTTTGCTTGCGTATTGAATCATTTTCTACACCAAAACAGAACTGAAATGTAAGTGTTGTGTTTTTTATCTGAGATATATACCTAAATTCATTCTCCTTTTTTATTTGACATCTAAATCTTTTTTCAAGCTCTCTGAAAAAACCTAAGTCATCAATTATATGCCCGGGCCAATCCCCTATTAGAACTAAGATGTTTTTAGATTTCATTTTGTCTCTTTCTTAAAACCAAATAAACAACTCTTTTCTTTGGAATATCTGGGTTGTCTGTTACAATCTCTCCTTCAAAACCATTTTTCTTGAAAATTTTTAGAGCATTTTTCAAATCTTCCTCGCTCTTGGGATAAAATTGCATAACTGACTTGCCTTCTTTTTTCAGCACGTGATTAACTCCTAAAGCAACTTCCTTAATATCTGACTCCTCTTTGAGCCACTGCAGAGCAGAAGCAGAAACAACTCCGTCAAATTTTCCCTTACTGAATAATTCAGAAAGCCCGCAGATATCTCCTTGAACTACTTTAAGAGCTTTCTCTTTTGCATGCCTGAGCATTTGCGGGAGAATATCTAATCCAAGAACATCAAATCCATTATTCAGATAAACTTCTGTTGTATAACCGACGCCGCATCCCAAATCCAATAATTTAGAGCCCTCTTTCAAATTGAGCAGTTGCAAAATTCTTAATGCAATTTTCTGCTGTGCGCGCCGCATTCCGCCAGAACGCACGTATTTCTCGACTTCTTCTGAAGTGTAATATTTATCTGGACTTTCATAAATTTCTTCTGGGCGGACTATTTTGACTTTCCAGCCCTTATTTTTCCTGTCTGAATTTCTCCATTTCATTGCAATTAGCAGTTAACTGGGCTATTAAAACTTTCACAATATTTAATAAGAATATCTCCCGCCCAGAGCAGAAAACAACCTGCTTGTTCCGAACAAATTACTAAAAACGAAGAACAAAAGACATTAAAAGTGTATAATATGTTATACACTTAGATATATCAAAGTGTATAGCACAGAATACAAAGATTTATAAATAACGTATAGTATAATATACACTTGGAAGATATAGAAATAATAAAGATTTTGAATAAATACAACTCTTGGTGGGATAATAAACCTATTCCAGAATCAAAAACAAGCCAGTTTAAAAGAGGAGATTTTTATATAATCCAGAAAAACTTAGAGAAAAAAGAGATAGATTCAATCATTGGGCCAAGACGTGTCGGCAAAACAATTCTTATTCATCAGTTAATCCAGAGTTTATTAGACTCTAAAATTGACCCAAAGAGAATACTCTATCTCTCGGTTGATGAAGTGGAATTAAATCGGGGGGGAGCAGAATTAAAGCACATTTTGGAGGCATACTCAAAATATATTATTAAAAAACCCTTTGAAGATTTAAATGAGACTCATTATTTGTTCTTAGATGAAGTGCAAGAACTTAAAGATTGGGAAAGAATTCTTAAAAATTGGCATGATTTAGGATATAAGTTAAAGTTTATTATATCTGGCTCATCATCTATTTGGATAAGCAAGGGAACTGAAGAATCTTTGCTTGGCAGAATAAAGACTTTTGTAATGATGCCCCTTAAATTTTCTGAAGTTCTCAGATATAAACAAATAATTTCAGAGGATTTTGCAATAGAAAGAAAAAAAGTCCAAGAGTCTTTAATAAAAGCAGTTGAGAAGAGAGATATCTCTATATTTAGGAAAGAATTAGAGAGATTTACTGGAAATATATCTCCGAAAAGAGGAAATATTGAAATAGAGCTTAATAGGTATCTTATTGTTGGGGGATATCCTGAATTCTTGCAAGAAACAGATTATAGCAAGATAGGTGAATCAGTGAGGGATAAAATAAAGCTTATATTCTTTAAAGATATTGTTCGTTATTTCAAAATCAGAAACCCTGAAGTCCTGGAAGATTTGTTTAAACTTCTTGCTAAAAACTCAGGAAATTCTCTTAACTTGACTCAAACTGCAAGCATTCTTGACATCCAAAGACCTACACTAAGGGATTATTTAAAATATCTAGCAAAAGCATATCTAATTAAATCATCAGAGTTTTATTCAAGCAGCAGAAAAACAAGAATAAGAAAACAAGATAAGATATACGTGCTTGATGCCGGAATAAGAAATGGAATATCTGATTTTCTCAGCGATGAATTGATAAAGGATGAGACTGAAATGGGGATGATAGTTCAAGGAGTTTTATTTGACCATCTCTCCAGGCTAAAGTTCAATCTTGAGCCAGGGCCAGAGACAGATATCTTTTATTGGAGAAATAAAAAAGAAATAGATTTTGTAATGGAAGTCAAGCGCAAGCCTATTCCGATAGAATCAAAGTATAGAAATGTTCTTCCAGAAACAACTCTTTTAGAGATAGGGGATTTTCTCAAGGAAAATAAATCCTCATTCGGTATTATAGTCACTAAAAATCTTTTTAAGACAGACGGGAACATAATTAAGATACCCCTTTGGCTTTTCCTGCTTATTGTGTAACCTCTATTTTTTAGTTTTGGATAAGACGACAAGGTTAGAAGCGAGATAGGCGCAGCAAAAATAATGAGGATTTTAGAGAATTAAAGCAATGAGCAGAGGAGGGATTTATTTTTTTGAAAAGCGAGGAACGAAGAGACGAGCAGTTGACACGGTAAAATAATTATTTATGATCTGTAAAGATAAAATCTTATGTAAGAAATATCAGGAAAGAATAATTTTATTGAATTCTTCTAAGAACTTCTTTACTCCTTTTACATTCGTCATGTGCAGTCTAACAAATTCTTCACTTAAACCTATCTTATGCCCAGCCATTATCAAAATGCCTTTTTTCCGCATTTCTTCTTCTAACTTAGTCGATTTGAAACCCTCTCTTAGTTTTATTAAAGCGAAGTTAGAATGCGAATCATAGTAAATAAAATCTTTTTTATCTTTAAAATAATCTTTCAGAGCAAGATTGCAATTTCGAATTATCCTCTTTTTAGTTTTTACTATTTTTTCATTATCTATAACAGATAAACATTTCTTTAGAGCATGAAGGTTATGTGGCAGGTCTCTCTTATTGTATAACTCTATTGCAATCTCGGAGTTGTTTGTGGCTAAGAAACCAATTCTTTCTTCAGATAAACTATGGCTTTTAGAAAAAGAGTGTAATACAACTATCTTCTTATCACTATAATCATGAAGAAGAGTCTTGCTCGATATTTCGGGTAGGGTATTAACCAGACTTCGGTCAAATAAGATTATACAATCTGATGGCAGTTCTCTGAGAATTCTCTTTATTTGCTCATCAGCGATTGGTTTCCCAGTAGGATTGTTTGGCGTGGTCAATAAAACAACATCGGGCTTATTCATTTTCATATTTCTAATAAAATCTTCCAAACAAAATTCCATATGTTCATCTCTGCCCACAAGAATTTGTTCTATCTTCCATTCTGTAAGTTGTTTTATAGAAAAGAAATAGTTCGGAACATCTAATAATACTCTTAACTTTCTTTTTTGTTCATGTAGAAATTTGACTGAAAGGGCAGAAAAGAATAGAATCAGATTACTGTTTGAGCCATAATTTAGCATAACTTGATTTTTCAGCAATTCTAATTTTTTAGCTATTTTTTCTTCTATAACACTCTTTAATAAAAGAGGTTCGAGATATCTCTCCCCGTGATTTAAATCAATCATCCTCTAATAAAAAACTGCAACAATTTAAACTTTCCGTTATCACCCCGACAAATAAAAATGTTTTTAAACTGCAACTGCATATCGTTGTTATGCACTGGTTTAACTTTGATAAATTGAGTCTAATGAAACATGTTTGGCAAGGAGAGTTGAATCGCATATTCCACACAAAAAATATTACAATTATGAAATTTAGTGGGAAAAGGGGGTATAAGTTCCACGATGATGGGCATAAAAGCGAGCAGATAACTATCTTATTGAAAGGAAAGTTCAATTTTTATGTGGGAAATGAAAAAAGAATTATGAAAAAATGGGATACTATTTTTATTGAGCCATATGAAAAACACGGTGGAGAAGCGTTAACCGATATTGAGGGGTTAGATGTTTTTTTTCCTAAAAGAACTGAAGAAAAATATAGGGTTGATTAAATTTATCACCATCTTTCTCCCAGAAGAAGGCTTTCTTTTTACTCTTCCTTTTCTATGCCTAAAACTTTCTCGGACAGGTTTCAGAAGTACAAGAAGCCAATTAGTGGGCTGACAAAAAGGGTTTTACTGACGAGTCTATATAGGAAAAAAGTTCTAAAAATGGGTAGATTTGTTGATTTTTTTACTGACATAATATTTAATAAGGACAAGCTCTTTATTGCATTATGCCTGAAGATATTAATTCTGGAAGGTTTGAATATGTTTATGGTTCTTTAGAAGGAGTTATTAATGGTAATGGTCGCTTGTTGTCTAGTGTTCAATCTGATAGTGTGGTTAATGCTATCTTTGATAGTGCAAGAAAAAAAAGCCCCCTTCCAGTCATAGGCGTTTGCCAGCCATATTATCATGAAGAGAATAAGATAGGTCTCAAAAACGCCATACGCGAAACATCACAAAAAATAGTTGAAAGAGTTTATGGTTTTAGAGATGGAATATATCCTCTTCTAACTGCAATTATCTATCATCCTGGGATGAATCATTCTGATGAAATTAGAAGAGCACTTCCAAAAAGTCCAATAGCACGAGTTGTTCTTTATCCTTCTGATAAAATGCCTAAATTTGATTTGAAACCAGATTTAACAATTCAACCTGAAGCGAGATATAGAGTAATTTTTAACTGCTTAACTCCTCAAAGTGAAGCATATTTAAGAGAGTATGCTGATTTTATGGAAGGTGTTGGTCGAAGATATGGCTTGACCTTGCCTGAATTTATAGCATTTGAAATAACAAAACCCAACTCTAAGATATTATCTCTTGGAGAGAATAAATTACTTGAACAAAAAACAGCTCTGGCACATCTTTTCTTGCTATTGCCTGAAGTAAATTCTGTTTCTCAAGCTCACAAAACTAAGATTCGCGCTGTTTAAAATTTGCAATGTTTGAGGCGCCTGCACAATGTACAACATTCTAAAACTTTTTTAGCTGCAATAAAAAGGAAAATTATTATCATTATTCTCTTTAAACCTATATACTGGCAAACTATAATGTTTAATAAACGAAGATTTTACAATTTTTAATGGATGAAAGAAATTCTTCTTGCGATACTGGAATGATTGAATGGGCAAATTCACTTGCGCGCACAGCTTATTGCGAGGAATTGAAAAGAAATACTTATGCATTAGAATATCTGACTGAAAAAAGAGGTTTTACAATGCCAACACTTCAAGAATTTGGAATAGGTTATGCGCCAAATTCTTGGAATTATGTTGCAAACAAGCTTAGAACAGAATATAATATTCCAATAGAAGTGTTAGTTGCTGCTGGTCTTGTTATTGAAAGAAAGGGCGAGCCAACACACTACTATGACAGATTTAGGAATAGGATTATGTTTCCTTGGGAAGTAAGAAAGAGAGAGGAAGAAATAACTGCAGGATTTACTGGGCGTACACTTGATCCAAAAGAGCAAGCAAAATATCTTAATACTTCTGCGACTCCTTTATTTCAAAAAGGGAACTTGCTGTGGAGTTTTGACCGTGCAATTAGGTCTGCTGTTGAAAAAGGCACAATAGTTGTTGTAGAGGGACCAACAGATGTTATGCGCGCTCATCAGATTGGAGCTTATAATTTTGTATCTCCGTGCGGGACAAGTTTGACAGAGCAGCACATGGAACTAATTCAAAAAAAACTGCCAGATGCAAGAGTAATTTTATGTTTTGATTCTGACGAAGCGGGCAGGAAAGCCACAGAGCGCGCATTGGATGCTTTTTTAGGCTATAATATAAGCGTTGCAGTTCCGGCAGTTTCTGGGGACCCCGATAGTATTCTAAGCAGGTATCCTTTAGGGTATCTTTTAGATATGCAGGAAGACGGACTTGAGCATCTTATCAGATTAAAGATGGAAAATTTAAAAATTAATTCTCTTTCTGATACTGGAGATTGCACAAGTCTTGCCAGAGCAATCAGCCCCGCATTCTCTTTACTAGCGCAAAATCATCCTGGGAGATTCGGGGCGTATGTTGACAGACTAATGCAGAAAATGAGAGCAAGTGGAATTAGCAGAGATTCATTATTGAGTTGTTTAGAGGAAAAAATTCATGTTAATCATGAACTATCAGGAAGAAGACTTAACGATGCTCAGTTTTTAGAGGCGCGTTTTATGCAGAGGCTAGTTTATCTCGCTCCAAGAGGAAGTTTGCACTCGACATTAGATTATCTTAGCGAACACACAACTCTCAAAGCAGATATGACATTACCCGAAGCAAGCGCATTATTTGATTATCTAAAGAAACAATATTCTGAACTGCAAGCACAGCAGCATTTTAATGGCTTTGGGCTGCCTTTATTTGGAAGAAACGCGAAAGCTTGTGTTGTTGATGAAATTAAAAGGCGGGCGAGTTCACAAAAAATTGAAGTAGATGGAGAAACGTTAAGTTTATTACTTGATACACGCAATATTTTAGAGCCTCCAAAATTAAAGTCTCTTTTAGAGATGGTTGAGCTCATTCATGCAAATACTAATCTTATGCCTGCATTAAGAAAGGCAGTGAGAAACCATGCTCTTGATGAGATAAGGGCGGGAGTAGATGGATTAATAAAAAAAATTTCATAAAATGCGAAAAAAGAAAAAAGAAATAAGAGTTGGAAATTATACTGTGAGAAGAACACTAAATGGACATTTTAGAATAGGTGCAATAAACAATCCAAAATTAAAAGTATATGTTTCATCTTTACAAGAAACTAGAAAACAATATGACGAAGAAATGCAACAACATAATAGAATAAGTTCTACTTCACTAAAACATCTTTATTATCTTCCACTTATTTTAGGTGAAAGCCCGAGCAGAAAAAGAGGCGAGAGCTAATTAAAAGACCGCCTTGTCATCCTGAGGTCTCTCAAGAAGAAATGGATAGCACAATTGCAGAGCAATATCCTCTATCAGAAATTAAAAAATTGCAAAGAGGAGAGCCTGCACGACTTCCGAGTATACGTGAGTTTGTATGTACTAGAGTTGGAAATGCAGCTGTAAGAAGAGAAAGCCTTAGAACTGCAATTGAAAGAGTGTATTCTCCAGTTAAATATCCTAACTTATATTTTAAATTATCAAGAAAAATCAAAGGATTGTCAGGAATTAGCGAATCGGAATTAAGAGATGAGCTGCTTTTAAATTTCTACAAAGGCAGAACAGTTAATCCAGATTTGCTTGTGCGCTCTTTATGTTCACAAGAGAGAAGAATGTTTGCTAAAATTAGGGCTTTAACGATGGCTTCGAGAAAAAATACCCTTCTTCTAAAATTAAAAAATCCCGGAGATATTGTGGAAAATCTAACTGGAATAGCTAAACCAGATATTTTTGTATACCAGCATCAGATGCATGATTTTTCAAGTATTGCAGAATACCTGACTCGCGTTATTTTTCGCTGCGCGCATCTTATTGACTTGAAGGTTTCTTATTTAGATGGGTCTAGGATTTTAAGAGATACCTGGCCAGAATTAGAATTTAGCTATACTGACAGAAAGGGCGTAATGCACAATGGGAGGGCAGATTTGAGAAATGGCAATAGATTAATTGAAGTTAAAGCAAAAATGCCTGGATATAGGCAAAAAACTGAAGCTGTCGCAGAAGTAGAGGCCAAATGCAAAGTTGGGGGAATAAATTTTTGGGAGAGCTGGGACCCAATTAGAAGGAGCCTTGTTGTTCTTCATCAAGATCCTGCTTATTCAAATGACTTTGCAAAGTCACTTAGAAAAGATGGAATTTTAGTAATGGAATATCCAAAGATTCGCAAATATCTGGAAAAGATTATTCCTGTAGTTAAGGAGAGGTACGGTCCATTACTGGAAAGTCTGCGGCCTGGCTTTCATTTAGAGGATTTACTTCAACTTGAGGAAGAACTTTGTCTTTCACCATTCAGACTTCTTCGGGGGGGCATGGACGCACGAAGAGAATGGACTTTAGATTTGTTAAAAGCAATTGATGTAAAGGTTAAAGAAATTCAGGAAAATGGCGGCGTGCAACTGAAAACAGATTGTGAACAAAAGGGATTAGAGTCTTTATGCAATGGAAGAGAGATTCAATATTCTGGCGGGCATTTTCTCTATGCGCGAAAAAGTATAGAAGAACTTGGAATGGAAGAAGTTGGAAAATTTATAAAATTGAACAGAGAGAATCTCTCTTCTGGAGCTAAAAAAAGATTTCCAGAACTTGCAAGAATACCGACAGAAAACATACTTTTTTTTGATATAGAAACTGGTGGATTTCTTTATCAAGCGCCTATTCATACAATTGCTCTTGCGCATGTTAACAACGGATTATATGCTGAATGCCTTATTGCACGCAACCCGAGCGAGGAGAAAGCAATGCTCCAATATTTTTCAGACCATTATTCAGGATATACAAGATATTTTACTTATAATGGAACTTCATTTGATGTTCCGTTTATCCCAGATAGAATGCATCAGAATGGCGTGCTTGCTGGAGGAGATGCACTAAAAGGATTTGATGCGCATCTTGAAGCGAGGCATGATGACCTTTACCCTATTTTTAAAGGCAGAATGAAAACTGAGATTATAGACCATAAACTTGCGACTGCTGAAAAAGTTGTTCTGAAACATACACGAACTGGTGATGTGCATGGGGGAGACATTCCTAAAATTTTTAGAGCTTTTTCATATGGAGAGTCAAATGCAGCACAAGCAATGAAGGTAATTGAGCACAATATGAAAGATGCTTTTACAACAGCTGCTTTGCTGATGTATTTGAGGGCATAGTTGCTGACTTGGCTGAATGTTTGCAATTTTGGTAATGCTTAAACTTAATGAGAAAAAATCAAAAACAAATTATTGTCTTTAGGGGAAGCCTGATAATAAGTTGCCAAATTTTACGTATGAACAGATAGAAATAAATTCTAATTATTTTATTATATTCAAGGACTTAATTAATTGAGCAGTTTAGTCCTTGAATATCAAGGGAAAAACATACAATTTTGCTCAATTATTTATGTTTTTCACTATAGGATTAATATTTCTTACTAAATATAAATTTTTTTAGTTAATTATTATTCTCTTTATTTTTTTAATTTATTAGGCATTTTATTCTGCGTTAATCCATTAATTATTTATTTTAATCCTGCATTGCTCTATCTCCGTGGCGAGACCATATGATATTAATCAAAAATAAGCTTATAATCTCCTTTATAAAATATTGAGGACTTTGAAAAACCCCAAAGTCCTCTATCGAACCGCTTTGAAAACCCTCTCGTAACTACAAAATTGAAGGGTTATTCAAAGCTCTCTATTGAGAGATTAGAATAATGCTTGATGCAACTTTCAAGCTTTTTTATCTAAACAAGTAGTAAATTAGATTTATATATCCAGAGAAGTTAACGCAGGCATGACTATTGAGACTAGATTTAGAGCTATTCGCTCGGGTGAGAGAGATGGAAGACCTGCAGTCATTCACGAGATTGACCAATTTGGATGGTTTAGTGAGGGCATGGAAGATGTTAGTGAATTACCTGATAGATTAAAGGCTAGCGTGGTGGATTTCTTGTTTCCTAACCATGATGCCTGCCTAACAGTGAGGGGAAAAAGTTACGGAAACTGCACAGCTTATTTTACTGCTCGTAATGGTAAAGGATTATGGAAAGTTTTTGAATATAATATAAAAATAGAGAAAAAAAATCTTTTTGTTCCTGAAAGAGTTGAAAGTGCAGATTTAAGAATTTTTACTACAGAGATTTCTCCATTCTTGCATAGAGGAGAATATTCTCCC
>ERZ1292629.3617-Hain-H43-01um-R1-3617-length-11851-cov-6_pt1 | contig 11851 bp, 6 predicted proteins | sample MGYA00564399_ERZ1292629 | MGnify/ENA primary metagenome ERZ1292629 (study PRJEB36523, sample SAMEA6512636) | groundwater metagenome | collected 2019-01-08 | study: AquaDiva: Metagenomics assemblies of 32 groundwater samples | reverse complement strand
CCATCATCAGACATCTATAAGGACCCTCCTCATAAAGACAAGAGATATATTTATGAAGCGTAATTCTAACTGCTCCGATCGGCGCAATCGTCGTGTTCGCGGCGCCCGGCATTGGCGGATCTATACATAACTCCGGCTTACCCTCGCCTTGAGAAAAACATCCATACTTCTGGATTGTCGGCCAAATCTGGCTCCAAGCAATTTTATAAGTCCCGCCCGGTTGCCATGTCTCGCCAGCCGAAGGCGAATAAACCTTGAATCCTCTATCCGGAATCGGAATCGGCTTAGGGGACACCGGGCAAGTAACTAGCGTCGGCTCTACGGTTGTTGACTGAATCGCCGACAATGCGCCGCCGCTAAATGCCCTCGAAGCAATCAGTTTCGCCTCAATTCTTTCTTTGGTCTCAACGTCCAAAACTCCAGTCGCGGACAATCCCGCCTGGCTTTGAAATCGCGTTACCGCTTTAGCGGTTAATGGTCCGTAATAACCAGTCACCAATCCTTCCGGATAAATTGACTTATCGGTCTTTAAAACCTCTTGAATCACTTTAACTGAATCGCCTTGATAACCAACTTTAATTCCAACTGGCGGCAAAGGACAATCCGCCGCCCCCAACACCACTTTTTTAGCCACAAATCCCCAGAAACCGCCTTCCAGATTCTGCCACTGCAACTGTCCCCAAAGCGTCACGGTCTGGCCTTCATATTGATAAAGCAACTTTTGAGCATCGTCGTTCACTGCCTTAACCGCGTAGGCCTTGCCATCAGCAACATTAATCGTATGTGTCCCCCACATCGTTGAAGTTAATCCTGTTCGGGCTAGAACTCCTGAAAGCGTGTCCCAACCCCGCTCTGGTTCAGTCGGCTTCGGAACCGATGGCGTAACCGGCTTAACTTGGCCTCTTAACGCATCAAGCTGCCCTTGCAAATTTTTTATCATCTGGAGCAAAGAGGTTATCTGTTTCTGTAATGCCTCAATAGTAGTGTCCACTCCTTGCGCCAAAACTTTTGTCTGCGGTGTAAAAATCAAAACCGCCACAAAACCCGCTAAAACCATTAAACTAATAAATTTTTTATTCATGATTAGATTTTATTTACCCTCCTAAGTTTCGTAGAAATTTTGGCGGGTTTACCCTCCTAAGTTTTTCGACAAAAAATTTTGGAGGGTTATTTTTAACCTTTTTCAAGCTAACATTTATAAGCTTATAATCGGCCTTTTAAATATATACGTTTTCTATCCCAAAAAGTTACCTTCTTATATATAAGTAGCCCTAATAACTTCTAGGCGCCCCGGATCCGGATTTGCCCGAACCCAAATATTCAAACGATCCAATATCAGGCAAAGCATCGCGCAAGTTACCCAAAATATCCACGATCGGCATATTTGATATCAAAGCCGCGTCCCGAGCCGGACTATTCTGGGGAATGGCACCGTAGAAATTCACCAATCTCTCAAACTCCTGTCGAATCGTTGCCGAGCCGCTTATAAACATGCCACTTCCCTCATCAAACACCGGCAAAATAACATTCGCCTGATTGGTGTTAATAAGCGGATTGGCCACAATTTTACTGGAATCAATCGCCGGGTTAAGCCAATCGTAAATCGGCAAACTGCTGCCATTATTCCAATACAAATTTCGATTAAGACTGATAGTCGAAGTGGTAATCTTACCGAAAATCATCGAAAACCTAACTCCCATACTCCCGGCCGGATCAGCCCAAATATTATTGTTAATCGTGTAATTTCCGGAAGTAGGATTTTCACCCGTGGTTCCTATTCTAAATCCATAAGAACCGGCTGGCAGATCGCCGATTATAGTGTTCGCCCGGACATTCGCTCCCAAGACACCTAAAAGCTGCATCGGCGCCGCCATACTGTCAGTCGAATTGCCGATTAAAAGATTATTTTCAATTAAAGCATCTGTCGCCTCATGTTGCGGGGCGCCGTCTTCCCCAAGTTGGATAAACGCCTCATCGCTTTTGCCCTGGTAATTTAGAAACACATTTCTGGCAATAGTGTAACGAGGCGACTTCACATCTGGCGGCACCACTCCCACTTCATTCGCCTCACGCTTAATCGTGATAAATGACTGCGCTCCGCCAGAATTACGAGTGAAAAAGATGTTATCAATTATGTCGAGCTCGCCGGGTTTTACCGAATCAATTAAATCCACGCCCGGCAAATTCGGATGGTCCGAAATAATATTGCCGGCAATTTTAATGTTCCGGGGAAAATATGGCCCCCATCGGTTTACTTTAATTACTTCATTACAAGCGCCGGAGGGAAAATCGCTGCCATAAATAATGTTGTTTCTTAAATTCACGTCCGAAGTATCTTGAATATGCACCACAAACCCAAGCCACCGGAAAGTGCAGGTAGGATTACCCGAATTTTTATTGGAAATTATAAACCCTTCGACATTTAATTTGGTTGAATTGATAGTCCCGCTACTGTTTTGAATATAAAGAATTGTGTCTCCAATTAATTGACCATCATTATTGACGAGCTTCGCCTTATAAGGATGCTCGGATTTAAGCGTCACCCAATTATCAAAAGTTCGAATCACGTTAACCCGCCCGTTGTAAATTCCGTCTCTAACCAAAATCGTAGCACCGCCTTCTTTGGGTATTTGATCGATCGCGTGCTGAATGGTTTTCCAAGGTCGGACAAGAGATCCGTCATTCGCGTCGCTCCCGGTCGTCGCCACATAATAAGTTTTACCGTCAGCCGCCGAGTGAACATTCACATCGCTCGTCTCCGTGCCTTTAACGCTCGCGCCCTCAGGTAAATAAGAAACATTCAGTTTAAAATTCCCGCCCGGATTATTTTCAGAAATATTCCAACTGGTAATACAACTTCCTCCATCGGTAAGATTGGAGCAAACTTTGGGATTCTGTTCGTTCACATAAAAAGGATAATCGTTATTTTGGCCAACCTCTGGCTCTGGAAAAGAATTGCTGACCATCATCTCTAAATCATCGAAGTCGCCGAAAAGATTGGTTGTTGGCGGCACCGAACAGGCCGGATAATCATGCAGCCATTTTCCTTCATCGCTCATTATAAAAGCCCGAAGCACGTGCTGTCCTTCTATATTATCCAGATTAAAGGTTTGAGTTATGGCGCCGTCGGTATCTCCAGCTTGGCTGTCGCAACCAGTGAGCGCTCCCGAAGCTTGAGTCCATTTGCCGAGTTGCCGCCAAGAAACAGTGTTGTAATACCAAAGCACTAAAGCATCATTGGCGCCCGCTCCGCCTACTTGCTTACAATCATAATTAACGTCAACTTTAATTTGCTCGCCCGGGTGGACGTATTTTGTTTTATTAATTTTTATATCATCAATCACGCTTAAACCGTCACACTGATGACTAATATAGCAAGTCGGGCCCAAAGTGTATTTAGTGCAACCCGGCTGGCCATATTTTGTGGAACACAAATTACCACAACTGTAATTACTCTCATCTCTTTTAAGGGTAGCGACAACATTGCCACAATCTCCGCCGCTACAAGTTACCACTGACTCAAAATTAAAAGATCCACCGTCATTTAATTGCACCTGGGCTGGACTATTCACCTCAGCTGAAAGTTTAGCGCAAACCGGCGCCGGCCCGCCGCTAAAAATATAGTTAATTAAATAAACCGCATCCGATAAATCAACTATATCGCTTGCATCCACATCACCCCGCGTCAAAGGATCCGGCGCCGGACCGTTATTAAAAATATAATTGATTAAATAAACGGCATCAGAGAGATCAACTACTCCACTCCCGTCCACATCGCCACAAACAAAACTAGTGCTCGCTGTTCTGCTAGAACTAATCAAAAAAGTTTTTTCCAAATCGGACTTGCAAATCTTCCCCTGCTTATATTGCTCTGATAAATTTTTTAATCCGGCCGAGGTTTTAGAAAAACTCGAAACACTGCTGCAAGATTTAAAATTGATTTTACTGACCAAGGCCTCAGCAAAAGCGCCCACCTCGCCTTGAGATAATAATTTTAAGGAATTTTTAGTAAACTCGCCGCCACCAGAGAGAAAAATCAAAATCAGAAGCAAGCCCGCGACGATAACAATTTTTTTAAAGACTCCCTGCGCTAAAAAATCTTTCATAAAAAATTTATAAAGCCGCTATCACATGTTTAATCAAAGTCGCCACGTACCCTGCCTCATTGTCATACCAAGACATCACTTTCACTAAATTCCCGTCCACCACTTTAGTAAATGACAAATCCACGATCGCCCCATAAGGTTCACCCAAAATATCCGATGAAACGAGCGGCTCCTCGCTCACCTTCAAAATCCCCTGCCACTTTTTTGAACTCGCCGCTTTTTTTAAAATCTCATTGATCTCTTGAACTGTTGTTTTTCTCTTAGCCAAAAAAATAATATCCGCCACTGACCCAGCCATAACCGGCACTCGCATCGCTGTTCCGTCAAACTTGCCGACTAATTCCGGCAAAGCTCGAGTCACGGCAATCGCCGCGCCAGTTGTTGACGGCACAATATTTTGCGCTGCGGCTCTCCCTCTCAAAAAATCTTTGCCTTTGACTGGCCCATCCACAATTGATTGAGTTGCGGTGTAAGCGTGCACGGTATTTAACATCGCTTTCTCTATCCCTGGATTCTCGGATAAAACCGCCACCACCGGCGAAGCCGCGTTAGTCGTACAAGAACCATTGGAAGTTAAGACTGTTTTTTTAAGCGCGCCTTCATTGATTCCCATCAAAACCGTCTGACCTAAAACGCCGTCGGCATCTTTAGCCGGCGCAGTAATCACTGCCCGCTTGGCCCCTGCGTCTAAATGCACTTTCGCTTTTTCATATGACTCAAATACACCAGTTGCCTCAACTACTATATCTATTCCTAATTTCTTCCACGGCAGTTCAGTTGGTTCTTTAACCTGCAAAAAATCAACCTCCTTCCCACCTACTACTAATTTTCCACTTTTAACCTTAACCTCTTTATTCCACTTTCCATAAACCGTGTCGTACCTTAATAAATAAGCCAAATTTTCCAAATCGCCCAAATCATTAATCGCCACCACCTTAAAATCTTTACTTCCAAATGACTGCTTGAAAAATAAACGTCCAATTCTCCCAAACCCGTTTATGGCAATTCTTTTCATATAAAATATTATATATCAATATCAAAAATCCCCAAACCCCGCAGGAAATAAAGCGTTTGCCACAAAAGATATTAATAACTTAAAAATTTTAGATAATCTCTAATTTTCGTAAAAACATTATCAGCATATTTATAAAAACGCTTTTCCGGCAATTTCCTACGGGGCAAAAAAAGTCGGCTCTGTGATTACAGGGCCGACTACGAGGATGCCATAGGGCGATCCACCACTTTCGACGTTCGCTGGCGTGTCTACTTGGCGGAAACCTCAAAAAAGTTGATTCGTTTCATAAAGGGTTTTCTCCCACGTGAAACATCAGTTTACATCATCCAGGTCAATATTACCTGGTAGGACTACATTTAATATATCCTTTCTCGTTCAAAAATAAAAACCCAATTATCCCCAAAACTTGGTAATTGCCTGTCCACCTCTGGTAGAAAAATTGATAATTTCTATCATATCTCAATCATATTACTATTGTATAACTATTATATCTCCCGCTTGAAATCCATATTTCTTAACCATCCCCGCCTTTACCTCTAATACTTTATTCACTGGCTCTGGCGGATGATAAATTTTTAACCCAAAAACTGATTTCCCCTCCACCGGTTGAACATTTTCTTCAAATCCCACAATTTCATCATCTTGAATCCAAACAATATCAATCGAAAACTTCATATCTTTCATCCAAAACCCTTGGTCACCTGATGAACTAAACACAAAAAGCATTCCCTCGTTTTCGCCCAAAACTTCGCGACCCGATAAACCTTTCATCCTGGCTCCCAAAGTATCCGCCACCTCCACTTCAAATCCAACTTCCCCTATTTTTATAAACGAAGTTTTAAACTTAGTCCCGCTTGCGCCAAAAAAATAATACCCCACTCCAGCCGTTATCAAAATAAAAATTCCTAAAATCCAATACACTTTTTTAATTTTCATTGAACAATTATGTCTCTATCGTATCTTAACCGTATTTCGATTATATCTCCGTTGTATCTTTTTGAAAATTGTTAATTCTTAAATACTTGTTTGATAATTGGTAATTGTAAATTGCCTGTCCGCCTCCGGCGGAATAATTTCTAGCATATCTCTATTCTATCTCTAATTAGTAAAAACAAAAAAGGAGCGTATATTGCAACACTCCTCTTTTTTATTTTACTGCGCCTCTTCTTCAGAATCGTCGTCGTTATCCTCCAAATCCAACCCCGTATCATTCCCCTCCTCTTCTGTCTCTTCTCCCGCCACGTTATTATTTATTTTAATAAAATCGAGCATCAAAATCTTAATTTTATTTTAAACGACCTTGCGCGCGAGGCCAATGCCTCAAATTTAGCGTGAGCCGATTTAAGCATTTCTTAATTAATAACACAAGAGCCAAAATCCCCACCCTTACCCCGTACTGAATTTCAAATTTTCTAGAACCTTCAGGTTTTTGAAATTCTAGTATCGGAGCCTGCTACATGCTATATGTTACATATTCATGTGATACACCACCACCCCCACTGCCACCGAAACATTCAACGACTCCTTAATGCCCTGCATTGGAATTTCTAAAATCTTATCTACTTTATCCAAAACTGACTTTGTGAGTCCTTTTGTCTCTTCTCCAAAAACCAACGCTATCTCCTTCTTTTTATTTTCAGTTTTTCGCTTCTCATTCTTAACTTTTAGTTTTTCATTTTGCGCCTTAAACTCGTAATAAGGTATCGCCCTCTTATCCTGCTCCACCGCTAAAATTTTAATCCGCCCCCCGGCGGACTTCCTTAGCTTTTTATAAACCGCCGTAAAACTTTTAACATATTCCCATTTCACCATTCTCTCCGCTCCCAGCGCCACTTTCTGAAAATCTTTCCTGAAATTCCCTAATTTATCCAAAGGCGTTGGTGTAATACCGATTAAAAACACCTTACTTACCCCCGCCCCATCCGCTGTTCTAAATATAGAAGCTACATTATATACACTTCTTATATTATAAAGAATTAAAATCATTCTATTGATATTACATTGAAGAATTTTTAGGATTCGGACTCCCCTGCGCCTTAAAACCGCTGTTTTCCGTCAAATTTTCCCTCTCATAACTAGTATCTTTCGGAATCTCCGCCCAAAAAACTTCTTCCACTTTTTGACTGTCAGCGCTATAAATCACAATCGCATTGTTGATGTAGGCCAAAGTGTATGATTTGGGCCACCAGACATCGGGACTTACGCTGCCTTTATATTCTTCCTCGTGCGCCAATAAAAAATATTTTCCGGCCGGAATAACTTTGCCTTCTAAACGACTCACTGCCACCAAACTTGTCTCCGATCCAGTTGAACTTTTTTTCTTAATCGTCCAGCCGGTTAAATTAATCGGCTCACTGCCAAAATTATAAAGCTCAACAAATTCATCTCCGCTTGAAAGCGAACTCCCGGCCATAATCTCACTCACTAAAATACTCACACTCTGACTCTGTGGCGGCGGATTATCTCCAGTACTGGTTGGCGCCGGAGCTGGCGGTTCTGGCGGCGACGGATTCACTGGTTCATCATCCGGTAACCCACCGCCGGTTGAACTGGTTAATTTCGGAATTGAATTTTCCGACCGTGGCGTGCCACCCGCGTTCACGCTCGTGTGCCAATGCGGATCAGCCGCATTTCGCTCTAAAGTTTTTTTAGTGTCGTTCTCTCCGCCAAATTTTCCCCATCCCCAAGACGCATTCACCTCATCTATCAAGTTGCACTTCGAGTCAAAAAATTTCAGCCACTCGCCGTCATTGCTCATCGCACCCGAATAAATTTTATCGGCCTCAACCTGCGCCACCGAATTATCATCGGTCCTCTCCAACAATAAAAATCCGCCTGGAGAAATTTTTATTTGGTCGTTAAAAACTATTTTAATTTTTCCGGTTTGATTTTTTATCTGCCAGCCAAAAAGATTCGCCTCAACTGTCGAATTATTTTTAATCTCTAACCACTCATCATTCGCGCTTACGGCCGTTCCCATCCAAGCAATTTCATTTAAATAAATTTTTCGATTTAAATCTCCGGTGGCAGAAAAATCGCAATCCGGAGATACGACTTCATTATTTTTAACTTCGGTTTTTTCTAAATCTGAATTTTTATTATTAGAAATGGATTCAGAGTTTTCTTTTTGGTTTTTATTTTCTTTCGAAACAATATCTTGAACTAAAGCTAAATTTTTATTCGCTAAAGACGCCTCTTTAATCGAAACATCCTTTAAATTCTCTCTGTTTTTAATCCGTTCCGAATCCAAAACCAAATTTTTCCCTTCGCCAGTTGCTAAATCCAATTCGTAAACTGGTTTTTCTATCTTTAATCCCAAAACATCGCTCAAGGTTTTACTAAGAGCTTTTGTAAAGTCGCCGCCCCAAAAATTTCCAGAAGAAAAATTAGCGCCAGCGACAAAAATTAACGCCACAATTGCGACAACTACCGTTATAAACCAAAATCTTCTCTGTTGATAAAATTTTTTTTTCGAAAAATTATTTTCCTCCATCTTTTTAAAATTTTTTCTCATCCCAATCTTTCCAAAAACCTTGTCAACCCCTGAATTAATAAAATTAGTACAGGGGCAACCCCAAGAAACCAAAATCGCCCCATCTCTACCCCTTGGAATATAGAACTCCTAAGAAAAATATCAAGTTTTCCCTACTATTAGTTAAGAATTTCACTAAGTCAGACTGACTTTAGAGTTAATGGGCAAGTTTCAAAAAGTTATCCACAAAACTGAAAATTTTTAGGATCTATTCGAGTGGTAAACTTAACTGCGTTGATAAGAAATTTAAATGAAGTAAAAAAATCGCCAAAAAAAAATAGAAAAATAAAAATGACCCCGAAGCGAAACCACTTTAAAGAAGTTATTAAACGTGACGGCCGAATTGTTCCTTTCGAACAAGACCGAATCACCGACGCCATTCAAAAAGCCATGCTCGCAGCCGGAGAAGGCAATCCCGAAATCGACGCGGAAAGAATTTCTGATCAAGTAGTGAATACCTTGGCTCACAAATTTGAGTCAACTCAAACTCCTCCCATCGAACAAATCCAGGACATCGTCGAAACCCAACTCATGGCCACTGGTTTCACTCAAACCGCCAAAGCCTACATCCTCTACCGCAACGAACGCGCCCGTGTTCGCGAACAAAAACGCGAAGTACCCGAACATGTGCAAAAATTAGCCGCTCAAAGTAAAAAATATTTCCGCAATCCTTTAGGTGAATTCATTTACTATCGCACTTATTCAAAATGGATTGAAGAAGAAAATCGCCGCGAGACCTGGATTGAAACCATTGATCGCTATATGGATTTTATGAAAGAAAACTTAGGCGATAAATTAACCGAAAAGGAATATAGTGAAATTCGCGAGGGTATTTTAAATCAAGAAGCTATGCCCTCAATGCGGCTGTTGCAATTTGCCGGACGCGCCGCGCGCTCCACTAACGTCTCGGCCTACAACTGTTCCTTTATTGCTCCATCTAAAATTAAGGACTTCGCCGAAATTATGTATATCTCGATGTGCGGCACTGGTGTCGGCTTCGCCGTCGAAAGCCAAAACATCCAACAACTTCCGCAAATCAAAAAACAAACCGGCAAAAAACTTCCTACTTACGTTATTCCCGATTCTAAAGAGGGTTGGGCTGATGCTCTAGCTTTTGGCATGAAGACCTGGTTTAACGGCCAAGATGTAGAATTTGATTATTCCAAACTCAGACCCGCCGGCGCCCGACTCAAAACCATGGGCGGTAAATCTTCCGGCCCTGACCCCATCCGAGAACTTTTAAATTTCACTCGCGCTAAAATTTTAAAAAAACAGGAACGCCGCCTCTCTAACCTCGATGCCCACGACATCATCTGTAAAATCGGCGAAATCGTGGTGGCCGGGGGCGTCAGACGTAGCGCCCTAATTTCTCTCTCTGATTTAGACGACATTGAAATGCGCGACGCCAAAAAAGGCGCTTTCTATGTTACCGAACCCCAGCGCTCACTAGCCAACAATTCCGCAGTTTACACTCAAAAACCCACTGCCGCCGAATTTATGGATGAGTGGATTGCACTTATGAAAAGCGGCTCAGGTGAACGCGGCATCTTTAATCGAGGGGGCTTAACTAAAACTCTGCCCGAACGCCGCTTAAAAGTTTTAAAGGGTTACATCGGCGACCTCGGCACCAATCCTTGCGGCGAAATAATTCTTAAATCCAAACAATTCTGCAACCTCTCAGAAGTGGTGGCTAGAGTCGAAGATACCGAAACCACCTTACTTCGCAAAATCCGCCTAGCCACCATTTTAGGCACCTATCAATCCACTTTAACCACTCTGCCCTATCTTTCTAAGGAATGGAAAGAAAACTGTGAAAAAGAACGACTTTTAGGCGTCTCAATTACGGGTCAATGGGACTCGCCCATAGTCCGCAAACCCGAAGTCCTAAAAAAACTAAGAGAAGAATCCATCAAGATTAACAAAGAATACGCCAAACGTTTTAAAATTAACGAATCCACTTGCATCACCTGCGTTAAGCCCTCCGGCAATCTATCCCAAACCGTTGATTGTTCCTCCGGTCTTCATCCTCGACACTCAAAATACTATATTCGAAGAGTCCGCATCTCTCACACCGACGCTCTTTTCAAAATGCTCCGAGACCAAAAAATTCACTATCACCCTGAAGTCGGCCAAAGTTTAGACACCGCTACCACTTACGTTGTTGATTTCCCGGTTCAATCTCCGGAAAAAGCCGTTTTCAAAAATGATGTCTCGGCCTTAAAACTTTTAGAATATTGGAAAGTGGTTAAACTAAACTTCACCGAACACAATCCTTCGGTCACCATCTCAATTGGCGAAGATGAATGGATTGCGGTGGCGAATTGGCTTTATGAAAATTGGGAAATTATCGGCGGACTTTCTTTCCTGCCTCGCTCCAACCACATCTACAAACTTGCTCCATATGAAGAAATTACTAAAGAGCAATACGAAGAACTCAAAGATAAATTCGCCGGACTCGACTTTTCTCAAATCATGGCTTATGAAAAAAAAGATGAAACCGATATTAAAAAAGAATTGGCTTGCGTGGGAGGCGTCTGCGAAATAGACGACGCTGTTGCCTCCAAAACCTCAATTCAAGCCGTCGGCCACTAATCTCAATTTCCTACGGGGTAAAAAAATGCGGCGCAGCTAAAGACAAAGCTGCGCCGACACGGTTTGCATTACCAAAAGGATATAATTTAAACCTTGAAAGAAGCAAAAAAGTTTCCCCTTGGTAACTTAAAACATTATAACATAATTTTCTTTTAAATTTTAGGTTTTATAAAAATCCTTAAAATTACGGCTATTGAAAAGGTTGACGTCGCCACCAAAATAATCGTCGCTCCGGAAGGTAAATCCAAAAAATAAGATACGATTAAACCCACCACCACGAATATTTCGCCCGCCATAATGCTTCCCCAAACCAAACTTTTAAAAGAACGCGCAAAAACTTTGGCCACTGTCGGAGGAATAGTTAAAAGCGCGCTCACTAAAATAATCCCCAAAAGTTTTACTCCCAACACAATGGCCACTGAAACCAAAATATAAAAAAGGAAGTCCAAAAGTTCGGTTCTTACTCCATAAAGCCACGCGGTCTCCCTATCTAAAGCGTTTAAGATAAGCTGTCTAAAAAACGCGATGAGCCCAAAAACAATCACCGCGGAAAAAATTAAGATGAGCCAGACATCCGCCGTCCCGACTGACAAAATATTGCCAAAA
>ERZ1292629.3614-Hain-H43-01um-R1-3614-length-11856-cov-8_pt1 | contig 11856 bp, 13 predicted proteins | sample MGYA00564399_ERZ1292629 | MGnify/ENA primary metagenome ERZ1292629 (study PRJEB36523, sample SAMEA6512636) | groundwater metagenome | collected 2019-01-08 | study: AquaDiva: Metagenomics assemblies of 32 groundwater samples | reverse complement strand
GCAGGCCGGACAGGCCCACGACCCCGGCGACAGTCAGGGCGGCGAGGGCGAGAGTCAGGGCGAGGCGTCGCACGGTCACCGCGGCGTGCGAGTGAGTCAGCGTTGGGCCCATCACTCGACCCTCCACCAGACGTAGCTCAGCGTGCCGCTGACCCCATTGACCGTGAGGCCGGCCGAGGTCGGGAAGCAGCCCCCTCCGCCCGGACCGCCCGCCTCCAGCGCACGGCCGAAGCGCACGGCGTCTGCGCAGGCTACCCCCGTCCCGCCACTGTCCCCGACGCAAAGGATGCCGTCCTGGTCCACGCTCTGCACGCACACGACCGCCTGGCCTGCGTCGTCAGCGATCGTGTCGTCGGCCCCGCCCGAGACCACCGAGTCACCGGTGATGCCCAGGGTGGCCAGTCCGGCCGGGTGCATGCGCAGGGTCGTGGCGTCGCTGTTGCCGGCGCCGCCGGAGACGCCCACCTGTCCGGCGATGGCGTTGACCTGCACCCTGGCGGCCGAGATTGCGCCGGCGATGGTGCCCGTGTTCGTTGCCGTCGTCCCCGTGTTCGTTGCGGTCGTCGTGGTCTGGGTGGCGGTGGTGGTCGTCTGCGTGGCGATCGTGGTCAGCGAGGCAACCCCTGGGCTGTCTGTCGCCAGCGCCGTCCGCACGGTCGTCCCGTCCATCACCCCGTTGTTCGCGCTGATGCCCGCCGAGCCTGAGACCAGGTTGACGTTGACCCGGCTGGCGAGCATCACCGACGTGTCCAGGGTCACTGGGATGCTCGAGGCCGGGGCTTTCGCCCCCAGCGTCACGGCCGCCCCGCCGACCTGGACCAGGTTCACGTCCGCGGTCAGCGCAGAGCCCGTCACGTACACGTTCTGCGACCCGTCCGTCTGCATCCTGGCCGGGCAGACGTCCGAGGTCACCCCGAGGGCGCAGGGGTAGCCGGACGGGCCCAGGCGACCACCGACCATCGTCGTGCCGCTGCTGTACGGCTGCGCCAGCACCAACTCCGGACGGAGGACCAGCGTCGAGACCATCAGCCCCAGGAGCAGCAGGACCGCCACGGTCACCGTCCGCTGGATCCACCTGGCACGCATCACGCGCATCTCGCTACCTCCTCGAGGTCATCGAGGTCAACAGCAGTCCGAGTCCCAGGGCTGCCGCAGCCACGCCCCCGCTGATCAGCCACGGGTTTCTCGCCCAGGAGGGCACGGAGGTTGGCTGGCCCCCGATCGGAGGGGGGTTGCGGTCCGACTGCACCGGCACCCCGGAGTCCCCACGGAGGGGGTCCTCGACCTGGGGCACGGTCTGGAAGACCGGCCGACCCTTCGGGATCTCGATGGCGAGCAGGCGGGCCTGGGACGGGAGGGTCCTGTAGGGCTGATCGCTGAAGTTCGACCAGAGCCAGATCACCATCGGCATCGGACGCTTGGCGTCCGCCGTGGCCAGCTCCCGCTTCAGCTCGAGCTTCGGGTCGGAGGAGTTGGTGTTGTAGTAGGGGATGGGCGTCTCGATCAGTGCCCAGAACACCTTCCCGACCGCCGGACGCTCCTCGGGGGGGACGCCGATCAGATCCAGCCACGCGGACACCGTCCCCTTGCCCTGCCAGTCGACGGCCGGGAACACCGTCAGGCGGGAGTGGCCCATCGCCTGCGGGTGCGTTCCCCGGTGCCCGGCGCTCTTCGTGAACGCGCCCTTCACGGACACCTTCAGGCCCTGAGGAGTCCAGGTGGAGGAGGGGTACAGCGGCCAACGGTTGAGGACGGCCGCACCTTCGTTGTGCCAGAGCAGACGCTCATCCGTGGGGTCCGGGAAGGGGACCAGCGGGCCAGGAGGATCGGCTCGCTTCGGGACGGACGGCGGGTCTGCCCCCAGCCAGTACGTCACCGCACCGACGGCGCCGCCGACGACTGCGCCCACGGCCGCACCGTAGGGCACGAAGGCCGCACCGATGCTCGCGCCAGTGGCTGCTCCGCCCCCGGTGGCCGCAAGAGCTCCACCCCAGGAGAACTCCTCGCCGGAGTGGGCCTGGTCGTACTGCTGCTCCGCAAAGCCTACGACCTGCTGTCCCGTGCCGTAGGAGGATCCGGGCCCGGACCCGCCGCTGGCGTTCTTCTCGGCGTCTCCCGCCAGGCCGTCGACCGCGATCATCGGGGCACCTCGTGGTGGGGGGTGTCACTCGACGCCTCCCAGGGCCTCCCCCGCCGCCTAGGAGACGTCCAGTAGGGGATGGGGCCGGGATTGCAGACGGGGGCACAGGGGGCGGCTACGGCCGTCCAGGAGATGCTACCTCGTGCTCCAGTCCCGCATGCGTGCACAGGCCCCTCCGAGCATCAGCGACGGCTGCCTGCCTGCTGGGCTGCGGTCTCGGCCCGGAAGGCCTCGTCGCCCCAGCCCTCGCGCTCTGCCTGCCGGACCAGCGTGTCGACGAAGTTCTCGTCCTGGATCGCCCTGGACATGCGCCCCTGGACGCGGGCGGCGGCTGCGCGACGGGCGTACTTGCGGATCTGCCGCAGCGTCTCTGCCTTGGAGGAGAGCCCCTCGACGGAGACCGCGGAGTTCGGCACCACCCGAACCATCGCCCGGCTGGGAGCCCCGCCGCCGGCCTTGCGCTTCTTCAGGTAGAAGGCCCCGCCGACCAGCAGCACCAGGAGACCGGCTCCTGCGGCGACGTAGCCCATCGGGAACTCGCCGTCCGCTCCCCCCGGGGCCGAGTCCGCCCCGCCCCGGCGACGCCGGAGGTCCGCGCAGTCCGGGCCCGTCGGGTCGACCGCGCACCGAGCGACCAGCTGCCTGTTGGCCTCCTGGGCCTGCTCGACCTGCTTGCGAGCCTTGGCCAGTTCGGACTCAGGGTCGAGCGTGGACTGGCCGAAGGTGTTCCCCACAATCCCCACCGCGGCCCGCTTGCCACTGATGCCCCAGGCCTCCGCGATCCCCGGGCTCTTGATCACGTCGACCGGCACCCAGGTCGAGTTGGCGATCCCCCCCCTGTTGTTCGAGGTCGCCAGCAGCCGGCCCATCTGCGCACGTTCGAATGGAGAGTTCTCCGGGTGCACCGCGAGGACCTGGGTGGCCACCCCGAGCTCACCCGTCCCGGCCGGGTGCATCGTCACCCGCACCTTCCCGCTGGCCGGACGGTTGTTCAGCCGGATCCAGATGCGGACCGCCGGCACGTCCCCACTCGGAGCACCGTCGAAGCCGCGGACGGTCACTACTGTGTCTTCGAACCGGAAGGCGTCCGGGCCCGTGATGGTCGGGTTGTCGCCCGCCAGGAGGACGGTCGAGTGGTAGTTGATCCTGCTGTCGTCGTTTCTGCCGTTGAACGGGTTCCGGTCCAGGAACTCCTGGAAAGCCTGACGCTCGCTCTCCCGGGCGATGGCCGAGACCATCCCCGGGATCATCTCGCTGACCTTCGCCTTGCCCGCGTCGAGCGCATCGGCCTTCAGCGAGTCGACGGTCGGCAGGCCACCCAGGGCCGCAGCCTGCACCGCCCTCGCCACGTCGGGCATGTCCCCCAGCTGGCCGGTCAGGTAGGAGGCCGCCTCGACCTCTTCGTCCACGTCGTCGTCGAACCCGGCGAGGGTCGGCAGCATGATCGACAGCGCCCCTCGGCTGATCCGGGAAGGGGAGAACGGGACGTCCCCGTCCGGGATGCCCCGCACCGTCGCGTGGGGTGCGTAGGCCCGGGGCGGAGTCTCCTGCTCGTGGTCCCCGTAGATGCGAACCTCGGCCCGACGCTGGATCTCGTCCCGGGCGTCCCCATCGTCCTGGGCGGCCTGGATGGCCTCCTGAACCCCGGGGACGTCCAGGGGCTGGGTCATCATCTCCCGGTAGACCCGGTCGGCGTCCTTGGCCTGCTCGTTGGCCTTGCGGGCCGCGGCGAGGAAGGCCGGCCCGGACCCGGCGGAGGACCGCTCGGACTCCCTGATCAGGGCCTTGGACTCCTCCCTCTTCACCAGCGCGCCGACCTTCACCAGGGAGGCCAGCCGCAGCCGCTCGAGGCGAGCTCGGTCGAGCACGGCCGCGGCGAAGTACTTCCCCGCGGTCTTCTTCGTCTCTGCGGCCGTCTCGAGGTCGTACTCCTTGGAGGCGGAGTCGGTCAGAGCCTGGGCCTTGGCCACGTTGACGGCCATCTGCTTGGTCACGGCCTTGGCGCGCTCTCCCACCGCCCCACCGAGGAAGCCGCCCGCGGCGACCTCCTTGACCTTCGCCTTGAGGGCGGCCGGCATCACCGAGAGGAGCGCCGCGGCCTTCGTCGAGGACACCTTCGCCTTCTTGGGCGAGTCGGTCGACGCGGCGACGGTCTTGACGACCTGGTCCACCCAGAGCTCGGTGGCGGCCTTGGCGTTCGCCGCGGAGGCCTTCACGGCCACCGAGGAGGCCTTCGCCTTGTCCGGGGAAGCCCCCGTCGAGACCTCCTGCGGACGCTCGTCGACCAGGCTGGCCTGGGCGGCCTTCTCTGCGGCCTTCACCACGGCCTTCGCGTCCTGCGCAGGGCCCGTCGTGCCGGACTTCGAGTTGGCCACCAGCGCGACGCTGCCGGTCTTGGGCTGCGTGAAGCCCGCGGACTTGGCCGTGGAAGGCTTGAAGCCGGCGGGAGCCGCCTTGAATGCCACCTGCTTCGCCGAGAAGCTGGGCGCCGGTCGCTTGAGAAGCTGCGACGCAGACGGCACCTCCAAGGCGCCCAGACCGCCCAGGCCCACCGGGTCGAGGAGGCCCGCGTCCGTCAGGGACAGCCCGTCCAACTCGGCCGGGAACACCCAGCGGTCCTCGTCCCCCCCCAGGGTGTACTCGATGGCCATCGTCGTCTTCTCCTACTCAGCGCACCAGGTTCGGGTCGTTGCTGTCGAGCAGGCTGAAGTGCAGCCAACCCGTGGGGCCCCACATGTTCATGGCCGCGTAGACCTTCTCGCCAGGCCGGATCAGGATGACCCGCTCGTCCAGGTGGTCGAACGGCCAGCCCTTCAGCGGTCGCTTCGGCCCTGCAGGGACCCACAGCGCCGGGTCGTCGAACTCGGCCATCAAGAAGAGCAGGGGGTCGCCCAGAGGCGGCGCCCCGCCTCCCGTCCGCTCGAACTTGAAGCGGAGGAGCTGCGCCAGCTTGCTGTTGTTGACGTAGATCCTCGCCACGGTCTCCGGCTGATTGGCCGCCCAGATCTGGCGCACCTGGACGTTGGCCAGCACCATGTACCGGGTCAGGTCCAGGCGCTGGTTGGCCGTCAGGCGGAGGACGGAGTGGGAGATGGTCGTCGCCAGCTGATCGAGCAGCGACGCCGCGGGCTTCGGCCGGGAAGGCTGCTGCGAGACCGCGGCGCCTGTCCGACGGAGCTCCGGGACCTGCAGAAGCGGGAGGAGCGCGGCCATCAGGGCCGTCCCAGTGCCTGCTTCAGCGTGGCGAGCTCGATGACCTGCTTCATCTGGGTGATGCTCAGGCGAGAGCTGATCCCGATCCCGTGCATCACGAAGTCGGAGATGGCCGGGCCCGCGGGGAACGTCCCGTCGCAGACCCAGGTGACCGTGATGTCCTCGCCCGCGGCGAAGGCCCACTCCATCGCATGCGGCATCAGGCACAGCGTGTTCGGGGTCCACACCGTGAACACGCCGGTGCTGTCCCGGTAGGACGTCCCGAAGGCGGTGAAGGGCATCGGCCGAGGGGCGAACACCGGGATGCCCGCGCCTCCCTGCACCTGGATGGTCGCGTGCGCGCAGACGTCCACCCCGGCCAGGGCCTGCATGTACGCGGAGGTCTGCGTCCAGTAGAAGTGGAAGTTGGGGTCCACCCGGAGGCCGACGTCCGGGAAGGTCACGTTCGCGGCCAGCGTGGTCGCCCGGAAGGGCAGCGACATCGGCCGGAGGTTCAGTCCAGGCGCGACCTCCAGCAGGTCGGCCATCTTGTTCCAGATGACCGACCCGGGAGGAGCCTGGACGGAGAGCGGGTTGCGGTTGTCGGCCATGGATCATCCTCCGCGTGCCCGGATTCACCCCCGGGCGGGCCGTTCACGGAGCCCGGACGGAGCATCACTGCCCCGTCCGGGCCGATGATTCAGGAGACCTCGACCTGAGGTGGGCACCCCGTGGTGGTCAAGGCACTGCTCCTGGGGTCATCATCCCCCCCTTGCAGGTCGGATCAGCCCTTGCCCACCGCGGTCTTGATGTAGCCGCGCAGGCTGTTGCGGACCAGCAGCCCGCCGGCCGGGATGGTCGGGGCCACGTAGGCCGTGGTCGTCCAGGCGACGTTGCTGTGGGTCAGCGTGCCGGAGATGTCGTTCTCCACGTAGATGTTCTGCGGCACCAGGAGCCGCGGCACCGCCGCGGGGCTGGCGACGCCGTTGGTCATGAAGCCGACGGCGCCACCGATCGTGGCCACGCCCGTGCCGCCCCACCCGGGCGGGAAGAAGCCGACGGGGCCCTCCGCCATCGGGATCTGGTTGATCTCGAACTTGTAGCTCAGGCGCTCGAGCACCCAGGCGAAGTCGATGTTGCTGATCTCGACGCTGTTGATCCGGTTGTGCAGCGGGGTGACCCCGATCTGGTTCAGGATCATCTCCTGGCCGGAGCTCAGGCGCCGCGGGGTCCGGAGGTTGGTGTCGGCCTTGGTCTTCGGGGCGCCCGCGGGACCGCTGGTGCTGACGAAGAACATCCACTCGTTCGCGGCGGCGGCGCCGATCGTCGCGACCATCTCGATCGTGTCGTAGATGTAGTCCTCGCGCCACTCCACGAGCTTCACGATCTTGGCGCCCTCGGCGGTGGTGACCTTGAACTGGCCAGGCTTGCCGGGGACCTGCTTCATGTTCGCCATATCGACCTCTTCCTGCCCTGACTGGCTTGCGCCTGGGCTTCAGCACGGGCTTGGCCCGTGAACATTGCGCGGTCGTCGACGACGGCTCGAACCGTCGTTCTCACGTCGTCTGGCTGACTAGGAGAGCCAGGCCATCTGGTTCTCGGGGGGCGCCTCGAACTCGTCGTCCGCGTCGTCCATCCCGTTGAACTGGTCCTGCTGGATCTCGCCCATGGAGGGCGGCAGGGCCGCGATGGGGTCCTGACGCACCTCGCCCAGGCCCCAGAGCTGCTCCGGGGGGATCTGGCCGAGCAGGGGGCGGCTCTCCACCAGGATGTCGCCCAGCCCGTCCTTGACGGCCTGGCCGAGGCCGAGGGCCTCGATCCCGCCCAGGGAGGGCTTGGCGAGCTGGTAGATGGCCGAGCCGACCAGCAGACCCGCGGCCACCGTGGCGGCCTGCGGGCTGTAGCGCCGCAGCAGCTGGTGCGCGGCCAGCCCCAGCAGGCCGCGGAGCAGCGGCTTGCTGTACTTGGGGTACGTGTCGTAGCCGCCGATCGTGGCCGGCAGCAGGTTCGTGAGGTCGCCCGCCAGGAAGGCGCCGGCCCCGACGCCGCCCAGGATGGCGATGTCCTTCAGATCCGCGGTCGAAGGCAGGTAGTCCGACATGCCCTCGAGCAGCGGGAGATCGTAGTTGCGCATGGCGCTCCTCCCGTGAAGTCCCTCGATGCTCATGATCTCGGGCATGTTGATCAGGCCGCCTTGCGACCGTGCTTGCGCGTCCGCTTCTTCAGGCCGCCCAGCACCCGCTTCTTGCAGGCGTTGAAGGCCGACTTCTTCAGGCCCTTGTGGCCGCAGGCCGAGTTGGCGGCCCGGAAGCGCGAGGCCATGCTGGCGCCACGCTTGGCGCCTGCGGCCCGCTTCCGCTCGCTGACCACGTTGCGGACCGTGACGCCGTGCTTGAAGGTCTTCTGCGTGCGGACCCGGCTGCAGGTCTGCTTGCTGCCGCGGGTCGTGCAGACGGTGCACAGACCGGCCAGGCCCATGCCGCGGTGCTTGCGGCTCGACTTGCGGCTCTTCCGGTGCTTACGGTGCACCGCGCCCAGCCCGCCGCCGCAGCGGCTGAGCTTGACGAACTTCCCCTTGCTCGACTGGCACCGACGGCCCGCCGCGGTGTGCACGATGTGCGCCATGATCCTTCCCCCGCGTCGGCTACTTGGCCGACCACCGTCCCAGCACGAAGACCAGGACTGTCCAGGCTGCGACGCCGACTGCCAGCTTGCCCAGCAGCGGCTTCACGATTGCGATGGCCTCCGCCTCCGCCCCCCTCTCCAGCGGGTCCAGGACCGGCTCGTACAGCCGCTCGAACCACTGCGGGGCGCTCGGCTTACCGCCACCTCCACCCTCCTGCGCCGGGGGAGGGAAGATCGCCGGGACCACCTTGTTGTAGGCCAGCCTGATCGCTCTGCGACCCTGCTGCTCCAACCATGGGTCATACGGCCTGATCCGCCGCTCGTACTCCGGCAGCACCCTCTCGATCACCGTCTGCGCGGACGGTGAGTCCACGAAGTCCTGCACCTGGTCGACCCAGCCTCTCGCCTGGTCGACGAGGCTTTCTCCCAGCCCCGGGTCCTGCACGATCACGCGTCGAAGTCCCTGGTCTTCGCGATGATCGACGCCGGCGGGTACCAGCCCGCCCGCTCGTTCACCGAGGCGTCCAGCGGCAGCCACGCCTTGGGGTCGGTCGGAGGGAGACCGACGAGCGGCAGGATGTGCGACCACGTCCCTGCGCCCTTCGTCTCAATCACCCGCAGCTTCACCGGGTACCCCACCGACTGGAGCAGTCCTGCCAGCAGGATGCTCAGGCAGTCGCAGTCCCCGACGCCCCACGCCAGCGTTCGCTGCGGGGACTGGTACGTGTCGATCCCCGTCACGTCTCGGGTGTAGCGGACATTGTCCCGCACGAAGTCGAAGATGGCCTCGACCTCCCGTCGCCAGTCCTTCTCAGCCACGCACCACTTGCCGCCGCACTTCCGGCTCACGATCTTCGCCGCAAGCTCGCGGAAGCGCGGATCCCGCTTCCCCTTTTCGATGCTCTCCTTGATCTTCTCGATCCGGAGCTCGATCGGCTCGCCCAGGTCGTGGACCTGGGCTTTCGGGCTTCCGATGCCTTCCCTGACCCCCGCAAGGGCCTGCTTGGCGCCCGCGAGGCCGTCGGCGATGGCCTTCGCCCCCGTCGCCAGCTGAACCACCGCGCCAATGGTCGACATCAAGCCGCTCATGCTCGGAGAATAGAGCTCGGGCTGGCGCTTCGATATGGCCGTCGCGACTCGGTCACAAGATAGACGCGGCGGACGGCGAAGCCTCTGAAGGACAATGTTGACGGACCTCGGCGAGACCCCTAGACTCCGAGACCAACAGGAGGCTGCATGTCCAAGCTCCGCAAGGTCGCGTTCGCCATCCGGGTCCAGGAGGATCTCTACGACCGCCTCGACGCCATCAGGGCCCAGATGGCGAAGGCGTCGCCGTTCTCGACGGTCACCATCTCCCATGCGATCCGCAGGGTGATGGCGGCCGGACTGCAGGTGGTCGAGTTGGAGGTGTTCGGGAAGACGACGGGGGACTAGGGGGACTAGGACCTAGAGCAGGACCTCGGAGCCAGGGCCCTCGGAATCGTCCTCTGGCCCGGGCTCGTAGTGCACCAGGGCGTCCCCGTTGTCGTTGGGCAGCCGCGTGATGCTACCGGGCGGCGGCAGCTTCGAGGCGAGCTGCTCGAGCAGGTCGTCCACCTGCGACGCGAGCGCGTCGTGGATCACCTGCCGGCGCGCCGGGTCGAGGTGGCCCTCCTGCGCCAGCTGCATCGAGACGATGTCCAGCGTCAGCAGGATCTCCTCCCAGCGTCCCTCCGCGGCGGCCTGCCGCACCTCGAGCACCTTCTCCGCGAACCGGGGCGTCGTCCCCATCTCGTCGACCAGGTCGAGCACCGCCCGGAGGATCCCCTCGGGGCTCGACTCCTCGTTCAGGCGGACCAGATTCGGCTCCGGCTTCGGCTCCGGCGGGGCGGCCTGGACGGCCTGGCTGGCCTGCTGCTGCTCCAGCGCCTGCGCCACGGCCGCAGGGGCCGGCTCCGGCAGGTCGAGCAGAGGCGTCAGGTCTGGTGGGGCGGCCACCTCCTCCGGCGAGACGGTCGGGCGACGTGCGACCGCCGGCGGCGCCTGGATCCTCGGGGGCATCGGCAGGTCCGGCGGCAGGGCGATCTCGTCCTGCGGCGGTGCCGGCCTCGGAGGCTCGGGCCGCGGTAGCTGCCGGGGCATCTGGCGGGGAGGCATCGGTCTGGGCCGAGGCTGGGCGGCGTCGCCGCCTCCGCGGATCGCCTCGATCAGCGTCGCGCCTGCCGCCATCAGGCCCGGCAGGTTGTCGAGCAGGCCTCCGCCGCTCTGCTCGAGCGGGGGTGGGCCCATGGGCGGCCCGAATCCCACGGACGGGCGCACGACCTCGGCTGCGCTCAGGATGGCCTTGAACTCCTCGACCGTGTCGGCGATGCCCCGCTGCGGAGCTCGCAGGTCGTCCTTGATCCCCATCAACGAATCGCCGAGCTTGTCCATGCGACGCTCGGCCTCGGCCCGCTGCCTGTCGGCCTCGGCCTTCGACTCGATGCGCACCCGCTCCGCGCGGTCTTCGGCAGCGCGCTGCTCGGCCTTCTGCTCCTGCCGCAGCAGCTCGACCTGGTGCCGCTGCTCGTCCGACTTCGACAGCCGCTCGACCAGGGGGGCGATCACCGGCGCGAGCACGGCCAGCAGCGGGGTCAGCTGCTCGAGCACGCTCGGCTGCTTGACCGGCTGCATCAACGTCATCAGGACCTTGTTCTGCTCCGCGCTGGCCACGACCGCCCGCTCCTGCGAGGCCTGCAGCTGCTGCATCATCAGCGTGTTCTGCTGCTGCATCGCACCGAGCACCGGCGCCAGCGCGGCTGCGGGGTCCGGCGGGGTCACCGGGGTGGGCTTGTCCTCGAGCATCTTGCCCAGGATCAGCATCTCCATCATGCCCGGGCTCTGCTGCTTGCCCTGGTTCACTTCCGCGAAGCTCTTCATCATCTCGAGCACTTCCCGGGCTCCCATGCCGCCTCCCTGCTGCTGGTCACGGTGGTTGAGCAGGACCTGCGCCAGCGCGACCGCATCCGTCCCCTCGCCCTTCTCCCCGCCCAGCGCCAGCTTGTCGAAGCGTCGGAAGAAGGCCGGCCTGTCCGCGTTGGGCTTCAGGACGGAGATGATGAACTCCTGGTCCCCGAAGCGCGGCCGGATCACCTGCGTCATGAAGCTGTCCAGGTTCCCGGCCACCTCGATCTCGCTGAGACGGTAGTGGCTGCACAGCTGCATGTTGCCCTTTGCGTCCCGGTACTCGATCTGCACCGTGGCGCCTTCGCCCAGCAGCTCCGCGAGCTTCTTGCCCGGGGCGCCGCCGCCGAACCGCTCATCCAGCTTGCCCCGGGCCCGATCCACCTTGTCGGTCAGCGCGCCCACCTGGCGGGCGGCGGCCAACTCCTTCTCCGCGGCCTTGCGCCGAGCCTGCACCTCGTCGGGGTCGACCATCGCGAAGTCGGGCACTGGCGAGCCCGCGCCGGCCAGCGGGTGCTGCTTGTCGTCGGCCATCAGGACCTCCTGCGCACCTTGACCATCTGCAGGGCCAGCTTGCCCTGCTCGAGGTAGTTGGCCGCCTTGTCGACGGGGAGCGGGAACTTGCGGCCGACCTGGGTCACCCAGTCCTTCAGCTGGGCCTTGGCCTCGTCCGGCAGCCCCGGGCCGAGCTCGCCCAGCAGGGCGAGCACCTCCTTGGCCTGCCCCAGGAGGTTGGCCGTCTGGGCCGGGCTCGAGGAGGCCTCCAGGTAGGCCAGGACGCAGTCCGACAGCAGCCCCCAGTTGAGCTCGACGTACATCACGTAGGGTTCCGATCTGCCGGGCATGGTCATGCCTCCAGGTCGGACGCGGGGACGCCCGCACCGACGAGATCCTCGTTGCTCAGGCCGAGCTCGTGCAGCTCCTGCAGGGCTCCCAGGAAGGCCACGCGGGCGGCCTCGAACTTCCGCCTGCTTCTC
>ERZ1292629.3613-Hain-H43-01um-R1-3613-length-11858-cov-8_pt1 | contig 11858 bp, 26 predicted proteins | sample MGYA00564399_ERZ1292629 | MGnify/ENA primary metagenome ERZ1292629 (study PRJEB36523, sample SAMEA6512636) | groundwater metagenome | collected 2019-01-08 | study: AquaDiva: Metagenomics assemblies of 32 groundwater samples | reverse complement strand
CAGGTAGGCACCGCTCAGGTTGGCATCGCTCAGGTAGGCACCGCTCAGGTTGGCACCGCTCAGGTTGGCACCGCTCAGGTTGGCATCGCTTTTAATCGCAGCCTCTACGCACAACCTCAGCGAGTCACACTCAAGAGAAAACAAAACCGCGCCAGAGTAGCGATGCTTAATATTAAATTTCATTCTTCGTTTCTCCCTCTGCATGCGCCCGGTAATCGAGCTGATGGAATGGGAGAATACACATAATGTGTTGCCAGCGCAAGCACAGAATGTGTTGATTCAGGACAAATTTAAATAACCGTTGATTTAAAACGGAAAGTGGTCGCCAGCCCTAAAATGCGGGGCGGCTACTTCTGGGGGATTTTTGCGGCTCGGGGTTTCTTGGGTTTGTCGTAGGAATCAGCAACCCGCTCGTCGGGCACCGTTTCCTTATAGACCAGGGCCAAGGCAGAGATACGCTTGGCGTAGGATCGCCGCTCGTTCTCTGGTAAGGCCCCCCAATCGCGCAATAACTGGGCTTCTTCTACTGACACGTCATTCTCCTCGTCAAGGCACATTAGGTATGTGGGACTTGTAGATAGTGCCTTTGACAGGATAAGTATTTGTTGGGGCTTGGGCAAGCGCAGCCCCTGTTCATAGTTGCTGATCCGTGACGGACTCAACACAACAGTCTTTCTGGATAACTGCTCAAGACTCAAATTGAGGGCATCTCGCGCCTTCCTTATGCGCTCCCCAATCGCTTTTTTATAGTCCATGCCGAAATCTAACAATTTGATAGATTTCAAGCCATTAACTTAACGTGTTGGAAAGTGCTTGCGTGATCAACACGGTTCGTGTTCTAATCGTCGTCATGGACCTAATCGAATACCTTGAGAAGATGGGCGACGAGAAGGCGGCAAACCTTTTCGGCGTCAAGAAACGCACCGTAATGTCATGGAGGCTGCGCGAGAGAACGCCGCGTCCAAAGCAGGCGCAGATCATCACGGAACGCTCCCCGGTGACGATGGAGGGCATATATGGCCAGCAGGAGCGGGCCGCATGAGCAAACACAAAGCCAAAGTGATTGAGCTTCGTGCTGATGGACTCAGGAATTTCGAGATTGCCGAACGGCTTGGCATCAGCCAGTGGTACGTCAGTCGCTTGCTTAGCGGGTGTGGCATCCAATTACCTCAACACAAGAAATCCCGCGAACGCGCAAAGGTAATGGCTGAGATGTATCGCTCCGGCCAAACCCTTCAGGCCATAGGCGACCAATACAGCCTCACCAGGGAGCGCGTGCGCCAGATTATTGCCTCGCTTGGTGTTACCAGACTCAAGGGTGGGCAGCACATGGCCTCTACCCAACGAAAAATCGAGCGTGCCGCAAAGAAAGACGAGAGGTATCTTGTGCGGTACGGCTGCACTTACGCGCAGTTTCTCTCTCTGCAAACCAAAGACAAGCACAAGAGCATCTATCGTCGCCCTGTTCGCGCCTTTCAGCAACAAAGAAACACTGCATCGCTTCGAGGCATAGAGTGGAAATTCCTGCTTTGGGAATGGTGGCAGGTTTGGCAACAGTCCGGCAAATGGGAATTGCGCGGCAGGGGGCAGGGCTATTGCATGGCCCGCTTCAACGATACCGGCCCTTACGCTGCTGGCAATGTTTATATCTGCACTATCGGACAGAATTTTTCTGACTCCTACAAAGTTCACCCTTGGCATGAGCGATTTCCTCATGTGGCAAGGAGCGATCCGAACAAACTCACGGACATCGAAAGTAATGTTTTTGAGTTGCGTAAGACCGGGATGAAGTATCGAGAAATCGCTTCCGAATTAAATCTGCCGATGGGAACAATCAGTTGGACGCTGGGCAACGCTAAGACGAAGATTTCCAGATTGGCGGTGTCCGCATGACCAATCTCCCCACCCTGCGCAACACAAGCCGAGACCTCCCCTCTGGCGCACAGGGTTTCGCCGTCCGCATTATCTTCGAGAAGCGGACGGCTTTTTCTTTCAATGGGAAGGGTGGAGGAATTGGCAAACTCACCCTCGAAGTAGCAAGGGCTAAACGTAAGCGTCTTGCGGCTATCCGATTTGAGGCAGTGAAGAGTCGGGTTATGCCGGAGGGCACTGCAAATTGCGGGTTCGAGTCCCGCCCCTTCCCCCCTTACAGCACAGACGGATATCGGGTAGCGCCCTGTGAATTTCCGGGGCGCCCGAGCGCAGGCTGTGCCACCCCTTTGTTTGTTCATTTTGTCCGTTGTTCTAACTGAGTCCATACCAAGGAGATATGACATGAGGCGACTGGAATCCGAACTCGAACGCCAGTTGCGCGAGAAGCAGGAAAGGCTCGATCAGACCGAGGCCGAAAACAAGCTTCTGAGGAATATTTTGCAGGGCAGAGCGACATGACCACTCCCTTGGCTATCGACCTGTTCTGCGGCCTCGGAGGCTGGACCGAAGGCTTGCTTGCCGAGGGTTATTACGTCGTCGGCTTCGACATTGAGCGGCACGACTACGGCACCGGAGGATACCCTGCACAGCTTGTCCTGCAAGACGCATTGACGCTGCACGGAAAACAATTCAAGGATGCCGCGCTGATCGTCGCCAGCCCGCCCTGCCAGGAATTCAGCTACATGGCAATGCCGTGGTCGAAGGCGAAGGCGAAAGAGCGCGACTTGCTCGAAGGCCGCGATGACCCTAAACGCCTGACCGCCCTATTCGACGCCTGCTTTCGCATTCAGCGCGAGGCTATAGAAGCGGCGGGGCATTTCATCCCGCTGGTAGTCGAGAACGTGCGCGGGGCGCAGAAGTGGGTCGGGCGGTCGCGCTGGAATTACGGCTCGTTTCATCTTTGGGGTGACGTGCCGGCGCTGATGCCGATGACACGCGGGGCGGTTAAGGTGCGGGGCTTGGCGCCGGGAACATTCCCGCCGGGCGGTTTAGCACAAGGTCACATTGACCGCCAGTATGTCTGTGATTGCCAAAACCCCGAGCCAGAGTCCGGGCCGGCGATGATAAGCAACGAATGTCCGATTCACAACTGGAACCCATACCCCAAACCCGAGGAAGGCCACAAAGTCCCGGGCTTCCGCTTCGACGGCAGCGGCAGATCGTTTCAGACGGCGAGCGTTGAGGGTCAGAAGATGGGCGACTTGAATAGACTTCGATCCGGAAGCGGGGCTAAAGGAATAGCTCAGTTAGGTTCAAAAAGCCCGGCCCGCAAAGCCGCCTCTGCCGCTATAGCCAAGATACCTTTTCCGCTCTCGCAGCACATCGCACGGGCATGGAAACCGATGGAGTTATGTGCATGACCGCATACATCGCCCGCTCCGCCGCCCAACTCAACGGTGCATACAAAGCGCACGGACTCAGGCCGCCGATCTCCAACATACCAGGCAAGACAGTCGATTATTCCGCGCCGATCAAGTCCTGCCTGAAAAACGGCCCCAAAAAGACTCCGGAAATCGCGGCGCTGCTCGGACTAGGTGCTGCGACCGCTTACCGCAGACTGACCGCATTGGCTGAAATCGGCGTGGTCATCCGTAGTAAACATCGCGGCCTCAATGTAATCGCATGGAGCCTACCAGGAGCCGCCACAGTGGCCGCTGGTGCTGCGGTCATGCCGAGGCGCTACGTTCCCACGTTCCAGCCCGGCGGACGCAGCGAAAAGGAGTTTTACGGGCATCGGGATACGGCGATGGCGGCGAGGACGCAACCAAAGGATAGCGCATGAGCGAATCTAATTTATTGGCCGATTTAAATACCCATCGCATTGAGGGCATCGCCCGCATGGGGAACAAGGTGTTTAGCGTCCCGCTTTACTCTCATATCGTCGGCAACCTTTGGACTGGGGGATGCCCGGTTGATTCTGTGCCAGATGAATTCAAATTCGTTGTCTGCCTTTATCCGTGGGAGTCATACCGCGTTCCGATGGAAACGACGCATTTGAAAGCGATGCTCTATGACGCAGAGGACATGCCGGACAAAGATGTTCTATATGCGCTTGCCGACTATGTGAATGCCGTATCAAAAATCGGCATGACATTGGTGCATTGCCAAGCCGGACTGAATCGTTCCGCGTTGGTGGCAACTCTGGCGCTAATGCGCTCAGGAATGACCGCTGACGGCGCAATAAATCTGATGCGCGAAAAGCGGTGCGATGCGGTTCTGTGCAATCAAGCCTTTGAGACTTGGCTGCGGCAGCAATGACCGCCCAACAAGACGCCCACGAAGCCAAGCGCCGGGATACGGCGATGGAGGCGAGGGGAAGGTGAATGAGCAACTTAGAGTCCTTGATTTGTTCTCAGGCATTGGCGGATTCAGCCTCGGGCTTGAGCGCGCCGGAATGCGAACGGTCGCCTTCTGTGAAATCGAACCATTCTGCCGCGCCGTCCTCAGAAAGCACTGGCCCGACGTGCCAATCTTCGAGGACGTTAGAACCCTCACAGCAGCAGATGTTCCTGGGGTCGATGTCATCTGCGGTGGATTCCCCTGCCAGGACATTAGTGTGGCTGGAAAGGGAGCAGGACTTGAAGGGGAGCGCAGCGGATTATGGAGGGAATACAAACGGATTATTGGCGAAGTACGACCCCTTTTCGTCATTGTGGAAAACGTCGCAGCTTTGCTTGGACGGGGAATTGGAATCATTCTTGGAGACTTGGCCGCGCTCGGGTATGACTGTCAATGGCATTGCATACCAGCTTCCAGCGTTGGTCTGCCCCACCTTAGGGACAGGGCATGGATTATTGCCCACGATAGGGAAAAACGAGGGGAAAGGTTCCAGCAAGAAACGCTATCGGCACTCCGCAGAATACCGTGGCGCGAAAATGAGCGAAGGGCTGCGCTATGGCTTGACAGACCCGATATATACACACCCAGGCTTTGCGACTCAGGCAATGGGATTTCCGACGAATTGGGCGCACTTGGAAATGCCGTTGTCCCGCAAATCCCCGAAATCATCGGACGCGCAATCATCGAAGCGGAAAGGATAGCCGCATGACCGCCCAACAAGACGACCACGAAGCCAAGCTAGGGGACTGCTATCAATTTCTATAAGCATTACCTCGGTGACTACACCCGCAAGACTGGCCACCTGAGCCTTGCGGAGCATGGCGCGTATCGCAGGCTCCTAGACCACTACTACGCCACAGGCAAGGCGTTGCCGGCCGATCTGGACGCGCTGTGCCGTATCTGTGGGGGGATATCTCCCGCAGAACGCCAAGCCATCACCAGGGTCGCTGATGAGTTTTTCCCGGTTAATGGCGACGGGTCAAGGCACAACGGAAGGGCTGACCAAGAGTTGAACGGTTATGCCACACAAGCGGATACAAACCGTCGCATTGCAGCCGAACGAGAGGCCAAACGAAAAGAGCGCGAAGCGTTAAACGGTTCGTTAAACGATTCGTTGCCAGTTGGTTCAACGAACGATCAACCTAAGTTAGAAGTTAGAAGTCAGAAGTTAGAAGTTACTAAGCCAGAAAAATCAAAAACTCTAGGTTCGAGCGATAAAACGCTCTCACCCGAAGAAGTGGAAATTTTCTTAACCCTGAACGACAAGACCGAATACCCCGTAAGCAAGGCGCTGGTTGCTGAGTGGGGGCAGCTTTATCCCGCCGTGGATGTGCCTCAGACGCTACGGGAAATCAAGGGTTGGTTCATCGCAAACCCCTCAAAGCGCAAGACCAGGAGCGGGATTCTGCGGTGCATCAACACATGGCTTTCCAAGGAGCAGAACAAGGGATAAACATGGCCAGAAAACAGACCTACGACGCCCCCGTAAACTCCCCGCCGATCACTTACCCGACCTGCACAACCTGTTTCATGTCGGCGCACATGAGCATTGTTGTTGATGGGATCAGGAAAAATATGTGCGAAAAATGCTACCTCGCGCACTTCCAGAAACAGGCTGATGCTTACTCTGCAAGCATGGGTTTAGTCACGCTTGAGCAGAAGCGGAAATTCGTGAAGGAGAGATTTACTCGCATAGGCCGTATGCGCGAGCCGGGTGAGGATGATTTCGGCGGGGAGGCCGCGTGATCTGCGAACACTGCCACTGCGTTTCCCATGTCTGTCCTGAGTGCGGTGAGTCCGGGCATTGGGCCAAGAGCAGGCCAAATTACAACCGCTACGAGTGTATCAATGGCCATCGGTGGAACGAGAGGAACGGGGAGGTTATTGAGGTCAAGCGGGGCAGGCCATCGTTTATACAACTGGAGGCAGCATGACCCGCGAAGAAGCCGCCAAACGTAACGCCGAGCGTGCGCCGTTTACTGCCGCGATGATGGAATGCTCGCGGCGCTGTTTCGGGGATGGCGTCAAGCTTATATGGGTAATCGAGAACGGCAGGACGGCGGGGAAGGTGCCTTACGAATATGCGAAGGAGGGTGTGTGAGATGAGAGTTTGGTTCGACACTGAATTTATTGAGGATGGGAAAACAATTGATCTTATCAGCATTGGATTGATATGTGAGGATGGATTGGCTTACTACGCCGAATGCGCTGAATGTGATCTATCAAAAGCGAGTGACTGGGTAAAGAAAAATGTTGTTCCAAACCTTAATGGACGCAAAACAAAAAGAGCGAAGATAGCCGGTGAAATTGTAAGAATGGTAGGAATAAATCCGGAATTTTGGGCCTACTACGCGGATTACGATTGGGTCGCTCTGTGCCAGTTATTCGGCACGATGATGGACTTGCCGAAAGGCTGGCCCATGTATTGCAGAGACGTAAAGCAATTTTGCGACAGCCTTGGGAATCCGCAACTTCCTAACCAGCTGTCTACGGAACACAACGCGCTGAACGATGCGGTATGGACTAGGGATGCGTGGCAATTTCTTATGGATAAAAGGGATGGAGCATGAACCAACTCACCCTAATCCCCGCCGCCCCCTCAATCGACTCTGCCCGAGCCGCACGAAACGAAGGTATGACGCGCGCCACAAATCATGCCGACGAATCCACTCCCGGCTGGTCGCAAGCCGCGCTTGACTATCTCCACAACTACGCCCTGACGCACGAAGTTTTCCCGGCGTGGTTCGTGACTGCTGCGGCTGGCTTGACCAGATCCGTTCCGGTGAAGTCGGGTAAGGCGTGGGGATCAATTTTCGTCAAGGCGAAAAAGTTAGGATGGATTGAACGCGCAGGCTTTCGTCCTGACCCAAACAGGCACATGAACCCAGCTCCGGTATGGCGCTCGCTTATTTATTTGGAGGCGGCGTAGTGACTACGGGTTGCATCATCGGAGATTCTATAGACGTGTTGCCGACCTTAAATGGGGGAAGTGTTCAGCTTATCGTAACCAGCCCGCCTTACGACAATCTGCGCACGTACGGCGGCATCAAGCCGTTCACATGGGAAGATTTTGAAGTGGTTGCGAAGGAACTATACCGCGTGTTGTGCGATGGCGGAGTGTTGTGCTGGAACGTGGGCGATTCTGTTGTTGATGGCAGCGAGACATTGACCAGCGCCAAACAGAAGATTTACTTCCGCGAGCAATGCGGGTTTCGTGTTCACGACACGATGATTTACGAGAAAGTTAATCCAGCTAACCCGGCGACGACGCGCTACAACCAAGTTTTCGAATACGTGTACGTGCTGTCGAAGGGGATGCCCCGCGCGTTCAATCCAATTAAAGACAAGCCAAATACGACCGTTGGCACCGCAAATTTTGGAGTTCACACGAAGCGCAATCGCGATGGCTCGATGGGAATTCGCAAGCAGGCGATTACCAAGGAATTCGGGCTGAGGGGCAACGTATGGCGTGGCCTGACTGCAGGGCAGGAAACTGTATGCGAACGCCTTCACCATCCCGCAATGATGCCGTTCTGGTTAGCACGCGACTTGATTCAGTCGTGGTCGAATCCGTGCGATATCGTGCTGGACCCGTTTGGCGGATCAGGAACCACAGGCAAGGCGGCTGAATTACTCGGGCGCAAATGGTTGCTGATTGACATCAACCCGGCATACGAGCCATTGCAGCGCGAACGCACGGCACAAATGGGGATGGTGTACTGATGAAACGAAATCACGTTAGACGGCAAATGTCCGGCGACATACCAAGTCCGGGACATCGGCTGTCTGCTGGCGGATTTGTGGGGGTGACATGACACTCAAAACAAGGGACGCTGATGTGCTGAAGTTTCATCCATTTCAGGATGATTTCGGGTTGCCGTCAGACCGCTGCTTTTCTGACAAGATCGCGGTGGCACGCAAGCCCGGCCCTTGCCACGGTTGCGCACAAACAATAAGCGCTGGCGAACGCATCCGGAGATCGACGTGGTTATTTGATGGCGAGGTTCGCACATATCGCTGGTGTTCTCTCTGTTGCGATGCGATGGCGTCAAGTTGGATAGATAACGGTAGTGCGCTTGATGCGCGGGAGCGTTTACGAAAATCAAACGAGGCATTGCCATAACCCGCGACAAATTCCAAACACGCAGCCTAATCCTCCGAACCGAGCAGCAGCGCGGTCTAGCGATTGCCCTGCTCAACAACGTGCCGCTTGATGCCGACAAGCCTTTGGAGTGCCTGGTGCGCGAGGAAGTGAAGGCGAGAAAGCCTGACCAGAATGCGCTGATGTGGTCGGGGCCGCTTGCTGATATCGCAAATCAAGCATGGCACAACGGATGCCAGTATCCGGCAGAGGTTTGGCATGAGACCTACAAGCGCCTGTATCTCCCCGAGGAATTCGACGCCGAGTTATGCAAGGAAGGCTATCGGAAATGGGCCATTGACCGCGACGGCGAGCGCGTCTTGATCGGCAGCACGACGCAATTAACGGTGCGCGGGTTTGCTCAGTATCTTGAGCAAGTCATCGCAGACGGTGCGGGGATGGGCGTGATGTTCTCGGCGAGTCCGAATGAGGGGAGGGGGGCGGCGTGAGCGCATATTGGCATTGCTTGCTATCTAAGATCGTTTCAATCGCGGGGTTTGTCACCCTCGTAATTTTTGATCATCCGTGGATCGGTCTTATTTGTTTGATATTTGTCGCCACAATTGACGGGGAAATAAAGGCTGAAAAATGACCGCCAGCAAGAATAAACCCATGACCAAATTAGAACGCGCTGCGCTGTGGCTTTATCGCGCAAGCAAATCGGTGGATGTCCCAGAAATTACCGATCCTGACGAAGCCTGCGTCTGTGAATGGTGCCGCGCCCGAAGGAATTTTATCAAGGCGTGCCGTAAGCAGAGGGGGAAGCCGTGACACACAGAAACAGGAATCTTCTCGACATCGCCCATGACGCCCCCTGCATGTTGCAACTCGGCGCCCCCGGCTGCGGCAATCATTCCTCTGTGCCGTGCCATTCCGACTTATTGCAGCATGGCCGCGGAATCGGACACAAGAGCCATGACGCCCTGGCTGTCGCAGGGTGTCCGGCCTGTCACCAAATATTTACGCGGGAACACTTGGGGCGCGACGAATACGAGATCGCATGGGCGCGGGCTTATGCGCGATATCAGGTGTGGCTGTGGCAGAACAATCTGGTGAAGGTGGCGGCATGAGAAATGCCGCCCGCCGCACCATCCCCACGGAATCGCAGGAACAGGCTGTGCTTATCGAATGGTGGGGCCACTACGCCAGAAGCAAGGGCATAGACGAGCGGCTTTTGTTCTCGATTCCAAACGGCGCGAATAAGTCTATAGCCACGGCGATGAAGTTCAAGCGCGAAGGGTTGCGTAAGGGTGTGCCTGACCTGCTTCTGGCGTATCCAAGACAATTCAAAATTCACCCACTGAACACAGTCCACAAGGTTATGTTCAGCGGCATGTTCATCGAAATGAAGCGCAAGGGGCAGAAGGCAACGCCGGATCAGATCGACTTCGGATCACTGCTGCGGAAGATGGGCTATAGCGCGTTGATCTGCCTTGGCGCAGATGAAGCGATGAAAGCCATCAAGGGATACATTGATGCTGAAATGGCCCACAACGCAGCCACAGCACGCGTACCGCGATCCAGCCCTATCCGTTGAGTATGGTTGCACCGGCTGCGCCCATGAATGGACTGGAACGGTATTCGGCAGGAAATGGGAGGTTTGCACGGTCGAGGGTGGCAGGCATGGGCGGCGGTGCGCGAGATGGGAAAAGGAGATTAGCCATGAATGATTTGGAGATGACGATACTGTGCGCGGAAGCGATGGGTTTAATGCAGACGACGCATTACGATGATCGCGTTCCATCAGCACCTGATCCTGCAATTTTGGTCGGAAAGCCTCACTGCTATGAAATTTATGACCCCCTCCACGACGACGCGCAGGCTATGGCGCTGGTGAAGAAATTTAAGCTGAACATCGGGCAGCTTTCTAACGGCTGCAAAGTATTCATCCCAATAACGGGCAATCGAGGGCAATACTTCGAGGCGGACTTTAACGCAGACCTCAACCGCGCCATCGTCGAATGCGTAGCTAAGATGTGGGCGCAAAAGGTTCCTCGTGGGACATAAGGATATGAATGGGCGATATTGATTCTAGGTTGGATAACTGGCAACGCTGGCTGGCCTTGCGCGACTGGATGCCCGCCCGCTACCGCACCATCCTGGGAATGCTCTACCGCTCGCCTCAACGCAATCATTGGGATGTGCCGGTTATCCCGCCGCCTGAGATCGACCATTTGGACGCGGTAATCACCGAGACGACGCTCCACAAAATGCCAGACAAGTATCTGAAAATACTGATATTGCAGACTATGGGGCAATACTCGGATGGCGAGCGGGTAATCAGGAAAGTTGACCGGATGGAGAAATACCGGCTGGCTGGCGTGTCTAAGTCCTCGTTTTACCGGGAGTTTTTGCGCTCGAAGATAATTTTGCAAAATATGTTGCAAGTTGGGAAAAAGGGGAGTAAAAAGGGTGGTAATTCAGATACCGTGGGGGAGTATTCAGTAAGCCCCGACGAAGATTAAATGGGCGATTATCCCGAACTTGACTTATCGGCTAGGAGACGCTAATGGCGTCCCTACTACGATTCATATTCCAAGGACGAGAGCGCCGATTTCTCGCACTTTCTCCATAGGTGGGCGGAAAATGGTCAGGGAACAAGGTGCGGAAGTTTGGATAGTCAACCTCGGAGCAAAAGAACTCAAACTGGATTGGCTCACTCATAATGTCGCCTAATAAAACAAACGGCGACGATAAAGTCCCATATCACAAGCTGACCGTCGTTCCAGACATTGAGCAGAAAATTCTTGAACGCCTAGCTCAAGGCCAAAGTCTCAAGATCATTGCCGACGAGTTCGGCGTTTCAGACGTCGCAATCCTGCAGCGCGTTTATGACCATCCAGACTATAAGCGCAAAGCCAAAATGGGTATCAAGCTGCGCATGGATAAACGCGAGGAAGAGCTTGAATTGGCTGAGAATAATGTTAGCGTAACTCGCGCGGATCGCCTCCTAAATCACGCTAGATGGCTCAATGAGCGACTCAACCAGGAGGAATACGGCGCGAAGCAAACACTCCTTGGTGACCCAGATAAGCCATTGATTCCAAGCGACAAAGAATCATTGCTAATCGAGACTGCCCGTGCAATGGCATACATCATCGCGGCAGCTCAAGTTATCCACAATTCCGACGTTGACGCAGCGCATCAGACCATCGAAGGAGAGCGCATAATGCCGAGCGACAGTGATAATACGCAGGATAATCAGTGAGTTGCAAATCTCAGTTCGTATAACGGCCATTCTGTTCAATCACATCGACATCAATCTAATCAATGGCTTACGAAAATCCGCAGCGATTTAGCGCATTCCTTAGGCGGTCATGTATATGACCATGCCACTAGCCCGCTCGCAACGTCATGGCGGTGCCTTAAAATCGTTCCTTCTGGCATTTTCTGCGAGGGGGTGGGGGAGGGGACGGCCAAAACTCAAACGTTTATGTGGACCCCA
>ERZ1292629.3612-Hain-H43-01um-R1-3612-length-11859-cov-7_pt1 | contig 11859 bp, 8 predicted proteins | sample MGYA00564399_ERZ1292629 | MGnify/ENA primary metagenome ERZ1292629 (study PRJEB36523, sample SAMEA6512636) | groundwater metagenome | collected 2019-01-08 | study: AquaDiva: Metagenomics assemblies of 32 groundwater samples | reverse complement strand
TGTGATGGAGTTAGTCAGTCGTAGCGTAGGTCATGCCCGCAGGCATTAACTTGATTAGAGGAATTGGACATTGATTTTGAATATAGAAGTTTTGGAGTTATTCCTCTTACTAAAGAAAGGGGTGGAAGAGTAATTTTAAGAAAATTGCAACAAAATATTAAATCAATTAAGACTGAGACAGAACTTGTTGATTTTAAAAAGGATAGAGATGAATTTAATATTAGCCTGCTGAAAAAAGATAAAAAAATTCAGATTAAATCAAGATATTTAGTTTTAGCAACAGGTGGGTATGGTGGTAGTTTTCAATATAATGATAATTTCAAATATAAAAATTATAATGTTTTTGATATTATTAATAAAAATGGCGGAAAAATAATAAATCTTGACTGCATATTTACTCATCCATTTGGTTATTGCAAAGGCAGAAATATTCTTATTGGAAATGAAACAAAAGAAGGAGAATTTGTAGATGAAAAAGGAAGATATGTTTTTGATGAAAAAACTAGAAGATTAATCAAAAATAATGATTATCATGAAATTTTTGATGTGCTTGTAAAACAGGAGATAGACAACCTTGAAAAAGGAAACAAAATTTATTTTATGAATTCAAAAAGAAAATTAGAAATAATTCCAACTGTTCATTATACTGCGGGAGGAATTAAGACAGATTATTTGAGCGAAGTTGTTGGATGTAAAAACCTATTTGCTATTGGAGAATGCAAAGCTGATGGCTCAAAAAGAGAAGGGAGGTTTCCCTGGATATCCATTTACTTCAGCTATTGTCAATGGGAAGTTTTTGGGAGAGAGGTTTGGATAAGTCTAAATTATATAATTTTTATCATCAATTGATAGTGAAAAAAATAAAGAGTTAGAGAGAATTAGTCTTCTGTGTTGAAGTCATACAACACAGTTTGTTGTGAATTTTTGCCCCACAAAAATTAATCTCTCTTTCTTTTTAATTTTTCAAAAATTTTCCAGAATTCAGTTATGACATCTGCTCCAATTCTAAATTTATTTTTTATCATCTCCCCAATAGTATCCTTAAGCTCAGTTTCATTAATAATATTTTTTTTGTAAGATTCAATTAAAACTCTTAGAGAACCAACAGGTTTTAGTTTATATAATTTTGCAATAACCCTTCCAGAATGTTCATCAATAACAATGCTTTTATCTCCTTTTTGCAATGCTAAAGAAATAGCATCAGATTCCCCTATTCCTAATTGTGGATAAATTTCTTTTAATTCTTTTGAAAATTCTCCATATTTTTTGTCTAATTCTAAGATTTCTATTTTTTTATCATCTATATATTTTTTTATCAATTTTGCATCAGGAGCATTTATAAATAGTCCTTGTTCAACTATTTCTTTATAAATTCCATTTGTAATTTGTATCTTATCATATAGTTTAGTTAATAAATTTAGTTTGTTTATTTTTGCAAAAATAATCAATGATGACGAATCAGATATCATATTAATCCTCTAAATCTTCTCTTAAATCTTCAAGAGTATAATGGAAATTTATACTTTTCTGATTTAAAATATCTAAAAAAGAAGTTAAAGGTATTCCTGCTATTTCTGATGCTTTTGAGGCAGTTGCTTCATTATTCTGAAATTTCTTTAATGCAATTTCTAATTTTTTTCCCATAATCCCTTTGTACATTATCTCTCTAAGTATGTCTGATTTTTTTCTTTTTTCTTCTTCAGAAATAATTTTAATTTCTCGAAGTTCTTTTGCAGGAATTCTTACAGATATACTATTTTCCATTTTATCTTCTTAATTGTATACAGATGTGGTAATTTGTATATTTAAATGTTTTGGTTTTTGAACATGTAAAAAAGGGAGATATAATTGCAAGATCTGGAAATAAAGAGCAGAGGGCAATGTTTGATTTTATCCCTGTTCTTGTGAATGAAGATGCTTATGAAGGGGTTTTATGCTTGGCGTGTAAAAGAATGTCTGCGGAAGGATTTGGGAGACAAATTAATGTGTTCTTGAAAAATCTGCCAAATTTATAATATCTTATTTTTAAATTCCTCTAGCATTAATTTTAATTCATTAAATCTTTCTTTATCCTCAGATATCTTTTCATAATATTCTAACTTATATAATATATTTTGATATTGGTAATAAATTGCCAAGCTTTCATATATTTTATATTTATTTATAATATATTCTTTGTTAAACTTTTTTTTATCTTCACAATCAATTGTTTTTAAGGCAAGTTCATTAAAATTTTTTGTTTTCAGATTATTTACCTTTATTAAATATTCTACATAGTTTTTGGTTTTTTCTGATAAAAAATCCTTCTCTATCTTTTGTTTTATCACTTTTTTTAATTCATCACTTATGCGAATTTTGTTAAACGGATCTTTTATCAGTTCTATTTTTAATAAAGAATCTTCTATTTTTTTATCTAACTTAGGTAAATCTTTTTTTTCAAATAAAATGAGAGGTTCAGCAAATCTAGTCTGGAGTAATGACCCTAAGCTTGCAGAAGTTATTTTATTCTCTAATAAGGGGATGATTTTCTCAAAAAAATTTATATTATATATAATAGCTTTATCTATTTTCTTACTCAATTCTTCAGGACATTTTATCAGGCAATAACCCATATAACCAATAGTATCATTTATTGCAAGAATCATTTTTACTGTTTTTTCCATTTCTTTATTTTCTTTAATTGATTGTAAAGCATGATTTCTAATGGAATATGAATAATCTATGATTTTATTAATTGCATTTTGCAGAATAACCTGCTTTTTTCTGCCATATTCATAACCTGCTTTTTTTATAATTATATTTATCTTATTAAATTTTGAAGTGTCAATTGATTTTATTTTATAATCCTTTATTGGAGGAAATTCATCTTGAATGAATTTTCCATTATCAATATTAGCTGCCCTTTCTTTTATGAAATTTATATCTAATTTATTAAGCGGAAAAATATTAATTAAATTAAAAAAGGCGTTGTTTTCTGTAGAAAATCTTATAAATTTTATATTATCTGAAACTTTAAATTTAGAGAAATGTATAATTAAATGATTTAAAATGTGTTGAAGGTCTGAATTGTCATTCTTAAAATCATAATATCCAATATAATCAGAATTTTTATTTTCTTTATAATTTTTTTTAGTGAATATAAAAGAGGACATATCTGCAATAGGTATACCCTGCTCAGATGAAGGGAAAACAAGCTTTTTTTTGTATAATAAATTTTTATTTTTATCATAAAATAGTAATTCAGTTCCTGCATCTTCTTTATTAAAATAATCACCTATAATTCCTATATCTTTTTCTTTATCCCAGAATCTTGAAGCCCATCCAGCTATAACATAAGTTTTTATTCCTTTTTCAAGCTCTAACAAAGGGGAAAAATCTCCTCTTAATTCTATAAATCCGTTATGATTAAAAGGATCTTTGTTAGGATTTAAAACTTTAAATAAAGTAATTTCTTTTTCTTTTATCTCTTTATCTCTTTGATTCCAAATTCCTATTATAGTTTTCATTTTTGGCAGATTGTGTATTTTAAATGATTGAGAAAAAGATATTTTGTCCCCAATATCCCAAGAAATAGATATAAAGTTATACAGATCATTATTGCCTATTTTTATTAATTTAGAGAACTCTCTTATTTTTTCAGTATCAATAGAAGGTTTAATGTTTATAATCCCTTTATTTAATATTTCTTGATTTATCTTGGTATTAAATATTATCTCAGTAGGGTTTAGCATCTTTTTATTTATTTTGTAGATTAAACTTGAAGGAATAAAATAATTTTTATCTTCAATAAAAATATTTTTTAATAATAAATGTCTTAGATGTTTATAGCAATTTCTTCGGGAATATTTTGAATTTTTTATTATTTCAGATCTTTTAACAAATATCAACTCTTTTGATTTTTTATTTTTGTCTATAAAAATTTTCCAATACAAGTTAATAAAATCTTCAACTATCTCTGGATTTTTATCTATCTTAATTTCTTTAAGAAATTCTATTTTTACCATACTTTTTTTACGAATTCTCATTTTATATATCTTTCCTAGGAGTTCACACAAATTATATATTTTGTGAACTCTTAGTATAATTGGGGTTCACAAGATGAAACGCACAATAAGACCTGAAGGAAGACATCACTCAATGCCTAAAGGCATTTATGATTTTTTTGGAGATTTAGAATCTTTGGCTGGAGTTGAAGCTGTGAATAGCGGGAGATTTATTCCAAGAAACAAGGTAAATGGATTTGAAGCTAATATTCAATTCTATGATGAAGTTCGAAGAATTTTTCGGTTGAGAGTTGCATATAAAGGATTTGTATCTTATCCTGAAATAAGAGTATCTCCTGAAGCAAAAGATGAAGTTGAGGAATATATAAGGAATTATGAGCCTGGAAGAAATAAATCTACACCTTTGCAAGAAACTTCTTATGAATTAAATCAAACTGCAATGGTGGGAGTGTAATATGAAATTTAAAATGAAAAATAAAACAAATTGTAAGGAGGTAAATGAAAATGAAAAACAAACTTAAAAATAGTGCAATGGTTTTTATTGGAATATTTATGATAGGGTTAGTTTTAGTTTCTGTTGCTGCTGATGAAATCAGAATGCCAACTGGAAAAGAAATATCTCCTTTAGTCAGGGGAGAGAGCAGGGGAATTTTAATGGATCCTGGAAAAATGTATACACTTTATTATGTTGCAGATGGAAAATCTGCTACATTGCAATATTCACAGCCATTTTTTGCTTATTTTGTTGGGAAAATGCCTGTTGTTGCAATGAGTATATATTATGCACCTTGGTTTGACAAAAAATATACTCTTGTTAAAAATACTGGAATAGATCTTATATCAAAGAAGATTAGTCTTCCTGAAAAATCAGGAGTATATAAATTTGAATTTAAAACTTATGGCAACTGGGCTGCTGTTAATTTTAAGGCGTATTAAAATTTGAAAAACCTATATTTATTTAAACTATAAAATTATAATAAAAAAATGAAAAAAACAAAACTTAGGAAAAATTTGATTTTAAGATTTTTAATAGTTGCGGTTATGTTCTTTATTTTTTTAGAAAGTGGTGTGTGCGAAGTGAGTGCTCAAGAAGTTAATGCTGCTATAGACAAACAGCTTTTAGATTTAATTGATCAGTATGCTGCTTTTTATTATAACACTGCTTGGAATCTTAATATAGAACAATACAAAGCATGGATTGCTACAATTGCGAGTGCCGAGGGAGGAAAGGGAGGATTTGCGGCGCATAGTGAAGGAGACTTAGGTAATGATGTGTTTTATCATAGTGTAGTTGGTAGTAGTTTTAAGTTTTCTACGGGAATAGGGCCATTTCAATTAGACAGGGGAGGTGTGGATAAATGGGGTAATTGGTCAATAATTGATAAATTGGACCCAGAAAAATCTGTAAAAAGTGCATTAAAGCAACACTATAATCAATTTGGTGCAGGCGCCACATTGAATACTTTTTCTGCGAATTCTAAATGGGTCGCAGTTTGGCCTGAAAAGATTGCAACACAATGGGCATCTGTAACTGGCACAAACTGGGATACTTACAAAAATGGTAAAGTGAGTCTTGATTGGATTACCATAAAAAATCAATTGGCTCAAAATGCAAATAGTCCTACCTTTACTTATGGATATAATGTTAAATCAGTTGGTATAATGAAGTGGAATATAAAAGAGAGTGAAGGAATTTTAACTGATAGTGGAAAAAAAGTTATTTTTGATGGCGACTTCACAACATGGCTAATAAAGTATCGTTCATGGGGTGGCACAGAAAGATTTGAGTATTATTATACTCGAAATGCTGCTAACAATATTGAAATATGGGTTTGGAATAATTCTCAAGATTTAGATAATAAATTTAAATATATTTTTGTTAGAGAATATAGTAATTGCGGTTATTCAGAATGTTATTGGCCAGAGCATGTTTCAGGATCTTATTCAGGGAAAACTCTTTCAACTTCTGCAATTATAATAACTGCGTCAAACAACCCTCCAACTATCACTGCATTTAATGTTTCCCCTTCTTTTGTTATGTTAGGCAATTCTTTTACTATTTCATATACTGCTATGGATGACAATGGACTGGTAAGGGCTGAATTATGGAGAGCTAATAACAATAATGGGCAGCCAGGAACCTGGAATCAAACTAAAAATATATCAATTTCAGGTAAAAGTTATTCTGGTTCTTTTAGTGATACTCCAAATTCAGCAGGTGCTTATTGGTATGGTGTACATGTTGTAGATAGTAATGGAAGCTGGAATGATGAAAGAAACAATCAAACCAATGGTGTGCCTGGTATTTATGGTCCTATTAAGGTTAATGTAGGGATATGCATCCCTGGGTTAAAATTATGTTCAGGAAATCTTTTACTAACCTGCTTGGCAGATGGTTCTGCATGGATAGTAACACAAGATTGTGGCAAGTCAAGTTATTGCTCAAGTTCTTCTCCCTCTTGTGTGAGTTGTTCTTCTGGAACTGCTAACTGTGACCAAGATTCTTCAAATAGTTGTGAAACTAATATTTTAAATGACAATAATAATTGTGGCTCATGTGGAAATATTTGTGGAAGTGGGCAAACTTGCAGTAATGGGGTGTGTGATGGTGGAGGAACTATACCTAAACCTGCAATTGTTTCTCGTACTCAATGGGGATGCCCAGATGGACAGTCTAGTCCTCGTTGGACACCTCAATATCAAAGTGTTACACATGTTATAATTCATCACACTGCAACTCCAAATACTGACCCTGACTGGCCAGCACGTGTTAGACAAATATGGGATTATCATGCAAATCAGGACAAAGGGGATGGGTATCCTAATGGTTGGGGAGATATTGGATATAATTATTTAATTGATCCTAGTGGAATAATTTATGAGGGGAGAGCTGGAGGAGATGATGTTATTGGAGGTCATGCATTAAGTCATAATACTGGAACAATGGGAATTGCATTTTTAGGAACTTTTTCTAATGTTGAGCCAACTTCTGCTGCTTTGCAAAGTGCAAAATCTCTTATTGCATGGAAACTTAATCAAAAAAATATAAATCCTTTAGGTAGTGGAACTGATGCAACAGGTACTTATTACAATTACATTGCAGGACATAGAGATGTTAGTCTTGGTAATGAATGTCCTGGTCAGAAACTTTATGACCTTCTTCCAGCTATAAGGCAAGATGTTTGGGATATTATAAATGATAATCCGTCTCCAATCTGCACTCAAAATTCAGATTGTGGAACAGATGGATTTACAGGAGATCCATTCTGCCAGAGTGGAAATGTTTTCCAGAATTATATAACTTATACATGCAATAATCCTGGAATAGTTTCAAGTTCTTGCAGTATTTCCAGTTCTCCTCAATTAAAACAGACTTGCACTTCAGGGCAAACATGTTCAAACGGGCAATGCATTAATCCTACTTGTTCATGCACCTCATGGCAGAATTTAGGATGCGGACTGGGAGAATGTTCTTCAACAGAAATGACTCAAACAAGAACATGCAGTCCAACTTCATGTGATATTATTTCAAGATGTGTTGCTGATTCAAACTGTGATAATGATGGATGGAAATCACCTACAGCTACTGGAAAACTTGACAATGAATGGACAAATCCAGCTTATGCTTATAGCAGTGATAATAATTATGCAAGTGCAATTGGAACTTCTCTTGACCAAGATTATTATAATTTTAATTTTAATCTTCCAAATGGAGCTATACCAACCGGAGTTCAGGTAAGGGTTGAGGGGCATCCTTGGGAGGATGGAAATGGTGTGCATGATTCAAGAATTTTAGTTTATTTGTGGTCAGCAAGCAAAGCATCCTGGGTTAGAGAAACTGGTACAGTATGGTGGAGTTTTAATAATGTTGGTGATACAATTATAACTAAACCAGCAGGAACATCAGATTTATGGAGCATGGGTGGAAAAAGTGATTTTGATAATAATAATTTTAAATTAAAGATTGCTACTTTTTCAAATGCTTATGGAGCTTATATTGATGGGGTATGGGCTAAAGTTTATTATACAGAATCCATATGTTCACAAAATAGCGATTGTGGAACAGATGGATTTATAGGAAATCCATTCTGCCAGAGTGGAAATGTATTTCAAAATTATATAACTTATACTTGCAATAATCCTGGAACAAGTTCAAGCTCATGCTCTAATTCAACTGCTGCTCAGTTGAAGCAAACTTGCAGTTATGGATGTTTAAATGGAGTATGCAATCAAAATCCATGTGTAGATAATGATTTAGATAGTTATGATAATTGTGCACCTGGAACAACTGGTGATGATGGAAAACCTGCTGATTGCAATGATAATAATGCAAATGTAAATCCTGGAAAAACAGAAGTTTGCAATGGAATTGATGATGATTGTGATGGATTAATTGATGAAAATTTAGGTTCAACAACATGCGGGGTTGGAATCTGTCAGAGAAGTGTGAATAATTGTGTTAATGGAATACCACAAACATGCACTCCTGGATTGCCTTCTGTTGAAACATGTAATTTACTTGATGATGATTGTGATGGACAAGTTGATGAAGGTAGAGTTTGTGTTATAATATGCTCAACTAATTCTCAATGCGGAACAAATGGATTTATTGGAAATCCTTTTTGCCAATCAGGAAATGTATTTCAAAATTATATAACTTATACTTGCAATAATCCTGGAACAAGTTCAAGCTCATGCTCTAATTCAACTGCTGCTCAGTTGAAGCAAGATTGTGGAAGCAGTTATTGTGATAATTTTGGAGGAAATTATTGCAAAAATGGAAATGTTTATCATTCAAGAACATGTTATAATAAAGGTTGTTCTAATGGAGCATGTTTTAGCAATTCTTACACAGATGAGCAATTAGTTCAAACTTGCTCAAATGGATGTTTAAATGGAGCATGCATTGTAAACCAAATACCAACATGCTCTTTATCTTCAAGCCCTCGCTCTGGAAATGCTCCTTTAACTGTTACATTTAATCTTGGAGCAAATGATCCTGATGGCTCTATTGGTGTATGGGTTTTAGATACAAATGGAGATGGAAATGCAGACTATTCTGGAACTGGAAATCCTCCATCATCAAGAACCTATACTTATAATAATCTTGGAAGTTACATTGTTATATTTATAGTTAGTGATAATAAAAGTGCTACTTCAAATCCTTGTTTAGATACAATTAATGTTGGTTCAAAATGTTCGCAGAATAGTGATTGTGGAACAAATGGGTTTACAGGAGGATTATTCTGCCAGAGTGGAAATGTTTTCCAGAATTATATAACTTATACTTGCAATAATCCTGGAACAATTTCAAGTTCATGCTCTAATTCAACTGCTGCTCAGTTGAAGCAAACTTGCAGTTCAGGACAAACATGTTCTAATGGACAATGCAATTCTGGATTAACTTTAGTTTCTTCATCTGCTCCTGCATCTGTAAAACTTGGAGATAAATTCCAAGTAAAATGCAATTTTGGTGTTTCATTCCTTCCATGTGCTGTTGCATATCATAATAATACTCAATGTGTTTATGGTGGATATGCTGGAAATGATTCTATATGGAGTTGTACTGCAACAAAAACTGGATTAGTTGATAATTATTGCAATACTTTTATTTATTTAGGAGATTCAAGATGCTCAAGTGCACAGACAAATAAAATACAGAGCACAAATGTTACTAATGTTTCTAGTGGATTAACTTTAGTTTCTTCATCTGCTCCTGCATCTGTAAAACTTGGAGATAAATTCCAAGTAAAATGCAATTTTGGTGTTTCATTCCTTCCATGTGCTGTTGCATATCATAATAATACTCAATGTGTTTATGGTGGATATGCTGGAAATGATTCTATATGGAGTTGTACTGCAACAAAAACTGGATTAGTTGATAATTATTGCAATACTTTTATTTATTTAGGAGATTCAAGATGCTCAAGTGCACAGACAAATAAAATACAGAGCACAAATGTAATTTAGCAGAAAAATCATAATTTCTCATTAACTTCTTTTTCTATTTCTTTTAGAAATTCATCTTTTTTTACTGATGTAACTTTGCTATTCCTTCTTACAGCAATTGTTCCTTCCTTTTCTTCTTTGTCTCCTATGACAATTATATAAGGTATTTTTTCCATCTCTGCCTGTTTTATTTTTCCACCTATTGGTTCTGATTTTAAATCAATGTCAACTCTGAAATTCAGGTTTTTTAATTCCTGTTCTAATCTTTCACAGGCTTTGTTATTCTTGTCTGTGAAATTAATTACCCTTAACTGAATTGGAGAGAGCCATAATGGAAGATTACCCTGTGTTTTTTCCAAAATATAAGCCATTGTTCTTTCAATACAGCCTGCTGAAGACCTATGAATCACCATAGGCCTTACATCTTTGTTATTTTCATCTTTATATGTCATATCATATCTTTCTGGAAGTGCAAAATCAATCTGTATTGTTATTAATGTGTCTTCTTTTCCAAATATATTTTTATATTGTATATCTAATTTAGGGCCATAAAAAGCAGCTTCATTATCTGCTTCTATATATTTTATTTTCAGATTATCTAATATTTTTTTCATTGACTTCTGGGATTCTTCCCATGCTTTGGGATTATCAATATATTTTTCCTTGTTTTTTGGGTCCCATTTTGAAAATCTATACCAGATATCATCTATTTTTAATTTTTTCATTACAAACTGCACTAAATCTAAAACTTTTCTGAATTCTTCTTCTAATTGATTTGCTCTGCAGATTATATGGGCATCTGCAAGTGTGAATTGCCTTAATCTTGTCAATCCCATTAATTCCCCTGATTTTTCATTTCTGAACAAATTTGATATTTCTGCATATTTTATCGGAAGTTCTTTATAACTTCTTGATTTGCTCTTATAAATAATAAACTGGAATGGGCAAGTCATAGGCCTTAATGCAAATGTTTCATCTCCAACTTTAAATGAAAACATGAACTCCTTATAATGCTGCCAATGTCCTGAAACTTTGTATAAATCTGACTTTGCCATTATTGGAGTAGATGTGTACTGATATCCTCTTTTGATTTCCTCATCAGTTATGAATCTTTCAATCTCTCTTTTTATTGCTGTGCCTCTGGGCGTCAATAAAGGCAGTCCTGAACCAACTATTTCACTAACAAGATATAAATCCAAATCTCTTCCTAATTCAACATTGCTTTTTAATCCGCTTTTAGATTTTTCAGAACTCATTTTAATCTTTGACATTTTTTTCAATAATTCTTCCTGGCTTATTTCTTTTTCATCCAGGATTTTTTCCTGATTTTTATTTATTTTCATGAATAAATAATAGAAAGGGCATTTAAAAAATCTTCCTTTATGTTAAGTAAAGTATCAAACTTAACATTTGCTCTCCATCAAACAAAAAGCATTTATCTAACAATTAATATATTTGTAAATGCTTTCTTGTTTCTCTTGATGTCGAGATTATATTTCTATTAATAATAAAAATCAGCGAAATCTTTGAGCATGAGGAAAAGATTGAGCAAAAATAGATTGAGCCGATAGTAAGCGAGGCGAAAGTAATGTTAAGAAGCAAGGTTTACTTAACACTTTATTGGTAATGTTAATATCTTAGAAGTTATGGCATCTGTTGATTTGTTATGACTTATTATTCGAAGATATATACTACTCATAAACATTTTTTAGAATATTTACATGTCCAAAATGCTCTTTGTTAACGCTATGTGACTTTAGTCCGTAGATACCAAAGGCATTTTGGATCACACTAAAAAACTTTCAGAAGTTTTTTGGGTGTCATCAGAAATCTTCTGAAAGATTTCTGAGATGCTCAAGAACCACGAACACGCCACGGAATTTATTCCGTGGTTCTTGAAGTAATA
>ERZ1292629.3610-Hain-H43-01um-R1-3610-length-11864-cov-7_pt1 | contig 11864 bp, 17 predicted proteins | sample MGYA00564399_ERZ1292629 | MGnify/ENA primary metagenome ERZ1292629 (study PRJEB36523, sample SAMEA6512636) | groundwater metagenome | collected 2019-01-08 | study: AquaDiva: Metagenomics assemblies of 32 groundwater samples | reverse complement strand
TAGAAATAGAGGCATGGTGGAAGCGCACACAGCATATTGAGTATTTGGAATTAAGTACAATACGCCAATTTGGAGATATTATTGAACACGCCCGTACCCTTCTCGCCGCCGAGAAGTCCGCCATGGAAAAGGCGCAGGGTCAGAAGCAACAGGAGATATTAGTGGATGTGGCTGATTTTGTATCAAAAACAAAGGACGATATGTTGAGGAATAGAGGACATTTTAGGGGTAATGGATTTAGAAGCATGCAGATATTTGTGGATATACTATGTGTAATAGAAAAAATGCTTCGGTATCCATCCCCCCAATCCGTAGAGGCCCAAAAGCCCATCAACCCCGTAGTAGCCGCCCACAACGAGGCATTAGGGCCAAAGGGTTATTTCAATAATCCGCTCGCGGACGCTATCTGGGCCTATATAGATGAGTTGGAGAATAACGAAAACACAAAGGACAAACTTGACCCAAAAGATACTGCGGACGACTTAAAGCGGATAATGATGGGGATTGATGGAACCCCCGCCTCGCCGGAGAAGTCCACGCAAGGGCAAGGGGATAAGGGGTTGAGGGATGAACTGTGCATGGCTTTGAACGAGGGGCTAAGGATTGATTTCAGGAACAGGGTGATTGAGATATTAAAACGATACCCGGCTAGAGAAAATAATCAGGAGGACAATATGGAAGAGCTAATAAAATTCTGTTCGTTTAGGCCAGACACTACGGGATGGACCGATGAACAAATATTGCTTCATACCGCACGAACAGAAGTAAAAGATAGGGTTTTGGAAATACTTTCCCGTCACACACCGGTGCACCCCTCCCCCGACCCCCAAACCCAAGTCCAGCAGTTAATCCAGTGGGCCAAGGACAACGGTTACGGACTGGCGGCGGAGTGGATGGCGGGTAAGACTAAAAGTGAGGAGAAATAAAATGAAAAAGTTACTTATAGTAGTGTTTGTAGTTTTATCAGGGTGTGCCACAAAAGGTGATATTCGGTATCTTGAAAATAGGATTACAAGGGGGTTTAACTTTATAGATTCCCAAATAACCGACAATGAACAAAGAGTCAAGTTCCTTTCAAAAGAAATGGATAAAAATCATCCTCAACCTGCGAGACCAGAAAGTAAATGCCATTCACTTTGCATAAATAGGTTTAGTGATTCAGGAGAAAATTCCCGTAAACAAACGAACGAGGAATTTCTTAAAGCTATCAGGGTTTTGACGGAGGATAAATAATATGGAGTTTAGACCCGTAAAGAAGTGGCACACAAATAAGATTTATACCGGCCCTAAAGGAGTCAGTGATTTGCCCTTAACACAGGCGGGCAATGAAGATACCGGGACTGGAATCGGATTAACCCTTAATAGCGTTTGGTTCCAGCCGTCTATTTGGGAAAGAGTGAAATTCCTATTTCATGGAGAGGTCACTTTGAGAATAGTCGGTAATATTCAGCCACCTGTTTCGGTTGTATGCGGAGATATATTCGGGCGGTCTAAATAGACAAGGACCCGCCCCGCCCACGACAAGGGCAAGGAGAATATATAAAAATTACAATAGAGCAATTGGAAGTCTTAGGCCGGAGTTGTGAGGATGGCCGCGCATGGTTTTTAGAACAGAAAAATACGGACTTATGCGCCCTGCTCAAGACGGCGAGGAGCGCGGCGGAGTAGATAGAAAATCTAATGTTTGAGATGAAATAGGAAAGGAGAGGAGGGATTATGATAACCATAGAGAAAGTAATAGAAATTGCAGCAGATAAGGGTTTTAGGACTGTGGTATATCGGGATAGAGATTTATGGATAGTAGCTTTTAGGCATACACAGACTAATAAATGGTCTCTGCCGTATTCTGGATTTACTATTGGAGAAGCTACACAAGAAGCATATGAGGATATTATAAATGGTACCCCCGCCCTCATGAAGGGCTAGTCGGTCATGGGTAAAGGAGAGAGTATGATTTGGTTTTGTGTATTTGTAATTCTGCTCATAGCGGGGTGCATTTGTTTGTTGTTCTCCTATCAACACGCTAAAAAGTTGGCATATCGGGATATGATTATTTATGGAAACGGATATGTTTTGGGTAAACGGTGGGGGTATAAATATATCCCTGCTGAAGGAGAAAAGGGATGGCAAAAGGAGATGTAATGATTAAATTACCTACAATTATAATAGACACACGTGAACAAAAGCCGTATACCTTTAAAGGGTACAAGGTAGTACGTAAGGTATTGAAAGCTGGAGATTATAGTATGAGTAATCGGCAGGCATTAGTGTTGATAGAGCGCAAGAGCCTTGCCGACCTTTATGGCACACTTACACGTAAGACAAACTTTGAACGCTTCATAAAGGAGCTTGAGAAACTTAAGTTCGCTAAATATCCATTCCTAATGCTTGATTGCTCCCCCTCCCACGTGCACACTGGGTTTTCCTATTCAATGGCAAATGGTGGCGCAGTGCTTGATAAACTCATGCGGATTTGTTGTATGTATGGGGTCCAGGTTATTTTTGCTGGCAATCGGGAAATGTCTGAGCGCCTTGTACTTTCCATATTCAATGCTGTCATTACCATTGAACCCTAAGACTTCCTAATAAACAATGTATCTTTTCAATAACTAAGTTTGTATAATAGTATTAGCACATTATACAAAGGGGCTACTATGCTTGATAAAGATAAAGATATACTTGAAACTATTGCAGTGAATCTCAGTAAAAAGAATATTGAGTGGCTGCATAAGATAAATGAAATTCAGGGTAGGAACAGTCTCAGTAATACCCTTAATTTCATGTTAACCAACCTAAGAGAACGCAAGAATAAAGGAATGATATATGCTGGATAAACTTCCTACTGTAAAAGAGTTTGAGTTTGCTGAAGTAACTAATTCAGCGCGGTCCACGTTCACTAACTGTAGGAAAAAGTTCTACTGGCAGTATATTTGTAGACTTACTCCTAATATGACTGCTAAAGCCCTCATGATTGGGAGTTTATTCCATGCAGCATTAGAGACTATATATAAGGAACTACAATATAATAAAGAAGAAATGGACATGACCATTGATAAGGGTGTTGAAGAGAAGGTTAATGAGTGTTCTTCACCTGAAGAGTCTGACATTCTTTGGAATCAAGCTGCACTTATAAAAGGGCTTGTAGAAGGTTATGCCAAACACTACTTGGCACAAGATAAAAAGACTTGGAAGATTATAGCACCTGAAACTACCTTTGCATTCCCACTTAAAAATGGTTGGTTAAATCGTGGCATGAGAGACTTATTGATAACACGTAATGGTAAGTTAGGTCTTGTAGAGCATAAGACTACAACCATACTAGACGCCAACTACCTTGCTAAGTTACCAATGGATAGTCAGATACTCTCTTATGCTATCAGTTGTAAACGTGAAAAGTCTATTGGTAAGTACCCAGACTTCATCGTGTATAATGTGGCACGTAAAGCCCAAATACGTCAGAAGCAGAGTGAGAACTCTCAACAGTTCCATACTAGAATGCGTGATGAGTACTTGATGAACCCTACCGCATACTTCTATAGAGAAGTCTTGAGCTTTAATAAGTCAGACCTTGAGGCCTATGAGAATGACCTTGAGAAGTTCGCAGCAGAGATGCAGAGAAGCATAAAGGAAAAGTACTACTATTGTAACTATGGTGCTTGTACACAATGGGGTACGTGTCCTTATATGCAGTTGTGTCAAGCTAAGAAAGCTAGCACGTTCAATGAAGCAATGATGAGTTACAGAGTGAAGGACGTCGCACACGAAGAACTGGAGACATAAGATGGCTATAAGAAATCATGAAACACTAAAGGGTATAATGCTCTTTAATGAGCCTTTAAAAATGAGTAATTGGGTAGAACACTGTAGAGTTGCAGAACAAAAGGAGTACATGGAGTACTTAAAAGATACTATAAGGTATACACACGGTGTGATGCCTTTTGATTATGCCCAATTAGAAAAGAACCTGCTTGGTTTAATAAATGAGGAGGAACTTGTAATGAATAAAGTAATAGCAGAGATGTATGAGACAACGAAGGATGCGGTACTGGTTGATAAGTATTTTGGAAATGAAGTATGTCAAAACTTCTCAGGCAAGATGCTGCTTAGTGACCATAAAGAAGAGTATCTTGTGGAAGCCAAAAGAAGGGAAGAAGAAGCCAAGCTTAAGAAGTAAGGAGCACCATGTTACCTACCGAAGTTAATAAAGCGGAAATCCCTGTATTGAATAAATTGGCATGGCTAATATATGGAGCACCAGGTATTGGAAAGTCTACATTGTTCAGTAAGTTTCCTAATGCCTTATTTCTGTATACTGACCCAGGCCTGTCCTTCATCACTGCGATGAAGCACCCTATAGAGAAGTGGAGCCAGTTCAAAGAAGCTGTAAAGGAACTTAGTGCGACTGCCAAACCTAAGTATGGGATAGTAGTTGTAGATACGGTAGACCTATTGTGGAGTATGTGCGTGAGCTACATCTGCACTGCACGTGGTATAGAACACCAGTCAGATGAAGCGTGGGGCAAAGGATATGACATGATAGAGCGCGAGTTCAAAATACCCATTCAACAGTTGTGCATGTTGAAGGCCAAAGGTTGTGGAGTAGCTTTTATCTCTCATGCTACGGAGATAGAAATAAAAGGGAGGATAGTAAAGACTTCAAAAGTTGTACCTACACTAGCCAAAGCTGCAAGACGTATAGTGCTACCCTTGTGCGATGTTATAGGGTACTGTGGCTTTAGCATGAGTCAGAATCAGGATGTAGACCTTGCGTCACCCAGATATTTGTTCTTCAAACCTGATGAGACTCTTGAAGCGAAGGATAGGACGAAAGTGTTGCCAGAGAAGTGCTTGCTTGACATTGATAGTCTTCGGAAGTGTTTTGACTCTCATGCTAAGCCAGTAAGTACTGTCACTAAGGTCGTTGGAAAAAAAATAATAAGGAAGGTGTAAAACATGGCTGTATCAAAAAAAGAGTTAGAAGCCCTTCAGGGCATGTGGGATAAGGCGAAACCCCAGTCAGACTGTAACCTCCCCGACGCTATGTATGAGTTCCTCATAGTTGCCGCGGAGTTTAGGGTGTCCAAGACGGGTACTCCCCAGGTCGTTACCAAGTTGAAGGTAGTTGGGGGCAATGAGTCGTTTATCGGTGAAACTCTTGGTCAGTACGACAACTTGGGCAGTCCCGAGAATATGGGTTGGTTCAAAAAGAAACTTGCACGGCTTGGGATAACCATTCCTGAGAACGTGGAAGACCTTGCTGAACGCATTCCCGGTGAGATGAAGGGAAAGAAGTTCTCAGGACAGCTTAAGACAAAAGATGAGTTTGTTAATGTGTATGTAAACAAACTTCTTGAGTCTGATTGTGCTGTGGATGGGGACAAGGAAGAGGGCACTGAAGAAGAAACTACTGAAGAGCCCACTATACAAGTTGGTTCTCAGGTCATGTTCACTTCAGTTAAGGGTGGAGACATTGAGGGTGAAGTTATAGAGATGTGCGCTGGTAACAAGGTTCGTGTGAAGACTGCTGAAGGTAAAGTCTTTAAAGTGGACTTATCCAAACTCTCTATAGTTTCTACGGTTATTGAAGAAGCCACTGAAGAAGAGACCCCTGCAGAAGAGGAGAGTGAAGAGGAAGCCCCTGAAGCTGAGACTACTGAGGCAGCCACAGAAGAAGGTGGGTTCCCTACTCCCGAAGAGATAAAGGCAATGAAACTGCCTGAACTCAAGACAGCCATTAAAGAGTACTTTGACCTTGATATGTCTACTATCAAGAATCCTCGTATCTTTATGACTGGCGCTTCTGGCTTCATTTACAATGAGGCAAAGTATGTACCCGACATGCCCACGTTAGTCACTTTACGTGATGGACTGGCACTAAAGGTTGTTAAGAACGAAAAACCTGGTGACATGAAGAAAAGGATTCAAGCTGAGTTGCACAAACGGCTTGAGTTCTAAACGCGAGTAGTACCTTGGGGGTGTGGTCATTCGCGGCCACACCTCCATCAATTTTAAGGAAGACTATGATAAATATTGATGACATAGTAAAAAAGGTAGACATTCCTACAGTATTACAAAGTCTTGTTAGTGGTTGGGCACCTGGAGTTAATGTTTCTTGTCCAATGGCAGGAACAAAGCATGAGAATGGAACGGACAATAGCAAGTCCATGTCAATTTCAGTAGATGGTAAAGTGTTTTGTCATGCCTGTAATTATAAAGCAACTACAGTTATTAATTTGTACAATGACCTTTTTGGGTACGAATTTATAGAGGGTTGCAAGGCATTCTATTCTGAGTTCGTGGAACCCTTAGTCCCTAATGAGTATTACCTTACTGCACATGAAGAGTTGCTTAAGAAGCCTTTTATGCTTGCCCGACTTGAAGGTATGAGAGGCATCAAGACCTCTATAATTAAGCATTACAAACTAGGTTGGAAAATGAATAGGCTTACTATTCCAGTCTTTAATGAACTTGACTTTTGTGTTAATGTAAGAAAATATGACTTACTTAAGACCTCAAATATAAAAATACTTTCTTATGCTACAGGTTTTGGAAAGGCGCGTTTATATCCTTTGTCCAGCCTTCAGCATAAGAAAGTATATCTATTTGAAGGTGAAACAGATACCTTATGTGCATTACAAGCAGGGATAAATGGCATAACAGTTACTACTGGAGCTGGTGTTTGGACAGAAGAGATGTCAAAAGCATTTCTAGATAAAGATGTGATTATAGTTCCAGATATAGATACTGCTGGACAAGCAGGTTTACAATTACGCGGTAAGGCACTTCTTCAGTATGCAAATTCTGTTTCACACATAATATTACCTGTTCCAAAAGGCAAGAAAGACTTCACGGACTTCTTCATAGATGTTGCCAAAGGTAGTATTGCAAAGTTTTTAGACTTGCCTATAAAACCTTTTGCAACTACTACAAACAAGGTTCTTGTAAAGATAACAACACCATTGGTATTAGAAAATATATTAACATTTAGTCCTAATGCTACTGAAGCAATTAACATGGAACGTGCAAGTACATTACTTGATTACTTGAAAGGCAATGGGGCCTTTTTTAAGAATATAATAGGTATACTCTTTTATGCTAGAAAAGGTGGGGAGATATTAAGAGTATCCCTTAGTGATAGTCAGTTCCTTGGATTCTTAAGTAGACTTTCCCCATTATTGAACACGGCAACCTCTTCTGGAAAGTTTGTGATGCAACATATAGTAAATAGTGCACAAGCTTTGTGTAGCTTTTCCAAAAGTGCCTTTTGGAGTGTTCTACATGGGAATGATTTATACCTTAGTGGAACTGAAGGTAACTTATTTCACTTCAAAGATGGGAAGCATACTACAATTCCTAATGCTATAAATAAAAGTAATATTCTTTTAGAGTTACCCAATCATACTATTCCCTTTCATATAGCACAAGATAAAGCAGGACATGGAGTTCAAATGCTTTGGGATAAAGTCTTCTCAAACATTGCTATATCAGATGAAAACAAGTACCTTCTTATGTGTTGGATGCTTGGAATATTCTTTAGAGTGGAGGTGCGGAACAAACCTCTCATGAGGTTGTCTGCAAGTACAGCTTATGGAAAATCAACAGCATCAAAACTCTTGTCCATATTGTTATATGGTGATGAAATGTTGCACCATTCCGCTTCTACTATGGCTTCCATGTATTCTTTAGCTTCTGAGTACCCATTACTTATATTTGATAATCTTGAAACACGTAATATGGTACAAGCATTAGAAGATTTCCTTATAGTAGCTGCAACTGGTGGCATGAAGAGTAAAAGAGTAATGGACACAACCTCAGCAGTTGCCTTTGAGCGTATTGATAGTCTTGTACTAACCAATGGCATTGAGCCTTTTTCAAAGCATGAGATATTGAACAGGACTATAGAACTTCCCTTAAATATTGACCGTTATGGAAAGGCCCATTTTCATGAACTCAAAATAATTGAAGATTTAAAGTTGCACAGAAATAGTATAATATTTTCTATCGTTGGCCTTCTTTCAAAACGTGTAATACCCAGATTCATGTTTAATGAGGTGCAAAGGATAGCAAAGCACTTTGACCCTCACTCTAAGGAGCGTTTTAATGAATACTTTGGACTCATGGCAATCATACTGGATGCAATATGGCCGTACTTGCCTGCGAAAGGATATGCGTTACCACACGACCTTGTTAATTTCTGGATTTCATCACAAAATGTGGCAGCTAAGTCCTCAGACGAGGGTACTAATGATGTTCTGTACTTCTTGGACACCTTTGCCAAACGCCGCAGAAACTTGCTTGACGCTGAGGTTGCCGTAGAGCATAAGAATAGTTGTACTATTATCAAGTGCACTACAAGAGACTTATTGTCAGACTTTAGGTTACTTGCCAAGCATCTAAGTATGAAGTGCCCTTGGGGTAGCGAAAGGCAACTTGGAACTAGGTTAGCGGATGCCTCTGGAATACTACATAAGGCTGGATGGGAACGTAATCAGAAAATTGTAAATGGGAGACGCATATATGAGTTTAGTAAAAAAGATTATAGTAAAAAAGCTTGAGTTTGAAGTATGGGTAAAAGTGTGTTGCCCATATTGTGCTAGTAACTTGGGCACGAAGAAAGGTAAGAGAATACTTATATCAATGCCTGTACGTGGATTGCCTGACAAAATACAATGCTTTAATTGTGAAGGTATAATAGATACTAAAAGGTTGTTTATAAAAGGCACTGAAGTTCAAACATTAGCAAGTAATGGTGAAGTTATAAAGGGGGTTATATGCTAGAAGAAAAAGACTTAAAAAAAGATATTGGAAAGGCACGTTGGGATTTATTACCAATACCTGCTATGCAAGAAGTAGTTGCTATATATACTTTTGGGGCAAAGAAGTACGAAGCAAATTCATGGAAAGCTGGAATGGCTTATAGTAGGGTTTACTCTGCACTCCTTAGGCATGTAACCTTTTGGTGGCAAGGGGAAACATGGGATAAAGAAAGTGGTTTACATCATTTGGCACATGCAGCTTGGAATTGTTTAACATTACTTACTTATGACCTTTATGGAAAGACAAAACATGACGATAGACCTTGTGATATGATAGAAAAGGAGCCCAAATGAAAAAACCATATGGGTTTATTCAATGGAAAGGTACAGATGTATGTATGGATATACATTGTATTTGTGGTGCACATGAGCATTATGATGGTGACTTTTTATATTATTATAAATGTAAAACATGTGGACGCATTTTTGAAGTAGGTAGTAGTGTACCTTTAAAAGAGTTGTCAGTACAAGAACAAAAAGAATTGGATATAAAGGAGATGATAAAATGAAACCTTGTGTAATGCTTCGTTCAGATACCTCTAATACTTTACAGTCCCTTATCTTTGCCGCCAAGTTATGTTATGGCAAGGAACAAGACTGCCTTTCTGGGGCAGAACAGGAACGGCTTATAAAACAGATACTTGCAGCACGACACTTCTCTATACTAGAGCATGCTGTACTCAGTTTCTATATCACTGGAGTTAGTCGGAACTTTACACATCAATTAGTACGCCATAGGCACATGTCTTTTGCACAACAAAGCTTGCATTACACTATTACGAACGACGAATCTATAGCGATAGGCACAGTTGTAAAGACCGATTGTGCAGAAGTAATGCAGATACATGCAAAACGTTCTATGGAGGTTTATAAGTGCCTCATTGAGAAAGGTGTCCCACGGGAAGAAGCTAGACATATCTTGCCCTCAGGCATTGCCACTAAGATTGTGTGCACAGCAAACCTTAGAGAATGGGTACACTTCGTGGGCATTAGAAGTTGTAGGGTAAATTGCGAAGAGATACGTGAAGTTGCGTATCAAGTTAATAATGCACTTGCACTAAGTTTTCCATGGCTTGTAGAATACTTAGGACCTTCCTGTGCCACAGAAGGCAAGTGCTATGAAGGTCGTAAGTCTTGTGGGCATCCTTGGATAAAAATGGAGGCACCCAATGGTAACTGAAAAGCATAAGAGTAGAATGTTTGCCTTGTGTGACCTCGTAAAGACTTGGTCAGAATGCCCAGAAGGACGTCAGCATGCTTGTGTACTAACCATAGATGGCAAGTGGGTAGTCTCTACTGGGTTTAATGGTGTTTTAGATGGCGAGTGTTCAGAAAAGGATTGTAAACAGTACACAAAAGAAAAGATGATAGAAGTTTGTATGGCTTTACACGCGGAATCAAATGCAGTGAAGAACTCCCCGATACCCACTAAGGGCCTTATTGCATATGTGTCCAAACAGCCTTGTGCTGACTGCATGGAACTTCTTTATGAGTTTGGTATAAAAGAAGTTTATTGGCAAGAAGAAAAGAACATAAGAGGTAAATATGTCTTTAAAGCCTAAAAGGGTGGTACTTGACTATGAAACAACTGGGCTATCTCCATATGTTGGAGCACGACCTTTCATTGCTGGAATTGAGGATTTCAATGGCAAAGTTGACCTTTGCTCAAGCCACTTACCTTCTTGGTCTTATGCAAAAAAAGTTATTGAAGACCCTACAATCGAAAAGATATGCCACAATAGTAAATTTGAAATTAAAATGTCAAAACATACCGGATTAAAACCTGCAGGAAAATTTCATGACACGATGGGGTTATCAGTTTTAATAAATGAATACCAACCTTTAAAACTTGAAGAACTTAGTAAGACCTTTCTTGGTATAGGGCATAAAAATGAAGTACAGACTTGGCTTAAGAAAAGTAAGAAAGCCTTTACAGTTGAGTACGGTCGTGAATCTAACTATAGTGATATACCAGATGAACTTCTAATGCCTTATCTTGAAAAGGACTTAGATGCTACCCTTAAACTCTTTGCAATGTGGCACCCACATGTGTCTACGTACTTTCCTTACTTATATAATCTTGAGACCGACCTTGCATGGGATATTGTTGAAATGGAAGATAGGGGCATTCTTATTGATATTCCCTATTGTGAACGAATAATTCCTAAACTCCGTAGGGAACAGAAAGCATTAGAGAAAGAAATATACAAGGCTGCAGGAAAGGTACTTAACTTATCTTCTTCAAAACAAGTAGGTGAAGTACTTGTAGAACTGGGTATAGCAGACTATGAAGTTACTACCAATAAGAAGGGTAAAGAAGTCTATAAGGTTGATACTTCTTATGACACTCTTAAGCTCAGTATGGAGAAACACCCCTTTCTTAATGCCTTTATAACTTGGCGCACACTTGAAAAAATGATTGGAACATATCTTATCCCCTTTACACAAAAAGCTTGTGGAAATGTTTTACATCCTTCCTTTTGGCAATATGGTAAAAACAAAGCAATTGTTACAGGACGCTTCTCAAGTTCTGACCCCAATATGCAGAACATACCTAAGGGCATTAGAGGTGATAAGGAAGCCTTACACAAACTTGGTAACGTCGTTCGTCGTGCAATTCTTCCTAGACCTGGTTATGCTTTTTTATTCTTTGATACTAAACAGATTGAAATGGTTATCTTTACATGTAATACTGGAGATAAAGAGCTCATACAAGTAATACGTAATGGTGGGGATATTTACGTTGCTAATGCTGAAAGGTTATTTGGTAAACGACACTTTGCGGGGTTAAATGAGGTAGGCAGAAAGAAGTTAAGGTATGACGCAAAGGAAATGAGTCTTTCACTTATCTATGGGCAAGGGGCAACTGCACTTTCATTAAAGCTTAAGAAGTCATTAATGGAAACACGTCAACTTAAAAGACAGTACTTTGCAGGAATGCCTAAAGCACGAGAATTTATAAATAAGTGTCAAGTAGAACTTTTATCAAAAGGGTACATTAAGGACATCTTTGGAAGAAAGTATCATGTGCCAACAGCATTAGCATAT
>ERZ1292629.3609-Hain-H43-01um-R1-3609-length-11867-cov-6_pt1 | contig 11867 bp, 8 predicted proteins | sample MGYA00564399_ERZ1292629 | MGnify/ENA primary metagenome ERZ1292629 (study PRJEB36523, sample SAMEA6512636) | groundwater metagenome | collected 2019-01-08 | study: AquaDiva: Metagenomics assemblies of 32 groundwater samples | reverse complement strand
ACGGTTTTGCATAATTTCTTTAAAATCACGAAGTTTTTTTTCATCAAAGCGATTCGTAATACAAACGAAGTCGTTCCAACTTTTTGGATTGAAGTAGTTGGTACTTTTCATCAGATAATCGTTATAGGTTTCAGTATCTTGGTAAAGTTTCTGTCTGAAAGAGTGAGGATGTGCCTCCTTAAGTACTTCCTCCATTGTTTTAGCCACCTCACGCACTTCTTCCAATGGGTGATGACGTAGAAGCATAAGATGATCAGCCCCTTGGCGTAAATTGGTGTGCCATGAGAGGTTTGTAGAAGCTCCTGCCGGAAGAAATCCTCGGATGATATCAAAAGCTCTGGCTTTAATAGCTTTCATATACACCTTCTCATCCTCATCTTTTTGTCGAGGGAATCGTAGTATTAGAGACTCAATAAGTTGGGGCGTGCCCTTGATATAAAATGATCGCCATCTTTCGAGTAATGCTTTAGACTCCTTCTTTCCAACTGGATCTATGAATGGTTGGGTAGCAAAGTCGAGATAGCGAGTGGAAGATTCTTGCCCATTATAAAGAGGCCAGTCCTGAATGGCCTTTGCCACTAGCATTGAAACTCCTTCAACAAAAATGGTCGTGGTGCCACAGTCACCAATAGACTTGTCCCCGTAACCAACATAATACATATCCATGAAATCTCCCGAGCCACCTCTTTTTGAAAGTACCTCAAAATGCCCATCTATGCCACGGGTTGAACGAGAGTGAAGAGCTTGAAGCATGGCGATATCTTCTGGAGTAAGTAATGCTCCAGTATCAAGTACCATAATCCGTGCTCCGTTGGGAGCGATGCGTCTAGTATGTTTCAAATCATTGATTGTGCGCATGATTTCTTTAAACCCGCTCTATTGTAAAGGTTATTGGTTTATTCTACTATGAGCCGAAGTAAACCCATCCCATTATGATAAAAAAACTAAAGAAAGGGAAATTTGTAGTGATAGACGGTATTGATGGTTCCGGTAAGGCCACTCAAGTGGCGCTTCTCAAAACAAAATTAAAAAAGGAGGGAATAAAAGCAAAATCCATAGACTTTCCGCGCTATTACAACAACTTTTTTGGCTCTTTGATAGGGGAATATTTATCAGGTATACATGGCGACTTTATAAAGACTGATCCAAAACTGGCATCGGTTCTTTATGCCGCAGACAGATTTGAATCAAGTCAAGAGATAAGAAAATGGCTTAATGAAGGATATATAGTGATTGCAGACCGTTATGTGAGTGCAAACCAGATTCATCAAGGGGGTAAAATTGTGAATGCTAAGAAGAGAAAAGAGTTTTTAGATTGGTTAGATAAAATGGAATACGGCGTATTCGGTATTCCTCGTCCTGATCTTGTTATTTATCTCGATATTCCTTACGAAGTAAGTCAGCAATGGCTAAAGAAGAAAGTCGCCCAGAGAAAGAAAAAATATCTAAAGGGAAGAAAAGATGTTGCTGAAGATAATCTCATGCATTTAAAGATTTCAAGAAACACTGCATTGGAACTTGAGAAACTCAATAAAAATTGGAAAAAGATTTCGTGTTGTCAGGGCACAGTTTGCATGCTTCCAGATGAAGTCCATGAGCATGTCTACAAAGTTGTCAAGAAAATATTATGAAAGACAAACAGATAGAAAGGTTAATTAAACAGGAGGCAAAGCGCCAGAAGAGTGTTATTAATTTAATAGCTTCGGAAAATTATGTTTCGCAGGACGTACTTAAAGCGCTGGGTTCGGAACTGACTAATAAATATGCGGAGGGGTATGCCGGACATCGTTACTATGGCGGTAATGAGGTTTCAGATAAAATTGAGAACTTGTGTAAAACTCGCGCGTTGAGACTTTTTAAACTATCTCCGAAAAAATGGACGGTAAATGTTCAAGCATTGTCCGGTTCACCGGCCAACCTTGCTGTTTATCTTGGGCTGGTACCGCTAGGCGGGAAGATAATGGGAATGTCTCTTACTGACGGTGGGCACCTGACTCACGGATACAAAGTTTCTGCGACTGGGAAATTTTGGCAAGCGATTCAGTATGGAGTGGATGCTAAAACAGAGAGAATTGATTATAAAGCGGTAAAAAAGTTAGCCGAGAAAGAGAAACCAAATATTATAGTCGCCGGTTTCACTGCTTACCCCAGAAATGTGGATTTCAAGAAGTTTAGGGAAATTGCTGATGCTTGTAGCGCCTACTTGATGGTTGATATGTCGCATACAGCGGGACTTGTTGCCGGAGGCGTGTGCCCGTCGCCGTTTCCTTATGCGGATGTTGTGACCACTACCACCCATAAAACGCTGCGCGGCCCTAGAAGTGCCCTTATTTTTTCAAAAATGGATGAACGGGAATTATATAAAAAAATAGACAAAGCGGTCTTCCCGGGACTGCAAGGCGGACCTCATTTGAATCAAATTGCTTCGGTCGCCGTAGCCTTGGCGGAGGCGGCCAGACCTGATTTTAAAAAGTATGCAGAACAGATTGTAAAAAATACAAAAACACTCGCAGATGAGTTAAAAAGACTTGGTTGGAGAATAGTTTCTGGCGGCACGGACACGCATCTTCTTTTGATAGATACTTGGATGAACGGCAAGGGTATTGGCGGGAAAGAGGCGAGTGATAGACTGGAGAAAGCGGGAATTATAGTTAATAAAAATACAATTCCGGGAGAGACTAGGAGCCCGATGGATCCATCCGGGATTCGTATTGGTACAGCGGCAGAAACTACGCGTGGTAAGAAAGAAAAGGATATGAAGGCAATTGCTCGAAAGATTGATACAATTCTAAGGCAATAACATGGCCAAACGGGATATTGATTTTTTATTTGAAATAGGTTCGTTACGCAATGTGCCGAGAGCTTGGCAGCAGATTTTGAGTGGTAGAGTGCAGAATATCTCAGAACACGTTTTCCGCACTACGATGATTGCGTGGATTATCGCTGTGGCCGAAAAAGCGGATGTTAATAAAGTTCTCAAAATATGTCTAGTTCACGATATCGGTGAATCTCGAGCGGGAGACATCGCCTTCATGCATCGAGAGTATGTCACGAGACACGAAGAGTTGGCTGAAAAACATATTTTCCAAGACACTATGCTTGAGAAAGAAGCCCACATTCTTTTCAAAGAATACGCTGATAGGCAATCTCTTGAGGCAAAAATCGTCAAAGATGCGGACAATCTTGATGTTGATCTCGAGCTAAAAGAGATGGCGAAAATTGGTGATACTGCTGCCATCCAGATGCAGAAGGATCATAGACCGACAGTGAGAGCAAAAAAACTTTATACTAAAACTGCCAAGAAGATGTGGGATGAGATTCAGCAAACTAGTCCCAACGCATGGCATAGATCTTTGAGTAATAAGTGGTTGAAAAATCATAAGGGAGCTAAGTAATCAATGAAAGAAAAAATAGAAAAATTAATAAGAGAAGCTCTTAGGTCGCTTGGTTTGGAGGCGGGGGATTTTGTTGTGGAACATCCAACAGATTTGAAAATGGGAGACTATTCCACTAACGTTGGAATGAAAACTGGCAAAACTGAAGAGATTTTTAACCACTTGGCGGTTCAACCGCCAAGTGGGGTGGAAAAAATGGCGATAGCGAAACCGGGGTTTATAAATTTTTATCTTTCAAAAGAATTTTTCAAAAAAAGTTTGGGAGAAGTTATTGATAAAGGAAATAACTTTGGAAAGAATGAAAATCTTAAAGGACAAAAGTTTTTTATAGAGCATACCCAGCCAAACCCATTCAAAAAGTTTCATATTGGACATTTGATGAACAACGCTATCGGAGAAGCTGTCTCAAGGATAGTTAAAGCTAACGGGGCAGAGGTTAAGACCGCAAGTTATCACGGCGACATTGGTATGCACGTGGCCAAAGCTTTGTGGAAAGGTGATTATGCTCTGGGCGCCAAAGCATTTGAAGCAGACGAGTCTGTGAGGTTGGAAATACAGGAAATAAATAGGAAACTATATAAGAAGTCAGATCCAGATATAAATGCAAGATATGAAGAAGGCAAGAAGAAATCTCTGGAAGAATTTGAGTTAATTTACAAAAAACTTGACAGTAAGTTTGATTATAGTTTCTTTGAAAGTGAGACCGCCGAGATTGGGAAAAAACTTGTCTTAGAAAATATAGGGAAGGTTTTTGAAGAGAGCGAGGGAGCAGTAGTGTTTAGGGGCGAGAAGGCAGGTTTACATACCAGAGTATTTCTAAATTCAGATAAATTACCAACATATGAGGCAAAAGAAGTAGGTCTTGCAAAGATTAAAAAAGATAAATTTAATTTCAATCAATCTGTCACAGTTACAGCCAATGAACAGGACGCGTTTTTCGATGTAGTGGAAGCCGCTATCGGAGAGATTTTTCCAGAACTCAAAGGAAAACTGATGCATCTTTCTCACGGCATGCTTCGCTTGCCGACCCGCTCCGCCGGAGCTTCAGCGAGGCGAGCAGGTAAGATGAGCTCAAGAACAGGGGATGTAATTACGGCCGAGGAACTGATAGAAGAAGTGAAAAAGAAGGTAAAAGATGACGAGGCGGTGGCCGTAGGTGCCATCAAATACATGATTCTGCGACAGGCGATAGGCAACGATATTATTTTTGATATTGAGAAGTCTGTTTCTACAGAAGGTGATTCCGGAGTTTATCTACAATATGCTTACGCTCGTACCAATTCGCTCTTAGAAAAAGCTAAGGACCAAGGTCTGACCTTAAATGCCAATAATCAAGGTCAGACCTTAAGAAAGACGCACGAAATCGAAAAACTTTTATATAGATTTCCGGAAGTGGTTGAGAGGGCGGGCAAAGAATTCGCACCACACTATATCACCACATATCTCACCGAACTTGCCGGCAGTTTCAACAATTTCTACGCGCACGAACAAATTATTGACGATTCACCGGAGTCTCCGTATCGCCTAGCCATTACCAAGGCATTTAATATCGTCATGAAAAACGGCCTGACTATTCTCGGCATACCTGCTCCCGAAAGGATGTAATGAGTGCGAAAAAGATGATAAAATAGCCATAATATGGCAGAGAAGTCAGAACGCGCCCAGAGGGAAGAAAAGATACTCTCATTTTGGAAGGAGAACAAAATTTTTGAGAAAACTTTAAAGAAAAAGTCTCCGAAAGGTGAATTTGTGTTTTATGATGGCCCGCCGTTTGCCACCGGTCTGCCTCACTACGGGCATATTTTGCCCGGGACGATCAAGGATGTCATTCCGCGCTACAAAACAATGCAGGGTTATCGCGTGCTGCGTCGCTGGGGTTGGGATTGCCACGGCTTGCCTATTGAGAATCTGGTTGAAAAAGAATTGGGACTTGAAACCAAAAAGGATATTGAGAAATTTGGCATCGCAGAATTTAACAAGCGAGCACGAGCAAGTGTGCTTCAATTCGAGCAAGAGTGGAAGGAAATTATCCCGCGTACCGGTCGCTGGATTGATATGGAGAATGCCTACAAAACCATGGACTCGAGTTATACCGAGTCTGTATGGTGGTCCTTCAAAACTCTATATGACAAGAACCTGATTTATCAGAGCTTTAAGTCCATGCATTTATGTCCGCACTGCGAAACAACACTCTCAAACTTCGAGGTCAATCAGGGGTATAAGGACATTACTGATCTAGCTGTCACTGTGGAGTTAGAGTTGAAGGAAAAACCCAATACGTATTTTCTAGTGTGGACTACCACACCATGGACTTTGCCGGGGAATGTGGCTCTTGCGATTAATCCGGAAATTGAATACGTAGAAGTCACCGGCAAAGTGGAAGGAAATACTTATATTATGGCCTTCTCTATGGTTCAAAAAGTCTTTGGTGATGATTATAAAATACTGAAAAAGTTTCTTGGTAAGGATTTAGTCGGCAAGAAATACAAAACCCTTTTTGATTATTACCAGACATCGGGGGAAGTGTATGCCGCGGAATTTGTCAGTGCTGATGAAGGGACAGGCATAGTCCACATAGCGCCTGCGTTTGGCGAAGACGACTACAATTTAAGCATCAAGCATAAACTACCATTTGTCCAACATGTCGAAACGGACGGCCGCTTTAAGCCGGAAGTAATTGATTTTGCCGGAGAATTGGTTAAACCAAAGGATGACCACCAAGCCACCGATATCAAAATCATTAAGTATTTAGCGGGTAAAAATCTACTGTTCGCGAAAGAGAGAATCATTCATAGCTACCCGCACTGTTGGCGATGTGATACCCCGCTTTTGAACTACGCTACTTATTCTTGGTTTCTAAAAGTGACTGAAATCAAAGACAAATTAGTCAAGAATAATCAAAAGGTGGGGTGGGTGCCGAAGGATATTCGCGACGGGAGATTTGGGAAATGGCTCGAAGGGGCTCGCGATTGGGCCATTTCACGCTCGCGTTTCTGGGGTACGCCATTACCTGTTTGGCAAAATATGGATGGTTCGAAAAGACTGGTGGTTGATTCTATTGAGACACTTAAAAAATATACCAAGACCAATGGCAACAAATACTTTGTGATACGACATGGCGAGGCAGACCACAACGTCAAAAATATTCTTGATTTAACAGGCGACCCCAATGATCACTTGACGGAGAAAGGCAGAGAACAGGTTAAGAATGCTAAACTCAAAAATATCAACTTGGTCTTCTCCTCGCCGTTTTTGCGTAGCCGAGAAAGCGCCGAAATCATCAGTAAAGACTTCATGCAGGACGAGCGACTGCGGGAAATGAGCCCCGAGGAGGACGTCCCGTCCATGAAACGGCGCATGTTTGAATTTATCTTTGATATTGAGAATAAATACAAAGACAAGAATATTCTTATTCTTTCGCATCAGGGACCGCTCAACGCGCTTACCGGCACATTGCTTGATACCGGGGAAGTGAGTGAATTCGGATTCGTTCCCTTCCCACACAACGAAGATTTTGAGCTGGACCTGCATCGACCATATATTGACGATGTTGTTTTGGTTAAAGACGGGGAAGAATACAGGCGAGTAACAGAGGTGTTTGATACTTGGTATGACTCTGGTTCAGTGCCGTTTGCTTCCCGCGAAGCAACGGACTTTCTACCGGCTGATTTTATCGCTGAAGGACTGGATCAGACGCGCGGCTGGTTCTACACCATGATTGTGCTTGGTACCGCGCTTTTCAACAAGTCACCTTATCGACAAGTAGTCGTGAATGGGCTCATTCTAGCTGAAGATGGCAAGAAGATGTCTAAGAGATTAAATAATTATCCAGAGCTCATAGATGTATTGGATAAATATGGAGCAGATGCTCTGCGTTATTATCTTGTTTCGTCGCCGGCCGTACATGCAGAAGACCTTGCTTTTTCAGAGAAGGGTTTGGGTGAGATAGTAAAGAAAATTATTTCACGTCTTGAGAATGTGGCGAGTTTCTATGAGTTATATTCAAAAGATGGCGAAACTTTTAAAGACTCTAGTGAACATATTTTAGATCAGTGGATTGAAACGCGGCTCTCTCAACTGATAAATGACGCGACAAAGTATCTGGAAAATTATGAACTTGACCGCGCCAGCCGCCCGATCGCCGACTTTATTGATGATTTATCAACTTGGTATCTGCGCCGTTCACGGATACGACCAGAAGCGCTTCCGAAACTACGCAAAATTCTCATAGAGCTGGCAAAAGTCATGGCCCCGTTCACACCATTCCAGGCGGAAGATGTTTATAGGCGTCTCAAGGGAGATAGAGAAAGTGTTCATCTGGAATCTTGGCCTAAGTCAGAAAAGATTGATAAAAAAGTTCTAAATAAGATGGATGAAGTAAGGAAAATTGTTTCTATGGCTCTTGAAGCGCGTTCTAAGGCGAACATAAAAGTCAGACAGCCTCTCAATGAATTAAGAATAAAAAATACAAAATTAAATAAAGAGTTTCTAGAACTTATTCAAGATGAATTGAATGTCAAAAAAATTACTGTAGACAAAAATTTAGAACAAGAGATAGAACTCGATACCAATCTCACTTCGGAGCTTATTGAAGAGGGTAAACTACGCGACGCTATTCGTGCTGTGCAAGAGTGGCGCAAAGAGCAGAACTTGAAGCCGGGAGAAAAAGCCAAGTATGATGTGCCTGTAGCAGATACTGAATTATTTGAGAAGCATGGCAAGGAGATTAAAAGGACGACAAACATAGAATTTTAAGTGTCTTATCATATTTATACAACCAAGGGGATTGTGTTGGCCGAAAGACCGGTGCGGGAGGCGGATAGAGTCTATAGTATTTTGACGCGTAACCTTGGTCTGATACAGGCCACAGCCATAGGAGTAAGGAAGGCTGAATCCAAACTCCGCGGAGCACTTGAACCATTTATACTCTCGTCAATTTCTTTGGTTCGGGGCAAGGACCACTGGCGGGTGACTTCGGCAGAGTCTATCCGCAATATCCCGGCATCGGCGGCCATCGCGAGACCGCTCTGTCTTCTAGAAAAACTCATTCAAGGCGAAGCGCCCCATCCGGAATTATTTGATGCCGTAGAGGAAGCTGTTCTTTTTTACACCGAGTGTAGTCGAGGGGCTCCTAAACCCGATGACGAAATGTTTGAAACTAATCTGGTTTCTAAAATCCTTTTTCACTTGGGGTATCTCAAAAAATCTGACCTGACTTTAGACAAAAAAAATTTAATTAAAGCCATAAATAACGGCCTTCAGTCCAGTCACTTGATATAAAACTTGTTTAGGTGTATAGCTTAAGTGTTAGTTTATAGTTATGAAGAACTGGTGGCTTTTTGCTCTACCTGTCGGCTCTCTGTTAATGTTGCCTTTTATTGTTTTAGAGTTCATGAATGGGGACTTTGGAAATGCGTTTGTTGGAGCCATTATTGCGTTGGGGAACTGGAAACTGTTTGAGTGGTTATTAAAGGCACAACCACCAGCTTAACCCCGTACGCCTCGCACACCTCTCTCATGTGCGGTATTTCCTCGTCCGTAACGATCTCTGACTCACAAACACAGCCGGGGGTTCTTGTAAGCTTTGTATAAATTACACAATATCCCAATCGTGTTTAGAGATGTCGGCTTGTCTCAAAATCTCATTTGTCAAACCGACAGATATATCACCCTTATGCCTGTTGGGGATATGAACTTTCAATTCACCTTTAGTCATGAAAAGATGTTTCCCTCCAGAATAAGGGCCGTCAAATCCTAGCTTACGAAGTTTTTTAACTAGTTTCTGCCAGGAAATATTACCTGACATTTTTTACAAGACTACGTCGGTCTGTATGGATAACAAAACCAGCAATTTTTTCTTTCGAACGTAATTTGAGAAATAGCCAGTCTTCCAAAACCTCTGCCAGTTCTGCACGACATGATTCAAGATGTTTTGCATTAGCCCAAACTCCTTTTAAGCTGGGAATTTCTCCAAAGTAAGTTTTATCTGAAAGAAGTTTATACCGGGCTTTGGCTAGATTTTTTTGAATAAATTCGTTCAACATATAAGTATAATATCAAGTTTTACCTGAAAATACAATCGAGATAAGAGAGCAAGTCATGAAATAAATGTTATAATCAAGAGACTTATGGACGGAGAAGATAAGGGTAAAATTGATAAACTTAGCGACACGCTTTATTCGCGGACGCGCTACAGAAATCCTCTGGACAAACGGACGCCGGTCAAAGAATTTGAGTCTCCGGATGTTGAGACGAAATGGCAGACTCCGGGACTTGATGAAATCCTTAAGCACGAACGCATGGTCCCGCCCGTTAATCCCTTTATGAAAAAATTTTTTATTTTCGCGTTGCTGTTTTTCATTGTGACAATTATGATGGCTGGTTTCGTCTTAATGGGAGGTTCCAATTTTATTTCTTCCAGGAATGTGGATATCAATGTGCTTGGCCCGACCACGACCTCGGCCGGAGAAGCGCTTGAGCTCGGTGTTAGTATTTCCAATACAAATAATGCCGACCTAGAGCTTGCCAATCTATCTATTCAGTATCCTACCGGCAGTCTTAATCCGGATAACACCGCGGAATCCCTGACTTATACCAAAAATAACTTGGGAGTAATAAAGGCCGGCGCTGAAGCCGTCCAAAATATGCGCATGGTTCTTTTAGGTTCGTCCGGAGAGGTTAAAGAAATAAAATTTTCCGTAGAATATAAAGTTAAGGGTTCAAACGCCACCTTCTACAAAGACAAAATATACGAGATTACCATCGGCGATGCCCCGATAACACTTATTGTTGAGAATCCTGCCTCTATTACTTCCGGAGACCGCTTCACGACTATTGTCTCGGTTACTTCAGAGTCCAGAGATGTTCTGAAAAATGTCGTATTAAAAGCAGAATATCCTTACGGATACAGCATGCTTGATGCTACTCCACAGTCTCTCTCCGACAATAATATCTGGGTACTCGGAGATTTGTCTCCGGGCAGCAAAAAGACAGTCTCTATTCGCGGAGAGCTTCTCGGAGAGAATAACGAGGAGAGAACTTTTCGATTTTATGTTGGCGTTTCGGATGGGAGTGACGCCAGCCCCAACTTAAAAATTATCATTGTATCCATGTTGAATACTATTGCCATTGAACGACCGTCTGTTGACCTGAATGTCACCTTCAACGGAGAAAATACCTCTGTTTATATAGTGCCGGCCGCTCGCCCGATTAACACTTCCATCAGGTTTCAGAATAATCTTCCAGACAAGTTACTTAACCCTCGTCTGGAAGTCAATTTCTCCGGCGTTTCTTTGAATAAGTCCTCTGTTACGGTCGGGGATAAAGGTTTCTACGATTCTGGGCGTTCAAAAATCGTCTGGAATTTGACAAACTCTCTCGGTAACCCAGAGCTTCTCCCCGGAGAGGGCGGGCAAGCAACTCTCAACTTCTCTTCTCTGCCGAATTTGTCTCTCTCTAGTGGTACTCATGATATTACACTTAACTTTTCTCTTACGGGTGTGTCGGTTGGTGCGATTGGGCAGAGTCCGATAACCATAAACGAGACTCGCATAGTGAGAATATCCTCGCAAGTTAATTTTTCTTCAAAGATTCTTCGCTCGTTGGGTCCGTTCGCTAATCAAGGTCCAGTTCCGCCTAAGGTAGAAAGAGAAACTACCTATACCGTTGTTTTTAGTATCGTCAATACTCAAGGTGATTTGGGAGAGGCGAAAGTAACTGCCAAACTCGGGTCGGGTGTCACTTTGCTTGGAACCCCGATTGGGACCGAGAATACTACTTATGATTCTATGTCTAACGTTCTCACTTGGGATTTGGGTGCACTGCCTTCTAGTGCTAACCTTTCTTCCGTCATCAGAGAACTAACTTTCCAAATCTCTCTCAAGCCGTCAATCGGTCAAATCGGCACAGCGCCGGTTTTGGTCTCAAACATCGTTTTTTCCGCTCGAGATACACTCACCGGAGACACAACTACCATCAATAGTTCTTCTTTGACCACTCGTCTGACGAATGACCCGGCATTTATCCAAGGGGATGATATAGTAGTGAAATGAAGAATTTACAATTTACAATTATCAATTTACAATCAAGACCCAATGATTCAATTTTCAAACATTGAGACATTGAAAATTCAATGAAAATTGCAAAATTAAAAATTGAAAATTATGTCAGGAACTGACAATGACCTAATGGAAAAAATAGTCTCGCTCTGCAAAAGGCGGGGGTTTGTTTATCCCAGTTCAGAGATTTACGGTGGATTTGCAGGATTTTGGAATTACGGTCACTACGGCATCATTTTAAAGGAGAATATTAAGCATCTTTGGAAACAGAGATTCGTCTTTGACCGTGAAGATATGTTTGCTATCGATACGTCCATAATTAGCAATCCAAGAGTTTTGGAAGCATCTGGCCATGTTTCTAATTTCGGCAATGAAATTTTCAAAACTCAAGTTGGTACAGGGGATGAAGTAGTAA
>ERZ1292629.3608-Hain-H43-01um-R1-3608-length-11868-cov-6_pt1 | contig 11868 bp, 7 predicted proteins | sample MGYA00564399_ERZ1292629 | MGnify/ENA primary metagenome ERZ1292629 (study PRJEB36523, sample SAMEA6512636) | groundwater metagenome | collected 2019-01-08 | study: AquaDiva: Metagenomics assemblies of 32 groundwater samples | reverse complement strand
TATAGTATGCGCCCTGTTGGCCCTAAATTCTACGGTATACTAGAACTTGGCACTCTTATTATGGGCGTTACAATATACGACAGCAAAACCGGTAAAACAACAGAACTTGAGGCCGTGTCTTGCAATAAGAAGAAGGTACAGGGTATAATAAGGGCAATGAGTTACAAAGGCCACATGTATAAATTAGTAGAATGTAATATTACCTACCATGTCACTACCCGTTAGTACACTACTTCCTCATGACTGCCCCCACTGTGGCAAACTGCTATTGATTAGGATTGACTCCAATGTTATAACAGAGGAGGAAGGATATAAGGGCCGCAAACAACTAGAAGCATATGTGGATACCCTAAACTTGGTTGCAGACGAGAGGGAAAGAGCCATAAATGGACTCCCAACTGTAATAGCACCACAGGATGTAGAAATGTATATATCAGCTAACTTGCCTAAACCAAATGTTACTATTGAAGACAGTCTCGCTTAAGAATTTTTTGTCACATGAGGACACTACGATCGAACTTAAAGAGAATGAAAAACTTCTTATTGACGGTGTTTCTGGCTCCGGTAAATCGAGCGTGTTTGAGGCCATTTTGTGGGGTCTGTATGGCCGGGGTAGAGTTGGCAACAGATCCTTGGTACGGGGAGGATCTAAAAGTGCAACGGTTACTCTGGAACTTATTGATAGACAACCAGAGACTGACATCACACGTCTTATTACTATCAGACGGTCCATTAATTCTAAAGACGGTAAACACAAACTCGAAGTCGAAGTAGATGGACAAGCGCATGACCTACCGGGGCTCACCGAACTAGATGCTTGGATTGAAACCGAGCTTATTGGGGCTTCTTACACCCTTTTTGTTAACTCTGTAGCTTATATACAAGGCGGTGGAGAAAACTTTCTTGCCCAAGACGCAACTCGCCGCAAAGAACTTTTACTAGAGATTGTAAAAGCAGAGGACTATACACAGTATTATAAAAAAGCGAAAGAGAAACTTGATTCATACGAGATAGAGATGGGTGTTCTAAAACGTGTGGTGGAAGATACCTTGCTGTGGTTGACAGAAAACAAACATCGTGTTGAAGTGAGAGACGATATTGTTTCAAAGATTAACCAAAATGAGGAGCTTTTGAAAGCAGAAGAGGCTGTGCTTCACTTCAAGGAGGCCATTGTGTCTAAACATGAAGCGGCCAAAACGTCCGTGGATGCGTGGACGGCCACAGTTAAAAGTAGACAAGCAGATATAGCACGGCTTGTAAAGGACAGGGACCAGGCTGTACTAGACATAGTTGAATATAATAGTCTTGAGGCTGCAGATACAGACTACGAAAAAGCTAAACAAGAGTATGAGACAGAAGATGCCGCTATACAAAGTAAACAGACAATGCTCGCAGAGATTTCAACCCTGCAACTTGACAGGGCCTCTTTCCTTGCAACAAAGCCTTATGTAAGAGACCGATCGGGTGAGACCAATCATTTTGAAGAAAGTATCAAACGAACTGAAGAAGGACCTCAGTGTCCGAGCGGCGACAAGTGTCCTTATACCAGCTCACACGCCACCGATAGGGAGTCTGCAAAAAAACGCATTGCCGAGCTCATTAAACTTACGTCTGACGAAACTGTCGCGGCAGCTGAGTGGCAAACCAGGGCAGACGCACTGCCAGCTATACCTAGCCCAGACAACATTCTGCAGGAACTTAAGGAACTACGAAAAAGAAGGGACGGGGCAATCAACGCACTTGACCATACCAAGGAACGTGCCCGTCGCCGCCACGCCCTACTTGGTTGCCTTGAGCGACCTGCCGCAATCGACGGAGAATTGGCTGCTCATAGGGAGTCGCTTATAGAAACCGAACTAAAATTAAAAGAGGCCGAGAGATCAGTGAATATAAAAGAAATAGACGAAGCTTTGCGTTTGGTGGGTGAATTGTATCCAAAAATTAAGGAGCGTAGAACAGTATTGTCTGGGCTGATGACTGAACTTACTATAGTTGATGGTGTTAAAATTGAAATAGAAAAGAGGGAGTCAGATCTACAGAAGGCGCATATAACACTTCGTACTCTTGGTGAAAAGAAAGAAAAAATGACGCTGCTGCAACAGGCAATGGGCCCAAAGGGTATTAAAGTACTTATACTCGACATGGTGTTGCCACAAATAGAAGCAAGGGTAAATGAAATACTTGCCGAGTTGACAGATTTCAGAATTCGTTTTGATACTCAGGAAGCAAATATTTCTAACCCGGGGGCAAAAGAAGGGTTGTTTGTTAAAATCCTAAACGACCAAGGCGGTGAGTTAGAATATGAATCATATTCTGGTGGTGAAAAACTCAAAATCACGGTGGCCATATCTGAGGCCTTTGCGTCTATGTCGAAGGTCCAGTTTAGGCTGTTTGATGAGGCGTTTTTCTCTTTAGACGATGACTCTCTTATTAAGTTTCTTGAGGTTATAGAAAAGCTATTCTCCCGGTTCTCACAAATTATATGTGTATCTCATATACAGGATATTAAAGACAGGTTTGATGCCAAAGTGTTAATGCGTAAGGCTGGTGGTATTACACACATGGTCACTTGACATTAACTAAGTGGATGTTCTATAATAACCCTATATGCCAAACAACCAACAGGAGGGGGAGATACTAAAAGTGGCTGTACATGAGGACGTGAAACTGGCTGATATGGGACTAGGCGGTGGGCAACCCGAGAAGCCACAGATGACCCAGGAGGAGATGCGTACTTTTCTAATGGAGCGCCAGGTTGAATTACTTAAGCGCTATGTACCTCCACATAACAAGAAGTCTAGAGAGGTCACTAATGAGGATGTAGACAGGGTAATAGCAGACGGTGAAGTAATGTTGGCACTATGTGGTATCCCCCGTGGTTTTTATTCTGAGATAGCGGCGCTTGCACATTCTCAAATAGAAGACAAAGACCCACTAAGGTTTTATGTTCGCCCAACTGGAGAGCTAATAATAAACCCAGTTATTACAAGTCATACTAGCGTGCCTGTTTTTAAGGATAGCGAGGGGTGTTTGTCATATCCAGATGAGCCAATGAAAAGGCTTGTCCCGCGCTATAACAAGGTTGACGTGCGGTATCAAACTTTAAAACAAAAGGACGGTAAACTGGTTTTGTCAGACCCGGCTATAGCATATTTAAACGGCAACCCAGCGTGGGAAGCACAGCACGAGTGTTCACACCTCAACGGACACAATCTTTACGATAAAGATTTTAGCCCCATGCACGCCGTGTGGCACGGAGACTCATTGAGTGATACACTAGAAGAGTCCGAGAAGAAAGATGAACAGCCTAATGATGATGTTGAATAATTATGGATATTAAACCAGATTACGCAGAAGAGTATCACAACTTTGTAACAGAATATAAACTTACAGAGGTGTCGCCAGAAGAGGTCGGAGCCATGATCATTCGCATGGGCAACTATTATATCGCATACAATCTTCGTTTCGCTGCGGCCATTAAATCATTCAGCCACATCAGACAAACTATTATGTCACAGGCTGATCCACTAACGGGTAAGGCAATCACTGCATCTAAAGCCGACGCAGAGGCAGATGCGACCACTGAGGCTGACGTGTATCATACTATGAAGATTCATGTAGACAATTTAAATCAAACAATACAAGCACTTAAGTCGCTCCAACGCGCCGTGCAACAAGAGTCAGGTCTTAGTTAATTAATAAGTTGTTGAATGAAGTTTAATCGTAACTGCAAGGTTTGCGGTACGCAGTTTGTGGCAATTAAAAATACGCAATATTTTTGTAGGCGTAAGTGTTTTAAACGCGACTATTACCTCAGAAAAAAAGCTGAACAGGAATACGACACAGCCCACCCAAAAAGGAGTGTGTATAATTGTGAGTTTTGCAAGTGGGCAGTAGAGGTGCCATTTGACATAGCAAAAAATCCAGAACAATGGGAAACATTTACTTGTCCTGTATGTGGTGTACCGCAGCGTGTACAGTGGAATGAATATAGAACTGAGGTGCCACCATTAGTTATGATAGCCGCGTCGTTTACAGAGACAGTAATAGAACATGTGTCTGCAACATTCCAAGGAAACGTTCGTACCGGGATTTACGGCTGATTTTGAGCATTTTTAATTGCGTCAGTTATTTTAGAGTTTAGGCTGCCTGACATGTAGTCGGTAAATAACTTTTCGTAAAAGGCCTCTGTTTCCTTTTTCATTTCGGCAAACGGCTTAAACCCCTGTGTTAGTGACCACATTTTTTGGCTCTTAGGCTTGCGTTTGTTTGCCATCTTAGCTTCGTCGTTGTTGCGTTTGATAAAAAACTGTAGCAGGTTGCGCGCATCCTCAATACCCCTACGTACAGCGTCAGCACCCGTGAAGGGTTTATTTAGTTCTATAAGAGAAGTAAATCCAGGTATCAATTCTAGATCTCCACCCAGAAGTGTATCAGCAACATTGCCTGTCTCTGGGTTTACCGACATGTTCATTTGTTTTGACGAACCTAACTCGTCTTTATTCACCAACACCATATCGTCTGGTGTGAGTTTTTCTCCCAACATGTCAGGTAGTTTGCCGCCACGAAGCAACGGGTTAGATGACAGATAATCTTCTCCCAACACAGACATGTTTCCTTCGTCTGGTGTTTCTGTTGGGATTATATCCCCTTCGCCGCTTTGTCCTTGACGCGCAAGTTTTTCCTCTTCTATCCTTTTTCGCGCCGCCGCGTCCTTCCCTCGTTGATCACCACGACCCAACGCGTCTAAGTAGTCCATAGGCTGCACACGTCCAAGGAGCTCCCTTTTCGGTGCAAGAGGATCAAAAGAAAACCCAGGGAAGCTATACAACTTTTCAGATGCTGCCCGATTGCCCTTGGTCCCCACTGCACCAACTGCTCTACCCAGTTCCCACGGTGCTATGGTTTTACCTACAATTTTGCGCATCAGTTTTCCGCCTTCTCTTAGTCCATATCCAAGGGCATTTTCATATGTGCCGTGTGGTTTTGATAGCATCACCTCAACTGACTGTTTAAAATCATCTGCCGAATATTTTCGAAGTGTAGAAACATCAGCAAAGATTTCGTCCTTTGTTTGTTGTTTCGGTAATTCTCCATGTATATTTCTATACAAGGGTTTACCACCCTCACTAACCATTCGATTTCCAGTTTCTGGATCAAAAGCTGGTTCGCCACGTGTTATGTCTCCCATAAATGGATTACCCTCAGCGTCTACTCTAGGTTTACCCGTCTTTGCGTCTATTAGCGGGTATTTATACTCAGTGTCTATTCCAGATGTTTGAGGAGGTGGCATCTGTGCGTCTGTAGGTATTGCGTCTGGAAATTTATTGTAGCCTTCTCCTTGTACCTCTATTGGGTACCTCCCCTCACTGGGTCCGGTCAACTCCGATGGTGCGCCGCCACTAGTTATTGTTTTGGAAAACACTCTTTCACCTGGATCATTTTTACTAAATCTAATTGTCTCTCCAGGTTTAATTAAGTCAGCAACATTTTTGGGTGCACTTAATTCGTATGATATAGAGTCAGGCCCCTCTCCAATTGCAAGTTTTTCCCGTGGCCCAGACATAAGACTTGAAATCTTTTTTGCCACAGGTGATACTGTCGGAGCAGTAATGGGGGCTTCAACAGGAAGTTCTTTTGTGGCGCTCTGTTCTATGGCTGGCTGGGCCTCTGGTGCTTGTGAGGCCTTCGGTGCCGCAAGCAGTTTAAGACCCATTACAATAGGGCCGACACCGTCTTTATTAAATGCTGGGCTTTGCATATATCCCTTTGCATAGGTTGAGTAGATAGTTGCGTCTCCTGTTGTTTGCCCAATCTCTACCGCCTTATTCATCGCGCTAAAAAGTTCTCCTGCTGTGGCTGCGGGGTTTTCAAACAGTGTTGCGGCGTCTTCTGGTATTAACTCTATACCAGTTGATTTAGCGAGTGTTTGTGTGAACTGCTCTGGTGACTGTGATGTTGTTATTGCTTCTTCCGCATCACGTAGATTGTCTTTCATACTATCAAGCGCAATCTCTTTATTAGACCCCGGTTCTTGTCCACGTTGAAGAGCCTCCACCACATCGGAGGCTGGCTCAACTTGTCTTTCTCTCATTTGTTGAGCACGAGCCTGTTGTCCTTTACCATTCCAATCACTGCGCATCTTTGCAACAAGTGAAGTCATCGGCTCCTTGCTGTCTAGATTCATTTCTCGTAGTTGGGCGTCAAATACTTTAGATGCCTGCCAACTCCGTCGATCAATAACAACCTCGTAAAAAGGTTTGTCTTCCGATACCTTACCGGTTGCTGTTGGCGTATCTCCTCCCGGGCCGATACCACCCTTTTTCCACTTACCAAACAAAACGTCTGTGCCCTCTTTGAGCATTGCAGTAGAAAGAGCGTCCTTGTTAAAAGAGTCAAGATAGGCGGGGTAATCACCATTGCGTATCTCAGGTTGGTGGTTGAACGCATTTTTACGCCCTATCGGAGAACCGTCTGGTTTATATCCCGGTTGTCCTATTCTTTCCTCACGCGGCATAACCCCCATATCCAGAAGTTCTCGCTGTCCTTTATCCCAAACAACGGCCTCTACCTTTAGAAAGTTTTCTGGTGACGGATCCGGTGTATAACCTTCGGCCAACTGCTTTTCTGTTAACATGGAGTTTTTAATTTTGAATATTGAAGCAAGCTCCGGCATTAATGTGATGACCGCAGTTGGAGATGCCTTACCCTCTTGAAGCGCCTTGTGTAACCTTAGAACGTTATCCGTTTTTGGAGCATTTTCAACACCAATACCAGTTATGCGCTGTATACCCACAGGAAGATCTGTGTTTAAGTCACCAGTTTCGTATTTAGGCAGATCACTGGGGGCTTTTTTTAGAAGTTCACTGTCCATCATTTCTCGTGCAGCCACAGCCTTAGGGGATACACCCGGGGCAACATTGTTTGCTGCGCGGGCAGAGTGTGCTATAGACAAAAGGTCATCTATCATCTTTTGTCCACGCAGCTGTTCTGGGATGTTGCGATAGTTAAGTTGGTTAAATGAGGTAATGATCCCATTGCGTATATTAAAGAAGTCTGTTACGTCCATTCCATTTTGAAACTTAATTGGAATTTGTGTGGTGCCAGCGTAACCTTCAATCGCCTGCTTCTTATTGGTTGGAACCTTAGGAAGTTCACCCGTTACAGCAGGAACATCTCCACCAAACGCGGTACGGTAGAAGTTTGTCATTGTTGTTTGAAAATTTTGGTTGATCCACTCAGGTGTTGTAATTTCCGGACTTGGTGCAACACCTCCTTTAGATATAGTCGAAACAGAACCCCCGCTCCACGGAGAAATAAAATTGATAGACGCAACGTCTGCAGCGTCATTTACAGCTTTGATCATCTGCGGGTTTTCTAGATTTGAGGGGCCAAGTAGATTTGACAAAGCTGATTGTTTTGGCGCAGCGGGAGCCTCGTAAATTACATTGCCGTTTGTGTCGCTTATTTTAGACACATCCTTAAGGGTAGTATCTTTAACATAAAACTCATTAGGAGATTTTTGTGTAATACTACTCCCTACCTCCTTTGAAATAGAGTTTGTGGCGCGTAGAGATGTTTCTGGTTTATATTCAATTATATAACCGGGCTCGGCGCGTTTATTCATAGTTACTGGTTCGTTTCCTGCGTAATGTATTGCTAGTTCACGTTTATCGGTCGCAAAAATTGTATTTGCCGGCACCTCTTCACCAAATACGTTTCTCTGTGTTTTTGTCGCGGCAGCGGACCCAGCAACCAATGCATCCACCTCCTCCTTTGTTGCTCCACGAAATAAAGCTGTCCCCTGCTGTTTCGGAACCCTCCAAGCAGTGGACATACCAGTGTGTATACCCACGGCTGCGCCAGCACTAATCATTGCGTCTTCCAAACTTTCCCCAGCAAGTAGGGAATGACTAATTATAGGTAGAGCAATCGGCGCTGCACCACGTAGACCGGGCCGAGCAAACCCCATTGTTGTTCCAAGCATCACGTCTGTCCAAAATTGTCTCACGGGATCCGACTGAACATCACCCAACCCGAGGGCCTCTTTTGTGTCTGGCATAAGGGCCCCAGCTGCCCCGGTGGGTGTCATTTGACCATACGCCGCAAACAAACCTGCCCCCTTAGCAAGCCCACCTACAGTAGGTTTTTTGAACCCAACAGCCTCTAAACCCTTCCTCACTATACCCCTAGAAGGTAGTTCTAGTGATGTAGGGGGCGGAGGGGGCGTAGGAGCCTTTCCAGTGACCTTTTGTACAAGCTTTGACAACATACCCGTTGCCTGCGGTGCCGTCTGTCCTAGGGCCTCTGGTGCGGTCTGGATGGCCTCTTTTCCTACCTGTGCACCCTTACTAAAGAACCCGCTTTCGGTTGCTGCAACCCTGGATGCCGAGCGTAATGCAGAAAGTCCCCTTGCTGTTGCTAAACCACCAGATGCAAGGGCGGTGAGGGCAACAGGAAGCGCACCAGCAACAATCAAATCCAACATTGCAATACCACCTATAAATTGACCTGTTACAGACGCCGCCTTGTCTATAAAGGAGTCTTGCGATGTATCCTGTTTGGGTTGTGCCCATCCGAATGTACCACCAGACACAAGACCCTGCATAAACCTCTGTGCAGGTTGTGGAAGCCACCCTTTGCCAAAGTTAGCTAGTCCTTCCGGTATTTGTTCCAAGACATTTTTAAATGATGTTTTGGGCGCCTCAGTCATTTGTTTTGTCCACCGACTATACACATCTTCTGCATCGGACAACTTCATCATTCCGGAGTCTGGGATCAAGTTGGGAAGATTTGACTGGTCCAGATTTTCCCAGTTAAGGGCCATTGTTAGGGCTTGTGATTTGGGTATCTTTCCATGTGCATAAAGAGTCAACGGTACAGACTGTACGTGTTGTTTGAATTGGTTCTTGTCTATAGTCAGAACCTCTTTGTTTACGTCGGTGTCTGCGCCCCCTGCCCAAATAGGAATTATGTGATCTATTTGGTATAGAGACGAGGATCTGTTCCCTAGGAGAGCTAAATTTGCTTTGGAATTATAACCACGCTTACTTTTGATAAGTTGTTGTGGATTATTTTGATCTAAAACATATTGACCAGGCATAACGCTGCCGAGTGTGGCTAACCTAGGATTTGAACCCTCAGTGGGTGGAGCCCAACCCCCGACTGGTCCATACTGCCCAGCAGACTCAAAACCAGGGTAATTTGCAGGTAATTCTGAAAACCTTTCCTGTGGTTGCGTAGCAACAGGGACACCTAGAGCAGGCGGCGCCGTTGGTGTGGTTGGGGTAGCACTAGATACACCGGCTCGTCCGGAGTTCATAAAGTTTGACTGTCCTCTACTCTGAAGAAAGCTTGTGAGGTTTGAGGCTATTCCCCCTGGTCTCCGGCTTATTTCTTCGTAGACAGAATTTGTCTTAAGATTAGCCATAAATTATTGTTGTTTGAGTCCTGGTACCCTCTCTGCTATCTTCATCGACTCATTTACAATTTCGTTATCTGGCATAGAATCAACTTTAAAGAACCAGGCCTCCGAACCACCGGGACTTACTTTTTTATAATCTACTATATCGTCATATAGAAGACCGAGAAAACCAGCGCTCAACCCGGTGTCTGAGTGTTGTGTTATAAATTGCTCTTTCTTTGGAACACTACCCCAAAAACCTGGTGTGGCCAAAGACTTAGCCATCTCCCTAATCTTTTGTGTCTTGTCTGGGGCAGACACACTTCTTACAGAACTACTGTCTTTATAGGCCGCCATAGCATCAGATTTTACGGCATCAGCAAAAGTCTCGTCTCCACCACTGTTTTTATATTCGTCGGCCATACGAAGTATATTGGCCGTATCCCTGTCTGGTTCACCTCCAAACGATATTGTGTCCCTGGCCAGCTGTTTCGCCGCTTCCGCAACTGTCCTGGGATCAACAAGGCCATCATTAAACGTATTCATTAGGGTTGTAAAATTAGCCCCAGGAGCGAGTACATATCTCGTGTTTCCGTCGAGATCCTGTTTAGCGATACCCATATTTTGTACAACTTTCTGTAGGTCCGTATTCAACCCATTACCCATTTGTCCTGCCTTGTAAGCATCAGAGGCAATAGTAGCATTAGCAGCAGCTATTTGAACCTTCATGTATTCTAGCTCTGTTGCCTTCTTGGGTGCGTCTGCCGCTGTATTGTACATCTCAGTCAGTGCCGAGAAGTATGTCTGCCACTGTTCCTGGAGCAATGGAGCTTTCTTCTCAAGTTCAAACTGGTACGACTGCAGAGCTTTGTCGTAGTTTTGTGTAACGTTTGTAAGTTGAGAGTTATAGAGATTAACACCCGTATTCAAGAAGTCTATATAACGCTGGTTTTGTCTGCCCTTCAAAGCGGTAAGATACCCAACATAGCTTTGTGCTTGTTTTGCTGTCTCCGGATTTCCAAGATCCATTGTTGATGTCTTGGAATTAAAACCGTCAAGCAGAGTTTGTACTTGGTTTAAATACTCATCTTTACCGCGTACATAATCCGAGAAGTCGCCAATATAAGTTGTGCCCTCCCTTACCATCCTGTTCTTCTCGTCAAGTAGAGAATCAAGTTGATATTCCTTCCTTAGTGTATCGGATAGTTCGTTTACTTGTCCAACCAAAGACGCCCCATGAGGAAGAGCCGAGTCCGGAAGATTTTCAAATCCAGGGAGTTTGCGGAGCGAAGCCGGATCGTTCATCATTCCAAGGGCAAATGCTGTAGGCCCAGTGTCTTTATTAACTGCGCCCTGTACAAGAGACGGAACACTGGCTCCTGGCGTAGGAGTTGTTCCACCTGGTGTACCCGACCCTGGAGTTGGGGTAGTACCTCCTGTGGTACCTCCTGTTTGTGCTCCGCCAGTTGTAATTGCCCCCGGGGTTGTTGGAACATTAGGCTGTGTAACTACAGGACCACCATCAGAAGCCCCGCCCATAGTTGACATCCCCCCGGGGTTCATTTGGGCATTCTTTATCGGATCAGCGTATGACATCGGGCCAGACGGAACCGCCGGGGGAGTAGATGCTGGTTTATTTATATTCCAAGGGCTCACTATTGGGATTTGTGGTTTTTGTGTAAAATAATTATCCATGCCGGTCCCAGGCTGAAAAGGAGATGAGGATGGTTGGGGAGACAGACCACCAAAAAGACCTAGGAAAGCATTGCCTCCCGGACCTCCTTGCCCATCATTGGAGGGATTTGGCATAGGGGCCTTAGGAAATACCAACATGCGGCTATAGTCAGGGGCCCGTGGAGCCATCATATTAACACCGCCTTTTGTGCCCGGGCCACCTGCGCCGTCCATTGGTGCAGCGCCCACTTTGCGCATTATATTGATTATATGTTGTGCACGCCTACGACTTGTACTACCCAATGGTGCACGGTAAGCATCCTTCATAATACTAGACATGCGTCCGTTGCTCATGAAGGCCTTTAAAAGCTCCTTCTTCTGGTTTTTTTCGTCTTTAGTTAGCTTAATCATACAAATCCTTTGAACATTGTTTTTGGTAACAGACGTTGTGTATAGGCATTTGAAAGCTTACCACTCAGTGTATTTGTCTGTGGCGTAGGATTTACGATACCAGAGTTCTCCCCCAGAAATCCTGATCCGCCGGGCACCTGAGCCAAAAAAGCGGGTTGTGATTTTTGTGTATTAGATGTTGCGGCCCGGCCAAACATCGGTATAGACTTAGGTGGGGTGTACAGCGGTTTACTGGCTTGTTCCGTGATAAGCATTTTTGGATCGATCACACTAACACGTGGTCCCGATGTTGATGGTTTTGTTGTAACCTGGTTTGGCACCGGTTCACCCATGTAGTTTAACACATCCTTGACATATTGTGGAGTTGTTGTTCCGTGTGC
>ERZ1292629.3606-Hain-H43-01um-R1-3606-length-11878-cov-7_pt1 | contig 11878 bp, 12 predicted proteins | sample MGYA00564399_ERZ1292629 | MGnify/ENA primary metagenome ERZ1292629 (study PRJEB36523, sample SAMEA6512636) | groundwater metagenome | collected 2019-01-08 | study: AquaDiva: Metagenomics assemblies of 32 groundwater samples | reverse complement strand
CCTTCTTGATTTTTTGAGCTACAAAATTTCTTGTTTGATTATCATAATCAATCTGAGCAGCCTTAAATTCCTTGGGGTTCACTTTCTGAGCTTCCAGTTCATCTTTCGTGTACTGCACACCTTTATATTCATACATTTGCTCAGTTTTTTCTATTTTTTCATTCCACAAAATTTCTGTGTAGCTATTGCCGTAAACCAGCATATCTGAAGTCATGACAAGCATATGTTGAAGCAAATTAATGTCATTACAAACTTTTAAAAGATAATCCACGACTTCTTTGTCTTTATGTTTAATTGTGAAGCCTTTACCGATTGCCAGGTTTACCTGAATTTCAACTGCTCCTTGAACGTCTGGTTGAGTTCTATAGATGGTTCTGTATTTGGGCAAATCCGCAATGGGTACTACCCCATAAATTTGGGTATAAATTCCAGCATAAGGACTTTGTACAACCCCTGCTCCTGTCCCGGGTGGTAACCCTTTCTTTAACCCCAAACTTCTAAGAAGCCATTGTGCCGGTTGCTGTTTCCATTCCTCGGGCAAGGAAACATCGTATTCCTCAGATTCATCCTTCGGTAAAATTCTCGCCTGAATCTCCCTATATGGCCGCATTGAGCCATCCCAATTGGCCCTAGCAATTGGGTGCCATCGTGATGGCCGTTTTTCTTTTTGTTGTTTACTCATTGTAACACCTTATAATTACACTTCCGCCTTCCAATTAACCGCTACCGTCCCACTTCCAGTTTGCACAATCCAAAATCCTGCACTGCCCGATGGGTACCAACTTAAAGCTCCCATGTACAAGTTGGTTGCTGAGCCCGATGCAGTAAGAGTTACATTATTTACACTGGCAGACAATCCATGGGCAAAACTTCCTGATTGTGCTGATATGGTTGCGGTTCCAGCATTCTCAGTAGTATAACCGATATTTCTTTTAATTATATCATTTGCTCCTACAAATTGAATTGCTCCATTTATATTATTATTTAAATAGTTATCTATATAATTACAATAATTAGCACTACCATCTTCTATAATTCCCCATAATTGTGTTCGAGAAGCACCTGCTCCAGTTTCATAAATTTTATTATTTTTAACATCCACATATGTTGCGTTAATTCTAACACCATAATTATTATTAAAAACGGTATTATCAAAAATTCCTATACGAGTTAAATTTGTTCCCCCAATATATATTCCAGACTTGTCGGTTGAAGTATTATTGTAAACAATATTACCTATTACCGTTAAATCATTTTGATTTGAGCCTAAAAATATCCCACTGCCTGTGTTATTAAAAATAATATTGTTTGATATAAGGTTCATCCAATTTTCTTTTCCAACATCAGATTCTAGCTGTATTCCATGACTACCATTGGAATAAACAACATTCTCAGCAAAAATACTATTTCTAACTCCCCATCTAGCATAAATTCCTTGTACATAATTATCATGTATAGTATTTCCTCTTATTTCAATTTCTCCAGATAAACTACCTACATTATGTGTTGGTCCAGCCGGTGTATTATTACAAATATAAACAAAACCTATATTGTCACAGCCTAAAATTTCATTATTTAAAACTTTAGCCCTTCTAGTTCCTATATCAATCCAAATACCTTCTAAACAATTTGAAAAATAGGAATTTGTTATCCAAATGTCATCTGTCCAAGCAGGATTTATTCCTGAGCCAGTAACATTTATTATATAAACATTATCTATCCATATTCTACCTCCATATGTAGTTATACCCATCATAGCACCTAAATGACCTGCACTTCGGTTACCATCTAAACAAAGATTTTTTATTTGTACATCCCAATTTGTCAAAGAACCTGACCCAATGGATAATATATGTGTATTTGCTGCTCTGCCACTTGTCAAATAAAATCTAGTTAATCTGCCTTCTCCTAATAAATTAATTTTATCTCTCCAAATTGCAACTGTTGAAGGTATGGCATAATCACCAGCCTTTATAAATATATTTCCTCCAGAAGATAAATTATTTACAGTATTTTGTATTACTGTAGTAGCATTGGAACCACTATAAACAACCGAACCTTTATCATCCTCTGCAAAATATGGACCACCAGAAGCGGAGCCAGAATAAATAATATATGTATATGGTCCCAAACTTCCGGTTCCAGACCCGGCTCCAGAACCAGTCCCTGTTGACCCAGAAATATAAATTGATTGCCCCGTTTGAGTTAAACTAACTGCACCGCTTCCAGTTAAATATACATTTCCAACTAAAAGTGTTGAACCCGAGCCAGCAATACCAGTTACAAGTGTTCCTTGAAAAGTACTCCCTGAAATATTTCCAGAACCCGAAAGATTTTGAACATAAGCAGTTCCACTGATGGAACTTTGACTTCCTGTAATATTGGTTATAATTGCGTTGTTACCGTAAATCGAACTTCCCGATATTAATGTACTACCCGTAATATTTGTTCCAATAATATTTGTTGAGGCGATAGTTGTTATTGTAGCTGTTGCACCCCTAATATCTGAACCAGAAACCAGAGAACCTGTAACATTTGTTGCAGTAACATTTGTTATAATGGCGTTAGCACCATAAATGCTACTTCCAGAAATTAATGTGCTTCCAGTAACATTAGTGGAAACAATATTAGTTATAATAGCGGATGGTCCGAGAATACTACTACCAGAAATAGTACTTCCAGTTAAATTAGTTACATTTATATTTGTTATTGTTGCAGTTGGCGACCTTATATCACTTCCCGAAACAAGAATGCTACCCGTAACATATTGAACTGTTACGTCATCTGTTAAAAGGCTACTTCCAGACAAAGTTCCTGAAACATAAACATTTTGGGCACTTATCTCGCTTCCCGTAATATTAGTGATAGTTGCCGTGGGACCTCTAAAATCTGAACCAGAAACCAAAATGCTGCCAGTAATGTAATTAACTGTGACATCATCAGTTAAAAGGTTGCTACCAGAAAAACTTCCTGTGACTGTAAGATTGCCACCAATAATTATGTTGCCGCCTATATCAACGGAGCCCGTCAACTTCAGATTTCTGGCTTCAATTTCATATGTTACAATTTTTCTGTATTGGTCAAAAACTTCTTTGTTCATGGGCATATATAAAATACCTTCAAAATTACAAGTTTATTCTATAATTAGTGTTTTAATCCATTTTTGACTTATTTTTGTATATTTTACGTTACCACACTTCCAGTCTGCAGGGCAACCCAAGCCCAGTTGCTACCAGTCCACAGGCAGGCAACCAACTGGTCCGCAGTACCAGCACTGCTGCCAGTTAAATTGATTATTTTGCTCCAATGGCTTCCAGTTGCTGTCGGTAAAGTATCAATAGAACCAACACGAAGATAATTGCTTCCACTTAATAATAAATCTCCTGTAATTATTGTGCTACCGGTTATGGTTACACTGCCAGTGATGTATGCACTGCCAGTAACTACCAACGTGTCTGTAGTTGTGGAGCCGGTTATGGATACATCAGCGAAGCTGCCGGTGTGGAAGCTGCCGGAGAGGGCATGAACTGACGTTCCCAAACCCGAACCAGTAATTACAACTTTTATGGATTAGAGGGTTACCACTAATTTTCCATCAGTTGTAACTTGAACTGGCACATAAGTTGAGCCGGTTACACCACAAAGAATTGAATAGGGTGCGCCACTACCACTTTGGCGTTCCCATTTTTCCGAAGTATTATCGTAATATTTTCCATAGGAAGCCGTGCCAATTTTGTATTTAGCGGCACCACCAATCGAAGATTTTTCAAGGTCTGTTTCATCTGCTTCCGACATTATTTCACCTCTCCTAATTTATTGTAACAACTCTGAAAATAGTTCTTTCCACAAAATTTCTGCTCTGATAACTCCATGACCATTCAAAATATAAGTCAATGCTAGCAGGATATATAACGAAGTCTCCGGGAATTTCATAATATGTTTCATATTGTCCTGTACCAATATTATCTACAGCTAATGTATTTAATAAAGTTTCGTTTTCCGTCTTGTAAAGTTTAGCTACGGGAGTTGCTGTTGGCGTAATTACGTTTCCATCAAAATCTTTAGTTGTTATGCGGAAACGAAGTGTATCTCCTTTTTCATATTTTGGTGGTGGCATATTTATGCCTCTTTTATTTCTAGTTCACTATCATATACATCAGTTAATAATGTAGATTGTTCTACATCAGTTAATAATGTAGATTGTTCTACATCAGTTAATAATGTAGATTGTTCAGTATTAAAAACCATTATAGATTGACTTTTTCCTATTCCTTCCAGAATCTCGGTTATAATTGAGGAAAGTCCCTTAACAATTAAGGTTATGCCTTTACTTAAACCTTTAATTAAAAGACTCATTACACAGGCACCCTTTCATAGATGTTTTCTGAAGCCGGTTGCCCAGTTTTATTAAATAAATTAAATGTCCTTATTACTGTAGTACCATCCTCATCATAAAATAATAGTTGATTATTCACTATTTTCCAACGACCACGTTCTATTTTTTTAATCCAAGAAACATCACTAGCCAAAGCCAAATCAGTTGAAATTGTTCCTTGTGAACTAACCTGAAAAATAACCTCCACGCTTCCCGAGTCTGGTGAAACCGTTCTTGCAGTTTCATCATCGGTTATAATTGTTCCTTTAATTATAAATTGGTAATTTCCATCATAAAATTTAAGTTTCCATCCATTTTGTAAAATAAAAATTGAATCTGAATAAACTCCACCACCCAATGGAGCCTTACCAATGGCTCCCATTGGTGGGTCGTGAACCATTGAACCTAAGTTATCTGCCCAATCCATTGAACCACTGTAAATATTTAAAGCATCAAGCGGATTTTGAGACCCCGAAAGAATTTTAATCAATTTATTTATAGGGTCAAACTCATAAGAACCCGTTCCCATAATGTTACACCACTAACTCGGGGTTTTTTCTCTCTATTATTTTAATGTAACCTTCAAGTTCCTCCATTTTTTGTTTGGCATCTTCTATGGCCTTTTGAAAAATATCAATATTTGCCTTATGCCTTTCAATATCTTTTTTAAGGGCTTCCACATCGTATCCAAGTACTGTTTTTTCTTCGGACATATTTGAATCTACTATTCTCCTTCTTTAACTAGAAAAATAAAAAATGAGGATTATGGTTAATAAATTGTATCTTCGGTTCTAATTGCGGCTACTGAATACCCTGTAGAAGTATACTGTCCCTTTGTTTGGAATGGAATAATTCCTGCTTTTCTAACTTTGCAAACCACATATCTAGGAGAAGCATAAGTTACAGTTACACTTTCAGCCGAACTGCCTGCAACCTTATCCATATAAGGAACATATACTCTGTCATTTGCTGTGTATGCCCGGTTCGTTGTAGTGCTACCACTCAACGTAAATATTCCATTGGTTTTATCAATCGCCGAATATGAATAAATGTCTTCGCCTTCGTTTTCTGCATCAACATTGTATCTTACCCGTATTACACCAAGTGAAGGTGTATCTGATGGAAGAGGAGGTATACCAGAACCAGTAACTCCAATGTACTGAACTCCTGAACCGCTTCCTGTAGCTACATATTGACTTCTATTAATTGTGTAGTTGTCTCCAGTCGTTAAGCAAATCAATATTCTGTCTCCCACTTCTACTGCAGAAACAGTGAAACTCTGCAAGTTTGGTGGGTTTTGTATAACACCAAGTGAATCAGTCAATGAATACTTTTGAACATCCGCTGAAGCCATATCTTCAATCCATACGCCTCTAGCACCGAAGAAGACACCGCCTGCAAATGAACCCAACGGCGAAGCTTTAACAGGTGCATAACTTCCAGAAGCAGTTACATATTGTTCTCCATCAATTGGACTTATTGTTGAATCAATAACCGGATACATCTTGAAATCGGAAGTACGCCTATTAAGTGTTTTACAATATTCATAAAGTTGGGCAACTGTTCTTCCATTCAAGTCTATTACTACATCATATGGTCGTATTCCTGCTGCATTATCCAAGTCTTTATTTATATTTCGTATAATACTAAATGCTGAACCAGTTGCAATGAATGTTGATGATGACAAAGAGCCAGTTGATGTTGAGGAACCCGTAACACTACCTTTAAGTGTTTCATTATCTTGGAATGTTCCCGTTACATTGGCCAAGTATAAAATGCCGTTGGAACCCGTAGTTACTTGTTCAACTTTCCATAAAGACCCAGAAGCAAGTGATGTTGAACCACTAACCCATTGATTTAAGCTATATTGAACGGTTTGGTTCTTGAAATTTAATTCAGAAAGTATTTGTATAATATTGTTTGCTACAAATGAACCCGACACATTACCTAATGTAAATGAACCTGAGCCACCCAATCCCACAGACAATAAGAAGCCAGTCGCCTTTGAACCAGAATCATATAGAACTTTTCCAACCGCTGGTGCATTACCTGAGCCACTAACGTAGTTAAGTTGAGCATTAGTGAATACTACCCTAATTTTGTCAATATAGTTAGCTGAACCTGTTACCGCAGTTTGGTTATTTAAGTCGTCTGCCGTAGCCAGTGGAACAGCGTTGCGCCCGCCTGCACTCAAATCAATAAGGTAATTGTCATAAATATCTGTATAGTTTCTTGCAAGAATAGTAACATTACCTGCATCTATTTCAACTCCTGCCTCTGTAGTCTTAACAAGAAGGTCAACATGACCTGTTCCCCACCAATCTGGAGTTATTTTTGCTCCGTTCTGAACCAAATAAACCTTTGCATCTGAAACAATTGTGCCTAAAGTGTAAACATTTGGATATAATTCCTCACCAGTTACCGAGTCACCACTTGCAGAACCAGCACCGGTACCACCCGCAATTGCCACAGATGAAGCATTTGGTATGGTACCTGCAGTTCGAACCCACCATTTTCCTGTGATGTTATTGTAAGCTAAAAGTGAGCCTGTTGCAACGCCACCAACGTTGACTTGGTTACCAAGGTCTCCCACAACACAATTTGTCCAACCAGATGCAAGTTGAACAATATTAATTGAACCACTATAACCGCTTGTTGCAATTGCTCCACCATTCAAATAATTAGTAGTTACATCGTCTATGAACCAGCCATTTATTATTGTAAATGCAGTTGGAGTCTGGGCGCTCATTGGTACTGTATCATCCATAGCTCCTTGTTCATCAAAAGTATCCATAAGATAAGTATAAAGCGCATTAACTGAATAAACTGTTGCACCCGTAGAATATATTCGTTTATTTATATAATCTATTGCAAAATCGTCGCCTATTGCCATTCTAAAATCATCTCTCCTTTACATTATTTAGTGTTTAACTCTTATTTTCAACTTTTTAATGGACATTATATCCATTTTTCAATTATTAATGTTTTTTAAGAAGCTATAATATCCTGAGCTAAAGTCCATGTTAAATTTAGTCCAGAGGACCCAATAGTTTGATTAGTTGACGCAGGATAATATCTTGTTCCAACCGTAGGTGACCTTCGGATTTTAACCACTACGCTTACAGACGACCCAGGATAATTATAATCTGTTTCCTGTGCTATTCCATCTGCATCCGTTGTTTCATTCATTGCCTGTTCCTTAATCCAAGATTGTGTTCCTTTTGGTGGAGTTGTTACACTTCCACCGTCGGTAATTCTTGCTCTTACCCAGAAGGCATCAATACTTTTCACGGTTGTTTTGGCCCAATTTTCTGGCGGGTTAAAAATTACTTCTCTATTTCCGGTTCCTGCCGTAAACCCACTTGTTCCGTCGGTAACCGTAAGAGAATCCCATGTTGAACCATTATAGTATTCCCATACTAATGCCCATGTTCCCACACCATTCGTTCCAATATTTATTCTCAAATTGAAGAAAGGTTCGGGCGAACCAAAATAATAGGCATCGTTTATGGCTGGAACTGTTGGAAGTAAAGTCATATCATTTGCAGTAGCATCATTTGCCACTGTCGTTTCATCCGTTTGACTTCCACCATCATCCGCAACCACTCCTTTCATCGAAGTATAATTCACATTTTCTATTGATACCCGTGAGCCATTAATAGCGTTTCCAGCTTCGTCTTTAACTGTTACTGATAAAGTAACTGTATTTACGATGGATGTTGAACCACCACCAGTATTTGCAACTTTACTTATACTTGGGTCGGAACCTCTAACACAATTTATCGTTACAAGCCCTGCACTTGAATTTTCAACATCTATCGTATTACCTAAGAATTTTAAAGCATCAAAAGTATAGTTTCCGGCAGTTGTAATTTCGCTTCCTGTAGGACAACTGATAATGTTGGAACCACTCACTTGAAAATTGCTACCTGTTATTCTAAAGGCTTTATTATCTGCTGAAATAAAGTTTGAAAATGCAAACGCACACGTATTAACTAGAGCTTGGGCAGAGGCTTCTAAAGTTGAATTTAAAATTTCATAATTTGCACTAGCGGCTGGAAGATAAATAACATCCGCATCAAAAAATGAACATCCGTAAAAACCAAATCCAGTAACATTACTACCTGTCGCAGTTATTTTATATTTAGCGGCTCCTTCAGATTTAAAATATAAACCTGAAATTCCACTATTTCCAGACTTGGTTCCAAAATAAGCATATGTTGTAGCTGTTCCATTTCCTTGAAGAAGTATTTCATTAGAAGCACTTCCTATTCTTGCATCCCCAAAAATAATGACTTTAGAAATATCCTTAAAATATGTAGCTACTCCAGAACCAGTAGACCCAATTCTTAAAACTCCTTGAATATAATAAATACCTTTATCAAAAATGAGAACACCATATTTGTTTGCAGAACCACTTTCAAGTCCCCAAATATCTGACAGGGTTGCAGGCGACCCTTCAGTTCCACTATCAATTTGAATATAAGTTCCATACCGAAATGCATCCCAATAAAATATACATTTACCCGTTGTAGTAAAAGAAAACCCTATTTTAGTAACTGCATCAAGATTAGGCGTGCCCGATTGTGAATCATATCCTTGGTCAGTTTTAATAACAAAACAAAACCATGGAACGCCAACACTTGGAGTGACAGTCCATTTACCCCAATTAGTTCCATCGCCAATATAGATACTTAAGGCCGAAAGGTTAGTAACTTTGTTGACTCTAATCCAAAAGTAAAGAAGTTTATTTGTGAGGTTAGTTGAGGCACACGTATAAAGAACATCCTTTGAACCTGCTGCTGCTTGTGAATAAAGCAGACAATAAGTTCCTTGAAAGGCATTATCCGTATCCGTAGCCCCATAACTCCAATTCGTAGCTGATTCACAATCTGATTGATTGCCAGTGCCTTGAAAGAATACCAAATCTGTTGACCCTGTGCCACCCATTTTTAAGCCTCATAAAGGTAAACTTGGAGTTCAGTACTTATTACTGAAGTTAATTGTTTTTTACAGATTAGGTATTGAAATGTCATTAATTCACTTTTCTATAGTTTCTTACTTCATTTCGTTCAGTTAAACTCATAAGAACCAATGCTAAAATACAAGGCAATAAATCTTCTCTGCCTGAGGTTGCATAAATTCCTGCTCCTTTAGTTTTGCATTCTTGAGTTTTACAATGCGAACAGAACCGCTTTCTGAACCATTCTTTCGGGTTGTCAAATTTCATTTTTTCACCTTTTAATTATGAAAGCCATAGTTTCCAGAGACGAGGTCAAGATATGGAGTCGTTGCGATTTCCATATTTGCAAGAAGTCTATGCGCAACTTTCACTTCCTCCCACGTTTTCTCCAACTATGGCTTGTTTTGAAATCTCTGGACGCCGTAGCCTCAAGAAATCACATTTTATTCTGGGGAAAGAAACCATAACTTCATGGGTTTCAGCGTCCCTACGCCCACAAACCTATGATTTCTAACCTTGCCGTCCAACGTTATTCTTGCACTTACAAGTGCTAAGTCCGATTTCAAAATAGTTTCCATTCGAATTTTCCAATTTTTATTTGAAACTTCGGTTTCTTTTCTTCTCTGATTTCTGTGATGATTTCTTTCTGTTGAACTTGAGGCTTCTCAAGTAAAACCACATGGTATAAATCTGAGCCGAGAAAAACATTTTTATTATATTTTGCAAAAACGTTAACAGTTGAAATCAACCTGTCATAGTCGTGGACCCAAGTAAATTTTTTACAGTTGTAAACATTGTTTTTGCTCTGCCTCGTGCCACAATATTCAATGAACAAAATATACTTTTTTGAAACTCTCACGGCTTCTGCAACGGCATCATAGACTTTTTCAGGTGGTAAATGTGATAATAGTCCGTCGGTATAAACGAAATCGAATGTTGAATTTTTATAAGGTAAATTACTGGCATCCGCTTGTTCAAATTTTCCTTTAACATATTGCTTTGCAAGTTCAACCATTCTTTCATTTGAATCAACGCCATAAAGCAGTGCTTTACCTTCGAGTTTCTTAAGTTCACGACCATAGTTCATACCAATTTCTAACACTTTTTTAGGTTGCAATTTGTTTATGAAGTCTACAACAAAAACAATTTCTGGCCCCGGCTCTGATTTATGTTCGAATTCTTTGGTGCGGTCCTCAAAATGCTGTTCTATGGACAATTTAAAACGTACCCGTCCAAACCGTAATGGGGTCTAATTCCTCATCGGTTTCAGTTACTTTAGTAGAAGTTACAACTGTAAATTCATTAACTAGAGTTCCGTCGAAACTACACCATCTTACCCACACGCCACAAACCGGGCAGTGAAAAAAATAATTTCCTGAAGTTGGATTAAATGCCAAAACCGTATCTACTGGTGCCCGACATTCCGGACATGGTCCGCCTTTTCTTATGGAAGCGCCACTGTAAGTTTGGCTTGCTTGGACTCCGTCCACAAAACAAATGGGTTCGATGTTGTCTGAACCTGTAAATTGTACTTGAACAGTCATGTTATGTTCCCACCTAATAGTGTTTTATTTTCTTCCCCATTTTCGAAAAGAAGCATTAAATCGTTTCCGATACCCACAAACTAAGCATTTGGAAATCAGTCCGCTGCCGGAATAATATCCGAAGCTCCAATTGTTGCTGCCGCAAATGCAAATTCCAGGTCTTTCAATAAGACATAAAAGGATACGTTTTGCAAGAATCAATTCATCTTCGGTAAGGAACTTTCTTGGCCGTCCAACTTTCATTTTTTAGGAATTTCTCCATTCAATAATAGTGGATGTTTATAACTAACCTCATTATTTTTTCTACATTTTATCCAATTACAATTAGCACAAAGAAGTTGATAATCCTTAGAACCAGCCTTAATTTCTTCAAGAATAGTTTTATAATATCTGTATATTTTTTCGTATTTTTTTCTATGTTGATATCCATTACCGAAAATATGGTCTATTTGTAGACATCTAATATCATTAATAAAATCGCCATGATTAAGATTATATGGATTAACACATTTACCGCCAAGTAAAGAAAAAATTTCTTCTCTTGTTCTTTTATATGTTGTTCTTTTATATGTTAATTGTTTAATATATCGTTCACTTTGGCGATATTCTGGATGGTTAGTGCGCCATTTTTTCATATAATCTGGATGGTTAATACGCCATTCTTTCATATATTTTGGATTGTTAGCATGCCACTCTCTTTGGTATTTTTTAATTTGTTTTTTATGTTTAATACTATATTTTCTTTGGCGTTTTTTAATTTGTTCCTTGTGTTGAATATAATATTTTTTGTCATATTCTTTTTGGTCAAACATTTTTTTCACATAAAGTAAATTTATCAAGATATTAAATAGGACATAATCATTTTTCATAGATTTCTCCATTAGTCCAGCAATAATTTGTCAAGACAAGCCCGCAATTGGTGCAGACAATCTCACCATTAATAGTGTCAATGTAAAACGACGAAGTGTTGTAATTACTATTATAGAGTGAACCAGA
>ERZ1292629.3605-Hain-H43-01um-R1-3605-length-11882-cov-7_pt1 | contig 11882 bp, 13 predicted proteins | sample MGYA00564399_ERZ1292629 | MGnify/ENA primary metagenome ERZ1292629 (study PRJEB36523, sample SAMEA6512636) | groundwater metagenome | collected 2019-01-08 | study: AquaDiva: Metagenomics assemblies of 32 groundwater samples | reverse complement strand
TAATAAGACGCTGTCGTACACAAAGAAGTAACAAGAGTTAAGGCACGCACAATTCATTCTTAACACGTGTATCCTTCCAATCTGAAGGAAACGTTACAAATCCTGTCAACGGCGCCATCGAAACAAGTTCTCCCCGCTCCGAACACGTTATTTGATAATCGCGACACGTCGTTCCTTCGCAAATCGCCTTCGTAAGTGAATACGTGAACGAACGCTCTTCAGGTAAAAAAAAGAAAAGCCCGAGCATCAAAAAAACAAAAAAAGCACTAAGACTTATGCGCAGAAGGTTCATAGTGTGGTGAATCTCTCCAACGGGCAACTTCCAAATCAAGAAAAGGAGGAGAATATCGTCGGAGCTTTCCCCCTGTAGGAAGTTTAACCTTGCCCGAAAAGTAGAGCTCAAGGCGAGGATCTTGCTTGCAATCGGCAGGAGGCAATTCGAAAACACGTTCGTAAGATAACCTCGTAAAAGAAGCGTGTACACGTCGAGAGATAAAACCCTCATCGGGATGTGTCAAGACAATTATCTCGAGCAAAGACGAACCTTTGTGAGGCACAAGATACGCATAAAAGACATTTGGATCGATTTGATACTCAGAGACGGCGGGAACAGGTTCAGGATGAATCTTCATAGAAGCGCCCGCCCCCGTATGCTTGTTCGTCGGCGCAGCATCTAGAGCGTATGTCGGCGAAGGAGTTAGAACAACAGAAGGCGCCTCAGAAGGAGTAGCCGTTGCTTTGACTCCAAAATCTTTCATAGGCACAAGCCTATCGGGTTTGTTTGGCCCCGAGTCGCGGCTAAGGATAAATCGACCCATACCAAAAAGACTAAGCTCAACTTTAAAAATACCTCTCTATTGAAACATATATGACCTCAGGAACAATGCGTCAGCCCATCATAACCGTAGCAGGGCACGTCGACCATGGTAAAACCAGCCTCCTTGACTGTTTTAGAGGCTCATGCGTCCAAGCCGGTGAAGCAGGAGGTATAACGCAAAAAATATCATTTACCAAATATCCACTTGAGCAAATTGAGAGCGTCTGCCCCTTAATAAAAAAAAGTGGTATTGCTATGAAAATACCGGGATTCCTGTTTATTGATACGCCGGGGCACGCCGCGTTCACAAACCTACGAAAACGGGGCGGAGCGCTTGCCGATTTAGCTATCTTGGTGGTTGACATCAAAAAAGGCATTGAACCACAAACCGCAGAAGTCATTGCAATCCTCAAAGCAAATAAAACCCCGTTCGTGATTGCGCTTAATAAAATAGACAACCTCTCGGGATGGAAAAAGCACAGCTCAATCAAAGAGTCCGTAGAGTCGCAAGCGTTAAACGTTAAAGAAGAATTTGAAACCTGCCTGTTAACCTTCCAAGGCGCCCTGCAATCACACGGATTCGATTCAGCGCTCTATTACGAATTATCAGACTTTACCAAAAAGATAGCTATTGTCCCCTGTTCTGCTCGTTCGAAAGAAGGAATTCCCGAACTCCTATTCGTACTCTGCGGACTCTGCCAAAAATTCCTCGCTAAACAACTCGAACTATCAGAAGATGCAAAAGGGGTTATCCTTGAAATAAAAAAAGAACGCGGAGCAGAATACGCAGAAGCAATATTGTATGACGGCGACATCGCACTCAACGAAGAAATAGTCATCGCAAGTTTTGGCAAACCAATAGTGACCAAGATACGAACCCTCGAAGAAATACAACCACTCAGTTTCAAATACAATGCAGTAAAACATGCAACAGCCGCAACAGGCGTGCGAATGCAACTGACCGAAAAAGAAGGCATTCTCCCGGGTATGCCCTTCCAAGAGTTGAAAAACAATCTGGCACAGATAACTTCCAACTTCAAAAAAGAAATAAGCGATGCAACAAAAGTGCATACGCAAGGAATCATTGCAAAAGCAGATTCATTGGGAAGCCTTGAAGCATTGCTTACGCTCTTACAACAAGCAAGTATACAAGTGCTTAAAGCAGGTATCGGACCAATTACCAAATCAGATATAAGCTCTGCAAAAGCAAACCTCGACAACGCACCACTCGATGCGCTGATGATTGGATTTAACGTCGAGTCCGAAGAAGATGTGGAGTTTGGAAAAGTTACCGTATTTACAGATACGGTTGTGTACAAGTTAATCGATAAGGTATCAGAATGGCGAAAACAAAAGCAAAAAGAAATTGAAAAAGAAAAGTTAATGGGCTTAGCAACTATTTGTAAAATTGAAATTCTCCCCCAATACGTGTTTAGAAACTCCAATCCTGCAATTTTCGGCGTACGAGTTATAGCAGGAACACTAAAAACCCACATCCCCCTTATAGATGAGAATGACCTCAGCATCGCACACGTGAAATCAATCCAAGCCGATAAACACACAGTGTCAGAAGCAACGCAAGGCATGGAACTTGCCATATCTCTTCCAGGAGTTACGTTTGACCGACAACTCAAAGAAACACGTTTCTTATACGCAACCATTTCAGAATCACAGCTGCGTGCATTCAAAAAAAACAAAGAGCTCCTTTCAACAGACGAACTTAAGGTGCTTCAAGAAATCGCAGATATTAAACGAAAGAAAAACCCTGAATGGGGGGTAACATAACGATGAAGAAAATAACAAAGATTGAAGACGTTAGCGGGCTAGAAAGAGGAGACTTCGTGCATCTTTCTAGAGATTTCCCTGAGAAAGGATTAGAAGAAAAAGCAAGAGTAGTTGAAAAAAAGTCGAACCAAATTGGATTAATAACACGAATAAAAGGAAAAGAAGAACTTTACGTATTTCAGTTTGCAACAAGCGCATTGCAACCACGAGCAAAAGAAACATTGGGAAGTCGCCCAAACGTACGAGACACCTATCGAAACGAGATAATACAAGCAACCGATCCTGAATATGATTATTATAAATCTTTTCTTGAAGGGACGGTATAACCTTGAAGAAAGATAACGCCTTTAATCCTAAATTGGGCAGGCGACCTCAGCTAAAAACGTTTAAAAAGCCCCTTTTTCTTAAGCCAACATGCCATTCAAGCTAAACATATCGGACAAAGGAAAAGCCTGGAAACTCGAATCAACCTCCGAGATAATGGTAGGTAAAAAGATAGGTGAGCACCTGCACGGCAAAGACCTCTTATCCGACCTCGAGGGATATGAACTCGAGATAACGGGCGCATCTGATAATTCCGGATTTCCGCATAAGGGCGATGTAGAGGGTCCTGAATTAAAACGCGTGCTCCTAACAAAGGGATGGGGCATGTGGAAAAAGCCACGAAAGCTCGGAAAGAAAGTTGTTGCAACACCTGACGGACTGCGATTAAGAAAAACAGTACGTGGAAAACAGCTCTCTGAAAAAACAATTCAAATTAACCTCAAGGTGCTCAAGCACGGTCACAAGAAACTTGAAGAACTATTCCCTGAACAAAATAAACCTAAAGAAAAGAAAGTAGAAGTCGCTCCTGCCGCCGCTTAAGAATAGTCTATAACTAAACAAAAAAAGTTATTTCAAACCACCATGTCCAACCGCGAACATCGACGCAACGAAACCCCTTCTCGAGGAAGCGATGAATCTGATTGCGGGTTATCATGGGATTCAAGAAAAATGGGGGAAATTTTTGAGGACATGGTGCATTCTTTTACCAGAGTCACAATACCTGGGATGCTTCTCAAAGATGCACATAGTTCACGAAATCCTGAAGGAAGACTGACTCGATATCTGGCTGCATTGGCAGGCGAGGGCATGAAAGTCGGAACCTATGGCCTTATAGTCTATGCAGGGTACTTAGGATACCAAGCGCTACAACACTAAACAACAACGTTTAAAACACTCCTCTTCTAGTGAGCCTTAATGAAAAAACCAGATATCACTCGCTTAGAAACGCTCAACGTCATCATGGTGGGTCATATTGACCATGGCAAAACCACGTTGTTACATAAGCTCACAGGTAAATGGACGGACACCCATTCGGAGGAACTCAAAAGAGGAATCACTATCCGTCTCGGATACGCAGAAATCGTGCTCTCAAAAGAAGGTCAAGAGTATAATAAAGATGACAAAGGCGAGCCGGTGCGATATGTCTCATTCGTGGACGCCCCAGGGCATGAAATGCTCATGGCCACTATGTTATCGGGTGCAGCAATTGTAGATGCCGCGATTCTCGTCGTAGCTGCAAATGAGGGTATAAAACCTCAAACGCGAGAACATCTTGTTGCAGTACAAGCAAAAAATATCCATAACGTGATCATCGTACAAAACAAAATAGATTTAGTAACCAAAGAGCAAGCGCTTAAAAATTATAAGGATATAAAATCTCTTATCAAAGGAACAGTCGCTGAAAACGCACCCATCATCCCCGTTTCAGCTCAACATGAAATAAACATTGATAAAATTTATGAGGCATTGATGGCTATTCCGCTACCCAAAAGGGCAATAGATGCGGCTCCTCTTTTTGTTATCGCACGGAGCTTTGATATTAACAAACCTGGAACAACACCTGAAAAACTCCATGGTGCGGTGCTTGGCGGAACACTAAAATCAGGAACAATTACGATCGGAGACCCCATTGAAATAAAACCGGGTATCCCGTTCAAAGAAGCCAACCAAGTAAAGTACAAACCCTTCAAAACAAACGTGCGCTCGCTCTTCAAAGGAACAACCTCGGTACAAAGTATAACGCCAGGGGGTTCCGTTTCGATTGAAACCGAACTCGATATGAGTCTCGGAAAATCAGACCTTCTTGCAGGATGCGTGGCCTCGCATACAGGGACGTTGCCCGAAGCAGTTTCAACACTGAAAATGAAATATGAGCTATTTAAGGAAATGTTGGGGACCCTACCTACGACAAAAGTTGAACCACTCAAGACAAATGAGATGATTATGCTGAGCATAAACACCTCCGTATCAGTAGGGATTATAAAGATACTAAAAGGAAACGAAGCCGAGCTCAACTTGCGCATCCCCATCGTGCCCTTCAAAGGAGAAAACATTGCTATCGCACGCAATATCAATAATCACTGGCGCCTTATTGGTCACGGCGAAATAGTCTAACGAGAGAATAACGAAAGAGCTAAATCTTTTTAACGCCCCTTACTGTAGGGCAAGAATGCCCGAAACAGCCATAACAAAAACAAACGGTCCCTGCGTTATATTCGCAGGAGCTGGCACGGGAAAGACGTACACGATTATCGAAAAGCTCAAACATCTTATACAAAAGAACATCTACGAGCCGGAAAAAATAGTCTGCCTTACGTTTTCAAACGAAGCAGTCAATACACTTAAAGATAGGATAACAAAAGCACTCCCCGATAAAGGAGAACCCCTCATACGAACATTCCACAGCTTCTGTGCCGAGCTTCTTAAACAACAAGGAGGAGCAATAAACGTTCCCGCAGATTTTAGAATCTTAATACCTGACGAAGCTAAAATAATGCTCCATAAAAACTTGAAAGTACATCCGTTGCTATGTTCAAAATACGTCGAAACTATGGGTGTTGCGAAAGATTTAGGAATCACCTTGGAAAAAATAAACAAATACATAGAAAACCAGAAAAAAAAGACATATAGCGAAGATTTACAAAAGTCAGTTGAACTAACGCAATTTGAGCTCAATACACGCCACGCGGTTAAAAGGAACTATGGAAGAACCGAGTTAGAAGAAAAACGCGAGCGCCTCAAGAGCCTTACTTCTTTACTAAAGTTGCAAAAGTTTATGCGAATTTGGTCGGCATACGAAAAATTAAAGGAAAGAAAAAAGTTGCTCGATTATGCAGACCTTAACATGCAAGCGATACGCCTGTTGTTGAAAAAACCAGAAATCGCACGAAACTACGAATACATAATTGTCGACGAATTTCAGGATACAAATAAGATGCAATTCGACTTGCTCGTTCTGCTCGCGCCTCATAAAAATGTAACCATTGTAGGAGACCTCAATCAATCTATCTATCGCTTTAGAGGAGCTTACAAAGAGAACATAACAAAATTCAAAGAGGTATTCAACGTGACAGCAGAAGATACATTTGCACTTGAACGTTCATTTAGATCACCTAATAAAGTCCTACGAACAGCACATAAGTTGCTGCAAAAAGAAGCGAACCAGATAGTAACAAAAAATGCGTATGATTACGAAGGAGAAAAAGCAACAGTCTATGAGCTCAATAATGAAAAAGAAGAAACGAGAAAAATAATAGAAATAATAGAGTTTGAACAATCAAGAGGCACCAATCTAGAAGAGATATGCATAATCTTTCGAACACATAATCAATCACAACGTCTCAAAAAAGCATGTGAAGAAAAAAAGATACCGTTTTCAGCTTCAGCGAAAAATTCACTCCTTGCCGTTTCATCCATACAGAAAATAATACATTACCTCTCACTAGCGAATTATAGGCACGAAAAGAAAAGGGGTGGAGAAGCGAACTGGTGGGGGCTACTCCACACGCACAATCTTCCACGAGACGACCTCTCAGTTATTGGAAGAGAACTAAAAAAGCTCGCAGAGGAATCGTGCCTCTCAGAAAAAATTCTTGTTTCGCTTCAGGAAAAGGCCCTCTCTGAACAGACAAGAGTCGTACTTGAAACTGTTAAAGAACTCATTGAAAAAATAGAGAAAGAAATAGAGACTAAAAAGTCGCCGATTGAGCTGATTGAGTTAGTGTGGAAAGAAACAAACAAAACAGAACCAACGCAGGAAGAAGAGCGAAATTATGCAAAGTTCAAGGAATGGGCAGAGACCTATGTAAAAACAGAAAGCTCTGAGCTGAGAGATATTCTGTATCATTTAACTATAATAGAAAAGCTCGGCATAACCCTCGAGGCAGCACCTAATGAACAAAAAGGAATACGTATCATGACCAACCACGCCACAAAGGGGCTCGAATACGAAGTAGTCATTGTGACAAACCTCGCCGAAGGAAGGTTTCCTGTAGAAAGAACACGTTCGAATGAATTAATTCCCTCCGAACTCATGCCCGACATAGCAGAACAACTGAAGGACGTCCCAGACTATGCAAAAGAAGAAGTAATTGAATCTATAGAAAAAACGGCGACGCTTGCGGAAGAAAAAAGGCTTGCATACGTAGCCTGCACACGCACAAAACAAAGATTATACTTAACGTTTGCTCGAGAATATGGTTCGAGAACCTATCGACCCTCTTCGTTTCTTAAAGACATTGAGTACACCACTAACCCTGACATAGACTACATAAAAGATGTCGATGAAAAAGCGATGCTTGCGCTTCCGCGCATAATCTCTGCAGCAGAATATGATAAAGAATCAAAAAAGAAACCTCTAGTGCGTAGTTTTTCTCCTTCCGCGCTTTTGCTCTTCAGCGAATGCCAGAAAAAATACGAATACAGATATCTTTATGGAATGCCAGAAAAAGAACCACTTTCCTGGGAAGAGATACGTCTCGGTTCATTTGTCCACGAAGTCCTAGAGGAGGGTGTTAAAAATAATTTTTCTCGCGAAGAAGATTTCTTACAACATGCGAGAATGAAGTATACTGAACCTCAATGGAACCAAGTTAACCTTGATGATGCGATTTCAGTTCTGCGCGTATTTTATCAGAGAAATAAAAACAAATATAGCCGAGAGTCACTCACCGAAAAAAAATTACGCATAGAGATAGAAGGAATCGTATTTGAAGGGTATGCCGACAGAATTGACGTACGGCCAGAAGGAATCGAGATTATAGATTATAAAACAGGCAAGGCCTTCATCACCGCTCGCCACCGCAACTGGCAACTGGGGCTCTATGCGCTCGCAGCACCTAATTTAGGCCTCGGCCCCGTAAGAAGAATAACGCTCGATATGTTACGACAGGAAAAACCGCTTGAATTTGAACTCGACGAGCAAGGTATTGCTCATGACGCCCATGCACCACGCACGTCATTTAATCTATATGATATACAAAAAGAGTTGGTCACGACCGCACGTAGTATACTTTCCTGCCATGAAAGAGGATTCTCTCCCTGCGACATAGAAGCCAACTGCGAATTCTGCAACGAATTTATCTGGAAGATATAGGACTATACTTTCTTCCGCGTCGCAATAATTCCGCCAACTACCGCTCCGAGCGTATTAAAGCACAAATCGAGCAACGTATTATAATATCCTCCAACGCCTGTTCGGCCCATATACACAACCGCACCAAACTCAATAAGCTCATTAATAACGCTCGCACCCATGCTCGTCAACACCACAAAGAAGAATAGGTAGAGCGGACGCACGGTTTTAACCGTCAATCGATTCAACAAGTGAGCGAATACAAACGAAAGCACAAAATAAACATAAAAGTGTAAAATCTGGTCAAACTTTAGAATCACGAACTCGCCCGCCGCATCATTGGCGTTATAAATCTCAATAGGCACCCAGCGGTAAAGCACTTTATCTGCAGGAAAATGCACGCCACCTCCCATCATGTGTAACAAACCCCAAATAGACAACATCCAGAGAACTGTATAAGAGAATTTCACGCGACGTTGAAGAGAAAAGACTAACACAAAGAGTACGACAAGAACCGCAATATACAGCATAAATTCATAATTCCGTTGAACCGCATAATAAAAAGTAAAACCAAGGATATAGAGCAAGTTAAATACAATCAGCACCCACTCGCCCCTTTTAATCATCGACAAAACAAGTAAAAAGGATATTTAAAGGTTAATTCCCCAATAAGAAAATGAAAAAAGAAGTCAATTGGAAGAAGAAACTCTCTCCCGAGCAATATAGCGTTCTGCGCGAAAAGGGCACGGAACGTCCGTTTACCAGCGAACTTCTACACACTAAAGAAAGAGGCACGTACGCCTGCGCCGCATGTAACGCCGTGCTTTTTTCATCAAACGCAAAATTTGATTCGGGAACCGGCTGGCCTAGTTTTGATAAGCTCGAAAACACAAAAAACATAGAACTCCGAGAAGACTCCACACTCGGCATGAAACGAATCGAGGTGATATGCAAAAAGTGTAAAGGCCATTTAGGACACGTCTTCCCCGATGGTCCAACGCCAACAAAAAAACGTTATTGCATCAACGGATGTGCATTGGCTTTTAATAAGAGTTACGCACCTAAATGAACAAATAGTTCATAGACAGCAAACGCAGGCCAAACAAGCGCCTTGAGAACGCCAAGCACGCCCATCCAAAACCCTGTTGCAGTCGAAACATAATAAATCGCAGCACCAATAACGCCTAAACCATACCCTGCGCCTGCACATCCACCTCCAGTACCGCACGAAAAATCTTTTTTCTTCATATAATAAATGAACATAACCCATTTAAATAACTACCCCTTACCCAAAAGATGTGGCACCTCTACCTTCTCGAATGCAACGATGGCTCCTTATATACAGGTATAACAACTGACCTCGAAAAAAGAATGCGCGCCCATCAAACAGGTAAAGGAAGTAAATATGTTGCCTCACGAGGACTCAAAAAAGTAATCGCATCACAGACGTATCAAACAAGATCAGAAGCACTTAAAGCGGAATACTTCGTAAAAAAACTACCCAAGCACCAGAAAAAAGAATGGATTGAAAAGTAAAAAAGACAGAAAGATAATTTCTTGATTAAGATTCACTTTCAACTTCAGGTTCTGGCACTTTTACCGCGTCAACCGCGCGATCACCTTCTTTGAGTTTAACAACATGCACGCCTTGTGTCGCTCGTCCCATGACACGAAGATCTTTCATAGAGACCCTAATAACCATTCCTTGTTTTGTCGTCACGATAACTGAATCGCCATCACTAACCGCGAGCGATTTAATAACGTCACCCGTCTTATCGCTCACACTAAGATTAATAACGCCTTTCGCTCCGCGTGACGTCTTACGGTACTCCTCAAGTTCTGAACGTTTACCTACACCCTTTTCACCAATCGTTAAGATAGTTGTGTTTCCATCAGCAGGAAGCGATTCCATGGACACGACCTCATCGCCCCGACCAAGTTCCGCACCTTTAACCCCGTAACTCGCGCGACCCATCGACCGGACTTCATCACTCACAAATCGAATTGCTTGACCCTTGGCAGTACAGAGCATAACTTCTTGACCATCATCAATGCGACGTACATCGATGACCACATCGGAATTATCTGCAGGCAAGTTAATTACACGCACTCCTCCAACACGGGGCTTACTAACGTCTTTGAGCGGCAACTTCTTGACCATGCCCAACTTAGTTGCGAACATCAGGTATCCCTTTTCAAAGTCCTTAAGGGCCATCAAGTGTGCCACTTTTTCTTCGCGTAAATCAATTACATTCGCAAGCGCCTTGCCCCTTCCCTGCCGTTCGGCTATGGGAACATCGTTTGCCTTCAGCCAGAACACACGTCCACGAGTTGTAAAGAACAGCAGATAGTCATGCGTCGAGCACGTCACCATAAGACGAACAAAATCTTCTTCCTTCAAATCAGCGCCCGTCACACCTTGTCCGCCACGCTTTTGCTCCTTATACGTTTTGACATCAACACGTTTAATATAACCGCCTTCGCTAAGCATCACGACAACATCTTTCTTCTCAATCAAGTCTTTCTCAGAGATTTCAGCAACGCGTTTGAGAACTTGCGTACGACGTTCATCGCCAAACTTTTTCTTCAGTTCCTGTACTTCTTTCTTAATAACACCGAGGATTTCCTGCTCACTTCCTAATAATTTCTTAAGATACGCGATAGCTTCCCGCAACCCTTTCTCTTCTTCCCGCAACTTGCCATCTTCAAGACGCGTAAGCTGCTGCAACCGCGTTTCCAAAACAGCCTTAGCCTGCCTATCAGTAAGGCCAAACTTCTTCATCAACCCTTCGTGCGCAGCTTGAGCATTTTCACTCTTTTTAATGAATTCAACAATCTCATCAATCTTCTTCAGCGCAATGAGAAGACCTACAACAATTTCAAGACGATCTTCAGCTTTCTTCAATTCAAAATTACTTCGAGCAGTAACAATACGTTTTCGATAATGGATATACGCGTCAAGAATCTCTTTCAAGTTCAACACGCGCGGTTTGCCTTCAATAAGCGCCAGTAGATTCGCATCAAACGTATCTTGCAACCTCGTCAACGTGTATAATTTGTTAATAGTAAATTTGGGGCTCGCATCTTTCTTTAATTCGATAACGATACGCACCTGCCCTTTAGCAGATTCGTCTCGCAAATCACTCACATCAGGCAACTTTTTATCAGTGGCGAGTTTAGCAATGCTCGTAACAAGATCGGCCTTGTTAACCATATACGGAATCTCGGTGATAACGATATGAGTACGCCCCTTGTGCTCCTCTTGCTTAATAGCTCCGCGCATAACCAAACGACCCTTGCCCATACGATACATTTCTTTTATGCCTTCTCCGCTCACCGTACCGCCCGTTGGAAAATCAGGCCCCGTAACGATATCACACAACTCCTCAATAGTAGTCGAGGGTTTATTGATGATTTGCACAAGCGCATCACAGACTTCCGTCAAATTATGCGGAGGAATATTAGTAGCCATACCGACCGCGATACCAGTAGCCCCGTTAATCAAAAGATTAGGTAACATACCGGGCAAGGTTTCGGGCTCTTCGGTAGAGTTATCGTAGTTAGGTCGCATTTTTACGGTCTCTTTTTCAATATCGGCGAGTAATTCCCCAGAAATCTTGCTCAACTTTACTTCCGTATAACGCATGGCTGCAGGAGAGTCTCCGTCCATACTTCCGAAGTTACCCTGTCCGTGAATAAGGGGATATCGCAATGAAAAGTCTTGAGCCATTCTAACAAGTGCGTCATACACAGCGATGTCACCATGAGGATGGTATTTACCGAGCACTTCTCCAACAACCGTCGCCGACTTCTTAGTGGGCTTACTAGGATCGAGCCCAATCGCATGCATCGCATATAAAATTCTTCGGTGCACGGGCTTCA
>ERZ1292629.3601-Hain-H43-01um-R1-3601-length-11889-cov-7_pt1 | contig 11889 bp, 8 predicted proteins | sample MGYA00564399_ERZ1292629 | MGnify/ENA primary metagenome ERZ1292629 (study PRJEB36523, sample SAMEA6512636) | groundwater metagenome | collected 2019-01-08 | study: AquaDiva: Metagenomics assemblies of 32 groundwater samples | reverse complement strand
GCTTTTCAAATATTTCTCTAATAAGTAAAAATACAGCAAGAACTGAGACTATTCCAAAAACAGCCGATGGAAATCTAACGGCAAAAGTAGTTAGATCAAACATAAAAATTGCTGGAATAATAAAATATGCATATAAAGCTGGCTTATAATCATCAAAAGATCTTAAAACTACTGGAAGAAATTTACCAAACTCATCTTTTCCTGTATGTATTATTGAATAAGCATCATAACCCAATGCCACTTCATCCCAATCTGGAGAAGGAGGAACATTACCCAACTGATAAATTCTTAAAACTCCAGCTAGGATAATAATTAAACTGATTAAAATTAAAACTAACTTCTTATTAATCATATGTATAAGCAACTAAAACTGGTTTACCATCCAAAAGATAGAATGTTTTAAGTATGTTTACATTTGCAGGTAAATTGTAGGGAGTATTGATATATAAAACTTTTTTATCTTTATTTACTGCATAATTAAAACTTCTTGGAAAAATATATTTACCAACTTTTTCAACAGTTACAAAGCCAAATGGATCTCTTTCTATCTTAGAATTTTTTCTAAACTCTTGGGGAGTAATATTTCCATAGAAAAGATAATAAATATATGGCCTGCCTAAAGCATCTGTAATTTGAATGAAATCATAATCTTTTTCAACATCTTTTACATAAGCAATCGATTCTTTATATCCATATTGCCACTCGCCTGAATAATCTAATTTATAATGTTTAAAATAATTATTAGCAAAATAAACAAAGTTTAATGATAATAAAAATAGTAAAACGATAGATACAATAATCTTTCTTTTCTTTAGTAAATCAACCAATTGCACAAAACCATACGCAGCTAATATTTGAAAAGTAGGGAGAGTTGTCTCAATTCTTAAAGCATGGGGTGTTTCCCTTGCTGTTGCTGCAGGAATAATACCTATTAAAAGCCACAAAGGAATTAACCAATAATATCCTTCTTTCTTTCTAAATAATAAAAACAATCCTGCTGCAAAAAATATAATGTCAAAAATATACATTTGACCCACTTCTTGAGTTGAGAACTTTGGATTACCATCTCCTCTAATAAACAAAAACATTGGAGACAAATTGTCAAAGTAATGTTTTATATACTCTATTGAGTACAAAACTCTTCTATTATGAAGTACTTTTGACCAGACAGCGTTTCCATCATTTTCAATTAACTGATTAGCATTTTTAACAACTTCTGCGTCAGTAAAAATATTTACCTCTTTAAACCTTAAACCTGCTTGAGGAGACAGTAAAAATCCAATAATTGGTGCAAAAATTAAAAACCCTACTATAAATGAAATAATTGCCTGTTTTTTTATCTGCCAAAGCTTGTTTCTAAAAATAATAATTAGAATTAATACTAATATTGGAGCAACAACTCTTGAGGTATTAAATGTATACATTGAAAGAGCAAAAGATACAGCACTAATTACTAAGTACCATTTTTTATCTTGCACAGCTGCTATAAATCCCCAAATACCTAAGACAATAAAAAAAGATGCTACATTTGCTTCAAAAGCAGCTCGTGACAAAAGAATATGCCATGGACTAATTGCTAAGAAAAGTGCTGACAAAAGAGCGTATGAATTAGCATTTTTTGATTTATTAAATATTCTTTTAACTAAAAAATATGTAAGGGCAACTGTTAGTACTCCAAAAAGTGCTGATGGAAATCTTACAGCAAATTCATTTAATCCAAATAATACTACTGGAATTATATCTAAGTATGCATACATGGGCGGCTTAAAATCTCCAAACGATTCTAAATAATCGTGCGGTAAGAATCTACCAAACTCATCCTTTCCTTCAATTCCAAGAGCATATGCATTATAACCCCAAGATACCTCATCCCAGGTTAAAGAAGGAGGATTGATACCTAATTGAAAAAATCTCAAAAAGATAGCAATTAAGATAATTGCTATGAAAAATACTTTAGAATTGAATATTTTCATCTAATAATTTTTTATTATTCTCATCATATTCTAGCAAATCTGAGAGATCAATTGCTTTAAACATTACATTACCAAGCTTATCTTTTACTAAAAAAACATAATCCAAAGAGGCTGGTATATCATTTGGATGCTCTATTAATAGTATTCTCTTTCTTGACTTTGTTCCATCACGTCTTAAAAGGCTATCATTTTCAATAAAGTTTATGTTATCAATCCTATCTACTGAAACCCATCCATCTAAATCATTTTTATAAGCAACATCATTTTTAGATTGATATTTTATAGGATCATATTTATTGAAGAATAAAAAGTAAATATATTGCTTTGTATCGTTTAAGTGCCTTGATATATAAATTTCGTCATAATTTTTTTTCTCTTTATTAACTCTTGTCATTAAATCCTTGTATCCAAATTGAGAAAAAGTTGAGTAATTAGTTTTAAAATATGTTACATAACGAATGTAAAAAGAGACTACGCTAAATGACACTATGAAAACTAAAATTAAAATACCTATTTTTTTAATATAAGGATTTTTTAATAAACTAAGTGTTGTAAATAAATAATATAATCCTAATCCACTAATAAGAGCTATAAAGGGCTGCATAGCAGATGCTCTAGAAAAATTACCGTCACTAGTTAAAGCATCTGGAACTGGAGAAAGTAATAAAAGAAGAATTACAATTAAAGGTATTTTTGTATTTTTATTTACTTTAATTAAGAAATACAAACCAAAAAGCAAAAATATAATTCCAAACATATAATCAACTCCCCTATTTTCTAAAATTGAATATTGAGTTGGGTTTCCATTTATATACAAAAATCCAACGGAGAAGTGTGAAATATAATTCTTAACAAATGTACTTGTAAATACTAAAGGTTTGTTATTGATTACTTTACAAAGTGCAGATGGAAAGCTTTCTAAACAACTTCCTCTTTGCATATTTAAATTATCTAAAAGTCCTATACTGTTAACATTTGTTGTTAATCCAACTTGAGATAATCTTATTGAAGCAGAACTCTTATTTATTAAAACTGGAGCTATTATTAATATAAAAATAAGAAATGGAAAGATAAAGTTCTTAATTTTAAACTTATTTTTATAAAAATTTTCAAAACAAATTATAAGTAATAATAGAGGAGCTAACAAAAGATACGCAGAGTACGTATAAACACCAACTCCAAGAAGAATTGCAGAGATTGAAAGATTTCTTCTTCTTTTTTCTTCACTACTTCTAAAACCAAAAAAAAGAGCAAGTAATGTAAAAAATATTGCCAGGTTTGATTCAATTCCAACCCTACTAAGCCCAACCGCCCATGGCATAATTGCAAACATAAGTGAACTAAAAATTGCAATCTTATCATTAAATAGCTTCTTTGTTAAAAAATATAAAACTCCAATTGATAATAATCCCGCAAGAGCTGAAATAAATCTAACTGAAAATTCACTAAGGCCAAAGAAGAAAATTGGTATTGTTGTTAGATATCTATATATTGGAGGTGGATAATCCCCAAAGCCTTTAAAGTTAGTAAATGGTAGCAATGTCCCCCACTGATCTTTTCCTGTTAGAAGCATTGAGTAGGAATCATATCCTGTATTTGCTTCGTCATTAAAAAGACCTAATGGAATATTTCCTAGTTGATAGAATCTCAAAAAAAATCCTATTGTTAAAATTAAAACTAAAAGTAAAAAAATTTTGTCTATTTTAAAATTCATAAATTATTACTCCTTCTTTATTATATATCTATTTTAATTCTGTAAATTTTATTGAATAAGACATATATATACTTATATGAGAGTGCTGGAAGGTTAAATAGAAACACGAAGGATAAAATAGACAGTATACTTAAAATAAAAAAGTTTATTAACATTACTTAATAGCTATAAACCACATATTTAATCCTAATTCAAAAAAACCGCTTTTAACATTTCTGAATCCATTTTGTCTTAACATCTCTTCAATTGATTTTCTTTTATGATTATGTTTATGCTCATGTATTTCCTCTTTACTTATAAGCCCAACATAAGCCATTACATGTAATAATTTATCAGCCCATGGAGCAGGAGTTGTAATAATTAATTTTCCATTACTTGTAAGAAGACTTAGAATATTTTTTAATACTGGGTCAAGATTTTCATTATCAATATGTTCAAAAACTGCAAGCATAGTAACGATATCAAAATAATTTTTAGGTAAATCAATAGACCCTTTTACAAAATCTCCTTTTATTAATTTAATGCCTTTGATGTTTGCTGATTCAAGGGAAGGATCAATACCAAACTTTTCCCTAAACTTGGTATTTTCTAAAAAATAGGGGACTGAACCGCAACCAATATCTAGGATTTTTCCTTCTCGTGTATTACTTCCAATAAGTTCGTTTGCTTTACTAGCTCTTTTTTTAGCAAGAAATCCTTCCAAAAGTCCTGAGCCTCGGGTGAAATTACTCATATTAATTAGTTTAGTCTGTAAACCTGTATTTAAAAAGATACCAAAAGGCTTTGGTACCATCTTTAAATGCGCTTATTTTCTTTCCCTCATCGTATCCTCTTGGTGTAACTTGAATTGGAATTTCTAAAATCTTATATCCTTTTTTAAGTAGCTTTGAAGTAATTTCTGGTTCAAACTCAAAACCCTTTGCATTTAACTTAACTCCTTTTAAGGCCGTTCTTGGAAAAAGCTTGTAGCAAGTTTCCATATCAGTTACCCATTGTCCATATAAAACACTTGTAACTAAGCTTAGAAACCTATTGCCAAAGTAATGCATTAAAAATCTTATGTTTCTTTCTTCATTCTTAAAGTTTGGTAACCTCTTAATTCTTGTTCCATAAACTACCTTTGTTTTTTGCTCAAGTATTGGAGCAATTAAGTGCTTTATTAATTTAGGATGATATTCAAGATCAGCATCTTGAATAATAATATAGTCTCCTGTCGAATTTTTAATACCTGTAATTACTGCAGCTCCTTTTCCTTGGTTTTTATCATGAAATATTAGCTTAATGTCTTTTGATTTAAAGCTTTTTAATTTTTCTATTGTTCCATCGCTTGATCCATCATCAACTACGATAATTTCTTTCTCAACACCTGGAATTGGTTCTTTTATAACGCGCTCCAAAACCTCAAGTATCGTAGCTTTCTCATTGTAGACTGGAATAATTATTGATAACTTCATTAAATGTATTTTTTAGTAACTTCTAGGTCACTTAGAATAAATAATCTTTTGTTATTATATCTTGTTTTAAGTATTTTAGTAAACCTAAAAATTGCACTTAGAAAACCAACGTAGAAAGCAAAATCTAAACTAAGAATTGTTTTAATAAAATAATAGGGGAGCCATAAAAAATGTTTTAAGACTAGGTTAAAATCAGTTAAATTTGTCCAAACAAAAATAAACTGGTTTCGATAAACAATTGATTTTACCTTAAATGGAGAAAACTTCTTTTTTATTATACCCTTTTCATGCTCATGCAGTACAACACTTTTATTTTCAAATATCACCTTGTATCCTGATTTTTGAGCTCTGTATGAAAGATCTATATCTTCCCAGTAAAAAGGATTATAAAGAGTATTTAAACCTCCTAGTTCTTCCCAAATAGATTTTCTAAACATTCCACTTCCCCCACTTACCCAAAGAGTATCGTTTGAATCAACTTCACCTCTACTATGAACTAAAAATCCTCTTTTCCATAAACCTGTTCCTCTTCCTCTTAATACAATCTCTCCATTTTTTTCAACACTTTTATCCATACAGCCAACTGCAAACACCTTTGGATCATTAAAATGAGTAAGTAGTGGTTCTAAGAAGCCTTTCTGAGGTAAAACATCATTATTTAAAAGAAGTATTAATTCTCCCCTAGCCTCTCCTACTCCCCTATCAACAGTTTGCGAAAATCCCACATTTTTGGAATTTATAAGTAACTTAACTTTGAGGAATTTCTTTATTACACCAACTGAGTTATCTTCTGATCCATCATCTACTACGATTACTTCAATCTCTCCTTTTGTATACTTATCAAGCTCTGTAATAAGCTTTGGAAGATTTTTTAAAATCAACTCTTCTCCATTATAATTTGGAATAACTACGCTTACGTTCATATCTAAAATAGATTATCATAAAACACGATTTTATGCTCACCTTTTGGCACTAAAATACCTCTAAAATTATAGTCTGTTCTGTATATTTTTGTTTCTCTTCCATCAATTGTTGCTTTCCAAGTTGGATAAAAACTATCTGTTAATACTAAAAATCCATCACCAATATTACTTGTGCTTATTTCTACTCTATTTTCACTATATCTATCAATCTTAGAAGTTCCAATACTTAAATCTTTCTTTGAAATATTTTTATCAAAATTATTAACAACAGCGGTATTTTTAAGTGACAATTTATTTTCAAATAATAAATCTATTGCCTTTTGATTGTGGTCAACATTAATTATTTTTTGTACAAAAAATGTTCTATCAAAAACCTCCTCGTTTAAATATACCCTTGTCTCCCCTTCTTGAAAAACTTTTTTAAAACTTGCCTCATTAATATCAACAAAGCTTAAGACATACTTTACTCCCATAAGATCAAAAAAAGGTGAGTTATAACTATTTGAATTAATAATTCTATAAAAACCAAATGGGCTTGATATATTTGGATTATCTCTTCCGATTGCTGCCATTAACTCTCCATACGTTTGCAAATATAAGGGGTCATAGCCATCAACACTTTGAATTTTATAAACTATAGAAAAGTTTGGAGGGAGAATTCTTGAATCTTGCTCCATTACCCTAAAGTTTCCTATATTTTCATGAATATAAGTAATTGCCTTTGTATTTGGAAACAAATATTGTATGTCTGTAAATGGTAAAAATTTCCAACCAAATCTAAATAAATCAAAGGTAAGAAAAATAACAAATATAAAAGGTAAATACTCTATTATTTTATTTCCTAATTTAAGTTTTTCCCTAAAGGAGTAAAACATTATAAGAAGAATTGATATTAAAAATAAAATAGTTGGAAAAACTAGATTTCTTTTTGCAACAGCGATATTTTCTAAAGTAGTAAGATTGAATCCTTGTACTATAACAAAAACCCAAAGCCCTGCAAATAGTAATAAAAACACAAAAAGAGTAATTAAGATTTTCTTATGTTTTTTTTCTTTAAGAAATAAATCTAATCCAAATGCAGCTAAAATACTTAAGCAAACATCGATAATAAATATCAATCTTGTTGGCTGAGATGTAGATAAAAATGGAATGGAAAGTTTAAAGGGAAAAGCAGATATAAAATTTGGAAGAGAAAATAATAAAGATACTAGTAATAAGCTCACAAAGAAATAAACATGTTTTTCTCTTTTATAAAGAATTGCAAAAAAGGCAAAAATTAAACTAATTACTCCAATGTATCCAATAAACTCCCCATAGTTCCAAATTCCATAATAGTTTAGCGTTGCTGGGTTTCCAAAAAAATCAGGAGCAATAAATTGAATTAGATTTTGAAACGGAATAAACCAACCCTTATCAGTCCAACTTGGAAGATCAGAACTCCTAGCTGACAAAGCAATAAACTGTAGAGTTGGAATCCATTGAACTGCGCTAACAACTACAAATCCTATGATTGCAAGTATTGGAAAGAGTAATGATTTTAACTTCCTACCATTATCAAACCATCTAAATACTAAATAGATAATTGCCGTAACAAATAAGTAAAAAAAGATTTGTAGGTGTCCAGCAAAAAAGGCAAAGGAAAGAGATAGTAGTAAAACTATCATCCATTTAAACTTGCTTAAATCTTCTTTGAATAATTTATCTATAGAAAGAAAGATAAGCGGAAGCCACGCAGATGTTGCTAATATATTTCCCCACTGCATCCAAGATATGGAAAACCCACAGAAACTAAATGCCACTGCCCCAAACAAACTTGCTTTTCTATTTAGTTTTAAGTTATCTAAATACAAAAACATTGCCAAAGCAGCTATTAGAGGTTGAATAAAAATAATTAAACTCCAAGACAGAGAAAATGGGAGAAAGAAAAATAATGAATTAAATGGAGAAAGAGCGGCAGATTGAAAATTGGCTAAATGTGGTGTTCCTGAAAAATTATAGGGATTCCAAAGTGGAAGTTGAAAAGTTTTTTCAACATCTATAGTTAACTTTTTCCATGGATATTGTTGTCTAACTGGATCAGTTATTAGGAAGTTTTTATATGGTATTCCCCTTGGATATTCTTTTGCATAAAAATCTCTAAAAGGATAATAAAGCCCAACTATCGTATCAGATGGAATCGGAATGTTTCCTTTTATAAATAAATCTTTAAAAAATAAAGAAACAATAATAAAAAGTATTGCTAAAAATAATAATTTAATTTTCATTATCAAATATGTTTAATATTTTTTGAGAAAAAAGGTTAGTAGAAAACTTATGACCACTTATTACAGCCTTATCTGACATCTTCCTAAGTAGACTTGCATTCCTTGTTACTACAAAAGTTTTTTCAATAAATTCAATATCACTAGTCCATAAATATCCACTTTCCCCTTCTTTTACAATCTCTTTTTGTCCACCAGCATCAAAAACAACTGGTACTAATCCATTTATTTCTGCCTCAACAGTTGTTATGCCAAAATGTTCAGCTTTTTCAGGGAATTTATCCAAATCTTCATTTACTCCTGCTGCATGCCAGTAAATTTTGGAAAGAGCATATTCTCTCGATAAATCTTTATATGATGCATTTTCTAAAATTTTAATTGGATATTTTCCAATTCTTTTATATAAATTCTTAACCTTTTCTTTATCGACATTTAAATAGCTAATTACTAAATGAAACTGATAGTCTCTTAAACCCAAATCACACATTCTCTTAAATGCATCTATCATAAATTCTTGTTTTTTAACACTTACTTTATTTGGAAAAGTCGCGTATCTACCAACGTTTAAAATAATATTTTGTTTTTTATCAAAATTTACTTTTGGCATTTTTTCTTCTAGGTAGGTAGGAGGGTGCAAAACGATTGAATCTTTATTAAATTTTTTATCGATATAGCTTTTGGTAAAATTTGAGTTACAAATAATTTTCTTTATTCTTTTTATTTTTTGACTCTGAATTAATCCTTTTGCATTTACCCACTCAACTGGAAATTGGAAATGAACATATAGATCACTTGAAACAAAAGGAAGACTACCATCGCTTAAGAATAAAATTGCATCAAACCTTCTGGTATCTAAAATTTTTCTAATAATTGAGGTATCAGTCGTAAAAATATCTGGTACAAGATTTACCCTTGAAAGATCTATATCAAATTTATTTTGACCACTTAGTAAAATGTCTTTTTGATCCCAAAATACTGATACTTCGTGCTTTTGGGAAAGACAAGAAGCCGCTGTTAACATATATTTTTCGCCACCACCTAAGGTATCTAAATACGGATCATATACACCTATCCTCATTAAGCTTATTCTAGCAAGTTTTAGTCTTGATTGCATATTTAGAGTAAGTTAATATATAATTACCTTAATATATGAACTTTACTGATCTTCCATCGTTATTATTCTTTGGTGTATATCTTTGGTCAATATTCTGGAAAGGACTAGCTCTTTGGAGAGCAGCAAACCTAAAACAAAGGAATTGGTTTGTTGGTTTACTTGTATTAAATACTATTGGAATTGCAGAAATTGCTTACCTATTCTTTTTTGCCAAAAAGAGAATGACACTTTCAGAACTTAAGTTCTGGGAGAAGAAATAAACCTCTTTGTAAAAAATCCAGTAAATATTAAAATAAATCCCAAAGCACTTAATATTAACCCCAATTTAAAAGATAGTGGATCATAAACAAATTTTACTATGTGCTCCCCACCTGGAACCAAGACTGACCTAAAAGTAAAATCAGTTCTAAAGATTTTTACCTCTTTACCATCAACAAATGCCCTCCAACCTGGATAATAAGAATCAGATAAGAATAGCAAAGACTTACCATCTGCTTTTGTATTAATTGTAATTTCATTTGATAAATACTTTTCTATCGTAGCCTTTCCATTTTTCATATCTAAGCCTATATTAGGATCTTCTTCTAAAACTACAGTTTTTGTTAAATCTAGGTCTTCTAAAAACATCGTATTTAATATCTGCTGAGGATTACTTTCTACCTTATAATTATTTACTAGATAGGCTCTTTTGAAAACTTTGTTATTTTCATAAACTTGGTATGCTCCGTCATCATATCTTAAATCAAACTCTCCTGGATAATTCCAAAATGAAAATACCCAAGGAGCTTTACCATCAGACATTTTATGCACAAAATACTTAATTCCTAAAAGATTTAAATATCTTCTTGCGTATAAACCTTGTTCTGGAAACAAAACTACCGATCTTGCAGCATCTTGTAAATCACCATTAGCACCTGAGGCAATAAGCTGACCATATCTATGGTTATATACAGCGTCATACCCCTCAACCGCAGGCAATTTATAATATGTAGTCGCCTCTCCGCCCATATTTCCAAAAACTCTGTCATAGCCACTTATTCTTGCAAACTCTTCACTTACTTTTACTTTTGGAAAAACAAAATCTTTTGGATCAAATCCTTGCCATTTATTAACAAACCTAAAAAGATCAAAAGTAACTAAAACAACTAGTATTAAAGGAAGAAGAACATATATTTTTTTGTACTTCTCTATTCTTTGTAAAAAGATAGATGCAAACATAAAGACAAGTAGGGAAACAAGTAAGACTGATGGTAAAATTAAATTCTGCCTTGCGATAATAATCTTATCTATTGGAATAAAAAGATTTAATAAAATTACCAACCAAAATATTACAAATATAGAGCATATCCCTATAAGCCAATATGTTATTTGTCTTATCTTTTTATTTTTTAAATCTTCTAGCAAAAACTGAATACCAAACGAAGAAAGTACAGCAACAGAGAAACTAAATAGCACTATTACCCTACTTGCTGCACTTGTTGAAAGAACAGGTATTTTAAGAAACAGTATTAAATCAATTACTGGAGAGTCAAAGCAAAGTAGTAAAGCTAAGATTGCAGTAAAGATAAAAAACAATACTTTTTTAACTCTTTTTGAAAAAATTGTATAGAGAGCTAAAAGAATTGTAATTGTGCCAGCAAATCCATTCCACTCTGCATAATGACCAAACCAATCATTCCTAGTTACTGGATTTCCAAAAAAATCAGGAGCAAAAAATGTAGGAATGTAACCTAACGGTATAATTTCAACTTTTTGAATAATTGAGCTTCTTATAGACTGTGTGTACGCTTCAATTGAGGGCAAAACTTGTGGTGCAGTTAGTAATATGCCAAATATAAAATAGGAAAAGGGGTAAAGAAATAATTTTATATTTTTTTCAGCTACCAATTTATAAATTAAATAAAGAAAAACAAAAATAAAAAAATATAAACTTATCTGAAAATGACCACTAAAAAAAGACAGCGGTAAGGTTATTGAGAGTAACATTAAATTACTAAGTTTTTTTGTTGTATAAAATTTCTCAATAGCAAAAAGGGCTAGGGGTAAAAATAAAATTGCGTATCCTAAAGTTGCATAACCCATCCAAGAGGTTATAAATCCACAAAACATAAATGAGATTGAGCCAATGGATGAAGATATATTTCTTAACTTTAATGATCTTAAATACAGATACATAAAAATGCCTGCAAGTAAGGGTTGAAGCAAAACTAAAATGCTCCATGCATCAATAAAGGGGAATATAAAAAATAATAAATTAAATGGAGAAAGTACTGCGGATTGATAATTTGCTAAATGAGCTGTTCCCGAAAAGCTATAAGGATTCCATAAAGGAAGGATACCTTGTTTTAAAGAGTCTATTGTAATAGTCTTCCATGGATAAATCTGAGAAATAAGGTCTGGCATTGCATTGTTCTTTACTGGTCCTGCAAATCCAGGATATGAGTTCCAGG
>ERZ1292629.3600-Hain-H43-01um-R1-3600-length-11889-cov-9_pt1 | contig 11889 bp, 23 predicted proteins | sample MGYA00564399_ERZ1292629 | MGnify/ENA primary metagenome ERZ1292629 (study PRJEB36523, sample SAMEA6512636) | groundwater metagenome | collected 2019-01-08 | study: AquaDiva: Metagenomics assemblies of 32 groundwater samples | reverse complement strand
GAAGCTTACGAAGACACATAGGGAGAAAGACACATCCCATCTTAGTGGAAACGCTTCTCCTTGCACGAAAACAAAAGGCATGGAGGCCACTTGCTCAGAAGATTGCGAGTTCGACTCGCACTCATGCGGCGATTAACCTTGGGCAGTTAGATAAGAACACGAAGGAAGGAGATACGGTTGTGGTCCCCGGTAAGGTGTTGGGTACGGGAGAAGTCACCAAGCGATTCAGGGTTTGTGCGTTGAGTTTTTCACAGGTGGCTCTGGAGAAACTTAAGGCAGCGAAGGTTGAAACCGTTACTATTCTTGAAGAAATTAAAAAAAATGTTAAAGCGGAGGGCATTAAAATCGTACAATGACTGCACCAGTAATAGTTGTAGACGCGACTAACGCGCTTTTGGGTCGACTCGCAAGTTATGTTGCGAAACAGGCTCTGCTCGGCCATGACGTAATCATTGTTAATTGTAATCGAGCAGTCCTCTCAGGAAATGGGGCGTTTATCGGCGCACATTACCGTGCACGACGAGCCCGTGGAGGTTCGGCACTGAAGGGACCCAACTTTCCTCGGTCCCCTGAACGAATTGTTAAACGGACTATACGAGGTATGCTGCCTTATAGACAAATGCGGGGAACCCAAGCATTCAAACGAATACGTTGTTATAATGATGTCCCTGAGCAGTATGCTTCTGCCTCGCTTATTAAAGCAGGAAAAGAAAAACCCATAAAGACAATGAGCTTGGAGGCGTTATCAAAAATACTATGATTGTAAAACCTCTTTTTGTTGTGGCGGGTAAGCGCAAGACTGCTGTGGCAAAGGCATTTGTCTTTTCAGGCAAAGGTCATGTTACGTATAATGGGCAACATTATGAAACGTTGCCGTTTTTTCATAAGTTAGCTATTTCTGAACCTTTGAAGATTGCACAAGAAACACTGGGTGCACTCTCATTTGACATTAAAATTCGTACTTCGGGCGGAGGCAAAGAAGGTCAGATTCAGGCCGCTCGTCTTGCGTTGGCTAAGGCCTTGGTGCGTGCCAGTCAGTCCCTTGACTTACGAAAGGCGTACCTTAAATATGATCGCGCATTGCTTGTTGCAGACACGCGACGCAAGGAGCCGTATAAACCCGGCGACTCAAAAGCACGCGCAAAGAGACAGAAGTCATATCGTTGATTGTATCAGCATAACATTCTTAAATCAGTTATTTCCTCGAATTATATGCTTGTGAAAATATTGGGCGGACTTGATCTGATTTCTGCAATTGTATTTCTTATGATTATTTTTGGTCTCGACCCATGGACGCAACTTGTGCTTTTCTGCGCGGGGCTTCTCTTCCTGAAGGGGTTGTTCATTTTGACAGGGGAACCTCTGAGCGTCATAGATTTAGTTAGTTCTCTTACACTTATTTTTTCATTATTGTGGATCCCTTGGATGGGGCTTGCATGGATGTTGGCTCTCCTTTTACTTGCAAAAGGAATTGTTAGTTTTATTTAGACATGAGTGTGTCGAGTGGATTTTCTATTCGTTTCAGCTGCTCTGAAGAAACGTGCGTGTACAATTGAGTCGTCGATAAAGAGGCGTGGCCCAGTAATGTCTGAATCAGGCGTATGTCCGTTCCTCCTTCGAGGAGGTGTGTTGCAAAACTATGGCGTAATGTGTGGGGCGTCACTTTTTTCTGAAGGTTTGATTTATCGCGCAGGCGTTTGATTATTTTTTGCACATTCCGCGTAGTGAGGGGCTTTTCTTTGGAGAACAGGAATTCATTCTGCCTCCGTTTTACGTAGTCTCGGAGTTCCTTCCCGAGTTGGTCTGATAAAATAAACATACGGTCTTTGCCCCCTTTACCACTTCGTGCCCAACCAATCTTTTCATCAAAACGAAGATCTTGCACGCGCAACTTCACAAGTTCCGACACACGCAGACCCGATGAGTACAAAAATGAGACCATGAGTCTCGACTTCATGGTGTCGCAGGAAGCAATTAAGGATTTCACTTCCTCTTTGGTGAGTACTTCAGGCAATCTTTTTTCCTTTTTGGGTACTCTTACGGTCACAAAGGGCTTCTTAAGCACCTCTGTATAAAAAAACTTAAGAGATGCTGCCGCCAACATGGTTGTGCTTTTAGAACGTGCTTCTATAAGAAATGCGAGATAATTTTTCACATCTTCCTCTGTCAGATCAGAAGCGTTTTTGTGCGCATGTATAAGAAATTTATTTACAAAAAAGGTGTAATTGCGCACCGTAAGTGGAGAAAACCCTCTTAGTTTTAGTTCGGTTTGTAATTGTTCTATCTCGCCCATTCTTTTCTCACGAGAAGAGAAGCGTTGCGCTATTTAAGCTTTTCAGAGCTCACGAAACTTCTTTTGACGTTATGACGCATCCTTCAGTAAGAATTGCTAACTCCGATATGGGCGTGGACGATTCGTCAAATACATACTTTTTTGTCTCGCCTTTCGCAGGAAGCGTGCATCCTCCGCATTGCGCGCCGCACACCCAATCAATAGTAACCCCTTCAGAACTTGCCATACGCAAAATAATCGCATCGGGCGAAGCAGAATTTGATTTATGGGTTATTGTTGTCGCAAGTCTTCCGTCTGCATCGAGTGTTGCAGAGTCTATAACGAATGGAGTATTTATCTGAAGTTGCGCACAAGTCAAGGCGGGGGCAAATGAGATACGTAACGTTTGAGTAACGGCATACCCTATCCCGATGGCCAGCGATGTAGAAATGACCATAATAAACAGGGCAGAAATAAGCATGCTTGTTCCTCGACGTGAGGACACTCCTAAACTCTGCATGGGCTGTTTCCTCCTGGGGGCATTGATTCGGTCAGGTAGACGTTAGAAGAATCGTCGGTTATTCGTACGGTTCCTTGCTGTGCTTGTGCGGGTACTTCGACCCAGAATCGAGATTCGATGTACACCTCGCCGTCTATCTGGTCTGTTCCTGGGGCGTCGGTGAATAACGAGTTTCCTGCAAAAGACGTTTTAGTGAGAATTTCTCCCGCAGAGTTTGTTATCGATAGCGCATATTCGGTAGAAAGTTCTCCGGAAGGACACCCTATTAGTTCTTCACGAGAGAGAATAGACCAGGGGGTTTGCACACCGTCAATTTCTAAAAGAGTATACGTTTGTGAATCGCATGAACTATCCGTGCGTATCGCGTTGCCGATGGCAAGGCTCTTCTTTTCTCGCGCATTTTGCAACGCGACCCGGATAAGTGCCGAGTCATAAATTCCATACTCGGAAGAAGAGAGTGTGCGCATCACGCCTTCGTCTATCGAACGTACAAACGAGACTTTTGAACAGCCTTCGAAACACCCATTTATGGTGGTTTGAAATTCTGAACACGCAGACTTACAATTTTTTTGGCGCGGTGGAAGTGAAGCCCCCACATATTCTTCCGCAAGCCCAAACAGGTGGCCCAACTCATGCCGTAATACTTCTTCTGCAGGATGATTTTGATTTATCGAGAGCACGTTTTTGTACATGGAACTTCTAATTTCCATCGGGTAATCTGTAAGGACTATAATCGCATCGTGGGGGCAGGCTGTCGCTTCTTTTAGAAGCGTGTCAGAATAACAAAACGCCGCTATCTCTTTGTAAAGAGTACAGATGTTCTGGATGTCGGCTTTATCAATATAATAAAAATTAATACGTGACTCTGGCTCTGAGTAGGGGGGCCCTGCCAAAAAGTGTTCTTTGTAGCGCTCGGAGTCCGACTTTGAAGCCATGAACACGACGTTGAGTGCATCGGATCCTTGGTAGGAAAGTACTTTGCAGTCTGCAGAAGGCGGGGAATCTGAAAGCAGGGGGTCGGGACGAGCAGCAACGGCCATCGTTATAGAAAAAGCAACCCCAAAGCTAACAAGCGCAAGTACTGATAAAAAAAGAACTTTCCTATTCATGTTTCTTGTAACGACCATATCCTTAAATAGATTCTCGTTTTAAGAATTGTATGCGACGGAGTGTGCCTCGAAGACCACTTACTCCTCGAAGAGGGATCAACCCTACGCTCCTTTTCTTCCTCTTGGGTCTTGTTTTGTTAGTTGCGGGGCTTGCACTTCCGGGTCTTGACACGCTTGCGCTTACGGGGGGATTCATTGTGCTCGCGTATATAATCACTTTCGTGATAGGGATATTTTTTGGAGAGCCCTAACGTCACTACCGATATCTTTATATCTTTTCAAGGCAGAGATGTTTGTGAAGTTTTTTCTTCTTCCCGACCACGAAATGAGTACGAAGGCGAGGATGCACGACCTTGCATTTTTTTTGTGCGATGAGGCAGAATCGGTGCGCGTTCATCATTATGATCATTGGCACGGTAATTCAAAAGCTCAATTTCCCCATTCGGAGTTTGACCATTTTGTAAATTCTGCAACCGCCATGGAAAAGATTGTCTTTGTAAGTGAAGGGCGCGGTGCCGAATTGGTTCTGGGTGCGCTGCAGAGAAATTCCATTGAGCCCCTTGCATGTGTATTTATCGGTGCACCAGCGGTTTCTCAAACGAAAAAAGTTTTGGAAAAAACCCACATCCCGAGCCTATTTTTAAAACGATTTACTGGTTCGGGCGCTCGTTTCGGAAAACAGGTTGATATCGCGTCGCAAGAAATACGTGCTTTCGTCAAGTCACTTCCTAAACGACAACCATTTAAACCTTGAAGGATGAGATTGCGCATGGTCGCGTTGTTGCCTATTCTTATAGGGGTTGCTCAAATAACCATTGTAGCTATATTCGTACAAACGCTTTATTCTAAATTTACGGGGGCAGCAGAGTCTATTGAAATTTTCTCTGCGATTGGCCTCGAGCCGTGGGGTCGTTATGTTGTGGGTAGTTTGGAGCTTATCGCATCGATTCTGTTGCTCGTACCCTACACTTCGTGGTATGGGGCGTTACTTTCTTTGTTCATTATTGTTCCTGCACTTATTGTACATTTATTTAAAGTCGGACTCGTAGTACATAACGATAGGGGGCTCTTGTTCGGCCTTGCACTCGCCATATTCGTTCTTGCTATTGCCGTTCTTCTGTTACGATGGAATCTGGGCCCGTTTGCGTTTAAAGTAATCTAGATAGTTTTAAATAGAAATTAAGACTGATGTGTTTATGGGGCGACTGTTGCGAGAGTTTTATGGATTTCTTAGTGAGTATAAAGTAATTGGGCTCGCGATTGCTGTGATTATTGGTCTTGCTGCGAATACGCTCGTTAAATCACTTGTAGACCAGATTATCATGCCCCTTATTACTCCGTTCGTACCTGGCGGGGGCTGGCAAACCGCCGTTTGGACTATCGGGCCCATCGCTCTTGGGTGGGGGCCGTTCCTTGCCGCGCTCATAAACTTTATCGTCATTGCGTTTGTCGTGTTTCTTATTGCGAAGTATGTATTTAAAGAAGAAAAAGTGGGTAAGAAATAGCTCAAGAGAGTCTATCTTTTGTGGGGTCGAATTATTTGCGCCCACACCTCGGGCGTTTGCGTTGGAACGACACGATACTCGTGAGTATATGGAGAAACACCGAGAGGGAGATCCAAGACCTCTTTTTCTTTAACGGTCCCTGCAAACCTAAACCCCGCATCATAGAATGCGCTTAGATAATTCCTGTCTAGGTGCTTTTCTCCCTCTGTAAATCCGGGCATCTCATCATACTTATCTTGACTCATAAGAGAAATTAAAAAAGAGAGTTTTTAAAGCTATCTCGAGAAAAAGAAACTACCGCAAGCTTCTTAAACCCTGTAGAATAGCGCCCACCATGCCTCGAAAGATTGTAACGTATGTGCGCGAAGAAAAACATGAAGATCATGAACCTACGCTTGACGCCGATATAGAATCTCTTCTTGAGGAGCCTGTCGATGACGATTAAAGAAGGAGATAGGGTTGCCGTAAATTATGAAGGGCGATTTGAAGATGGCGTCGTGTTTGATAGTTCAACGCATGGCGACCATTCGCACCCGCTTGTATTCACCGTTGGGCAGCACGAAGTCATCCCCGGATTTGAACAAGCCGTCGTGGGTATGAACGAGAACGAACGTAAAGAGATAACAATTCTTGCAAAAGAAGCATACGGTGAACGAGATGAGCGGCTTATGCGCGCCGTTCCACGAAGTGAAATTAAACTCCCTCAGGGTCAAGAACCTGCGTCTGGCATGGCCCTCATGACGTATACTCCTGATGGACAACCTATTCAGATATTTATACGCGACGTAACGAAAGAAACTATTACCCTTGATCTTAATCATCCGCTTGCGGGTAAAACCCTCTTGTTCACGATTACCATTGCAGGTGTTAACGATTCTATTAAAGAAGACCCTGTGCACGAGCACAGCCATCACTAATTTTTGCGAATAGTTTAAATATCCAAAGGTTATTAGCTTTTTATGAAAAAGAATCAGGGGGTGTTGATTGCGATTGCAATCATCGTGGTTGTGGCGGTTGTCTTGTTTGTGCGACAGCAAGGCGTGTTGTTTGCTCCGAAGATCGGGGACCTGGGTTCGGCTAACGGAGAAGATGTTTGTCCCAACCCGAAAAACTCGGTTACTGCTTGTGTTGACGATTCGCTTTGTGAATGTAAGACTAGCCAAGAAAGGTGGATTGCTCCGAAAGGAAAAACTTGTGTAGAAACGAAGATGAATCTTTGTGAAGATAAAGATGTGGTTTCCAATCAGTTAAGAAATGTTAATTATGCTTGTACGGGAGCCAGTAGAACGGTAGTTTCCCCAGGGATGTGCTCTTCGAATTGTCAAGATACGGGTATCATCGATGAAGAAACCAAGACGTCTACATGTTGTACTGTTACTAAGGCGCGAAACTGTGTCCCCAAAACGAGTGGGACGGTTGCTCAATAAATTTGATTTAGAATTTTTCAATTCGGGAATCGACCCGATAAAAACTTTGTCAAACTTCGAGACGATACAAATCGTAAAAAAATAAGTAAGCACGCGATTAGTGTGCTTTGTAATTGCGCATTAATTTAGTAACTCCAATGATGAGTACCAAAAGCGCGAGGAGCCAGCCCCAGATATCGAATGTTGCTAAGCCCATGATCCATGTTTTAATAGGTGGAACGAGAAGCAAACCGATAATTGTTGCCAACCATGCTGTTGTTTTTGCCATGTGAACCCTCCTTTTTATGTGGAGAGTATCGACGACGTAGTTTTTATAGGTTTCTGAAGGCGGGCTCTGTGTAAAAATGTTCTTGTTGGGGGTAAACAAGCGATCACAATCTATTTTTGTAACCACTTGTTAGTACTATTAGACAGAAGATTTATATAGGGTTAAACGAACCTCTTTATATGACAGAAACTATGACTCTATTGAGTGCTGATGAGGCACGAAAGGCTCGTTCTGTAGGTTTTCCTGTACTGCTTGATAGTCGAACCGAGAACGGACGTCCCGTACTTCGACGTGCTGGTGAACGAGACGTTCCTAGTAATGCGAATGCGCTTTCGTATATTGCTGGTGTTCAAGGAACATCGGGCGTTGTTGTTCAATTTTATGTGGCTCCTGTATCTCTTGTCGGCAGACCTACAAGCGTTGAACCTGACTTAACTCCGTATGATAGATCGCAACTAAATACCTTGAAGCAGTACCGATGACATCCGTTTTAATTTTCCTTGATATTGTTTCAGCTCTGTTGTCTTTGAAGAGTTAACACGAACTTATTACCTCTGCAGAATAGTTTCAGAAACGCCTATAACCTTTAGCATACGTTAAAACGAACTTCTTATAGATGCTAAAACTTATAAGCGAGAGCAGAAAGATTTAGAATATATTAAAACGAATCTATTCTTGCTTTTTGAACAAAATATCTGGATCAATGGGCTTTTTTGCATCGTATCCTTTTTTTATTAACTGTGTGTAGATATCTTGTTGAAAGGACCTATGATGTAACATTTTATGATGATTGGGGCAGAGGCCTACGAGATTTGAGGGATTATTGTTTTCGTGGTTGTGATCTAAATGGTGTAAATCGATAATTTTGTCGAATCCGCAGAGAATACATTGAGAGGTTATCTTTTGGTAAAGGGTGTTATCGATATGGTGTAGTTTTCTGCGATTGTAGGCCTTAACGTTTTCGATTTGAAATACCGAACTATAACATCCGCTGCATAATCCGCGCCCGTGATAGGATTTTTCTTCTTTGCAACGTTTACAGATAATTTTTGAGGGTTTCCAGCTTAGCTTTCTATAACATCGATAGCAGAGGCTTTTTGCATGAATTTCTGTGTCCTCTTGGCAATTTTTACAGACCACGATAAGTATAAGAGGTTCGGTTATATAAAAGTTTATTGAAACTTTTTAGTAGTGCTTATAATAAGAGGTTCGGTTATATATTTTTTGATTAAACTACTCTTAATATATCTTGTGCGAACGTTTCAGGGGCCCCAGATGTTACGGGTTTTTGGTAGATTTATGCTGAACGAGGATTGGTGGTTTTGTGATTTTTTCCTGATTCTCTTTATTTTGGGAGGAACCGAACTTGGTTTAACGTCGAAGTGCTTGGCACGATACCATTCGATTGACTTTGTGCCCATCCCTCTATTGCAAGGTCCACAGATAGGCCTTAGATTTGAAATTTGGTTTGAACCTCCTTTGGCTATGGCTCTGTTGTGGCCTACTTGAAAATCTGAATAATGAATAGGCCTTATTTTACAACAATAGCACTTTCCTTCTACTTTATTTCCCATGTATTTCATCCAAACAGTATCTCGGAGGGGTTTTCCCAAGGGTTTACGAGTGGGTCGAGGTCCAGATTGTCCTAAGATTGGTTGAAAGCCAAAATCACCTTTAGGAAGTTTAAAACCAAAAGAATCTCCTGACATAGAATTATTTATCTTCCTTTCTTAATAAACTTTTTCTTCGATGTCGGGCGCGACTCGGCGCTTCGCGCCTCACCTTTATTGAGGCATTGGTTTTTAGGGGTAAGAGGGCTTGGGGATTTTTAGTTAAACCGAACTTTAAGGGCGTGCTGGAAGTTTTAGGCGACGCTTAGAAGATTTATGGGGAGAATTGCGGGAAGTATTGGCTTACTAGTTGTAGTATGCCGAAGACGATGAGGTATAAGCCAACGGCCCATCTAAGGAGCTTAGGAAAGACAAGAACGAGGATACCGAGAACTAAGGCTAACAGACCGGATAGGACGAAGGATATTGCAACCATGAACTATTAAGGGGCTTGGGCTTTTTATAGTTTTGTAGTGTTGAGATATATGAATGGTGCCGCGGGCCAGTCGGTGTCGACCCAACATTGTTCACGATAGGTATCTTCTATAAACTGCCTTGCATACTCTCGCGTGGATGGGTTTGAAGCTAGAAAATTGAGGGCAGATCCGTTAGACAGGGGAGGAATCGCCGGCGTCCGTAATGTACGCCAGCCTTGCTCGTGGTAGCACCTTTTTTCGTCGGGGCTCGACGTAACATACGCTACGGCACATGCCTCAACACCTGGCTGGGGGTAGTGTTGAACTCTGCGTGGCCTCGCACAGATGATGTCGTCACCTGGAAGGGGAGGAAATACAAGAAGACTATCCGACCTTAATTCGCCTAGTCCCTTAAGATCTTCAGAAGAAACGGGAATAAATATAGAAGTTCTTTCGGAAGGAGCAAGAAAACCAGTTAGGCCCATTAAAATAGAATTACGCAGAGGGTGTTTAAAAGGATTTGGGTGTTTGGGTGTTCATAAACGGGTGTTTGGGGGTGTTTAAACAGGTGTTTTATCGACGGTAAAACTATTCGCTGAGGATTTGCGAGGTTACGAATATCAAAAGGACGCCGAGTGCCGTGAGTGTGAGGGCCGTGTAGACCTCGGTGAGATAGTGATTGGGGACGACGTCAAGTATGCGCGCGACGTAGTTTTGCATAGAATCGTAAATGGCATTGCGCCAGGCGTATGCAATGCTGAAGCCAATGGCTGCCGTTATGGCAAACCGGAGTTGTTTTTTGAATTCCTTCTTGAATGATTTGTTTGTTTTAAGAGGATGCATGATGTTTTGTGTTTTATGCGTTTATTGTGTTTTTTGTGTGTTTTTTGCTAATTTACGATGTTTTTGTACACTTTTGAGGCGTTTTTTGTTTAAAAATGTATGCTCGGCGCGCTCGGCGCTTCGCGCCTCGCTCTTATGGAGGCATGGTTTTTGAGAGGAGGAGATTTTACGCTTAAAAGTTTCTGCGAAAGGCTTAATTTTGAGCGGAAAAACAGGTGTTTAGGGGTGTTTAAACAGGTGTTTTCTTTTGGTTTTAGGGTGTTTATGACCTGTTTAAAGGTGTTTAAGAGGTTGTTTGATTGCTATAGGAAGAATTGGCTTACAGACCGTAATCTTTATATATACGATTGTTTTAAGGGTTTTATGTTTGGATGGTTATTCAAAGATAAGCATAAAGAGCTTGAAGAAAAAACAAAGGAGGGGTTTCATTCTGTTCGAAAAGATTTTGAGAAGACTGGTGCGTGGATTAAACACCTGGATGCACGAGATAAACAGCTGTTTGACGCGTTGGATGCGTTAAAAATCGATTTATCGTCGATACAGGACGAGGTCGAAGCCTTGAAAGAAGCAGTTTCTTTGGTGAACTTTGAGACAAAAAATAAACAGCTGTTTAAAAAAACGGCTGTTTTGCATAAACAAACAGCTGTTGAACCTGTTTACGAACCTGTTCAAACACCTGTTCAAACAGGCAGTTTATATGATATTTTGAATGACCTTAGTCCGAACGAACGCATGATTGTGTTTACGTTGCTTAACGCCCAAGATGGTATGAAATTGAGCTATGAAGATCTTGCACGCTTACTGGGAAAAGAGAGGGCCACTATTCGAGGTCAGATAAATGCAATAAAACAGAAAAGTGAGGGGCTTATTGAGGAAGTTGTAGAGCCCAATGGGAAGAAGCGAGTGTTTATACGAGAAGAAGTTCGCAACAAGCTGGTCAAATACGCAAAAGTGAGAGTTGGGGATAGTGAGAAACCTGAGAAAAAGAGCAAAAAACGGCAAAAAAGTGAGAATAGGGGAGGAATTATTGAAGATTCTGAAGAAACGGCGATTTCAGGAGTAGAAAGTGAGGATTAATTTGGGTTGTGATCACATTCAGAAACGATTGTATGCGAGGGATGGGCCTTGTATGCATGAGGCCTTATGCGGATGAGCGCAGAAGGATGTGAGAAGTCGTGTCTGTGAAAAAAACACGTCTTTGATGCGGAAAAAGAGAGGAATGAGAAGTTAAAGCGAACTTCTTTGATGAGAAAGGACTTTAGCGCGAGCTTTTTATTATTCTATTCGGTTAACCGTTTTTCTCGGTAGATTCGTGAGAGACATAAAACCGACTTACGTTCTTTCTTTCGGTTAGAGTATGAAACTCATCAAGGTTAAACGATAAATTGTTGTTTCTACTGAAAAGATAGTTATTGAGAATGTAGTTTATTTTGGGTTGCTTAGAAATAGAATGGGGTTTCATGTTCTCGAGAACTAGTTTCACGTCGGGTTTTGATATTATCCAGAGTTCGTGTGTTTTTGATTTTTCTTGGCGATTTCCATGTTCATAAAGTCTTCCGCAACCAATAAATTCCCTAATTTTTGATAAAACATTCAGGTCGTTGTTGTATATTCTTAAGACTACTTGATAAGCCTTAACTTTACCGCCTTTCTCGCGTGTTTTTTGTATGTGGATATTCCCCTCTCCGTCGAAAAAACCTGCAATATAAGACCAATCCATTTACTTCGTGTATACGAATAACTATTTATAGTTTGTTATAATTCTCTGAGTTGATGAATCGTCTGGAGCGATGCGATTTGCTTGAGGTCTTCGGATATACCGAGGAGAATTTTTTTGTTGTTCTCCTTGCGTTTCTCGACGGGAATTCCTTTAGCGATGATTTTTCGGATATAATCTCTTATAGAAATTTCGGTAAGGT
>ERZ1292629.3599-Hain-H43-01um-R1-3599-length-11892-cov-6_pt1 | contig 11892 bp, 18 predicted proteins | sample MGYA00564399_ERZ1292629 | MGnify/ENA primary metagenome ERZ1292629 (study PRJEB36523, sample SAMEA6512636) | groundwater metagenome | collected 2019-01-08 | study: AquaDiva: Metagenomics assemblies of 32 groundwater samples | reverse complement strand
GAGCGGGGCGGACCTGCGCCGGGCGAGCCTGAGCGGAGCGGACCTGAGCGGGGCGAGCCTGCGCCGGGCGAGCCTGAGCGGGGCGGACCTGCGCCGGGCGAGCCTGCGCCGGGCGAGCCTGAGCGGAGCGGACCTGAGCGGAGCGGTGGGCATTAACAAATATCTAACCACGGACCTTTATCTTTTGGCGGATCAGCCCGGAAAAATCCGGGCATACAAACTCGTCACCTCCGATGGCATAGGGCCTTGGAATGGGGGATTGAAATACGAGATCGGGAAACCCGTCTCGGAACCGGACGCTGACACAAACGAAAATCTTGAGTGCGCCCAGGGAATAAACCTCGCAACGCTCAACTGGTGTATGCGCGAGTGGCGTGAGGATTATCGCATCCTGATCGCTGAATTCGAGGCGAAAGATATTGCGGCCATTCCCATCGGGTCGGATGGGAAATTCCGGGTGCGGGAATGCCTGATCGTGGGCGAAAAGGACCTAGTTGAAATTGGATTGGTCCCCGCGACAGCGGAGACCGGCACAAGTTTGGCGGCGGCGCGGAGTCAGGACTCCAACCATGACTAAAACCGCTCACAGCACACCATTGACGCCGGCTATGCAACCCACCAATCGGGATCAAGCAGCCGCGCCGCCGCCAAAATCCGGGGTGAGAATGGAAGTGGCCAGGTCCGAACCGAGGGGATGGCGAGCGATAAATCACAAAGTCACCCTTATATGTTTATTGCGATGACCCATCCCCTCCGTCCGGCCCTGGCGCCGGGTGAAAAATTTAAACGATAGGAGGGTCGCTTTTCCATCGGATGATGGAAATGACAACCGGAAGAGCGTCATGCTTCCCGCGCCGATCCGCCCGCCTTGATTCGCGGGTTGACCCGGATCGGCGCGGGAACATCATGGGCCGTCTGAACCTTGAATTCAGACGGCCGGGAAACCCAAACACCTTTTGAACACGGCCATGATAGGCCGGGAAAGCGAGAGATTGCAATGAAAATGCAAATCGACGTGGACAGAGACCAGGTTGAAAAGATCGTCGTAGACTATTTCAAGGCGTTCATCTTCGCAGGGAAGCCATTCAGGGTTACGCGTGTTGCGTGGCCGTACAGCATATCCACGGTCTACCTGACTGATGAGCCGGAAACGCCGGAGGCTGACCTTCCGCCGCGCAACGTGCTGGCGCCCATTCCCGACGTCCCAAAGGAGAACCCATTATGACTATCGCCGATGTGTCCGTCACATTCAGCGTCGAAAGTCTCGGCGAGCCGGAGACCACGGGCGAATATGATCGATCCCTGAGCCGAATCGAAGATCTGCTTTCTCACCTTTTTAAGTCCGCCGAATTTAGAAGCCAGGTCAGATTGCATCGGTTATTACTCTTGGATGATTTCCTGTTTGATGTCTCTCTGAGCCATGAGGATGGGCTGCGATACGACCAGTTGGCCGAGGAAGAAAATGCTGCGAGCGAGGCGCGGGCGGCGGCGCTGGACCGCGAGCACGGCAAAACGGAGGGGGAAACAGGAATTTAACCGCATTGGAAGGATTGGAAAGAATGGGAGGATAAAAATTATGGATGAGGAAACACGAGAACTGCAAGTAATCGAGCGCGGGCAGGAATTCATGCCGGTGCTCACATCAAGCCAAGCCATCGTCCGGTATGAGGCAATCAGGGATTGCGTCAAAACTGCGCTGGTCAACGGCGTGGATTACGGGAGGATCCCCGGAACCGGGGACAAGCCGACGTTGCTCAAGCCGGGTGCGGAAAAGCTCTGCACGTTCTTTGGCTTGACGGCGCGGTTCCTCGTCGAGAGCGAGGAAGAGGACTGGACCGGAGCATTGCACGGCGGGGAAATGTTCTTTCGTTATTCCTACCGCTGTCAGTTGTTCCGTGGGGACATGAGGATCGCCGAGTGCATGGGGTCGTGCTCGTCATGGGAGACGAAATACCGCTATCGGAACGCTGACCGGAAATGCCCGAAGTGCGGGAAGGACAATATTCGCAAGTCAAACAAGGGTGAGGGCGGATGGTATTGTTGGGTAAAAACCGGCGGTTGCGCAGCGACATTCCAGCTTAACGATACGACAATCACCGAGCAGAAGGTTGGGAAAATTCCCAACCCGGATATTGCCGATCAGGTCAACACGATTCAGAAGATGGCGCAGAAGCGTTCGTATGTGGGCGCGGTCAAGATTGCCGTCAACGCCAGCGGGATCTTTGCCGAGGACCTGGAAGACAATCCGCCCCAGCACACTGAGGACGCGGATGCGGATACCCCACCGATCCAGCAGCCCGCGCGGAAGACTGAATCCGTCAAGCCCGCACAGGCCAAACCCGCGCAAGCCGCTGCGCCGAAACCCTTGAACTTCGCCGCCTTCACCGCGTCGATCTACGGCTTGGGGGCGAACCTGGAAGACGCAGCAAGCGCCTGCGAGGCGATTTACAACCATCGCAATCTGGATAAACTGACCCGAACGGAGGCCGGCCAGATTTTTAAGGAAATCCAACGCGGATTTGCCGAATCCGCCCCGGCGCCGCCTGCCGGCGCCGGCCAGTCGGAGTTTGTCTAAGATGCTTGCCTTCGACGCCGAAACTCACGTCTACATGGTCAACGGCCGGGCCGTTCCGTCGGTAACGCAGTTGCTTGAGCGCCACGGCTTGGTCAATACCGAGTGGTTCACCGATGAGGCTCGGGCGCGGGGAACGGCCGTCCACGCCGCGATTCATTATCTGGATGAAGGGACTCTCGATTGGGATTCCGTGGACCCGCGCATCAAGGGCTATTTGTGCGCCTACGAGCGGTTTGTCTATGAGACCCAATTCGAGAGTTACATCAGCGAGCGGCCGCTGGCATCGGCGAAATACCACTACGCCGGGACGCTGGATCGGCTGGGCTGGCTGCATAAGCTGCTGACCCTGATTGATTTCAAGAGCGGGAAGCACGTCGCCGCCAACGAGATTCAGCTTGAGTTCTATCGGCGTCTCTGCATCGAGAATCATGACGAATTGGGGTTGTCGCCGAATGAGCACATCGGGATGCAGATTGTGGAATTGCGCGAGGACGGGAAATACAAACTACCCCCCGCGATTATCCAGCCCCATCGTCTGCAAGCGATTACAAATTCCATACTCACTTTGAACCTATTCAGAAAGGAAATGGAAGCAGCATGAGCACCGCAACTGAAAACGGAAACCAAATCATCCTCACCATGTCAACTCCGCCCGAACGGATCTTGGCGCAAGTGCCGCGTTACACGCCCGCGCGGCAGAACCTGCTGGATACCACAAAGGCCATCGTGGTCTTCGCCAGCCCCGAGGACCGCGAGATTGCGCTTAACTACGCCCGCGACCTGCAAGCCGAAGCCAAAAGCGCGAAGGCATACTACGAGCCCTATTGCGCCGTCATTTATGACCTGCACAAGCGCATGGTGGCCCGCCGCGATACTGACGTGAATGCCTACATGGGCGAAGTGGACCGGATTAAGGGCATGGTCTTGGCCTACGACCAGGAGCAGGAGCGCATCCGGCGTGAGGCCGAGGAAAAGGCCATGGCCGAAGCGCGGCGCAAGCAGGCCGCAGAGCAGGCGCGCATTGCGGAAGAAGCCCGCAAGGAGCGCGAGCGCATCATGGAGGAGGCGCGGATCGCCCGCGAGAAGGCCGAAGCCGAAGCGCTGGAACGCGCCCGGAAGCTGGAAGCCGAAGGCAAGGCCAAGGCGGCGGCGGCGGAAATCGAGCGTGCCGCTGCGGAAGCCACGGCCAAGGCTGAACAGGCCGAGCGCGAGGCCCATGCGATCACGGAACAGGCCGAACGAGAGGTTTTGGAAGTTGTTGCCGAACCGATCATCATCCCGCCCATGCCAGCACCCGCCAAGGTCGGTGGCGTGAGTAAGGCCATCCCCAAATACCGGCCGGTATTCGGCAACGTCCGTGACCTGATTGCCGCCGCCGCAACAAATCCAGATGCCTATGCCCAATACCTGACCTTCAACGATAAGGCCATCGGCGCGGCGGTGCGGGCGCAAGGCGATAAGTTCCGCTGCCCCGGCGTGGAGGTGGTCGAGGAAACCGGGATGACGATTCGCGCCAGCAAGTGAGCAGGTTTTCCGGCCACGGGCGGCCTCCGCAATGCCGTATTGCCAACGGGCGGCAGAAGCGGGAGCCGGAGCGGGAGCGGCGAACCCCGCAAGAGCCGCCCGAAAAAAACGTGAGGTTAAGCTATGACCAAAATCATCGACTGTGCTTGTAAACATGAATTCCAGGACCGCAACTATGGGCCGGGGAAGCGTGTCGCCAACAGTATTAAGTGCGAGCCGGGCCAGAATTATTACCGCTGCACGGTCTGCGGGCGCATCGACCAGCAGGCTCAGCAAAAGAAAGAAAGCTGAGATATACCATTGATTCCTTACTGGTGGATAACGAAAGATGGCGACGACTTTGCAAGGGAACTTTTTGACCGACATTACTCACGGAGAAAATACGCCGATGGGCGCAGCTCGCCGAAATTCGTTGGACCCGGTGAAGTCATCGTGCTCAGGACATGGAGTTGTGACGCGCTCTTTGTCTGGCGCAAATTCATCGACGCCAGCGGGCAACAGGGCGTCAATTGCTCAGTGTTCAGGAATGAGGGGAAGATCCGATCAAGCGACCTTATCCGACAGGCTGACGCCATCGCTGATTACTGCTGGCCTGGTCTGCGGCATTATACCTATGTCAATGCGGAAAAAATCAGATCAACTAACCCTGGATGCTGCTTTGTCAGGGCCGGTTGGCAAAGATGCGGAAAGACAAAAGGTGGCCTGGTAATTTTTGAAAGAATAAATCTATTACCAAAAGAGCCGCCCGAATTTTGAAAGCGAGGAAATCCAGATGAGAATCCATGACGAATACTACCACGAGCGGCGCTCGCCGATCACCCCGGCGCGCGGATTACGCAAAGGAAACCAGCCATGACTACCCTCCGCCTGAAACCATCATATTGCCACAGATATGAGCAAGATGCGCCGCGATCAATTTTAACGGCTCAGACGGCGGAATTCGCTTTTAGTAAGCTGAATGTTTTACTGGGAGTAAAGTGTCGCGCAGAATGTCCAGCCGCCGGATGGTCCAGGATTGGGCTTGGCCTATTCCCCCAGAAGCACAACAACAGGTCTCTTTTTCGGTCCAATGGATTTCATCATCCCGTGCGTTGGATGCCAAAGTTGGAAGATGGGTATCGTCGCATGGATTATTCCGAATTTTGCGCCTATTACGGGCTTCATCCATTTGATGGGAGGGCAAAGCGAGATGAGTAGTTTTTCAAAATGTTGCGAGTCGCGGCCGACGTGGCTTGAGCGCCTATGCCGATGGATCACGAGACTGCATTGGAGGTTAATCCCATGACTGAACGCGACCAGGTAAAGGGCGAACTCGCCAACGAGTATGATGAACACAAGGACACCTGCGCAAAACTGCTTGCCGCCCGAAACGAAGTTGCGCGGCTTGAGGCCGAACTCGAAACCCTGCGCGCCGGTAGCCTGACGGCTTATCTCCAGCGCCAAGAGGACTGGTCATCGCAGACATTCGGCCAAGGACTGCGCACCAGGGGCATCATCGAGCACATCAAAAAAGAATTGGCCGAAGTCTTGGCTAATCCGCACGATTTATCGGAATGGGTTGATGTCGTCATTCTCGCGCTCGACGGTTACTGGCGGCATGGCGGTGTCCCTGAAACGATCATGGACGCATTAAACGCCAAACAGGAAAAAAATTTCTCGCGCTTCTATCCAAAACCAGAATCCGAGGATGTTCCGTCCGAGCACATCCGCACGGAAAAATCCGAACTCGAAACCCTCTTGGGAAATAAAAACCGACCCCAAGATTGGAGGCTGAAATCCATGCGGCAAGTCAAACCCAAGAGCATCGTGAGGGGGATCGGCCCATGAAGCGCATCTGCAAGCGCCACGATTGCCCCCACGGGGGGCTGCCCCAGCCCATTGAGAATTTCCCGTGCACCGATTCATGGCACCTGCACGGATCATACTGCGCAGTTTGCCTGCCCATCGTGCGGCGCGAGAAGCGCATCCGCTACAACCGGCGTCTCGCGGCGGGCCTGGTGCGAACGAAGAACATAAATGAAAGAGGTTCATGATGCTTCCCAAAACGTTTTTAAAAAAGTTTCCCGGAGCTTGCAGTAACGGTCAGGCATGGGTCCTCACCCAGCCCACGATGGCGGTCGCCTGGGAACAGTGCCAACGCTCGGATTGGATGCTGTGGGCGTTGCAAAAACTAAACGATCATAATGAGCAAACTGAACGGCTATTAGCCTGCCGATTCGTGCGCGAGATTTGGGAGTTACTTGATGACGAGCGGAGCCGCAATGCCGTCATCGTAGCCGAAAAATACGCCACGGGAAATGCCTCGCACAATGAATTTATCGCCGCCAGGGACGCTGCCGGGGCCGCTGCCGGGGCCGCTGCCTGGGCCGCTGCCAGGGCCGCTGCCGGGGACGCTGCCAGGGCCGCCGCCAGGGCCGCTGCCAGGGCCGCTGCCGGGGACGCTGCCAGGGCCGCTGCCGGGGACGCTGCCTGGACCACTGCCAGGGCCGCTGCCAGGGCCGCTGCCGGGGACGCTGCCGGGGACGCTGCCTGGACCGCTGCCAGGGCGAAACAGGCAGACATCATCCGTGAGATGGTGCCTAATCCGTTTTAAGGAAAGGTTAATTTGCATGAAAAGGGAAAAACAAAAACTGGTCTGCTGGCGCATGAAAAGTCCTTCCGGGTCCATTTCTCACACTTGGGGGGCGCAGACTCGCTCTGAGTGCATCGCTCAATTTATGGACGGCGAATTCAAGACGTGGGAGGAATATCGTAAAATTGGTTGGCGCTGCGTAAAGGTTATTTTGTGGGAGAATAAATGATGGTCCGCTTATCCCAAAAATCCGAGAAACCCATGATCTTCTCCGCCCAATCCGTGCGGGCGATCCTGGCCGGCCGCAAGACCATGACGCGGCGCATCGTTGAGCCGCAACCCAAAATCATCCATGCCCAATTTCCCGATGGATCAATTGAGACCGAGCGCATTTTCAGAACGGGCGATCAGCGCATCCACCCGAAGCATCCGGTCGGCTCAATAATTTGGGTGAAGGAAACATTCATCAAAGAGAGCTATCCTGCTGGACCATTATCGTCAGATGATCGAGTAATTATTACATATCGTGCTGATATTCTGGATTCAAAACCTGGGGAATGGACTTCCCCATGGTTCATGTGCCGCTCGGACTCGCGCATCACTCTGGACGTCAAGGCCGTACGCGTGGAGCGGTTGCAGGAAATCACCGAAGAAGATGCGAATAAGGAAGGCTCACCTTATTACGTCATGGGTCATGGGCCGGTTAGTATCATCGAGATGCAAATTGAGCCTGGTTTTATTGGTCAAGGGAATTATCGAACGGGATTCTTGGATCTCTGGGATTCACTGAACGCCAAGCGCGGCCATCCCTGGGAAGCAAACGAATTGGTCTGGGTCTACGAATTTGAAAGGATGAAACCCTAAGCATGTCAGGAAAGCGAAGAGGGGAATTATGAACATCACCTTTGATGTGAGCGGCATCCCGAAAGGACAGCCAAGGCCAAGGGCCTTTGCGCGGGCCGGGAAGGTAAGATTATATGACAATGGGAATGCGGAAGCGTGGAAGGGCGCAATTGCTTTGGCGGCCAGGCCTCATCGCCCAGAGAAGCCGTTCGAGGGGCCGGTATATCTGGAAATTCATCATGTTATGCCACGCCCGAAAGCCCATTTCGGGACCGGCAAGAATGCCGCTCAGTTGCGCCCCGATGTCCCGGAGCGACATACGTGCAAGCCGGATCTAGATAATCTACTGAAAGCGGCGCAAGATGCCCTTACTCAAATCGGCATTTGGCGCGATGACGATCAGGTTGCGGAATGCTTTGTCACTAAAAGCTATGGCGATTTCCCAGGGGCCAAGATAGTCATCCGGGATCTGGATTTATGAAGCCGGAGCGAAAACCCTCATGAACTGCCCCGTCAAATACTGCAACGCCGGCGTCGGCGATGGTCATATGATGTGTTTTCACCATTGGTATCATGTTTCGCTCAGGACCCGGGATTGGGTCTGGGATACCCAGCGCGTCAAGAATAAACTGCGAACCGTGGAGACGGTCCAGGAACACCGACGGGCCTGCGTTCAGGCGATCAAGGAAGCCGAAGAATATATGGGAAGCAAACGTGAGCGAAACCATTTAACCAATTTTTTGAAGCTCGGAAAGGAGTAAACAGTTATGGGTAGACGACGAGTCCCGAAAGAGAAAAAAGGAAAGCGCGTTACCGTGAAACTCATCGCCCGTAAAATCGGAGAAAAGATCACGGAAACTTACAAGATCATGGAGGGCCTCATCAAAACCGATCGCGCCGACCTCAAGGATCTCAAAATCGGCATGGCTTGGCGCCTCGGCTGGCGCGCGGACCCGTATGGCGTCTTGACGCTCGGCCAATGCCGCAAGCGCGGCGATCTCGACCGCGAACTGGATGATTACGACTTGGTGATTCTGCTCAACGCGGAAGCATACCCAGCCCTCCAGGACCGCGAGAAAGAGAGGTTGATTTATCACGAATTGATGCACGCGCAGATTGTCACGTATGCGGATGACCAGCCAAAAAAAAATGATCGTGGCCGGATTGTTTTGCGGATTCGCAAGCACGACATCAGCGCATTTCGCTCAGAACTGCAAAAATACGGCGATGAAAACCTGTCGGAGATCGCCAAGATACGAATTGTCGATGCCGATTCGCCGTTAATCCAAACGGCGCCGACCGGTTGATCGCATGGTTGATCGCCGCGAGTCCAGCTACACCGTCAGCCCAGTCCGCCTGCTGCTCTTCGAGGCGGATCGGGCGCGGTGGGATTTTGTTTTGGACGGTTTACCCAAAGAGGAATACGACCGGCGCCTGGCCGCAGTGGAAGCCCAGCTTAACCTTCTGGGCTTTCATCTCGCCTGGGTGCCGGATTTTTCCATCGCCACAGCGCTACCGATGACATCGACCTCGGACATTATTCGGGAGGAGTTGTTTTAAAAGGGGAAAATCATGAATGTGAAAAACGCCGAACCGACCGATCCACACCCCAAAATCCCGCCGGGGTGCGAGTATTTTAGGCTCGCGCCGTTGCCCAATGGCGGCAGCGATTGGATATTCAATTCCCCTTACCCGGATGATATGGGCATCGGCCACTGCATCATCCTGGCAAGGCCACACCTGCGTAAAGTTATCGCGGCCGTGGCCGCCGCCGCCTGGAAGTCGATTAATGCTGAAGACGCCCAGGATTGCGCCTATCAGTGGCTGGTATGGGGGGGCTGGATTTCATGAAGCCCAACAACGAATTGATCGACACGCAGGTCTGCGCTGGCTGTGGATTATCGCGTGATGAGCATTGCATATTCACCCCTCGGCGTGCGCCGACTGATTGCAAGTGCGATTATGCGGCGTGGTCTGTAACCACGATTTCGCCGATCTGCGACAACTACGAGGACGAGGGATTTTCTGACAGCCGCTGTAAAAATTGCGAGCACGAGAAAGGCTGTCATCAGCCGTGAATCCAACCTGGGCGATCCATCAGGGCGATGTCATCCGGGGAAATATTTGGGGGAAGGAGGTTTGTTCAGTGGGTGATATAGGAATCCAGTTGTTTTTGGCCGCACTATTTTTCCAATTATTGCGGATTCATCATGCCTTACTGGAGATTTTGGAGCGTCTACCCAAGCGCGAGGAAGATCGATGATCCAGTAAAGGGGTAAAGAATGAAGAAGATTTACCGTTGGAAAGGCGGCTTCGGAAAAGGCTTGAGGGCCGAAATCGCCGTCGCGGAACTTGAGCGCATCGGAAAAAGCGCGAACGGGAAAATCATGCCGGATATGGTTGTGGCAGCGGCGCGACCGATCACCGCGCCGCTGCATCCGGCGTTTACATGGGACGATGGCGAGGCCGCGGAAAAATATCGGCTGCACGAGGCGAGATTATTAATCAACCACATCATCATCGTTCCGATCATGGAATCCGGCGAGGAAAGAGAATCCGTGCGCGCCTTCGTGAGTCTGGCGCCGGAAGATGACGAAACACGGTCATACGAATCCATTGTAATCGTGATGAATGATGCCGAAAAACGGAGTCGGATTTTATCTCAAGCCCTCGGAGAACTTGAGGATTGGACCCGGCGGTATCATTCATTCGAGGAATTTTCGCGCCTGATCGATGAAGTCAGGCACGTCAAGCAGACCATTCAGGGATCGCGCGTAAATTCACGCGCCAAACAACCCGGACGCAAAACGGCAAAGCAGGGAGGAACCACACATGCCGCGTAAAGGGAAGATGAGCGAAGGAGAGGAATCGATCGTTCTAACGAAAGAAAAAGAAGTGAAGATCACGCCTCCAAACTTTCAGACGGCTGAATTCACGCTGACGGGTGTCACGCCCTACGTGATGAACAAATTCAGCCAGAAGGTGATCGGGGAAATGGCCGCCAAGCACGCGGCCGGATCGACCGCAAACAAGGGAACGAAGCGTAAGAAAAAGGATTTTGACGCGAATTATCAAGAAGCCATGCACCGGAGTAAGCAAGGGTGGATCGGGATTCCAGCTTCCTGTTTCCGCAATGCACTCATCAGCGCGTGCCGTTTAGTCGGCTTCAAAATGACCATCGCAAAGCTGACGCTCTTCGTCGAGGCGGACGGCTACGACCGCGATGAGGGTACTCCACTGATAAAGATCACGCACGGCGAGCCGACGAAAAATATCGGTTACGTCCGCAACGCCGATCTCTCGCCGGACATCCGCATCCGCCCGTTATGGGAAGAGGGCTGGCAAGCGAAAGTCCGAGTTCGTTTCGACGCCGATCAGTTCACGCTTGAAGAGGTCTCGAATCTTTTCCACCGAGTAGGGTTGCAGGTTGGGATCGGCGAGGGGCGGCCCGATTCCAAAAAATCCGCCGGCATGGGTTGGGGCTTGTTCTCAATTTTGCGGAACGAATCCAAACCCGTCCGGCTTCCGGCGAAGCTGATTATCGGCCCGGAATGACACGGCAGGCGAGGAATGGCCGGGTGTGGCGTGTCCAGGACCCGAGAGCCGAGGCCTGGTCAGGTATATCGCGGCAGGCATGGCACGTCAGGCGCGGGCGGGGCAAGGCGTGGCGAGTCACGGCAGGCAAGGCGCGGCAAGGTACGCCGAGGCACGGCGCGGCCGGGCTGGGCAGGTCACCCAAACCGGGGTCGAGTAATCGGCCCCGGTTAAACCTTCTTGGAAGCAGCGAAGTAAAGGCGAAGAAAACACCATTTGAAATAGGAGCAAAATGACCATGCCGAAGACGTTTCCATACTTCCCTTTTTACCCGGACGATTTTGTTTCGGACGGCGTAGTTTCCCGCATGTGCGTAACAGGCGTCGGCGCATATGCGATGCTGCTGTGCAAGGCGTGGAGAGAGACTCCGCCAGGCACCTTGCCGAACGACGATCGCATACTTTCGAGGTGGGCAGGCTTTGGTCCGATGGATGAAATTTCATGGGATGACGTTAAAAATGAGGTTATGGCCGCTTTCTTTTTGAGTGAAAATGATGGGCGCTGGCATCAAAAGAGGATGGAACTCGAATACGCCTTGATGGTTGATAAGTGTAAAAAATTCAGCGGTTTGGCTAGTAAAAGATGGGGCGTTCAAGATTCAGCGAATACGCATATGCGTGACGGCATGCGCACCGCAGATGCGAAAGAGCCCTCTACGCATATGCGCTCCGCATATGCGAAAAGGCCTCCTACGCATGGAGACACGCGCGCGCGTATGGAGAAGGAGAAGGAGAAGGAGAAGGAGAAGGAGAAGAAAGAGCGCTTGCGCGCACCGGCGGCTTCG
>ERZ1292629.3598-Hain-H43-01um-R1-3598-length-11892-cov-7_pt1 | contig 11892 bp, 8 predicted proteins | sample MGYA00564399_ERZ1292629 | MGnify/ENA primary metagenome ERZ1292629 (study PRJEB36523, sample SAMEA6512636) | groundwater metagenome | collected 2019-01-08 | study: AquaDiva: Metagenomics assemblies of 32 groundwater samples | reverse complement strand
ATTAATATAAATTAGTAGTGGAAGAAACTACAAGTTATCATAAATATCGACGATGTTTTTGCATTGTCAGTTATTAAAAATATTGAGAACTTTGTTCGAACAAAATTTATTATTCCTAGACTTCTTTAGGAATTTCTTCCTCAGGTTTATCTTCCTCATTAATTTCTTCTTCAATTTCCGGAAGTTCTTCTTCTGTTTTTTTCTCTTTTGATTTTGCTTTTTTTTCTTCAGTTTTTGCCTCTCCGAATTTTTTTTCAATTTGCAAAATTCTAATTTCACAGGTTGATAAAGGATAAATTTTTTTAAGCTTTAAGCTCAGTATTTTCTGGAAATTATTTTTTATAATTTCGTCGAAAACAGAAGTAAAAGTTTTGCTTTTTATGTATTCTGTTATTTCTTCTTTTGCTTTTTCCCGCAATGCTTTTCTTACTGCTCTTGAAACTTTTCTTCTTGTAACGAGGAAAGGTTTTATTCTTATTTGAGCATCCTTGCAATTTGCGGAGAATGAATCCTCGACGTAATTTGTTCCTTTTCTAACCATTCTTCTTAAAAAATAAGGCAGAAGATATATTTTTCTTGGAACTGCGAATGCTTCTTTTCCGTCGGCAATTACATCTGCAACGAGAATCATGCTTTTTCCGCGAAGCAATCTTGTTAAGTCGTATCGAATTATTTTTTTGTCGAGTTCTTTAAGTTCGTATGCAATTAACTGCGTTGATTTTTTTATCAACGGAATTTCAACATCAAAAAATTTCTTTTTTTTCTTTGCTATTGCCATAGTAAAAAGAACCTACGGTTCTTCCTACGCCATCTCCTTTCAGCGTCGGAAACCTAGTCCTCCCAATTTATTTATTTGAATTTTCATTTTATTCCTGCACCTGCTTGCCTGCTCTTTGTCCTTTTTTTTGGTATTTAGATTTTTTGCACACAGAACAAGTATACATTATATTTGTTTTTTTAGATGTTTTAGATTTTCTTTTGAATTTTGACATTGCTGGTTTTGAACCCCATTTTCCTTTGTTTCCAATTCCTCGCCCGAGTCCTCTTAATCTGGCTCGTGTTTTTGAACCGCGCGTTAAAGTTCCTCTTTGAAATCCTGTTCCTACTAATTTTATTTTTTGCTCTGTTTTTTTCCTGCAATAAGGGCAATATCTGTTTGTTTTCTTGGGAAATTTCATATCTTGATGAGAAAAATGTGGTTTAAAAATCCTTTGAGGATTTTTAACTCGTTCAATTCTCGCGAATTGAAGATTTTAAAACCTTTTGATGAAAGAAGTTGAAAGAAAAGAATTAATATCCTGCTCGTAAAATCGCAGATTTTCTTTAATTAAATAATGTGGAGAATACGACGACAAGAGCGCAATTTTTTTAAGTATCCTCTTTGCTAATATTAATAAATATTTTTTTTCAAAAAAATGGTCCCACGCGGCTCAGAAAATTTAATAAAAATTTTCTGGGACTTCAAAACACACTGGTTTTGAAGTAATTGAATCGCAAAAACAATTTTTGAATTATGTTAAAACTCTGCGAGTTTAATGATATCTTCGATATCATAAATGGTCCCACGCGGAATTGAACCGCGGTTTTATCCACGTCAAGGACACGTCTTAGCCACTGGACTATGGGACCTCCAAAGATAATAAATCTAAGAATTATATATTTCATCTTACTAACTTACTTATTTATTAAGTTATTAAGAAACATTTAAATATCTGGAATTTTTATAATTGTAATTGAGGTTGAGATGAAAAAATACTTGCTTTTAATTGAGGATGAGAAAATTTGGGAGAAATTTAAAGAGATTATTAACAAAGATATTAATACAGAAATTATAGATTTGATAAAGAAAAAAATTGGTGAGGCAAAGAAAAATGTTAAATAAAAAATCAACTCTCGCCCACGCTCGTCACTGGATTACACAATCTCTCTCGCGTAAACGCTCGCAAATTACAATTTTTATCATTGTTGGAATTATCCTTGTTGGAGCAATTGTTGGTTTTTTTGTTTACAGAGATTCGATTAGTTTTGGAAATATTCCGTCGAGCATAGAGCCCGCTTATTTTGAATTTTTATCTTGTTTGGAAGATTACAGTTCTGTTGGAATTGATTTAATAGGTTTTCAGGCAGGATATATTGATTTGCCGAAATTTGAATCTGGAAGCGCTTACATGCCTTTTTCTTCCCAGTTAAATTTTTTAGGAAATCCAATTCCTTATTGGTATTATGTTTCTGGAAATAATATTCAGAGAGAGCAAGTTCCCAGCGTGAATGATATGGATAAGCAATTAGCAAAATTTGTCGAGGGAAAAATAGTTTCATGCAATCTTAAGAAATATTACTACGAAGGATTTGAAATTGAATTTAGCGGAGAGCCGAAAGCAAAAGTTGATATCACCGACGATAAAGTTGATGTTTCTTTGAATATGAACATAAATTTTAAAAAAGGCGAGGATAGTGTTTCTGTTAATAATCACAAAGTCAGCATTAAATCAAATCTTGGAAAGCTTTACAAATCTGCGAAAAAAATTTATGAGCACGAGCAAAAAACTTTATTTTTGGAAAATTATGCTGTTGATAATATCAGGCTTTATACTCCTGTTGATGGGGTTGAATTAACTTGCTCGCCGTTAATCTGGAATACTGAAGAAGTTTTTGACAGACTTGAAAATGCAATTGAAGGAAATACTCTTGCTCTGAAAACAAAAGGGGGAGATTATTCTTTAAGCCAAAAAGAAAATAAATATTTTATCGTCGATGTTTCTGTTGATGAAAATGTTCAATTTTTGAATTCAAAAAAATGGACGAAAAGTTTTGAAGTAGAGCCGAGTGAAGGCGGAATTTTAATATCAAAGCCTGTCGGAAATCAGCCAGGTTTGGGTGCATTAGGATTTTGCTATGTTCCATATCATTATGTTTACAATGTTAAATATCCGGTTTTGATTCAAATTTCAGAAGGAGATGAATTATTTCAATTTCCCGTCGCAGTTGTTGTTCAGGGAAACAAGCCAAGAAATCCATTAAACACTTCTGCCTCGGAAATTCAACTGCCGGAACTTTGCAATTATAAAAATACTCTTGTAAAAGTTAATGTTTATGACACTTCCCTGAATCCTATTGAAGCAGATATTTCATTTGAATGCCTTTCTACAAAATGCGATATTGGAAAAGCAACAATCAGCGACGGGCTTTATGAAAAATTCCCGCAGTGTGTTAATGGTTATATAAGAGCAACTGCAAAAGGCTATAAGGATGCAAGATATTTAATCTCGACGACAAAAAATGGAAACGCAGATATTATTATGGACAAACTTTATGATGTTGATGTTGAATTAAAATTAGATGGAAGAAATTACAACCGCGACGCGATAATTACATTTATTTCTGACGATTTATCTGCAACAATAGTTTATCCAAATCAAAAAAGTGTTAAACTTGCTGAAGGACAATACGAAGTTCTTGTAAATGTTTACAGGAATTCTTCGTTGAAACTTGTTGGAGAAAATAAAAAATATTGCGTCGAGGCACCTCAAGGAGGGATTGGGGGAATTTTAGGACTAACCAAAGAAAAATGTTTTGATATTCAGATTCCGGACCAAATTATATCAAATGCCCTCGCTGGAGGCGGAAAAGAAAATTATTATATTTTAGAATCTGAATTGCAGAATTCAAAAACAATTGAGATACACGCGTCAAGTCTTCCTGCTCCTACGACATTAGAACAATTGCAGGATAATTATGTTTTATTCGAGGATAAAGGATTGGATATTTACTTTAAATAAAAAATGGAAATTGAAAAAATAAAAAAATAAAATGGAAGAGAAAAAATGGAGTTCAATGAAATGAAAAAGAAACAAAGTTATACCGAGAAATTTGCTCGCAACTTCGTTGCTCGAGATAAAAAATTAAATAATGGTAATCAAAAATTAATTATTAAAAATTAGGATTTCATATTACTTAATCAATTAATATCGCGAGTTTACGATGCGCAACTAAATTAAAATAAAAAAATAAAAAATGAACAAAAAATATTTTAAAAAAAAGCTGGAAGAAAAATTCACAAGTGTTCTTGTATTTGCAATGATTTTTCTTTTGATTACAATGCCTGTTGTAAGCTCTGTATCGTCGAGAACAAGTGTTCAGTATGTTCCACCGCAAAGTTCTTCAGATTATTTAAGTGGGCAGGGAATTTCTCTTACATCATCATTTAGCAATGAAATGTGCGGAGCCGGGCAGGATTTTGTTATTCAGATTGTGCCTTTGGGTTGCGAGCCAGCAGTTGTAAGAAGTGATTTATTAGAAGAGCAAAATGTTCCTGTTTTCTGCCAGATAGCAGCGACGAAAATTAATCCGCTTATCGACGTTGATGCGATAAATGGAATTTCTTTCAGAGGAAAACTTCCTCCAGGAGTTTCTGGAGTTGGGTATCATCCTGCTCAGGCAGCTGTAAAAAGCAGCAGTTCTACTTTGCTGAATTCTCCTATATTAAATAATATTGGATACGCAGTTATTGTTTTGAAAAAACAAAGAAACGAATCTTCTATGCCGGATTTTGTCGAGGGAAATTTAACAGCGAATATAAGATATGACATCAAAAATGCATTTGGCGTCGGAGAGGCAGTTTATTTTCTTTCTGAAATAAAAGATGAATCTGATTGGAGTCAAAATTACAAGCAGTATGGTTTCTGGAAAGGAAAAGGATATCTTAGATTGGAATCTATTTCTGATGACAGCATTTCGATTTCAGTTTATGAGGATAAATTAGACCGGCTTACAACTTTAAGCTTGAAAAAAGGTGAAACCTCGAGGCAAATTTATCTGAGGGGATTTTATTGTTTAGCAGGAATGCAAATTCAATTAGTTGATTTGGTTAATCCGGACACAACTGTTAAAATAAATGTCGACGGAAATGTCTATGAAGTTAGAAAAGGAGAAAAATTTTTAGACAACAAATGCCAGCTTAGCAAAGAGCCTGAAAAAAAAGGACTTGTTCAAAAAGTTGAAGTAAGATGCGTTGGCGACGATAAAACAGAAACATTTTCTTTGATGATTTCTCCGAAATTAGAATTTGAAATTAATGGGGAAAAAATCAAAGTTGGAATAGGAGAAAAAATATTTGAGAATTATTATTTGGGGCATATTGACAAAGACAAAAATGGAAATTTAATTGTCGGAATTCTTAATAAAACATCAACGAGTGAGAAATTAGGCGATGCAGAAATTACAAGTTTTTACAATTCTGTCAAAGCAAGTTTTGACAAATGGATAAAAGAAGATGACAAGCCAAAAGACAATTCTACAAAAGGATATTATTTTATTTCAATTAATCAGGAAACAAATATTGAAGGCAATAATATAAATTTAATTGGATTTGGCAGTGCTGAAAATTTATTCTCTGACACAGAAAGTGTTTCTGACAGCGACAGCAAATTCAAAGAATATTTTGGAAATTCCATGAAAGATTATCAGGAAGTTATTGACGATTATTTTGATGAAATAAAAATTGAGGGAGACAATTCTGAAAGCAATAAATATGGAGTTGAGGCGTATGTGCAGGCAATTAAATTAGCTGATGCAACACAGCAAAATCAAAAGAAAGTTGAACTTTGCAGTGAAATGAAAGAAAAATATTCAGGCGCATTTAATGAAATTGGTTTAGGAGAAATTTGCGGAGATGAAATTATGATTTCAAATTCAGAGAGCAATATTAAATCTATTTCTGTCGGCGGATTGTTTAAAGAAATTTCATTTGAAGGAATTTCAGAGCCAAGTGAGGAAGATTACAGCGCGAAAATTTTTATCGGCAACAGATTAGAAAGTTTCACGAAAAGAGAGATTGCAAGATTAAATACCGAGAATGAATCTTTGCAACTTATTTCTTTAAATTCTGACAGCGCGCAAGTAAAGTTAATTTATAATTCTGCAAAATCATCAGAAAAAGAAAGATTAATAACAAGGACAGGAACTTTGAAAAAAGACGTCGCTGAGAGTTTTGGAAGCAATTATAGGTTTGTTTTAAGCGAGGTTAATCTGAAAAAAATTGCAAAAGTTTCTGTTATTCCGAATATTAATAATGTTGGAACTCAGGCAGAATTTAGTTTTAAAATTGGAATAGAAAAAAGAGCAATCGAACTCACCCCCGATGAAGTTAAAAAGAAAATAAAATCATTGAATAAAACAATTAATGATTGGGAAGAAATTTCCGAAAGCATGGGAAATGTTATCAAGGGATTGAAGGCCGCGTGCGTCGGTGTTCAGGCATTTTTGACTGTAAAAAGTTTTTTTGCTGGTTTTAACGGACAGAATTCAGTAAGACCTGAAGTGACAAATGTTTATAGGAATAAATGCGCAGAAGAAATAAAAGGCACTAGCAAAACAATGGACCAGTGCTTATTAGAAAAAAACGACGAAATAAATTCTGATGTTAAAAAACTATCTGAATTAAGGAAAAAGAAAAATAATTTGAATCTCACAAATGAAATTGAAAATATTGGAAGTGAATTTGGAAATCAAATTACAAAATCTGGAGATAATATCAAACCGATTATTATCGACGCTGATTTGAAAAAAGTATTTACGGAAGATGGATTAAAAGAAGGAAAAATTCAGGCAAGTGATGCTCAAAGATTATGGGAATTAAATCAAATTATCAACGATAAAAGCGTCAGCAAAGAATTCCAGGAACAAGCAATCAAGGAGAGATATCAGATTGTAAGCAAGATTGAAAAAGATTCTAAAAATTTTGCACAAATGTCTGACGCACAGGAAAAATGGGAAACAAATGGATTAGATACAAGCATTAATGTTTTAGAGACAAAAGAAACAAAAAAAGCTTATTATACTGGCGGAGATTTTGATAAGCAGTTTGGAAGTGTTCCGGCAAATCAGCCGGTTCAGGGCGTGAATTATTTAGGAAATATTTATTTAGTTCAATTAAAACCAGTTGGAAATAATAATTATATTCCAGAAAAAGTTTTTGATGCTAATGGAGGAGATACTGTCAGCGACGAGATTTCTGGTAAAATAAAAAGCACTTATTCTAATTTTGAAAAAGTTGATGCGAGCTCTTATAAAAATAAATACAAAAATCCTGAAGTAAAATATTATGAGGTTGGTTCTGCAAAAGGTTATCCGCAGATTGTTCCGATTGATATTAATAGTGGGTGGTATGCTGCGACACGTCCGGTTGGTGGACAGAATTTGAAAGCATATACTGAAGCAGGACAGCCAGTTAATTTTTATGTTGGAAATGTTATGGATAATGGCGTCGAGGAATTTGATATTTCTTCTGGCGACGATGAATACAGAAGTTTCAGTCCGCTTACTGGAGTAATTTATGGAAATTTCCCTGGATTAAATGAAGCAGAAACAGTGAAGCTGACGAGAAAAGCTCTTTCTGCAATACAAGAAGCGCAGAAAAAATACAAATCTGGATTGTCCGGAGACATTAGCATTTTAGGAAATAAAGTCAAGGTTGGAAAACCTGCTGTTGATTTGCCAGGAGCAAATTGCCAGGATGTTATGTCGCCGAAAGATTGTGCTCTAATGTTTAATGTTTGCGACCCTGTGATGTGTCCTGCGAGCCGTTGCAATTTGGGAGGAAATTATTATGTCGACGATGTTATTGCTTCAGGAATTGTCGGAAGTCTTGCGTTGTGTCTTCCTAATTGGAAACCATTTGGAGGAGATGTTTATATTCCAATTTGCTTATCTGGAATTAAAGCAGGCATAGATGGTTTGCTTTCTATTTTGAAAAATTATCAATCTTGTCTTCAGCATAATTTAGAAACCGGCGAATATGTTGGAATCTGCGACGAGGTTTACAGTATTTATCTTTGCGAATTTTTCTGGAGACAAGCATTGCCGTTGACAAAAATGGTTTTCACAAAAATTATTGGAGGAATTTTTTCAGGGGGAAGCAAAGGCGGAGGAGAATATTTGGATTTTGCAAGCGCGTGGCAGGGCGCTGAAAATTCTGCAAGTTATATTACTCAGCATTATGCAGTTAATTCATTCAAGGCATTTAAAGTCAGGAGCACCGAAGAGGCTGGAACAGAAGTTTGCAAAGCATTTATTTCTGCAAGATATCCTGTTTCAGGAGAATTTTTTGACGCATTAATTGAACCAGATGTTCCTGTGCAATTTCACGCGTGGTTCGACGAAATTCCATTTACAACAGCGACGGTTCCGCCAACTTCGCAGTATAAAGTATTTTATCATATTTATGCTGGAAAAGATATTGGCGTGAATTTCCAAGTTTATTTGAAATCACCTGAAGGCACAACACTTTATCATACTAATCCGAGAATTATCGTCGGTTCGGGTTTTATTCCTCGAGGACAAGCAGGGTCTGAAACAAGAGATTTTACTGCAAGTTCTGGATATCAAGAATTGTGCGTTAGTGTTAATAATAAAGAGGAGTGCGGGTTCAAGCAAGTTTCAACTTCATTTGCCTTAGATTATATTAAAGACCAGTATGTTGCTGAGCAAGTTGCGAATACAAATATTAAATCAGAGAGCGAGTGTATTTCTGGAAGTGTGAGTATTTTAGGATTGGCGTCATCTCCAAATATTCAAGAAGGTGCTAATACTGCAATTAGTCCAAATATAATTCAGAATGGAATTGTCAGAGTTTGTTCAACTTCCAATCCTGGACAAGGAACAGATTCGAGGGCAGATACAAATGAATCAAGATGGGTTGCTGTCGGAAATTGTGGAAATGATAAATTAAAATGTTGGTTAGATACAAACAGCGTCAAAGAAGCAATTGATATCAAATATATTGAAAATGAAGCATTGAAAACAGCGTCGGAAAAAACAATAGAAGATTGGAACAAACAATTAAATGAATCAAGAATTTCTCCAGAAGATGAGAATGCTATTGAAGAAGGTTTGAAGAGTTCAGATGAAAGTGTCTTGTTAAATGTCATTAGAATTATTGATAATAATTTAGATAAAGTTATTTTGAACAGAGACAGAGCGCAATTATTAATCTGGAGAGGAAATGCCAACGGAAAAATAGCAATGAATTATTTGGAAAAATTAAAAAAAGATAGAACCGAAAAAATTGAAAATGCCGGAGACAAAATAACCAAAGAACCAGATGATGGAACTAAAGTTACAGATAATAAAAATATTTGGATAAAATTTGAAGGATATTGGTATTTAATGGAAGAAGATTCTGACAGAAATTTAATTATTGATTCTACTACAGAATATAGTTGGGATGAAATAATGGAATTAGCTCCGATTTATGAATATAAGGAAACAGCAAAAACTGAAACTGGTGTTGGTGGGGATAAATGCAAAGATAGAGGAGTTGTGACTTGTTCCAGCGACGATAAATGTTATTGGTATAAAGACAGATGGTATGATTTTGAATTATTCAGTTCTGATTGCAGAGATTGTCCTTTATTGCCAGATGTTAATTTAGAAAATTACAAAGAAGAAGAATGCAATGCTGTTGCTAAAGACTGCAAATTAAATTATGTTTGGGATGATGGAAAATGTGAGATGAAATCTGAAACAAGAAAATATACAATAACAAAAGCTATTTTTGTTAAAAACTCCGACGGAGAACTTATAGAAGTTTCTGAAGCAAGTTTTGGAGATGAAATTTATTTAAGAGTTTCACATGATTGTGATAGCGTGAGTTACAAATTAATAAATGTTGATACTAAAGAAGAAAATGATGCTACTAGTGAAAGCAATGATATTTCTATTTCTCTTGATAAGGGAACTAATAGAGTTGTAAAATTATATTGTTTAGATGGGAATGGAAACACAAAAAGCCAATTAGGTGCGAATTCTCTTCCTGAAATTGTTATTGATTAATTTTTTTATTTTCTGTAAATTAAATTTTAAATCTTAATATCAAAAGGAAATTAGTAATGTGAAAACATTGTTGAGATTTAACTAAATAGTTTTTATAATATAATAATAAGTTGTTTCTTCTACTACCAATTTATATTCATCCGCGTCAGCGCAAATGTTAAGTTATGGACTTGACATAACAAATTCTAAAGATTTTTATATAGATATAATTTAATATTTTCAAGCGGATATGCCGGAGCGGTCAAACGGGACAGGCTTAGGCGAGAAAGTTTGTGAAAATAATTTTAACACGAACAGCTCGGAGAAACCTGTTGGCTTAGTGCCTACTTAGGTTCGAATCCTAATATCCGCATTTTAATCGTCGGATTCGAACGTTTAGAAAATTTAGAAAAATATTTTCCTGCTCATAAATTCTCAGATTGATGTGAAAATATAAGTAATATGGAAAAACGTCTTAGATAATTCTAATAAAAAGTAGTTTTCTACTTACTTAAATAATATTTATCCGAGCGTGAGCGAGCAATTGAATATATAAATTCTTATAAATTATCAAACACTTTTTTCTTAATGGAAAAAGAGGGAATTAAATTTTCTAGTGCGAATGTTATAATTTTCGCAGTTGTCTCGGCTTTAGTTATAATTTATTTGTATTTTCTTGATAATTTTTTGAGAAAAAATTACTGGTGGATTTTTATTATTGTAATTTATCTTATTTATTTTATTTTTCAGGATATGAATCTTAAAAGAAAAGAATTAAAGGAAAAATGCGAAGTTAGGGCAAATTAATTCTTTGGAAAAAATTAGAATAAAAGTTTATTGTGAGAGCATTATTAAAAATAGTTGCTCACTTCGTTTGCAAAATCCAAATTGAAGTAATACAAATCTGACGATAAATATTAATAATAAATAATTACTTTATCACATCGAGTTTTTTACACTAATAATCTTTTATATTTGAGCAACTTGTTGCGAACTATTTGTTTTATAATTATTCATTAAATTTTCAGAACTATTTATTCTTCTTTGAAACTTCAATTTCTTTTTGCTTTATTTTGTCCTCTAATTTGAGCCGTTCGATTAATTCCTTGTATCTGTTTCTGATTGTAACTTCTGTAATTCCTGCGATATCGGCAACTTCTCTTTGAGTTTTCTTTTCATCATTTATCAAAGCAGCGACGTAAAGTGCAGCAGCAGCAATTCCTGCTGGGCCTCTTCCAGATGTAAGTTCAACTTTTTCAGCGTTTCTTAAAACCTTCAGAGCATCATTTTGTGTTTTTGGAGATAATTTTAATACAGAGCTGAATCTTGAGATGTAATCTTTTGGCGAGGATTGTTTTACTTTAATTCCTAATTTTCTTATGATGAATCTGTAAGTTCTTCCGATTTCTTTTCTTTCCACGTCAGAAGCGATTGTCATTTCGTCAAGTGTTCTTGGAATATTGTAACTTCTGCAAGCTGCATACAGGCAAGCTGCGATTACTGATTCCATAGAACGTCCTCGGACAAGCCCTCTTTGAAGAACATAATTGTAAATTCTTGCTGCTTCATCTCTTATTACATTTGGAAGATTAAGGTAAGAAGCAATAACTCTTAATTCTGCCATTGCTAATCTTAAATTTCTTTCAATAGAAGTTGAAACACGTTCCTGCCATTTTTTAAGTCTTAAGAATTTTCTCGTCTGTCCAGGGTCTAATTTGTAAATATCTGAAATTTCACCGACGTTGGTTGTCAATCCCTTGTCAAATTTTTGCATTGAAATCGGAGCTCCGCCGCGCCCCTTTTTTTCTGATTTGTCAAATTTTCCGGAAAGGTCCATTCCACTATCAACCATTTTTTCTTCTACAACTAAACCGCAATCATTGCAAATTATTTCTCCGAGATGAGAATCATAAGTTAAATTTATGCTGTTGCATTCAGGACATTTTTGTATGTTTGGCATTTTAGAAATTTTTACTATTCTATAATTTAACAGTAAGATTTATAAATTTTTTGTCTTTTTAAAGCTTCTCTTTTTTTGTGTGAGATTAGAGTGGTGAAAAATTTAGGTGTTGCCCGAAAAGT
>ERZ1292629.3597-Hain-H43-01um-R1-3597-length-11893-cov-7_pt1 | contig 11893 bp, 16 predicted proteins | sample MGYA00564399_ERZ1292629 | MGnify/ENA primary metagenome ERZ1292629 (study PRJEB36523, sample SAMEA6512636) | groundwater metagenome | collected 2019-01-08 | study: AquaDiva: Metagenomics assemblies of 32 groundwater samples | reverse complement strand
CTAACCAGACAGTTCCATTTGTATTTGTTAATGTTACATTAAACTTTCCTGTTCCAGAACCTATAAGTGTTGCATTATCATCCCAATAATTGCTGAAAATAGGATAAATTGTGTCTAGTTCGCTGCCATTTATAGAATAATTTGTCCAGGAACTTACATTAAAAATAACTGTTCCTGCATTAAGAGAAGTAAAATTAGAGCATGAAGGAGAAGTTGTTGAATTGCAAACGCTAACATTATTCCTTAATATCACTGGATTTATCCATGTAGTTGAAATTCCAATAAGTGTTATATTAGCAGATTTATTATAGTCAGTAAAAGTTGCAGAATTAACAATAGCAGAATTGTTTGTTATATTTAATATTGTTGAATTATATGGATTTGTAGTAGAAACAGAAAAAAATCTTATTTTTCCATAACTATTATAAAAACCAGAATTTGCAAATGTTATGCTTCCAGGATTTCCATTTGCATCAATTCCTGTTCCAGCAGATATGCTAATTGCCCCGCTTGTTAAAATATAAGAATTAATAAAACTTATTACTCCTGCATTTCCTCCAGTTCCAAATGCTCCATTAGTAGCATCTCCTCCATTAGCAGATATTGAAGAAACATTTGAACTTGCAATTGTTACTGAACCTGCATTTCCAGGATAATTTGCAGAACCTCCACTAGTTCCTGCTGAAGAAACATTTGAATTAGTAATAAAAATATTTCCTCCTGAACCACTGTTATCTGTTCCAGTTCCTCCATTAGAAGTTATACTTCCAGATTTAGAATTTGTAATATTAATTATTCCTCCGTTTTTTCCAGTAGCACCCTGCGAACCACCATTAGTAGAAACCATTCCATTAATATTTGAATTAGTTATTGTTATATTTCCCCCAATACCTGCGCCTCCAATTTCATATCCTACAGCAAGAACATTTCCAGTAATAATTGTATTATTTATAGTTAAATTATTGTAAACATTTACATGAGAGCCTATTCCAGTTGCAACTATATTTCCTGTAATTGTAAAACCATTTCCTTCAATAATCACATTATCAGAATTAATAGACAAACAATCGCCTCCGCTCCCAAAACTTGCATTGAATGTATAAACTCCTGCAGTATCTATTGTTCCGCAGGAGCTTATATTCCCTGGTGTTGATTGTATTATAATCAATTCAGGATCTAAATTTATTATATCTCCCAAATTATAAGAGGAATTTGTAAAATCTTTTTGTACATAAACAGAAACAATATTTTCATTAACATTTTCTTTTATAAAAAATCCCATGATGCCGTTATAATTCCTAATCATAAATCCTGTTATCACCCTCACCAGATTTATTACAATTTCAGAGGACTCAACAACTAGCTGTTCTGCGCTCAATTGTTCTGAACCAAGTTGTTCTGCATTATTTTCAGGAGGAGTGTTAGTTTCTGAAGAAGTATTATTATTAATAATTTCATCATAATTAATAGTATTATCAGATTCTGTTTCATTAACAATAGTATTTTCTATGTTATTAGTAATAGTTTCATTTGGCAGATTTGTTAGATTAATTTCAGGAGAAGTGATATTAGTAATATTAATTATTTCCATTGTTTCATTAATATTTGTTATATTTAAACTAATATTAGTCTTAATTTGCTCACTAAAATTAATAGTAATATTAACTTCAGTCATATTAATCTCCGTGATGTTAATATCACTAAAATTAGAAGAAATATTAATCTCAGGCATAATCACAGGTTGTTCAATTGAAACAATATATCCTTGGGAAGCTAAATCTGCAAATGAAATATATCCTTTTCCTATTTTTAATGTCTTATTATCAATAATAGTTATTGTCTGGTTAGAAAAAACATCAATTTTAGCCATAAAATTCAAATCATTCAACTTAACATCATAACCCCATTTATATTTCTCTTTGCTCTCATTAACATTAAGATTAAAGCCATCAACACTGACATTTTCTTCAATTTCTCTTATCGCCCACTCACTATAATTCAATAAATCAAAATCAAGATGAACTATATCTCCTTTAATATCAAACTCCATTAATTTATTCTGATTTTTAAGTTCTAAATCAACAACCTTTCTAACATCAACATTGCTTTTTAAGTCATTATCAGCTATCTGTTCTGCAATAGCTTTTTCAGGGCTGTCTAACTCTCTGATATCAACTACTTTTCCAGTTATACCCAATCCCCTTGATTGTGTTCCTTTCGTTAGGGGTTGGGTAGACAGAGAATCCCCTATCAAGAGCGACTTTATTATGGGGATTGTCTGTATCTTGCTTTTTGAAGATAAATCCATATTACTAAGATTATTAAGATTATTAAACATGAAAAAAGCCAGAACTAAAGATAATGCAGCAATAAAAATAAATAAAAACATCAATATTTTCTTATTAGGTATATTAATTTTCTTTAAAAATTCTGTGGGGGTAACTGATTTTTTCTTAGGATCTTCTGTTCCAACATACCTTTTTCTTACCTTCCCAGTTTCATCTCTGTAACTTTGATAGTAATAAGGTCCAAATTTTTTTCCATTTCTATAAAAATACTTTTTATAAGCCATGCCTCTTTTTCTTTCACCTTTTCAAAATAAATAAGCAAAATACAGCTTAAAAACCTTGTGGGGGTAACTGATTTTTACCCTCAAACTCTCTTAATCATCTCGTCTACATAACTTATCAGTTTTTAACATTACTGATATTCTTATTTGATGTTTTTATCGGTATCATTTATAACCTAAGAAATAAGGAGTCTGTTATTTTGTTGTTGCATCTGTCTCTTTTTCGCTTAATCATCTCATCAACACAACTTATCATTTCATTGATATTACCAATATATTCAATACCCTTTCTCATAATGTATTTTTCAGCCTCTCAATCTTCTTCCAAACCCTTTTCAGCTTATTATTTGCCTCACTGACAATCAATCTTAAGAAGTTATCATCAACCAGAACCTCTCCCTTGTCCATAATAGGAAAACTCATGCTTTCAGTACTATGCAATTCAACCATATTTCTCTTTCCACCCATAATCCCGCTTCTTTTCCACCCGCTTTCTTTTGCTTTATTAACAATTTCTTGTGCATCTTCCAAGTTTGCACATGCAACATGCAGAATACAGGATGTTTGCTGGAACTCAACCATTTCTTTATATTTCTCACCAGTTTCTTTCAATGCTTTTTTCAGTTCATTAAAACTTATTTTGTCATGAGTCCTGTAAAGAAATGCATCAGGCTGCTTGACATCTGAAGCTTTAAGCAAAACAACCCTTCCAGCACAAGAACTTGTTGTATAATAATTTTTCTTCTTGTTTATCAAATCACATAAACCAGAAATCTTCCTGTCCCAACTGCCTATTGAAGATTTGTCTGATTTGGAAAGTTGTTTTGTCTTTTGCTGTTGAAAGAGGTTTGCCATGATATTTACAATAAATACTAATTTTTAATACTTTCTTATTACAATAATCTTTTTAAAGTATCCTCAAATTCAAATTATATGAAACATTTGTTTTTAGTAAGGCATGGAAACTATGATTCTAGACAAGGAGAATATCATCTCAGTCAGGGTGGAAAACTAGAAATGGAAAGATTATCAACTGCTATTCTGCAAAGAGTTAGTCCAGATTTATATTTGCTTTCCTCTTCTGAAAATGTTGCAATAGAAAGTGCAAGAGTTTTAGCTGAAAAATTTGGTATTAAAGATATTCAGGAAGCAGTTGAGTTGTGGTCAGGTAATCCACAAGGTGCTCCTACAGGAGCAAACATATCTGGAAATCCATTATTAGTTCAAAAGCTTGTTGAATCTGTAGATGAAAAAGATTCAATAATTCTTGTTTCGCATAAGGAAATAGGAGAAAGATATCCTACATATTTTTCAAGAGAAAAAATGAAAATGGATTTTAGATTACCAGCACTAGAAAAAGGAAGAGCTTTTCACTTTGATTTAGAAAAAAAGGCATATGAATTAATTCCCTAAAAATTATCCTGTTTCATTTTAATATTCCTCTTAATTCACCAAAAGAAACATATTTTAGATTCAAGCCTCTCTCAACTTCCACAGGAAGTTTTCCACTAACTAATTTCTTAACAATATAAATCGGTTTTGGCTTAAACCATTTTGAATAAGCAATTTCAGCTAAAACTCCAACAGCATAACCAATACATAATAATGCTTCGCATTCTTCATTTAATTTTTCAGGTTGATTTCTCCAGGTCTTGCAATTAATGTGTTCTCCAATCTCCAGATTAACCCAAGAAAAACCAAACTCTTTATCATCTAAAGGAACAACCTCAAAAACCTTCTTTCCCCTATGTTTCAAATATTCCATAGCAAAAAATTAACTTGCACTTCCTTTGTCAGGAACCACAACAATTTCATGTCCAGATTCAGCAATTAATCCAGCAATCTTTCCTATAATTCCTCTGGCATCTTTATTGATTTCATCTAAAGATTCTAATTTGCTCGGTCCAATAATTCCAATTCTCATAATTAAACATGGAAATATTGCTTTAAATCTCTTTCTCCATCACCAAACTTCTATTTTAATATCTGTATTCTCAAAATGCTTTTTATCTCGAGTTAGAAAAATAAGATTATTATATTTTACAAAAGAAGCTATCATCAAATCTTCTTCTGGAATCATTTTTCCAATTTTCTTTAATTTTATAAACATTTTGCCAAAGGTTTTACTAACTTCAATGTTAAAATCTAAAATAGAAAACTGAGACATTAACTCTTCTATTATTTTATATTCTTCTTCATTATCACTAACTTTAAACAATTCAAATAAAGTGATTGGAGCAACAAATAAATCCTCTGATTCAAGAGTTTCTAATTTATCTATAACTTCTTTACTTCCCCTCAGCAAATCAATAATTATATTCGTATCTAAGCAGTACATTTTCTAAATTTTAAAATCCCTTAATTTAAATTCTTCTCTATCTTTATATATCTCTTTCTTCCTCTTTTCCCATTCATCCTTATTCTCAGCAAAGATTCCAGCAAATTTCATAAAATCTTTTTTATCTTTTTTCTTGCAATCCACAAGCTCAACAACTACTTCTGAAAAGGATTTACCATTTTTTATTGCCTTAAGTTTCTCATATGCATCATTTGAAAGAGATATTACCTTTACCATGCATACGCATACGCATACGCATATATAAATGTTTGGGTAATCCTAAAAATAAGTAACATGCCCCCACGAGATGATTAACCTTAGGTTAAGGTTCTCACGAGTAAAATGAATGGTTTGTCGACGATAAGGTTTTTTCATGTTTTTAGCCAGAGTTTTAAAGTAAGTTTGGTGTTTTTCATTAAAATAACGCTCTCGGGGAGCGTTTAACCTAAGGTTAACATTAGCAAAGTATATATACCAGCTTCTGTTCTATATTTTATGATAAATAATAACAGAAAGGATATACTAAACAAAGTCTATGAATATGACAGGACAATAGCGAGAGAAATTGAGAAGCTCAAAAAGCTAAATACAAAGAACTCCCTAAAAATTGTAGAGTACTATGAATCTTGTCTTAAACCAAGCGATTTAGCAATGGCTACACAGGTTAAATGGTTTGGCAGAACAGTACCACTAGCTGAATGGTTTACAAAAGAACTCAATAAATGCACAAGAAAAGATGTTGAGAAAGTAGTTGAAGAAAAAATTAATCAAAATACTAACATCACTCAAGATTCTAGGAAACAGAGTAAGATAGCTTTGAAAAAATTATTTAGATGGATTAAAAAATGCGATGATGACGAATATCCGCCAGAAGTTAGCTGGATTAAAACTCCTAGGAATGATGGAAGAAAAAGAATTAATCCTGAAGACCTATTAGATGATAATGATATTGAACTGATGGTTAAGGCTGCTGATAATCTTCGAGATAAGGCTTTACTTATGATGTTGGCAGAATCAGGATGTCGTATAGGAGAAATCCTAACTTTACAAGTTAAATCTATAAATTTTGACGAGAGAGGAGCTTTTTCTCTCGTTGAAGGAAAGACAGGAATAAGAAGAACAAGAACAATTAATGCAACTCCTTATTTGCATGATTGGTTAAACATCCACCCTAACAAAGATAATCCAGAAGCACCATTATGGGTAAGTCATGGAACAATGAAAGAGGTTTCTAAGAAGTTTGATAACGGTGAAATAAAGAAAGGCAAAGAATATAATGATCATTGGAACTATAATCTTTCTTATGCTGCTGCTAGAAAAATGCTAGTTAATCTAGGAAGAAAAGCAGGAATAAAAAAACCAATTAATCCTCATAATTTTAGGCACAGCAGAGCAACAGCATTAGGAGCAGCAGGATTAAACCAATCTATTATGAATGAAATTATGGGTTGGAAGCAGGGAAGTGCTATGGCAGGAGTCTATATTCATTTATCTGGAAAACAAACTGATGATGCATTACTTCCAGCAATGTATGGGGTTAAAGTTCAAAAAGAGGAAAATAAACACTCGCAAATGTTCCCAATAAAATGTATCAACTGCGGAGAATTAAATGCCCATAATGTTAAGCGATGCAAGAAATGCAATAATATAATTGGAGTAATAACTAAATCAGATATTGAGCAAAACAGCTTAGTTGTTGAAATGTCACAAGTATTGGGCAAGGTTGTTAGTGAGCAAGCAGACATGAAAAAAAACCTATATGATGAGTTTGAAAAGAAAATTATGAAAATGATTGATTCAAGAATCGAGAAAAAATAATATTAATAATAAATGAAAGGAGGAAATAAAAAATGGAATCAGCCAAAAAGAATATAAGAGCAGGACCACCACGCTATGACGACGACATTAAGAAAAAATGTATAGAATTAGCGTTAAAAGGTATGAATGTAGAAGAAATTGTTAAATCTGTTAAGGGTCCAAAGTCAAGGGCAGTAATGAGATACCTTCGCCATGCTGAAGTTCAGATTAAGCGATAAACTATATTTTTTTTGGAAGTTCTATACATCTTTAGGATTAAAAATAATTAATGATTTCTTATGTAACTTAAAATCTCCATTTCATTCTTCTTCTTAGTTTTTGGTTCAAAAACCTGTTCTTTCTTAAATAATATTGGAACTGTATCTGATAAACTTTCAAATTTTTTAAGAAGTTTATTCATTTTATTATATTTTTTAATATCGTAATTCATAATATCATTACCTAAAAATTCTTTGACAATCGGAAGAATTTTAAAATAAAGAATGGCTATATTCTTATCAAATACCATAAGCAACATAGGTTCATCATCATATAACGCTATACAACGTAAGAAGGTGATTATTGCATCAACTAAATCTCTCCTAAAATCAAAAACATCAGCCACTACCTCGTAATTAGAATAAGACATTTCTTCATTCTTCTTTTTGTTCCATTCAAATAAAAATCTTCTGATTTCAGCTTTATTTAAGAATTCCTTCAAAATACCTTTTTCGTCTTCGTCGAAGTAAATTTTTCTATTTTCTAGATAATCAAATAAAAAATTTAGATTAAGAATCTTTTCTTTTAGTTTATAATTATTGAAATTCTTTTTTGCATGAAGAGTATCAAAATATTTTTCAGGAGTTATATCTTTATATCCATCTTTTATTTCAATGGATTTCTTATTTCTTATAAACTTTCTTTTGTGAGAACTAACTCTATAATATACAAAATTTTTTATCTTTTTACTTATTTCATTATAATATTTAGTATATGCTTCACGCGGGTAGAGTTTTATAGAAATAGATGATGGACTTTCTGGTTGAACGAACCAATACCAACTTATTCTTCCTATAACTTCGTTTTTCTGTTGTGATAACCAATCTTCTTTTCTATTTTTGGGCATTTTATATGATTAAACAAATTTATTACAAATAACAATTATGTTTTTGAGTATAAAAAACCTTTGGTACATATGCTAAAACAAAAATCATTTTTCCAAATTTGTGAAACAATAAAATTAGAGGTAGTCGAGGGGCTCATTAAAAAAATGGAAAGGCAACATCAGTGGCGAAGACTTGCTGAATTAGTCAAGTACCGTGAGGAACTAAAAGGCAGCAAAAATGACTCGGTAGCTGCGGGAAGTGCAGAATGAGCGACCCCGTCATGTATATCGGGTATCTGGAATACGCGGAAAATGGCGAGGTATTTGTGGATATAATCCTGTCTCCGTACACTGAGGCTTTTACTGGAGAATATTATCCTATTACTGCTGACTATGGCGAAGGTTCTTGTGGAAATCTGTTTATTGCATTAAAGAATAATTTAGAATCAAGAAATATAAGGGAGGTTAAATAATGCCAAAAATGAAAATTGATAAGAGTCTTTTTAACATAGAATTTTTTGATATTTTGGATCATAATTCTCATGAAATAGAAGTCAAATGCAGCCATTGTGGAAAAGAATCAAATTTTCCATTTGTAACTTTAATCAGAAGAGAAAATGGCGAGAGTTGTGCAACTTACAGAGAGTTCTGTAGCAATTCATGTTTTATTGACTGGATTGTATATATGGCTCCTAAATTCAAAGAGTTAAAAGATGGCTTTCCAGCAAAAAACATTGATGCGCCAAATCAAAAAATCAAAGTAGAATCAGAAGAATCTGATTAAATTTACAATTATTTTATTTTTATTTTTATTTTTAAACTAAACACAAGAAAAAAACCAATGGAACAACAAATTGAAAAAATCCAAATAACAAAGGAGGTAGCAATTGATACCGATGCAGTAAACCTAAATGAAAAGGAAGCAATCGAACTAATTGAAAAAGTAAAAGACCGCATAAAATCAACCAATTCCCAGTTTTATGATGTAGCAAAAGACTTAAAGATTATTCAGGAAAAAAAGTATTACAAGCTGATAAAAAACATCAAGACTAATGATTATTTCTCAAATTTTGATGAATTCTGCATTTTTTACTATGAGATGCCAAAGTCAACTGTTTATGGCTATATGCAGGCCCTAGAATATCTCGAGAAACATCATCCAGAATATGTCCACACGTGTGAACCTATAGAACACAGGAAGATAAATTTGCTGGCTTCTATTGATAATGATAAGTTTCAGGAAAAAAGGAAGGAATTAGATTGCAAGGTATTTGATAACAAAATAAGTTTCCGGGATTTAGAGGAAGAAGTAAAGTCATTAAAGGATAAGTCTATCGGCTTAGATTTAAAGAAAGTCCAATCGTTTGATGAAAATATCCATTATCTATCTGATACTTATGAGGAATATGAGGATGAAAAAATACTTTGCGTAGAAAAATATAATGATAAAATAAGGGTTTGCGATGAATACTTTCCAACCTTAACGACTCAATCAATGCTGTTTCATAGGACAGGAAAAGAATTTTCATTAAGAGAGTATGCTAAAGTGCAAGATTTTCCTGATGATTTTAATTTTGTTGGAAATTATTCTGAAATCAAAAAGCAGATTGGCAACGCTGTTGATGTAAAGATGGCTGAATATGTAATCAAAGAAAATATCAAAGGAACTACTTATATTGAACTTTTTGGTGGCTGTGGTGGATTCTCGCAAGGAGCTCATAATTTTGGAAAAAAATGTTTATGGGTTAATGATAATAACAAATATTCTGCTTATTCTTTCAAATTAAACTTTCCTGAAACTGAAGTTTGCATTAGTGATATAAAGAAGGTTGATGAAAAAGAGGTCTATGAAAAGATTGGAAAAGTAGATTTTATCTTAGCAGGATGCCCATGTCAGGGTTTTAGTATCGCAGGGAATAAGTTTGGCTTTGAATGCGATGAAAGGAATTATCTGTATCTGGAATTGATTAAGTTTTTGGAAGTATTCAAACCATCGCAGTTTATATTGGAAAATGTTCCCCCTATTCTTGAACATAGAGGCAGGATTATTAGGGGTTTCAATGAAGCGGGCTATAATGTTAGAGTTGAAAAAATCAATGGGTTAGATATTGGTTCTAAACAAAATAGAACTAGAGTATTTTTCATAGGAGAGTTAAAATGATATTCACTCAAAAATTCTGGAAACCTTCATTAACTTCTCAGTTTCCCGTATGCCCAATTCCTTTTCATTTGGATTCATATCGGGGTTGTCAGTTTAATTGTAGATATTGTTTTGCTAGAGATCCAACAACCTTTTCAAGAAGAAATGCTGAAAATAAATCTTTTACTTATATTGAAGGCAATAGACCTGAAAAGATAAGGGCATGGTTAGATAAAACTAACAAGAAGACAAAATTCAATTATCATAAGGGCGAAGAAGTAGCAATCAAGGAAAGAATTCCATTAAAGATTGGAGCTAATGCAGACCCTTTTCCACCAATTGAGAAAAGATTAAAAATTACTTATAAAATCCTAAAAGCGTTTCATAAATATGATTATCCGATTCAAATCCAGACTAAAAATCCCTGTATGCTTTTGGATTATCTAACGGACTTTGAAAACCCTAACTGGGCTGTTTCTGTAACTCTGATTACTCTTGATGAAAAATTTTGTAAGATTTGTGAACCAAATGCTCCATCACCAAAGGAAAGATTATCTTACATCAAGGAATTAACCAATAAAGGAGTTAAGGTGATGGTTAAGATTCAACCATGTATCTACCCCAAAATTCTAGAAGACTTGCCCGAGTTAGTCAAAGAAATAAAAAATGCAGGAGTGTGGGCATTCAACACTGAAGGACTAAAGATAAGAAAATCCATGCCCTTAGAAGAACAAAAGATTATCCAGATTATTGGTGACGTCTTAAATATTAATCTTCGTGAATTTTATAAGAAAGAAAATAACCTTACATCGACTGACTATGAATTATCAAGAAAAAAGAAATTAGAGTATATTAACCTAGCAACCCAATTAGCTAAAAAATATGACTTAAAATATTTTGTTGCAGATAATGATGATTTTGGTTGCATTGGTTCTGGCTGTGAATGTTGCGGGACTGAAGTCCTACATCATTATAAGACATTTGGGAACAATAGAAGGAGTTTGAAATTTGGAGTTAAAGATAATGTTTCTAATGAACTAGGCAAGTGTTATGTTAATTTTTGCAGAGGTATGAGCAAATCCATGACTATTAATGAATACATAAAAAAACATCTAGAACGAGGTGAGAAACAATGATATATCATAAATATTCTAGTAAAATAATGTCCATTTTGTCCATTGATGTCGAAGGATGTAAATGGACAAGAGCATACAAAATAGACAAAAAGGTGTGTGCTGTAAGCTTAACACACCTTTTGTTTTGTAATAATCATTTTGTCCATTTTGATATTTCTATAGGGGGTATAGACAAAAGACAAAAATCTTGTGAGGTATACAATGAAAAAATTCATCAAACAACTTGAACATGGAAGGTTCGTATTAATTGAAAAGGATTTAAAGAAGCCTTTTGAAGAAGCATGGCCATTAATGGAAGGATTATACGAAAGGGTTGGGGGTGGAGCTTGGGTAAACAAGAAAACTGGGGAGTTCTATAAGGTTAAAGGAGAGATATATCGCAGGGAACTAACCAATTACTCCTTTAATGATCCAAAAGTTCAGGAACATCTAGCTAATGGTGGAAATCTAGGGTATTTATGCGGTTCGGGCAAGATTTATGTCTTTGACTTGGATAAGATTGAACTTCTAAAAGAATTTGAAGAAATATTAGGTGAAACTCTTACAATTGAAACTAAAAATGGCTATCATTTGTATTTTGAATATAGCGAAGAACTCTATAAAACCATCTTTGAAAAAAATGGAGTTCATTTAGGAGAACTTCAGGGTATTGGACAACAGGTATTAATTCCACCAAGCATTCATCCATCAGGAAAACCATATTCAGTTTTCAAGGATTTACCAATTGTCAAGCTTACTGAAGATAAGCTTAATTACACTACTTCTTAAATAATACCTACTAATATCTTATATGCTACAATTCTAATTT
>ERZ1292629.3596-Hain-H43-01um-R1-3596-length-11896-cov-7_pt1 | contig 11896 bp, 16 predicted proteins | sample MGYA00564399_ERZ1292629 | MGnify/ENA primary metagenome ERZ1292629 (study PRJEB36523, sample SAMEA6512636) | groundwater metagenome | collected 2019-01-08 | study: AquaDiva: Metagenomics assemblies of 32 groundwater samples | reverse complement strand
AAGCGGAAAAGGATTTTATGGTAAGGGAAATGTGAGAATATTAATTGCGGAAGATGACTTTGTGTTTTATGATAAATTCCCGTTTATTTTTCAAAAGAATAAGAAACCAATATTCATAACATCTATACCTCAAGTCATAGTCGATTTACTAGTAGAAGATGGACCTGCTAAAGAAGCGGGTTATATGTTAATAAAAAGTCATTACGAAAATGTACGAGAAGTTTGAAACTGAAATATCTTATGAATATATAAGTAGATTAAAGAAAGAACTAAGAAAACCTTTAGTTATTCTGGGTGGTTGGGCTATTTATTTTTTAGTAAATGAAGAATTCAATAGGTCAGAAGGTAGAAATTATCTAGGCTCAAAAGATTTAGATTTAGGGTACCATCTAGATTAAGATACAAGTATGAAAAATATGGATTAGTTATTTTAAGGCATGAATTTATTGATAAGATAAACGGATATCTTTCAAATAATAGATTGGCTAGTAAAAAATAAGCCATAAAACGGAAAAAATACCTTTCTAAATGTTGATTAGCTTATTTATATATCTTTCATGATTCATCGAAAGATTTATAAATATCTAAATTTTAAATAGAAACATGAAAAATCTAGAATTAGTCTACCGCGAGATATTATACCAAGCAATAGAAAAGAACAATAAGGAATTGACACAGGCTGATATAGCTAGGCAATTGAATATATCATTAAGCACAGTAAATCTTGCAATCAAGAACCTAGAGAATATGGGCTCAATAAAAGTAAATCCGAGAAACTTTCATGTCCTTGACATAAAGAAGATACTATACTACTGGGCAAGTATAAGGAATTTAAGCAAAGACATAATATATAGAACAAGAATAGGGCTGCCAGTAAAGGACATAGAAAAAGAGATGCCTGACAACATAGTATTTGCAGCGTACACTTCGTATAAGATATTATTCAAGGATGTTCCGGCAGATTACTCAGAGGTTTATATATATGGAGATACAAATCTAAAAGAGCGTTTTCCAGAAAATAAGAGTAATCCAAATTTGTTCGTGCTAAAAAAAGATTCATCAATAGACAAATATGGAAAAACAACCACTATTGCCAATACTTTTGTAGATTTGTGGAACCTTAAGGAATGGTATGCGAAGGAGTTCATAAAATCAATGGAGGAAAAACTAAATGGAATTCTGGAATAGCCTTTTGACAGAGAAAAGCTGGGATGTGCTTAAGCAGCTCAAAACTAAAGATTTCAGGTTCATTGTTATAGGCGGATGGGCTGCTTATTTATGGACCAGGCAGCATAAATCTAAAGATATAGACATTATAATACCAGAAATAAAAGACTTGAAAGTTCTTGGAAATCACTATAATCTAAATAAAAATGACAATTTAAAAAAATATGAAATAAAAATCGATGAAATAGACATAGACATTTATGTGCCTTATTATTCGAATTTTCCTATTCCGATGAAGGTCATTGTTAAAAATACGACTAAAATAGAGAGCTTTGAAGTTGTCGGGCCAGAAATATTATTGATTCTAAAACAGGGCGCAGAGCTAGACAGAAAAGAAAGCATCAAGGGGCAAAAAGACAGAATAGACATAATGACATTATTGTGCTATTTAAAGATAGACTTCAAGTTTTATAATTCATTAATAGAAGAGCATAAATTGACCGACTATAGAAGAAGGCTTAAAGAAATAATAATGGGTTTTAAAGAAGTCAAGCATTTGGAGATTAATCTGAATGAATATTCAAAGATAAAGAAAAAACTGCTGGAACAAATTTAAAATAGTGATATTTTCTACTTACTCTAAGATTCTACCTACTTTTCTTATTCAGGCTTTCAAGAGATTCTTTAGCGAATTCCGGATTATCTCTAATTTTTTCTTCCATGCCTTTTATTTGCTCATCCATAATCTTCTGGTACATAATAAAACCGAATCCGAACATAATTCTTGACAGTTCCTTCCTGCTTAGATCTTTCATCTCTTCTCTTGTTTGTTTACTCCAAACCTCTTCATCAAACAAATCATTAGATATCTCCCAAAGTTCTTTTTCTAGATCGGTAAACTCTTCTTCATCAGAATCATCTTTTTTCATAAGCCCAATCATCCTCCTTTTTAAATAAGTCTATCTATGTTTTTATTAAAGACAATCTAAATATCAAGGCATATTTGTTCCCTGCCCCCAGAAATTTTTCCTTTGTCAGCATGTTTGTCTATCAAGTAAATTCTATATGCAAGCATGTCATCTAAAGTAAAGCTGCTTGGCAATTTCCCCAGTAAAGACATGTAAGCAGCATGGCTATTCCTAACAGTGTCATTAAATATTGGAAAAGAAACCCCACTCATCATTTCTAGAAAACTTCTTTGCATTTCCATGTCTTGAATATGTTTTTCAACCCCGCCAAAAAATACAATTTTTTCATAATGGGAAATCCTGTTAAAAATCCAGTAAGAATGCACTTCTTTAAATCTTTCTACAAAGTCATATCCTGACAATGAATTTAAATAGCCATCATTCTTTAGCTCTCTTAACATTGCTTTTCTGTAATTAATCAAGTCGTCAACAGCGAAGCTTTCCGGAAGCTTCCTTATTAAGCGATGATATTTTCGTGTTCTTTCATCACGTTCACGTTTTGCAATAGCCTCGTCAAGAACTGATGATAAACTTATTCTAGCTCTAGGATTTCTGTTGCCATTATAAACACTGTCGAAATAATTTACATCCCTATGCAGCCTTGTTAATTGCTCTATTGCATTGAATAATTCTCGCTTTTGCATCAGAAACCAGAATAAAAATAAATTTATAAATCTTGTTTTTACACTTTTTTTTAATTTTGCCCTAAAATTGTCTCTAAGGCCCCCTCTTTGATTACTTCTTCTAGGCCTCCAATTCTTATCCTGCTCAAGTATTCATGCTTTTCGTCTTTCAACCCGGTTGATTCCAGAACCCAATCAGCTGCGTATCTTGCCTTTATGAAGAAATTTTCTTTAAAACCGGGGTTTTCTTCGAAGAAAGAGCATATGTCTTTACATGCCCTTTTCTGTTTGCATAGCCTGCAGGAAGCCACCAGATTGCCATCATTATTCACCATCCTGCCACTAGGAAGTCCGTACTTAAATCTTTGACTTATGGGTATTATGTGATCAATTGTGATATTCTCTGATGAATTGCAATAAACGCATTCATAATTATCCCTGTATAGTATCTTGCTGGCGCAGTGATTGTAATGAGCCATAAAAGACCCAGAGCTATAACCCAAGAGCATCCTTTCCACGGAATTCAATAATTTGTCCGTAATATGGCGAAAAAGCGGATTCTGATTGCTGTCATGAAGCCTCTGCCTTATTGTTCTGTAATTGTGAACATCTGGAAATAAAGTGCTTTGCATAAAAAATAATTATAAGCCTATATTTTTAAATTTTTCCTATTTTTTGACTTTTAAAGAAATCATCAATCCTACCTCTTATTTCATTTCTCAGCAGGCAAACGCCGTATTTCTTGTATTTTTCCAATAATCTCGGCTCTGTTAAAACAAAAAACCATTCATCGTAATTCTTGTTCAAGAAGTCTACTTTCCTCGAGAAATCTGGCTTGCTGATATTACAGCCGGTTTCCACTTCGATGGCTATTGACTTATCCTTTGCCTTAAACACAATATCCGGCTTAACTGTGTTGTAGCAATAAACTTGCTTTGTGAATTTCTTGATATATCCTGCTATTGTAAAAACCAAGAAGAAGTGGGTAGTGCCTTCATTGAAAAATGGTTTAAGCAGGTATTCTTGCTTTACATTGTTAAAAATGTCTTTCTGGCAGCTTATAACATAGTTGTTATTGAGCAGGTATTCAATTTCTTCCTTCCTTAATCTGCCTTTAATGAAGAATCTTCTTTCTAGGTCTAGGTCGATCTTCTTAAAATTGGATTCTTTAACAGGCCGGTAATTTTTTGAAAGATTATTAAGAAAGTCATTTGGATTTGTGGTTACCAATGAATATTCTTTATCGCTGGCTATGACTTTAAGCTCTGAGTGCTCATTTCCTAGAAGTATTAAGCCGTTCCCTATGCTGCTAGTAAGAAGAAAATCCTTTTCATACGGGCTTAAACGGAGTATTTTTGCTATAGAATCTATTGCAGCAGGCTTATGCGAGAACAAAACAGTGTATGAGGAATTGCTCAGGATTGCAGAGCCTGCTTTAGAATCGGTCAGGTCAATTGCATCCTGCGTTATTAATAATAAAGCAAGGTTAAATTTTCTTGAGGTCTTTACAATTTCAAATACGTAAGAAGCATCCTCGGCCTTATTCAGCAAAGTCCAGGCTTCGTCTATCACAAGAAGCTTCCTTTCAAGGGAAGACCTCATTTTAATGTAGATATAGTCCAGAACCAGGAACATTATTACGGGCTTTAATTGCTTTGGTATGCTTCCAATGTTAAATATTATGAAGTCATTTTCTATGTTAATCGAGGTATGCTTGTTCATGAAGCTGAAAACACCATTAACATAAAGACTAAGCCGATTAACAATGCTTAGATAAGTCGGCTTTTCCTTTAAACCAGAATGATTCATCAAACTTACAAGTTCTTTCTTCAAGTCTTCAAGCTTCGGCGCTTTATTCTTCCATGTTTTTTTATTGGTTGAAATGCCTTTCTTCAAGTAGCAATTTGTCAAGGCCTTGTCTAAAACTGCCTTCTGGATGTCTGTTAAATTGCCAAGCATCAACTGCATCAGATCCATCAAAGAAAGCCTTTTCTCAACATAATCCTGACCCAATAAATCCATGACATTGATCATAGACCTTGCGCTCTTGTCTATGTTGATTACCTGGGCATTAAATTGCCTGCCTAAATTAGAATATTCATTTTGTGGGTCTATCACAAACACTTTTGTATTGAGCATCAATTGCCTTATCAAGAATAATTTTGCATAGAAAGACTTTCCATAGCCTGAGCTTGCAAGAACGAAGCCATTGCTGTTTCCAAGATTAAAAATGTCCTTTATTATTGGAATGTTATTATTGTTGAATCCGAGTAAAACGCCATTATTGTCTATATCGAGAAACTTGACTGAAAATGGGAAGAAAGCGCTTAATGCTTCTGTTGTTATATTTCTCTTGAAATTAAGATTGTCAAAGCAGAACGGCATCACGCTCTTTAAAGAGTTATGTACATTGAACAAAGGAATTTTATGGCTTATCAACAGGGAGTTTAGTTCGGTCTCTGTTTTCTTAAGCAGGACATCGAGTTCTTGCCTTGAATCTGCCCTAATAAGGATATGCATGCTTAAATTGAATAGTTTTTGCGAGCCTTTCTGCAATTCCTCAAGGATTTTCCTTGTGTCCTGATATTTGATTTCAAGGCTCGTGTTTAGAATCTTTCTTTTCTTTAAGGAATACAAGTCAGAGCGTTGCTTTTGCAGTTCCTTATTCACTTTTACTATGGTTTCTTCAATTGGAAAGGGCTCGATATGTAAAGAAATGTCAAAATCTCCGTTTAATTTTATTAATCTGTCGAGAAAACCCGCCTGCACATTTCTTGGGTAGTTAAAAGCTATTAATGAAGTGCAGAACTTATTGTCGATTTCAAGGAAGCTTATGTTATTCTTGATGTAGTTTGGAGAGACCAAATAATTCAAATAGTCCATCCTAGAAACATCGTTGACGTAACTTTTGTCCTCTGCATTTTTAAAAAAGCATTTCAAGAATTTGAGCAGATCTTTTTCATCCAATCTTACGGCCTGGAGGTGCATCAACTTCAGCTTTTCCAAGCATAAGCTTACTTTTGTTTCTATGCTGGATGAGCCTTTTATTACAATATAGAAATTTCTATTTTGTATTTTCTCCTTTTGAATTAGGCCAATAAGATTTTCCTTGTGTTCGTTAAAGTAAGAGATGTATTTTTGGTTTATTCCTTTCTCCAGGCTATTAAAGTAATCATCCAGCACCAATGGCTCTGTCTTTATTATTATCTGAATGTTGAAGTCAAGGCTGTTAAGGAAGCTCTGGAAGTTTTTTATTATCAGCAGTTTTGAGTCTTCATCCCTTATGGAAAAGTTTATTGGCATTATCTTTAGTATGGCAATTTTTTCCACGGCATAGAAATCCTTGCTTATTGCGCGCAGTATTTTGCCCCCTTTGGTTTTTATCTCAAATGAATTTCCTTCGATGTTATGCAATGAAAAAAAATTGTTCATCTTGCTGGACATCAAATGAACATGCCTGAAGCTGACCCACCGCAGAAAATTCCTTAATGTTGCCTTGAAGTTAAACCACATGAATAATGACGCTATAGATGCAAATATCAATATAATTGTTAATTTTACAGTCAATGAAACAGGACTTTTTAATATCAATAATGAAAGAAATGCTGCTAGTGACGCATAAATCAGCTGCTCAAAATCCAAGTTAAACACTATCTTTTCCCTGTATTCAAGCTCCTGCGGTATTTCGTACTGCATTTAATTGCCGAAGAAGCCAAGATTTAAGAGAAATAGCGGACTTTCGTGGCAAATTCTGAAGCTATTATGTCATTTTGGATATCACACTAACCTCCCTGCAACAAAAAAGTTTAAATATCCTGGTTCATTTCAGCTTTATATGAAAGGGCTCATTAAGATATTCTCTTCTTTTTTTGTAGTTTATTTCTTAAATTTGGCTTTGGCAAATGCTGAAGAGACCAGCCTGCAGGTTCAAAGAAGCGTTGAAAGGGTTTCTTTATGGGGAATTGTTATAGCCCTGATAATAGTAGTAATCTTGATTGCATGGATACTAAGCAAGAAAAAATCAAATAAAAAATAGTCAGTCTCCGATAATCTTGACAAGAGCCCTTTTCTTTCTTTTGCCGTCAAACTCACCATAAAATACCTGCTCCCAAGGCCCGAAATCAAGTTTTCCATCAGTAATGGCTATTATCACTTCGCGGCCCATTATAGTCCTTTTCAGATGGGCATCGGCATTATCCTCGCCTGTGTTATTGTGCTTGTATCTTGAATAAGGCTTTTCAGGAGCCAGAGTTTCTAGCCAATCTTCAAAGTCCTGATGCAATCCTGATTCATCGTCATTGATAAAAACACTTGATGTTATGTGCATCGCATTGCAAAGAAGCAAGCCTTCCTTTATACGTGACTCTTTTACGGCTTTTTCCAGTTCACTTGTTATATTAATGAAGTCCCTTCTTTTTGGAAGATTAAACCAAAGCTCTTTCCTAAAGCTTTTCATATCTGCCTTGAATAAATCAAAGTTTAAAAAACTTGCCCAATAGCAAAAATTATATACAAACAGTTCCTTATATATAATATGCAACTAGAATCAAAAAAATGCACTCCATGCGAAGGCCATGAAAAGCTCCTTGTGAGGCAGGAATTCAGGCTTTATCTAGACAAGTTAAAGGACTGGACTGTATTGGATGACAAATTAATCGAGAGGGAATTCGATTTCAAGAATTTCAAAGAAGCAATGAATTTCGTGAATAAGGTTGCTGAAATCTCCGAAAAAGAGAACCACCACCCAAATATATTGATACACATGTATAACAAGGTCATAATAACTTTGTATACGCATGCGATAAACGGCCTTTCAATAAATGACTTTATTTTAGCTTCCAAAATAGAGAAGATAAAACATTAACCTATAGAGAGGTTTATGGTTATCCTCACCATTCTCTTAATGCAGATAAGCATATTTTTTAGTTTTTCAACTATCCTTACATCTACGGGATAGACATTATGTTCTAGCATTTCATTTACGTTTATTATAACATCTTTTACATCTCCATATATCCTGTACGCAAGTTCAGAGTCCTTGCTATAGAAAGCCTTCATTGTATCTAGGTACATAGACTCGATAGTCTCATAATGCACAACAAAGCTTTTGATGTTGTTCTTTTTTGATTTTTTTGCTATGGTGAAAAGCCTCGCCACTCTTTTTATCTCATCGCCGAAATTTTCAAGGTTAAACATAAACCTGTAATAGTTAATTATTGAATATGCTGACATATTCAAGTCCTTTGCAAATTGTGGATTATCAAATGCTTTTCTAGAGACCTTATTAAGCACAAAACACAGCCGATTAACATCCATATCAGAATTGCTCACAGTAATGCTGCAGTCTCCAGATCCATTTTTTGCACAATCCTTTAGACTTAGGAGCATATTCCTAAGAATTATATCTGAACGTCGTATTATAGTATCTAATGATATGTCCTTAACATTAAGGAAATCTTTTGCAATTATTCTGTCATTGTTTTGTTCAATAACCTCTAGACCGGCGAGTTCATGAATTATCTTTCTTATGTCGTTAGCTGTTTTGTCTAGATTTTTTCCTATTATCTTTATTATGTTGTAATCATTGATATACGCAGAGATCAACGCATTGTCTATGTACAAGAATGGTTTATTTGTCGCGTCTATGGTTATTTCTTTTATGATTTCCTTGCCTTGCTCTGAATTGGTGAAAATCACTAATTCGTTATTTAGGCTTTCTTTTAGGAATACCTTGTCACCTTTATTCAGCTTGTTTTTTTTGACCCATGAACTAGGCAAAGAAACTACATGTGAAGAATTTCCGAACTTTATTATTTTCCTGGATTCAAATGTCAAATTAACAACCCCCTATATGCTGTATATGTTTTATATACAAAAATATATGATATATGGCACAAGTATATATATTTAAATGTTTTTATTAGTGATGTTGATTGGGGGGTGAACTTTATGAGACCTAAAAAACAAAACATAAAACCAGAGATGTACAAAGACGAATATTTGTATTCTGAAGACGACATCTACAGCGAAGCCAACATAAATGAGCTTTTAGAGTGGGACGAAATAAGCTCAGAAGAGGAAGGGTTCATGATGGGCTACCTCGAAGAAGAGAAATCGCCTTAATGTGCCTTAAGATTTAAAGAGGTGTCTTTTCCTTAGTTAGTTCTGTATATGCCACTTTTTTGTATGATAGTAAATCAGGAAGAAGCTGCTTTTACTTGATTTTTAATAATTTCTATGGTAGCTCTGCCGGGAAGCCTTGGAGTTGCCTTAAGCAAGGATTCTTTAGCCGATTCTATATTCTCTGCGTTAACATTTACAGAAAACATTACTTTGCCAGTCTTAACTTGGGATGCCAGCCCTACAGGCTTACCAAACGCATGGGCCATTCCTGTCTGCAGTCTGTCTGCATGGGCCCCGCCAAGCATTTTGTTTTCCCTAAGAATATGGTGCGGAACCATGTGAACTTGAAAGAAATAGTTATTCTGCCCTAATTTGTTGGTTAAATTCCTGTTGATTATTTGACGGGCGCTTTCTATTGCATTGTGCCTTATCTGAATGTCCTGCTTAGAAACGAGCATTACCTTTGTATTATACTGCTTTTTAGGATCGCCCATCTCGAAGCGAACTACTTTTGAGTTGGGCACAGATTTTATGAAGCCTTTCTTCTGGAATTTGCTTTTTCTGGTATAAGGCCTTTTAATGTTTGTATAGCAATGCCCTTTTCTTAATCCTGCCATAAATTTTTTTATTGTGTTTGATTTATAAAGCTTTCTAGTTGAAATTTTATTTGTGATGTCCCATAATTACTTTTTATGTTTTTGTTCTTCTTTGTAGATTATATCAAAATATTTCTTTTTTATGAAGACTATTTTTTTGAGTTTCTGCATTTATAGATTCAGCTTGGGAACTTGTTAAGTTTACAAAAATGCGAAACATTTATATAGTATTCGCATTTTCATATAATTATGAAGTTTTCAAATACTGAGCTCAAGGTAATTTCAGATCTAGGAAATGGAATTAAAGATGTGTCTGAACTAGCTAAATCTCTCAAAATCAGCATTTCGCAGGTTTACAGAATTGCCCAGAAATTAAGCCAGAAAGGCATTCTAAGTTTAAAAGATGGAATCCTACAACCTGAAATGAAGACTCATATAAATATGCTTTTGAAGCTTCTTTCAAAGGCAGCAAACCTTTCAAGTCCTTTATCTGGAACTGGACTTAAGATATATATGGAGATTACAGAGCCGAAAACCATTACAGATATTAAAAATATAACAGGTCTCCACAAGACAACAATTCTAAAAAAGATTAATCAAGGTAAAAAGATGAGCTTAGTATTAACTGAAAACAGAACTTATAGTATTAATGAAAAAATATGGTCTGACGTAAAAGAATGCATTATTGAATTAAAGAAATATGAAAATTCTATTGATTTAAGGGTGCCAGTAAACTCAGTGATATATTACAAAACTGATAAAGAGATTGTATTCTCAAATAAAGAAGAAATTGACGCAGAAAAAACAGCATTCTCGGCATATGAAAAATATGGCCTGGGATTATTGCTGATAACAAATTACTATTATTTACCAAAGAAGAAGCTTATCATAAGAGAAGTGTTCAGGCACTCACTTTTTGTGGCAGAAAAAGATCCTGACATAAGATATTTAATATTTATAACATTATTCTATTTAAAGCATAAAAAAGAGCTTTCAAAGATAAAGCATCCAATAGTTGACAAATTAAGCAGGTTATTATCTGGAGAAAAGATTCTTGGATATCCGGCACTTGCAGAAATAAAAGACAGGGCAGGTGTTTACAAAATAAAGGTGTACGATGATAGATGACTTCAAGAAGGTAGAAGAACTATTCGAAGAACTAAACGGCTCAATGCACAAGAAAGTAAAAACTTATGTAATTGGTGGGGCGGTTCTTCTTAGGCGGGGAATGAAACCTGCAACAAAGGACATAGATCTAGTTGTAGCAACAAAGCGGGAATTCATTGAACTCCAGAAAGGATTGGATAAAATAAGATTCAAGCCACAAATTCCTGAAAGGGGGTATGCTCGTATGAATCTGAGCCAGATATTCCAAAGGGGGGATTTTAGAGTAGACTTGTTTGAAAAAGAGGTTTGCGGAAAATTCTCCCTTTCAGAAAACATGATAAAAAGAGCAGAAAAAGTAATTGAGCTTAGCTATCTTAACATCTTTCTTTGCTCAAATGAGGATATCTTTTTATTCAAGACAATGACTGAAAGAGAAGGTGATATTATTGATTGCATAAGCATTGCAACCACACAAGACCCAGACTGGAATATTATCCTAGAAGAGCTTAAGAGTCAAGTGAAACAGAATAAGCAGGATGTTTGGATTACATGGGTTGGAGAAAGATTTGATATACTTGAAGAAAAAGGACTTAAAATGTCTATAATGAAAGAGCTCAACAAACTTAGAGAAAAATTCTATGAAGATTATGAAAAAAGCAGAATTAGAAAGGCTTAAAAATATCGCTTATTTTTTATTTGTCTAGATATAGGTGTCATACATGGATTCAATTGATTATTTCTTTAAAGAAAAATTCAAGAGGTTACAGAGGCGCTATCAACATCATTTCAGGATACAATCTGGAAGACCTTCTGATAATGGCGACAAAATTATAAGACGAGACAATTATACCTGCCTATATTGCAACAGGGAGAAGAGCCCGAGAAATCTTGCAGTGGACATAATTCTAAATGGGGAAACGATTGAAAAATATAATCTGGCAAACATAGTCGTTGAAAGCGATGGAAATAAGGCAGCTGCATGCAAACCATGCAAAAAAGAAAAGGAAAGGAAGGGCATCGAGGAATTCCTTTATTGCAGAGAAGAAAGAATAGGAAATCTAATAGTAAACGGCAGATTTGTTTGTGATAAAATAACTGAGGCTGCTATAAAAATATTGACAATCTACAAAAAACAAAAAATTGGAGAGGAAATAAAAAGAGACTATGATTAATGTTCAAGAAAAAGAAATATTTATAATGTAAGGAATTTTAATCCTCCTGATGAAAAAGAGGCTGTTGAGCATGTTGATCATGCTGCTGTTTTTGCTTGGCAATGTCAGCGCGATTCTTCCCTATAAAGAAAGCCTTGACA
>ERZ1292629.3595-Hain-H43-01um-R1-3595-length-11898-cov-11_pt1 | contig 11898 bp, 21 predicted proteins | sample MGYA00564399_ERZ1292629 | MGnify/ENA primary metagenome ERZ1292629 (study PRJEB36523, sample SAMEA6512636) | groundwater metagenome | collected 2019-01-08 | study: AquaDiva: Metagenomics assemblies of 32 groundwater samples | reverse complement strand
CTTGCTAGTCGGAGCGGTTTATCTGTGTGCCATCGTAGAGCCTGCTAGTGACTAGCGGCTCAGGGACTCACGAAGATTGGTCGCCCACTTGGTCGGGTCGCCGCCACGGTACTGAGCCGCAGCGATGCCAGACTGGTAGGACTGCTGGGAGATGGGGCCCGGGGTGATGCCAGCCCGCTGAAGGCCAGCCACCCACCGCGCCGGCATAGAGCCTTTGGCAGCGTTCCACTTGGCCTCACCGGGTCCGCCCGGGGCGGTCTTGCGGGCGTACTTCTGTCCGCCGCTTTCGATTGTAGCCACTTGCTTTCCTCCTTTCCGCTTCGTTTATCTAAGCCCCTTGGGGCGTTGAAGCCTATTCTGACTCACTTCCCTCGTTGTCGAGGAATCTCTTTTCCCGCTGAATCCAATCTTCGACCTTCACCAACTCGTGCCTGAGTAGGTCAAGAAACGCTTGGCCCTGAATCGCCGCCGAGATCGGTTGGGCCTTGTACTGTGCGCTACCCCTGGCCCTCTCCAAGCCCACTCGTACCAACGATGGCGCGTAGCCCTTGGCCTCGAGCTCAAGCTGAGTAGCCGCTATCATCCTGGTGGCGGCCTCTAGCACTCCCAGGGGGTCAGACTGGCCCCCGCTACCTATCACATCAGGGGCCATAACCCACCTGCGCGTATGTCCGTTGGCCTTGCGTAACCTGTTTCCACTCCATCGCCTCGAGAACGTGATCCCGCTGCAAGGCGTGGTCCATCTCGTGCAAGAGAGTGCTGAGTGCTCCCTGGTACACGTCCTTCGTGGAGTGGCGGATGCCAGCCTCGAAGAGCCAGATGGTTCCGTGCGGCACCACCTCGTACCCTGGCCAGGAGTTCGCCCACAGGCCCAAGTACCAACAATGGGGGCAGCCGCCAGCCCGTGCCTGTTGCTCAGTGGGAGCAAGCTGCGCGTAGATGGGGACGTGCTGGGCCATATATGCCACGGCCGGGTCGGGAGACTGGGCCGCCTCTGCCAACGCCTGATTGACGGCTGCCATAAACTCGGAGCTCACCTGCGAGGGGTTCACTGTTGGGCCTCTTGGCACTGGCACTTATCAAGAGACTCGCAACAATGAGGGCAGGTGATGATACCTCCCAGATTCGGGGCAATTGGGCCCGGAGCGTCAATAATTCGTTGAAGATGGGCCATCATCTCAGCAAGCTGCAAGATTTGTGTTCCAGTAATGACCTGCATTATGGCTCGACCCCCTTCGCCCGAAGCTCACGTCCGATGCAGGTGTAGTAGTTCCCTAGCCGCTCCTTGAACTCGGGCACCTCCTTGGTCTCATCATAGCAGACGTGCGAGGACGTGCGAAGCGCCTCAGCCCGCGCCTTCTGTTCCTTGCTGATAGGTCGTACCTCGTACCCCTGTTGACAGTAAAGCGCCTGTTGCTCCTCGTCGAGGGCGCCACGTATGCCCTTGGAGTACACTAGCGCCCCGCCCCCTGTCTCGAACTCCACCTTGATGCAAGGCGTGTCGCGGGCTGCCCCAGGGTCTACCACGAAGCCAGGGGAGCCGGTAACGCTCGAAAGCCAGTCCTCAAGCGTCTGACCGGGGGGAGGTCCTTCGGCGGCTACCAACTCGGCGTGCGGCCCCTCCACCTGCTGCCCCTCGATGTTGATGGCCTTCTCCACAAGCTCGATGTGGGGGCCGTAGAGCTTGGCTATCTTCGCGTCTATGTCCGCAAGATGGGCGTCTATGGCATCCAAGCGGTCGAGTTTTGGCATAGCAACCCCCTTAGATTCCGATTCGGTATTCACCGGAGACACAAGGCTTCCTGCTGTCGGCCTGCCCCGGCTTGACGTTGCGCCCCTCGGCCACGTCCCAAGCCCGCTCGCCCACGTCCCATACCTCCGAGATCAGCACCTCGATCTCAGCTTGCGAGAGGGGCTTTGATAGAGCGACGCTCAGGTTTATCACACGACGGGTCAATTCGAGGCCGGGGGTGCCCGGCATGGCCTCGCCAGCGATGTTCAACTCAGTCGCGGCCTTCTGAACCTCTTGGAAAGCCAGGTGGCGGTATAGCTCTGCCATGTCTGGGTTGGCACGGGTGCGGAGTAGGTAGCGGTGTGCCGCTGCTAGGTTCCGGCCTACGGCGCAAAACGGGCAGCCGTGGGCGGGGGGAGTCTCCCCAACAGGGGTTGAGGTGGTCGCTACCTGTGGCCTCGCAGTCAGAATACCTCGGTGAATGCTGTCTAGGGCGAGGGCCCGCGCAGCCTCGAAGCCAGTATCTACCAAGGCATCAACCAATTTGGCCCAGTTCGGCATCCTTCGCCTCCACAAATGGCCTGGGGACAAAGGCATTATAGCAGAATGTGTGCGAGAGTCAATATGCTCTATAACCTATCTGGATGACCTACGCATAACCCGAAAAGGCGGGAGGCGTAAGGGGCAAAAGGTGAAAGATACCTTGAAATCTTGGCGAAAAGGTGCTATATTTCAGGCAGTCAACAAGGAGGCGCTGTGGCTGACCTTCCTATGGCGATCCCCCGTAAAGACTCACTTTGGCGCTGCCCGTGTGGGTACGAAGAGCACATGCCCAAGATGTCGGGCCATCGCGTAGCTTGGCGGAAACACCCTGGCTGCCAGGATGGGAAGATTGTCATGATAGACCCCGGCAGTCCTGAATCCCCCCCGTTGTTTCGTAACTCAGGTCTTTTGCCATACTCACCTAAGCCGGAACCTATCGCGCCTGCACCCATTGAGTCAGAAGCCCCAGTTATGACCATACCAGATGCCACTCAAGCGCAGGGGGAAGATACCCGCAGTGTACCAGTGGAGACACCCGAAGGCTCGCATCCTTACGAGTTCGTTGACCGCGACATCTTCACTGACCCCGAGGCCGTGGCGAAGCTCTACAACGAGCGCCGGTTCAAGGTCGCGCCCGTATCGGGTGAACCCCCACCGGACGGCGGTGGCAACGGCCACGCGGTAGAGCCGCTAGAGCCAGGGGACTTTCGTGTAGAGCGCAGCCTACAACCTGCGATCTCGTTCATTCGGGAGCCGGTGAACCTTCCTGTTATCGTCAAAGTGATGTATGATTGGGCGAGAGACCAAGGGTGGAATGTGGGGGATGGCAGCATGAGCACCTTCGTAACCGATATGCTGATGGACCACTTTCGCAACTGCATGGGGATGATGGTCGGAGTGGGCCGAAGGGAGGATTTCCGTGGCAGCTAGTGGCAAGTCCGTGGCCGATCTGAGGCAGGAGTTCGCTATCCCGACATTACGGAAGAACCCTACCACGGAGTCGGTAGACCCAATTGAGCAGGCTATCGAGTTCAAGAAGAAGATGGTCGGCCTTCGGATGACCGACCAGGCGGTTGCGGAGATGGATGCTTCTGCGATGGAAGCCGAGAACAGGCGGCTCAAGGTGCAGTTGGAGCAGCGCGAGCTCAAGCGGCAGGCCGAGGGCGATGACAACAAGAAGGACTCGGAGTTGCAGGTCTTCCTTCTCAACAAGATTGAGGGCCTGGAAAAGACCTTGGCCGAGCAGCAGCAAGCCATCTCCGAAGCACAGATGAACGCCCTCCGAGAGCAGTTGGGTATCCTGTCGGCGGCGCTTGAACGGGTGCAGGCTCAGGCCAGCCAACCCGTCAACAGGATGTCAGTGCTGAAACAAGAGCTTGAGGAGGCGAAGACGCTGGTGGAGTTGGTTCAGCCCATACAGCAGCCTCCGCCTGGTGCTGACCCATCCCTAGCAGCCTGGAAGATGCGAGCCGAGTTCGATCAGGATAGATGGAAGATAGATCGGGAAGATAAGCATAGTGAGCGCCTTGAGGAGCTCAAGCTCACAAACGAGATAGCTAAGAGCGAGCTGGCCCTGAAACAACAGCACTACGAGCAGACGGGCAGGTTCTTTTCGGATACTGGCCCGAAGATGGTAGATGCGCTTCAGGAAATCATAAAGCAGTTCCTCACCAAGAATGGCGCAAATGTGCCCCCACAGGTAGCCGGCGATGTGAAGCCCAACATCGCCGCTACCCTCCCGGAAGGTGTGGTCTCGCTCACTTGTACGAAATGTGGCACTACTGTATACTATCGGCAAGGGTGGCCTGGCGTGATCTGTAACGGCTGTGGCGCGCTGTACACCGAGGGTGGTGACGACCCCTCGAAATCCGCAAGCCCTGATTCTGGTGGCCAGGAGCCAAAAGGTGAAACTCGTATCGCCTAATGGGCCCGAACTAGCACATAGAACCCTCGTAGGGCTTTTCAAGTCGGCCTCCGAGGTGTATACTACGGATGATTTCAAGGTCTTTGTGCTAACCGGCACGGTGCCAGATGTTCTCGTGGATGCGTTGGCCGCTGGCGTAGTTCGCCACTGGTCGGTGCTCCAGGGCGTCGAGGACCCGCAGGTTATCGAGGCTGTGCGCGAAGCCAGGCCAGAGGTCGCAGAGATCATCACCTCTCCCCAGGGTCGGGAGTGGGTGAATCGTCTCGCCGGTCGGCTGACCATACTGGTTCCCTTACGGATGATGTCTCATCTTTTCGCCTAGGAGGTGATTCGGGTGGTATCACCATTGATCATCCCAGGACCCGGCGGCGGGATCACAGTTCCACTAGAGGACGTTGGCTTTTGGGACCTCGGCGTAGACCCTTCTTTCACCGCGAAGGTGGCCTATGCCTACGCCGCCTACTTCGGCGTTCCGCCTGGTGAAACCCTAGACTCAGTAGCCCTTGAGTTCATCACCCCGTCCCCCATCAGCCCCGACCAGATTCACAGCGCCGTCGAGGTTATCCGCAACGGGCTCGCCATCGCCGACATGCTGATCGTCAGCTACATGCTTTACGAGAAGACCGAGTTTCAGATTGACGTGCCCGAAGAGATTTGCCTTGAGGCATTCGGCTTTAGGGAGTGCTTCATCCCACCGCTGGCTGGAACGAATCTGCTCACTGGCTACCGCTACGTTCTCGGCCTTCTGATTCAGACATTCCCGAAGCCACTGGCCGTCCGCGATTCCTCGGTGCGTGCTGCGCTTCCGGGCATTGGGGCCCTGCTGGTGATATTCTTGGGGGCTATCGCTGTGATCGGCACCGTTGCCCTGGTGGTCGGATGGTGGACTGGTCGCGTCACGAAGCAGGAGCTTACCAGCTTCGTCAAGGATGTCCTGCAATCACCGGGCAACAACATCGCTGCCCCGATCACCGCCGCAGCTTGGCCCTTCGCAGCGATGGGGATTGCTATGGTGGCAGCCGGCCTGCTTATCCCGTTCGCCACCATGAAAGCTGGCGCTGAGGTGCCCATAGGCCCTGCTAGGCTTCACGGTGAGGTGGGCACGGCCCCAGCGCCGACGGCTTCTCGGAGGCGATGATGGTGCAGCCCAGCGCCCACTCAGGCCAGGTACGTGACAACCCCCTCGATGTGTGGATCGCCCAGCTTAACGGGGAGGTCGCCGAGGCGCTGGACTTGTGCCGTCGTCGTGGGCATGGCCTGACGGTGGTGCTCAGCTGGCAACCCAATCAGCCGATTGCTGGCCCAAAGATGACTTTGTATGGCAAAGGCATTGACAGCCGTACAAAGTAGGGATAATATCTAGTCAATCGTAGTCCCTCGCATTGCTTGAAAGGGGACTCTCCGATTCATCGGAGGGTGCCCCTTTTCTTTTTGCCCGAAGGAGGTTGCCTATCGAGAGTGGCTGGCCCCTTAGTGTACTTGTGGCGACCAGAAACATTATGTTAGGAGGTATACCCAATGGCAATGAATCTTGCCCGAACCGGAATCGCTGGCGTGGTCGGCGTAGCCAGCGGCGCGCTTTTCCCCGAAACGGTGGCCGGTGGGCCTGGAATTAAGCCAATCGACATCGGTGGAACAAAGATCGGCTGGGATACGGTCGCCGAGGGTGTTGCGCTGGTAGGAGGTGCCGCAATGCAACTGCTTGCTCCCTTCACGATGCCCAGCATCGCCGATGGTCTGGTTGACGGTGGCCTAGCCCTACTCGCGCGCCGTGGCACTACGCTGGCACTGAAGCAAGTGCAGGCATCGCCCTACGCCAACCCCTACGCCATGCCGAACCTGGCCCACCGCGCCACCGCAGCTCGTGGTGCGGTCGGCGGCGTCTCCGATCTGCCGAACAAAGTCCGGCTGACCTAGTGCCCAGAAGAATAAGGTAGGAGGAAATAAGCACAATGGCAAATCTTGAAGAGATCAAACGTGGTGCGCCACTCCGAGCGACAAGCTCATACCTTATCCCCGTGGGCGACCTTTCGCTGGAAGACCGACAGGCGCTTCGGAGAGATGCCGACCGAAAGCTCATCATGAACGCCCTTGACGCCCGCATCAAGAGCGACGACAAGGACCTGCTCATCCGCGACACGCTGCCCAACACCGACCTCGGCCTGGCAGCCCAAGAGGACTGGCTGATCGCTGGTGCGGGCATTCTGGCTACCGAGTTGCAGTACCTTTCGGCAGCCGTCGCCAACAACCGCGTGATCGGCTTCTTTGGCGTTAGCGTCGAGAGCGCCCCTGCCTCTATCAGCCGCCTGCGGCTGACCCTGGGTGCGGCCAGCGCGCAGACCCGAGGGTCGTATCAGCTCGAGCAGCTTTACAGCCGCCTTGAGACGGCTGGCTACTTCTCGGAGTTGGTGCAGTTCGTTCAGATCGAGGTCTGCCGCATCATGGTCATGCCACGACTGGCCTTCGTTGCGAACAGCGAGCGCCTGGCGTTCATGGCCCGCACGGTTGAGCCTATCGGTGGTGTCATCTCGACCGCTTCGGTCTAGGGGCGCGACATGATGGTAATGATTCGTCGCATCTTTCAGGTGTTGGTGCGTAGCGACGCGATTCGCTACGGCACCTTCCCCACGTCTGCCGATGGCGCGGCTGCCCTAGCCATCACCATCGCTGCTGCGGCTGTGGCCTGGACCTTCGGGGCCTGGACGCAGATCGTAGTTTTGGCCGGGGTGACGGTCGAGACGCGCATCGTCGGCTTCACCTTGGAGAACTTCGTCGGCGCACTCGCCCAAGGCGAGGTCGAGATCGGAACAGGCACAGCCCCCGCAGGCACGCTCCTAGGAAAGTTCACCATCGTCGGGGCGGACGTCACCCTGCCCAACCCGATTCGTGTGCCCGCCGGCGTCGGCCTCGTGGCTCGGTATCGCACGTCCACTGGCGCTGCCGACACAGTGGACATCAAGCTCAAGACTCAGACAGGATTCTAAGACTCATAACCCATTAAGGAGGTAGGAGGAAAAAATGGGACTTCCACAAGAGGTACGACAGACTTTCCAATCCCTGGTGAACTCAGGCAACATTCGGCGGGTGGTCATTCCCGCTGGTGCGGTGGTGGCGATTGTCTCGGATGGCGCGGCCGCCGCCAACGCCTATGCCGCGCGGGTCGCCATCGTCGCGGCTGCCGTCATCGCCGACCCCGCCTGGCTCGGAGGGGTGACGATTCTCCAAGATAACCTGGCCAACGCGGACTACGCAGACCTCCAGATCGGCACGGGCACCGTTGCGGTGCCCATCGTTGATCTCGCTGAGTTCGCCTTTTACAAGGATGTGGCCGCTGGCGCCGGCGTCACGCAGTTCAAGCAGAGCTACGAGATGGCTTTCCCCATCCGTATCGCTGGGGCGCCGGGCATTGTGGGACGTATCCGCAAGGCTTCCGCCGCATCGGGCACGGGGGTCAGTCCGAAGGTCATCTTCTACACGGCCGTAGGCACGTAGGGAGCACAGCCGTGTTGGTACACACAAACGGGCGGGCCGTAGAGGTTGAAGCCCGCCCGGCGGACCCCTTCGAGGCGACGCTCAAGTTATTCCGAGGGGTCAGGTTGCTCTGGGATTATCTCGACGAGGCTGCCCACGAGGTCGAGCGTTATAACAATGGTCATCCCATCTGCATTGAGAAGTGTGGCCTTTGTTGCCAGCGGTCGGTGCCGGTCGTATCGCGGCTAGAAGTGGAATACATCGTCGGCTATCTGCCGACCACTACCCAGGTGAACGAGGTGCGGCGCCGGGCCCTCGACTGGCTCAAAACGCCGCGCCTAGACCTACAAGGGCAGACAGCCGGCAGGGGTGCCGCCATGCTCGAACGTGGCCCGTGTCCCTTCTTGGGAGAAGGAGCGAAGTGCCTCATGCACTCGATTCGACCTTTGTCCTGTCGGGGCTATGGGGCGACCACACCGCAGGATGTTTGGTGTCCTAGGCCGCTCATCGGCATTGAAACGGCCAATGCCCGGCACAGCGTCGCCAAGGATACGCCGCTGGGAACGAAGATAGCAGGCGTTCTTGGTGGCACCTGGAAAGCGATGCACTACTTTGGGCGAGAGGACCTGGCAGTGGTGGGATTCCTGCCGAGGCTTGTTGCTGAGGCGACCTCTAGTCAAGAGGTGCGGCGACTGCGCGAGCTAGGCCAAGTTCAGGATGCGAAGATGGCGGAGGGGCGATGGGTCAAACCCGACATCTTTGGTGAGTCGAGGTATGCAAGATGAATTGCCTGGGATGCCCACAAGTGCCAGTTGTCTCAGTCGTTCTCGCGCACCATCGGCTGCAACGCCTATCAGAAAGTGAGCGTCAAGCTGCCGCTGCTAAGGCACTTGAATGGCTCTTGACGCGCCACGAGGGGGTCGAGACCTACGCCGGCATTCACGGTCGCCCGTACACCGACGAGGAGAAGGATGCGCTGGCCGTGGAGACCCAAGCCGTCGCGGGCACGCCATGCCCGTTCTTTGCCGAGAGTGGCTGCATCATCGGTGGCCTCGGGCCACACTACAACCGAGTCGAGGAGACGGGCAAAGCCCCCTACGGCTGGCTGCCCACCCTGGTGGCCCGCGAGTTCGACCTCGGAGGGTACAAGCACCTGGTAGTCGCCAAGGAGATCGCCGACGTGAAGGTAGCCCTTCTCACACGCAACGAGGGCTTTCTGTCAAAGGACAAGAGAACGGGTCAGGTTTATGTAGGATAAACGCTACCGAGCGAGAACGCGCTACGAGCGAACGAACTTCCGAAAGGAGGAGCGCATGGGATACGAACCGATCAAACCAATCGCCGACCCTGGCGAGAACCTGCTGCTGGTAGACAACGCCAGGTATCACCTCTACCAGGTGGCTTACCGGGAGACTATTCCCCCATCTCACCCCTTTGTGGCCGAGGCTTCTGCTGGCGCTGGCCTCGCCGCTGGCGGGCGGATTCAGGCGTTCAACACCAACACCATTCTCGACCTGAGCGAGGCCCAGGTGGGGCAATTCAGGGCCTACGTGCTGGACGACGTTCACGTGCGAATGAACCAACCCGGAGCTACGGCCCGCCACAGCACCGGGCAGTTGATCGCCACCTTCAACCCCTTCAGCAAGCTCCAGGACCCGTATGACGCGATGACCGAGTTCTTCAGCTTCGAGGACCAGCGCCCCATCCTGGACATCACCAACCCGACCGGCTACGCGCTGGTGCAGGTGCGCGTGGCGTTCTACGGCTTCCGGTTCGTGCTGGCTGGGAAAGAGGGCATATCGTCGCTAGGCGGCAAGGTCGCCCCGATTGAGACCTTCGAGAACATCAAGGCCGCACGCGAGTCGGGCGCGAAGTTCGCCGTCGTCGGGGTAGGGGGGTGGCCGAGGTGAGCAGGACGTTCAAGAACTACAAGAAGGGTGTTTTCAAGACTAGCCCGATGGTGTCTATCACTGTGGCGGTCGCTCCCGGCGTGCAGAACCTTTGGATTCTGACCGCCGGTCGGACGGCTATTCTCAGGAAGCTCACCGTCCGGAACCGCCAGGCGGCTCCTGTTGACCTCCTGATAGGCGAGGGGGGCGTTCAACGCATGGTGCTCCTGCAAGCCCTCAACGGTGTGGATGCGACTTGGACTGAGCGCGACCTTCAGGACTGGGAGTTCACCGGCACGATCACGATCCAGTCAACCGCCGCAGCCGTGGCCCCCAACGAGATTCAGTGCCAGGCGACAGTCGAGGAGTTCCAAGGACCGACCGGATAGGGGGTAACTGATGCCTACTCCCGATAGACGCCCATTCGTGGCGGACGAGGGTTGGCGGCGCGTGTCGCCGCCCTCACCGCCCGGGGGCGAGATACCCCCGCTCACGGAGGAGGAATTGGCAGAGCTTGTAGAGCTACAAAGACAGGCCAATGTGCTACTGACCGATATTCGCCAGGAGTTACGCGAGCAGGTTCAGTTGGGCTACGTCTATCCTACGACGCAACCCGTCACTGGGCGACGCATCGAGAAGCTTACCTTTAATCCGAAGCTCTTTAGCGTAGCGATGACCAATGATGGGCCCGGGCCTGTTGAGTACAAGATACCGGCCACCAGCGCGGTCTTCGTCGTGCTCGCCGTCAACGAGGTTCATACCTTCAACTTTATCAAGGGCCTCATCTCAGAAATCTTGATGATCTGCCCCACGCTCGCTGGCACCGCTACCGTGCGGGTTGTGGGCACCTACTAGGAGGGCGCTATGGATGGATACGGGGCCAACGGCCAGATAGCAGCTACAACAGCCGCCCCAGGGGATACCGCGCTAGGTATCATCGCCAGCACGCTAACGCGGGCGAAGCTGGACTTCTTCGAGGTGTCCACCGGCGGCATCGTGGCCGACAACATCCCGCAGTGGTTGATTCGGCGCTTCACGGTGGTCGGCACCTCGACCGCCGTTACGCCCGTGCCCGACGACCCGGCCGCCCCAGCCTCGCAGCTATCGGCAGGCGAGGAATACTCAGCCGAGCCGACCTACGGCGTGGAGCTATTCGACTTCCAACTGCACCAGCGAAGCATCTACCAGTGGAATGCGAAGCCGGGGGCCGAGAAGGTGATACCGGCCACGGCCAACAATGGGATAGGGTTCACCCCTATATCCGCTGCCTTCGCAGGCGTGGCGAAGGTCGTGGCGCACTGGATCGAGTGAAGCAATGACTGTGTTTGGCTTGAAGGGAGGTGATGCCCGTCCATGTGTGCTCTAAGATTCGTGGACAGCTTTTGACCACTACACGACCGTCTTGCAGAAGTATAACTCTGTCACAGGTGGTACCATTATCGCTGGGGCGCTCAGAACTGGGGCGCAAGGACTTCGCACCACCCAGAATAACCAGAATGGCCCCTCGATAACCCTTGACGCCCAAGGAACTTGGATCGTCGGCAAGGCCATCCGCGTCTCTGCGCTGCCGGTGGGCGACAGACTATATTGCGTTGCTACCGTGGATGCCGGAACGGTTCAGGGCTGTTTCGCCATCAACACCGATGGAACCATATCAGTCTACCGTGGTGGCCCTCTCGCCGGTGCTCTGGTTGCCACCAGTGCATTAGCCTTGCTCCCTAACGTGTGGTACTACGTTGAGTTCAGGCACGTCATAGATAATGCAGCCGGAACGCTGGAGGTGCGAGTAGATGGCGCGGTATGGGTGACCTTCGCAGGCGACACCCAACAGACCGCCAACGCAACCGCCAATGCGATTCTCTTGCAGACTGTGACGAATGGGGCTGGCATCTTCGTCACCGCTGATCACGATGACCTCTATATCCTCGACGGCACCGGCGCGGCTCCCAACAACACCTACTGGGGTAACACGCAGATCGAGGCCCTGGTGCCCAACGGCGCTGGCAACTACACCGAGTGGACTACGCTGTTCGGCGCAGCTACCCACTGGCAGGCCGAGAATGAGGTACCGCCCGACGAGGATACGTCTTATGTCGAGAGCGCGACCCTCAACCAGCGCGATCTCTACACCTTCGGCAACCTGAGCGTGGTATCAGCCACCATCAACGGCATCCAGATACTTATGCGGGCGAGGACAACTCTCGCGGGCGCGGACAACATCGCTCGGATGATAAGGCACACAGCGACCGATAACCAGGGCGCAGACGTGGCCTTGCAAACGTCATACAACTACATTCGGGAGATTCTTGCGACCGACCCGATAGCGGCTGCGGCTTGGA
>ERZ1292629.3594-Hain-H43-01um-R1-3594-length-11899-cov-7_pt1 | contig 11899 bp, 11 predicted proteins | sample MGYA00564399_ERZ1292629 | MGnify/ENA primary metagenome ERZ1292629 (study PRJEB36523, sample SAMEA6512636) | groundwater metagenome | collected 2019-01-08 | study: AquaDiva: Metagenomics assemblies of 32 groundwater samples | reverse complement strand
CCTGCACCACGCCATATACCGTGTACTCTATCCATATTTCGACAGGAAATTCATCACTGACTCTTTTTCATGCCGAATCGGAAAAGGAACGCACAAGGCACTTAATAGATTCAAAGCGTTCGCGTACAAAGCAAGCAGCAACAACACAAAAACCTGCTGGATTTTGAAATGCGACGTACGAAAATTCTTCGCAAGCATAAACCATTATACTTTGAAGACAATTCTCGCAAAGCATATCACTGACAGAGACACCCTCTGGCTCTTGGAACAAGTAATTGACAGTTTTTCATCCGTCGCTGGGCGTAATATTGGCGTGCCGCTCGGCAATCTCACATCTCAACTTTTAGTCAATATCTACATGAACGGGTTTGACCAGTTTGTGAAACATAAACTCAAAGCTAGATACTACATCCGCTATGCGGACGACTTTGTTGTTTTCTCTCCTAACAGACAAGAACTTGGACACATCCTTCCAAAAATCAGAGGTTTTCTTCAAGAGAGACTAAAACTAGAATTACATCCTGACAAAGTTTCAATACGAACGCTTGCATCAGGAATTGATTTCCTCGGATGGGTGCATTTCCATGACCACAGAGTCTTACGAACAGCGACAAAGCGGAGAATGTTCAGAAACTTACAAGAGAAAAACGGAAAGATAGAGACGGTTCAATCATATTTAGGATTGTTAAAACACGGAAATGCGCGTGGATTACAAAAACATATCACGGAAGACGAAATAAATTACTCCAAGTGCACCGACTTCTCAAACTGCTCAAGTTGGGATTTGAGCAATGAATGATTTTTGAGCGGCAGGTCGTCGCGGAGAAGCGCGAGCGCGAGCTCGCGCGAGCGTTTTACGAGTTCTGGATTTTGAAGCGCCGTCATCGCAATGTCTGGCATGCCGGTCTGTATTTCACCCAAGAATTCGCCGGGGCCGCGAATGGCTAAATCTTTTTCCGCAAGCTCAAACCCGTTTTTTGCCTCTACAATTGATAGGAGGCGTTTTTTTGTCTCCTGCGATTTTGATTCGGTAAAAAGAAGGCAGTGCGATTGGTATTCTCCTCGGCCGACGCGCCCGCGGAACTGATAAAGCTGAGCTAGCCCAAACCGCTCCGCGCTTTCAATCATCATAACGGTCGCATTCGGGATATCCACGCCTACTTCAACAACTGAAGTGGCGACGAGAATATTAATTTCCCCGCAGGCAAATTTTTTCATGATGCGCTCTTTCTCTTTCGGATGAAGTTTTCCATGCAGCATCCCAACCTCAAATTCCGGGAAAATCTTTTTTGAGAGCTTTTCGTATTCGTCTTTCACATTTTTCATTTCAATGCGCGCGATTTCCAAATCCGACAGTTCAATTCCCTCATCATTAAGCTGTATAGTTTGCTCAATGCGCGGGCAGATAACAAACGCCTGCCGCCCTTCTTTGATTTGCTCTCTGATGAAATGGTACGCATGGTCGCGTTCGGTAGGGGGAATGACTTTCGTAATAATAACCTTGCGGTTTTTCGGGAGTTCGTTTATAAGCGACAAATCCAAATCACCGAAAATAGTTAAGCTTAATGTGCGTGGAATAGGAGTTGCCGACATGCTGAGCAAATGCGGCACTAGCGCTGACTGACGCTGACTAGACGCAGACTCGCGCTGACTGCCCCTAGCACTGTCATAAACCAACCTCTCAAAATGTATATCATTAGGCGCGAAGTTGATAAGCACAGCTAATTTGTAAGGAGAACCCTTCAAATAACTCCATAGTTGTTTTTTCTCTTTGTTGCCTATAAAAGGTAAGGCCTTTAATTCAACGATAATTTTATTATCAATAAGAAAATCCGGCTGGTATGTGCCTATTTTCTTCCCATCGTAAGTTATGGAAATTCTCTTTTCTTGTTCGTATACAACCCCCGCCTTTGTTAATTCAAGAGCAAGTGCCTTTTGATAAACTGTTTCCTTGTGCCCTAAACCGATATTCTTTTTTACTATGAACGCGCATCCGCGAAGTTTATATGTTAAGTCCGAGTATAAGAATGTTTCTGTGTTCTGTGTTTCATCTATATTTTTGTCTGCGTTATTCTGCGTTTCAGTCTGCGTAAATCCGCGAACCAACGCTTTGCGTTGGTTTACTCCGAAGCGGTGTTGTTCGTCAATGACAACAAGCGCAAGGTTCGGAATCACGACGTTTTTCTGAATAAGCGCGTGCGTGCCAATGATGATTTTTATTCGTCCCGCGGAAAGCTCGCGCAAAATCGCCGGCTTCCTAGTTATTGTTTCCATTCCCTGGCCATAGAAAATACGCGCTTCACTTGAAGTCAAAAGAGCTGTCCCTCCACTGAATTCGGGAAAGAATTTTTTGATAGTTTGATAGTGTTGGCGGGCGAGGATTTCTGTCGGTGCCATGAATGCCGCCTGGAGCCCGGCTTCTGCAACATTCATCGCCGCAAGCGCGGCGACAATCGTTTTTCCGGATCCGACGTCGCCTTGAAGGAGGCGATTCATCGGATGCGACTTCTCAAGCCCTTGAAGAATTTCCCAAAGCGATTTTTTCTGCGAAATAGTAAGCGGAAACGGCAACTCATCAATGAGCTCTTTAATGAGTTCAACATTCGGAGGCGTAGGATGCGCCTTTAAATGATTCAATTTTGTGCGTTCCGTTACATTGCGAAGCTGGAGCAGAAACAAATCTTCAAACGCGAACCGGCGCTTCGCATGCGCGGCATCGTCAAGCGTATCGGGGAAATGCACGGCGTGAATTGCTTCATGAAGCGCCGGAAATTTTTCGGAATCAAGAATGCTTTTCGGAAGCGGTTCTTCAAGGAGAATATTTTGCTTAAAAAGTATTGAAACAAGATAACGAATGCCCTTTGAAGTAAGCCCTCTCGTTTCGGAATAAATAGGGACAATACGCGCAGTGTGCTTGGTATCGGTTTCCGGCGAGCTTACAAGCTCATATGTAGGGTTTGAAAGATACAACTCGCCGTCTTTTGAAAGCGTCGGTTTACCTGAAAAGTTCGCCTCACGTCCCGGAATAAGAATATTTTTAATATACGGCTGGTTGAACCATGTCGCGCGGATAGTTCCGCTATCATCACTGATAAACGCCTCCATAAGGTACAGATTCCGTTTCCACGTGCGTCTGGCCCGCACTTTTTCTACAGTGCCGTGGATGGTAGCTTCTTCCTGTGGTTTTAGCTCGCTTATTGGAAGCACGCGCGAAAAATCAACATAGCGCGAAGGAATATGCCACAATAAATCCTGCGCCGTCTCAATGCCGAGTTTTTTGAGTTTCGGAAGAAATCGGGGAGGAATGCCTTTAATGTTGGAAAGCAATGTATTAAGTTCCATTCTATGGCTTATTGTACCTGAGTTCAGGTAAATTTTGCGCACTTGACTTATATAAATCAGCGTGATATATTGTACCAAGATATAGTTAAAGTTAACTAGTTAACAAATCAATAATAAAAGGGAGAAAAGTCATGAAAAAAATGATGGTTTTATTGTTCGCTATGGCGCTGCTATTTGCGGTGCAAGTTGAAGCAAGAATGAATTTTGTTTTTTCAGTTGGCGAAAAAGGCATTTTCCATATCAGGGGATTTGCCGACGATTCCTCAAAAGTATTGGTGTTTGTAAAAACCAATCTGGAATCTTTTGGAATAATAAACTCCGAAACGGAAATAAAGATCGGAGAGGAAAAGAAAACAGCAGCTGATCTTAGAAGTTTAGAAGGTAAGTCGGTCATTGCTTATGGAAAGAGGGTTGATGGAATTCTTCTTTCGTTAACCGTAATCAAACTTTCCGAAGCTGAGAAAAAGCCCAACGAAAGGCCGAAAATAAGTTCCTCAATTCTAGAGAGAGGTTTTCTGGAAACCGATAGTCCGAAAATCGGTGGCCAAGTTTGGATAAGTACAGTTGGCACCGATTTTAGAAGAACAAAAAGAATTAAGGAAAATCTCTATCTCGGTAGGATAACCAACCAGACGTTCATTTATATAAATGAACAAAGCGCCGGACAGGAAGAATTATGGCGCCTCCGAGGGAATCCGGATATTCAATGTATCTTCTGTATCACTGAAGAAGACGCGCGTAAGGAATCCGAACCCAAAGATGCCACTCTTCCATCGAGGATAGTAAAAGAAATTAGAATACTTATCTTCGAATAAATTATTTTAAAAAGCCGCTCAAGGATGAGGGGCTTTTTTACTTTACCAGGAAACCCCGCAGGAACTGCGGGGGCGAGGTCATTTTTTATTGCGTGTGCTGATGAATGCTTGACATAAGACATCTAGTGTGATATGTTTTCAACAGTAATAAACAACTGTTATTTTTGACAAATCAATAAGGAGAATAATAATGAAAAAATCTATTTTTACATCACTTGCAACTTTGTTGATGCTTGTAACAGCAATTGGTTTTTTTACCAATCAAGTTGATGCGCAGGGTGCTAAAGCTAAAACAAAGCCGGTTAAAGAAAAAACAGTTGAGGTAATGGACTGTGGAGAATTCGGAATACGTGCCGATACCGATACCACTCTGACAATTACCATCTGGCACGATGATGGAAAAGGTAATAAGGGCTCTGAATGTTCAGGAGAACTAATGAGGAACACAAGAATCAAAGTTAGGAATTACCAACTTCCGTTGGGAATGATAACATTGCTTAATGGTAAGAAAGTTTTTGTCTATGGAAAGACATACCGGATAGGTGAAGGAGAAGGGTCGCGAGATATATTTACAGAAATTGAGATTTTCGTTTTTCCAGATCCTTCAAAATAATTTAACAATTAAAAGCCGTTCAAGGATGAACGGCTTTCTTGTTTGTAATGTACACACTTGACTTGTGTAAATCAGCATGGTATACTGTAAGCAGACAAAAATTAACAAATTAATATCACTAATTAAGGAGAAGGAAAGATGAAGAAAAAAATCATTGCATTTTTGGCGGTTGTTTTTTTAACCACGATGTCGTGCGCCAACCCCGATAATAATGTTATCGGACCTCCTGACGTGACTGTGCCACAGGCGCCAGTACTAAATGTTTCACTTGTAGCCGGGTCGGGCGCATCGCCGACTCTGGACCAAGTGGTTAGTATCGGGGAAAAAGACAAAGTTTACTTTGCAGTTAAACTGGTAGCACAAGGCGAACCAATAAAGATTCGATCATTAAAACTCACCGCTGCTGGAAAAAATTTAGGAATAACGACCCTGAAGAACATCCGACTGTACGAAAGTTCCACGGCGGGGACACCAGTAGCATCGGCACCACAGTTCGATAGTCGCGACAACACATCGGTGACATGGTCAGCAACAGATAACATCTTATCTGCGCCAGTGCCGATAGCTGGTATTACTCTTTATATTAAGGCAGACATAGCCAGTGCCGGCCAGGGAAGACTTGGAGATGACTTCAAGTTTATGATTGCTGACACTTCAGACATAAAGATAAAAGGGAGTGTTACGGGCTTGTCCGGAAAGGTGATCGGAACACCATTTGTGTCCGGAATCACGCGCGTGGTTCCGCAGAAAGTCGTTATCGAAGCAGTTTCACCAAAGACAGCGACAACCATTGGAACGGCATCAGGTCAAATTGTTGGTGTTTTTAAGGTGACAAACAACGGAAACGCACCGATAAGCATTGGGAAGTCCGTCCGTTTCTCAAACGCTGGCGTTTCAAAGAAAATCGCTTTTGCGCTATACGTGTCTGCTATGGGTGGATCGAGCAGTGATTCTGAAACGTATATCGCATCGGCATCTATTAACGACGCATCGTCCACAATTGATTTTAACATCGGGTCCCTCCAGAAAGAATCTTCTGTGGATGTAGATTGCATAATTAACGGTGGGACACACAGGTATTTGACGATCAAAACAAACGGAACAGCTGAAAATAACAACACGTTTCAACTTTCCGTGTCTGCTCTCGGAAATATTTCTTATAAAATTTCAGAAGCGGACCTCGGCTACGATGCAAATTTGGACGGAGACTTAAACGATACAATCTCCGGCCTCTGTATTGATGGAACGCCGTCACTTGCAACGGTAACTGTCAAAAATTAAACAAAAATAAGCAAAAGCCACTCAAGTATCATTTGAGTGGCTTTTTTACTCATTTATACAGCCACTTGACATCTAATACCGTATATGATATACTTACCACAGTTAACATAATTAACAAATTAATATCAATCAATTTCTAACTTCAAGGAGAAGAGAAATGAAAAAAGAAATCGCAGTTTTGTTGTCGCTAGTTGTGTTATTTGTCGTTACATTTATGTCCTGTGCAAAAACTGGCATGGGAGTAGATGAATGGAATGAGCCAGCATCACTGTCGTCACTGTCAAAGTCGACATTAGTGACAGAACCGACAATACCTGGAGGTCTAGCAGTAGAACCATCCACAGGTTCAACATCCACAGAACCAGCCACAGGACCAGCAATGACTGGCGGCCCAGTTTCAGTAATAATTCTTTCTCCAAATGGAGGAGAAGAACTTGAAATCGGGAAAACGTATAGAATAAGATGGAATATAGCGAATCTTCCATCTTGGCCAACGGAGTGGACTTTCAGTGTCTCTCTTGAAGGCGACGAACGCGGGACTATCATTATGAATAGACCACTCGTTGAGAATAATGACTATGTTGATTGGAAAGTTCCAGTCAATTTCTCGACAGGAAGTCATTTCAAATTAAAAGTTAAAGTGGTTGGAAGTTCTAGATCGGAAGTCACTGTTAATTACATAGATTTTTCAGATGATAGTGATTCACCGTTTAGTATTATTTTCCCACTCACTCACCCGCCTTCAATATGGAATAGCGTGATAAAGACCGGACCGAATCACACTATAGCGATTCCTGCATATTCTCCGTCAATAAACGGAATCCCATTGGAATCCGGGGATTACATCGGAGTCTTTTATCGCGCAGGCGATGGAGGACTAAAGATAGGGGGATTTTCAAGGTGGGATGGTAATGGAAAAAACATTGCCATCACGGCATGGGGGGATAATGTCGTAACCACACCAGACGTGAAAGATGGTTTTGCTCAAGATGAGCAATTCGTCTGGAAAATCTGGAAAAGAAGCGAACAAAAAATTTACGACGCTGCAGCGTCATTTGAAACTGCGGGAGCTATGGCCGAAGGAGCTACGGCCGCAGGAAAATGGAAGTTGAACGGTTTGAGCATCGTATGTAGTTTAGATGGGTCTGGCGCAGGGATAAAGGAAAGACAGCTAAATAAATAATAAGCATAGCAAAAGCCACTCAAGTATCATTTGAGTGGCTTTTAAATTTTCGTATATGAATGACCTAAAACAAAACTTTAGAAAAAACCAATCATGAAGGACAATTGAGATTGAATTATTACAAATGCGGATATCAAAATTACAATTGAATTAATCGCAATAGCTGTGATAGCAAATCCCTTGCCTCCTTGGCTACCCTTCTTTATTTTTGAAAGAGAGATAATTCCTAAAATCAGCGATACGATTCCTATAATACCGCCTAATAAAATCGCAGACCCAAGAACTATTCCGCCCGTATCTTCAGAGGTAGAAAAAAATACTAACGCGACAAGCGCAAACGGAAGCAACGACAATACAAAAGCAATAATGGCTAATTTATTTTTTGGCATATCAATAGTATACAACAAACCATATTTAAACTTGATTCATTAGCAATTCCAAGTTTTTCTTTGGCGATAGTTAGAAAAAACGAACGGTTTTCATAATACCTTTAAGTGCATCTTGAATAGCACGATTTTCTTTGTCAGCTTCCGGTTTAATACTTGAATCAGCATAACCGATGGAATGAAGAAAATTGAGATAGAGAAGTCGATTGGTTTCAAAAATCCTAAATCCTTCCCATCTATCCTCATATGCCGAACCGGCATAGGAAAACGCTGTTTGCCCAGAAGTGGACTGGATTGTTTCTAATTCTGGAGAAGCAGACTTTTTGAAGTAATCAAACATTTCATTCCATGTGTAAGTTGTGGAAGAATCGTCTCGGGAGAGCCATTTTCTTCCAGAAGCATTGTAAATCCTTCCGCCAGACCCGCCTAGATCAACACCTACTGCAACTACCGAATCAGAATTTTTCAAATCCGTGATTGAAAAACTAATTTGGTTTGAAGGAATTTGTGATGAGAACATAAGAAAATCTTTACGATCCTTTCTTTCAACTGTCGAAACAGTTTTTCCATTTATCGCAAGCGGATACTTAAATTCGACACCAAAACTATCGTTTCGATACGTTTTCCAATTCGCAGTCTCGTTTGTAAGCGGAGTTTGTGAAGAGATGTTGTCTGTAGTCAAAGATGGTGTTTGTTGTGTTGTGGGTGTATTATTGGTTGCTTGCTCCATTACTGTTGGCGTAACAGGTTTTTTAATGAAAGCAAAATATCCTACTACCCCAACTAACACAACAACTAAAATAATGAGCACTACATTTGCAAATCCCTTTTGATTCATAAGTACATTATAACAAATTAACTTTAGACTTTAAAGTGTCCGCCCACCAGGATTCGAACCTGGGACCGTTCGCTTAAGAGGCGACTGCTCTACCAGCTGAGCTATGGGCGGATGTTTTTATATTATATACCTGAAATTTCTATGTTTGGAAAGGGTGCTTTAAGAATTCCAGAAAATAAGCACGATTGAAATAATGCCGATGATAATGCCGGCGATTTGTATTGTCGTCAGCTCCTCGCGGTAAAAAATAATTCCTATCACTGTTGCGAGGATAGCCGAAACAACTGAAAAAATAATTGCTCCGCGGGCAAGCCCCGAACCGTTTTTAAGTGCAAGGAGCCAAAACATATTTCCTAAAAGATACGCGGCGAGCGCGCCAACCCAGCGTATCGCGAGGCCGTGCATAGACCACTCTTTCGCAAGCACGTCTGCGATTAACTCAAACAGTATTAAAATGGAAATTGGTATAATCCAAGACATATCAGTGCCCCCGCCAGGATTTGAACCCGGAATACGACGTCCGAAGCGTCGCGTGATATCCGTTTCACTACGAGGGCCGTTAGAAATTTGTCCAACGCTGTTTTATCTTACACCGTACAAGCGAGAATCGGCAATGGTTTTGGGCAAAATTAAGTTTGGCAAATTTCTAACGGTCCGAGGGCAAAAAGTTTCTCAATTCCAGACTTCAGTGTACAATAAGAATGAACTTGTCCCGTTAGAAGACCTCGGGTACATTATGCATGTTAAGGTGGTATTATGACAAGCACAGAAAATAAAAAACAAAATAAAGCAGAACGAATTTCTAATGGGATGGATTTCAATCCTTCGGCAGGCTCAGGACTTAGTATTCCAAAAGAGGTTCAAGAAACTGCGCAAAAGCTGATTGGCGCTGGATTTGAGGCGTTTCTTGTGGGTGGCTGCGTTCGTGACCTCATAATGAAATATGAGCCGAAAGACTGGGATATTACAACAAGTGCCGAGCCGAAAAAAATTCAGGAGATTTTTCCCGAGAGCGTGTATGAAAATGATTTCGGAACTGTTGGTGTGAAAACCGGAAGCGATGACGAGACGCTTAAAATTATTGAAGTGACCACATTCCGGCTTGAGGGAAAGTATACGGATAAGAGGCACCCGGACGAGATTAAATTTGCAGAAAAAATTGAAGACGACCTTGACCGGCGCGACTTCGCCATGAATGCAATCGCGCTTAACTTGGACGCGAAAGATAAAAAACTAATTGACCCGCACGGCGGTTTGAACGACATCAGTAAAAAAGTTATATCAACGGTTGGCGACCCATCAACGCGATTTGAGGAAGATGCACTACGCCTTATGCGCGCCGTGCGGTTTGCGGCGCAATTGGGATTTGAAATAGAACACGAAACCGCGCGCGCCATACGCGAAAACGCGGGTCTCCTTGAGATGATTGCAAAAGAGCGCGTCCGCGACGAACTTACGAAAATAATTATGGCGCGGCGCGCGGCGGAAGGCATCATATTTCTTGAAGATCTCGGACTCCTCCGGTATGTGATTCCAGAATTGCGCGAAGGGATTGCGATTGGCCAGAATAAACACCATATCTATACTGTGTTCGACCACAACGTGCGGGCACTGAACTACACCGCGGAAAAAGGATATTCGCTTGAAGTGCGGCTCGCGGCGCTGCTTCACGACATTGGAAAGCCAAAATCTAAGCGCGGCGAGGGGGTGGATTCCACATTCTACAATCACGAAGTAATCGGCGCGCGAATGACGGCAAAAATTATGGACAGCCTCCGCTTCTCAAAAGAAATTATTGAAAAAGTGGTGCATTTAGTGCGATGCCATTTGTTTTACTATAATGTCGGCGAAGTAACGGAAGCTGGCGTAAGGCGGTTTATCTCGCGCGTCGGCATTGAAAGTATTGATGACCTGATAAAAATTCGGCAGGCGGACAGAATCGGTTCGGGCGTGCCGAAAGCCAAGCCGTATAAATTGCGCCACTTGCTGTTTATGATTGATAAAGTCAGGCATGACCCGGTGCATCCGAAGATGCTCGCGATGGATGGCAATGAGCTTATGAAATTGCTTGGCATTAAACCGGGGCCGAGAGTCGGGAAGATTCTCATGATTTTACTTGAGGACATTCTTGACGACCCCGCAAAAAATACGAAAGAGTACCTTTCGGAACGCGCTTCAGAATTGGGGAAATTTTCCGACAAAGAGCTTGAAAAAATGGCAGACGAAGCAAGAACAAAAAAAGACGAGGCAAACTCCGCAGTTGAAGAAGAGATGAAAAAGAAGTATTATGTGTAACTATGAAAAGCATTATTAGATTTTTCGACAAATTGGAGGATAATGTGCGCGGCTGCCTAAGCCATTACCCGATTTTATATGGGCTGTTAGGCGGTATCGGTATTGTGTTATTTTGGCGCGGTGTTTGGTATTTGGCGGACGATTTACACGTGGGCTCACTCGAATCTTTTATTATAAGCGTGATAATACTTCTTTTAACGGGTCTTTTTGTGTCGGTATTTATCGGCGACCAGGTAATTATCTCCGGTCTACACCATGAAAAGAAATTAGTCGAAAAGACGGAAGAGGAACTAAAGAAAGAATCAGATAGCTTGGCTAGTATACGCAAAGATTTGAAAAACATTTCAAACAAGCTCGAAAAAATAGAGCAAAAGATATTACAAAAATAAAAAAGCTTTTCTTTATAATTGGCTGTGTTATAACTTGAATAGGGAAGCGAAAGCGGGCCTGCCCGCCGAATCCGCCAGCCGGCGGACGGTAGTACCTGCCTACCGGTAGGCAGGCGCACCGCCCGCCCCGTTAGAGATATCACCGGAGAGTAGTATAGTGGTAGTACGCACGCTTCGGGTGCGTGTAGTCCGGGTCCGATTCCCGGCTCTCCGACAAGACAAAATCTCTAACTGGATGAAGGTCGGTGTAGACTGGGTTCTCCGCCAGCTGGCGGACCAGCAGCCCGACACGAATTTTTCCTCCGACCGAAGCGTCAGAGCTGAAAAATTCAGTGCCCAGAAGAAACGAAGCGAAAGCGGGACAGTATTATATGAAATAAAACTTTCGCGGGCCCATAGTAAAGTGGCATTACGCACCCTTCGCATGGGTGAGGCGGGAGTCCGATTCTCCCTGGGTCCACTGCTTCGCTAAAGCTACACAGTGCAAGCACAGTATAAGCTCATTAACGCAGTGCATTTAATATGATGCTCTTATTTTTGAACGCGAAGCAGTGTCCTTCGAGGCCTTGGCGAAGAAGGGCTATAATAAATTCATATTCTATGTTTATATTCTGCGAAGCAAAGTAGATAAAAGTTACTACGTTGGTTTTAGTGAGGATTTAAGGAAAAGATTAAAAGATCATGAGTGGTATGATGTTAAATCAACAAAATCTAAGGCACCGTACGATCTCATTTGGTACGGCGGCTTTAAGGAAAA
>ERZ1292629.3592-Hain-H43-01um-R1-3592-length-11907-cov-9_pt1 | contig 11907 bp, 15 predicted proteins | sample MGYA00564399_ERZ1292629 | MGnify/ENA primary metagenome ERZ1292629 (study PRJEB36523, sample SAMEA6512636) | groundwater metagenome | collected 2019-01-08 | study: AquaDiva: Metagenomics assemblies of 32 groundwater samples | reverse complement strand
TGGGGGTGATCGAAATGGAGTGCGGACATGCGAGGGAGGTAGAGGAGAATGGAGAAAAGTTTAGCGCTGGTGGTGTTAAGGGGGGTGTACGAGATGGTGCATCCGCTGGCGAACAAGGAGCAAGCGGAGAGAATGTGGAAGGGGTATTGCCAGGCGAGGGATAAAGTAGTAAGGATAGCAGCCCCAGAACCGCCAACGGTGTTGGGCGAATGGAGCGATTCGCCAAGTTGCCGGGATTGTGGAGGGATAATGACGCGGAGTGGAAGTTGTTATCGGTGTGGGAATTGTGGGGAATCGAGCGGGTGTGGGTAGGAGGAGGGGTATGAGGAGGAAATCCAAGGAATTTCGCAGTTGGCTGGAACGAACCCTGCGAGAATATCAACAGGTGTTGAGATTGATGGACTGGAAAATTTCAGTTGAAATCGTTCCCGCGAAGGAGATTGGAAAGTGTTTTGGCCGAACGGTGATTTGGGAGACGTTGAAGCAAGCAGCGGTGGCGATTTGCGATCCGGGGACGTTCGAGCCGGGGCCGGAAAAGGCGAGCTTCGATCCCGAGGTGACGTTGGTGCATGAGTTGTTGCATGTACAGTTTGGATTACGAAGTACAGGGAAACTGCAATTCGAGCAGGCGATTGATAGTGTGGCGAAGGGGATTGTGGAGTTGAGAGGAGGGAGGAGAAGGAAATGACTGGGATGTTGGTGCCTTATTATGTGACAGGTGAAGATCGAGTGGATTACCCGACTTTGGAGGAATTCAAGGAATTGAAACGAAGGGTTGAGGAATTGGAGGAAATCATCAAGGTGCGAATCGGTGGTAGTAAGACAACTCCGGGTTCGACTCCAACCGGCCCGGCAACGATTTATGATGAACCGTATTGGCTAGGCGAGACATGGGAGGGTTAGATGCTTCGAACAGTTGTAACCACAATCGACACGGTACTGGAGATTTTTAAAGACTACCTTGGCCCGGAGAATGTGCCGCAGGATGCGAAGGCGACAAGGATACTGTGGAACCCGCAGACCCGTAGGGTAAGAATAGTAGCGGAAAGCGCGGAATGGAAAGCCGGACTTGCGCCGTTGCAGGTACGGTTTGACGTAAAACGGGTGTTTTTAGCCGGAGGAACCGTAGATGGCAGCGCGAGTGATTGAATTCGACCCGGAAAGTTTGTTGAAGTTGCTGGTTCATTATAGCGATGGGCGGGTCCCACTTGATGCGAAACTGATCGGGTTTGGGTATAACCCGTTGTTAACAAGGTATTTAGGGCTGGAAATCGAAACCTCCGAAGTTGGAGAACCGGTGATTCATGTGCGGTATGAAGGCCGACGGGTGATGACTTGGGACGAACGAGGAACGCCAGTGGAATGGACAAAAGAAGGAGAAGGATATGAGACGCCTAAAAAGCAGTAGGAAAGGACAGGGAGCGGTTGGAAATCGCAGGACGGGGCCTGTAGGGGGGTTGGCAGGGTTTCTGGAGCGTGAGGCGGGGCAAGTGGTGGTGGGGTTTTTGCTGGTAGTGATTGGTGGGGCTGCGAAGTACTTTGGGGTACTGAACGGAGAGCTTTCAGTGTTTGGGATGGCGCTGTTGGCGAGAGCGACAGGGGCGGAGGTGGTTAGGAGGAATGGGAAGTGAGAACTGGGGAGGGGAGGAGTACTAGTACTCTACCCCCATTTGGGGGTATCGAACGAAAGATCAACACCTTAGCTAAAAACAGTGTACTCTCTTCTGGACTATTCGGTGGATTTCTTACCGAATCCCTCCGAGCATCCACCGAATCTTACCGAGCAATTTAATGTTAGAAGGATCAAAATTTATGTAACCTTTTTGAGCGGTGTACGTCAGGACGGGGGGAGAAAGGAAAAGGTTACAGGGAGATGAAAATAAACTGCTCGGTGGGATTCGGAGGGATTCGGTGGATTATCCACTGAACAAGAGTAGGGGGCGCACATGTAGCGATTTGGAGTAAGTTGTTGAAAAGGAAGGGGTTAGAGGAAGAATGCCGCTAACTTCCTGCAAACAAAGAAGTTATGCTGAATGTGATTTCGCGCTGGTTGGCGGTCGACCCGCATGGGAGTTTCCTCCCCTCCCAAGCCGCCGACTTGTGGGGCGCCCTCCTACCCACGAAGCGCCGCCTGGTGCTTAGCGCGAAGGGGGTGTTCTGGCGACTCGTGGTACTGATGGTACTACTCGCTGCCGGAGCGCCCCCCGCGGGAAATGGAGTGGGGGTGGCGAATAGGTTTGCAGAGGAGTATAATGTTTGGGCAGGGTTGAGAAATGAAAGGATGGGACGGATAGGAGGAGAGGGAATGCTGGATGTAGGGGAGGTACTACAGTGGAAGAAAGTGAAAAGCGCATGGAGAAGAGTGGAAAAGGAGGTAGATGGTGAATATCGAGGGGAGAGGTAGGAGACAACGAGACTTTTGGGCTGTCAGGGCGGCGGAGGCTTTTGGAACTGTCACGAAAGAAGGTTCGGTCGATGATTATACACAAACTGCAATCGGGAGAGGAATGGAGGGATTGGACATGGAAGGAAGCCGTGGTGGGTTTACTGATAGCGGCTGTCATCGGTTGGGAGATCGGCTATGCGATGGGAATGAAGGCCGCCACGGAACTTTTTCTACCTTAGTCCTTGGAGACGCGATGGTTGATGTGTATTACATTGGTACTGCAACTCGCTTGAATCCCGAGGCGCCAATTCCGGTGGTGAAAATCGATAAGACGCTTCGATTTCCTGGTGGGGCGGCGAATGTAGCGGCGAATCTGCAAAGTTTGGGAATTCGAGTATCTCTTCGCTCGGGGGAGTTGTTTTATGGGCATGGCCCGATAACGAAGAATAGATTAATGGTTGGGGATACTCAAATTGCGCGATGGGACGAGAACGATCAGTGTGGATCGATTGATTTGAAGAGGATTCCAAACGAGGGCTTCGATACGATTGTCGTTGCGGATTACGGAAAGGGGAGTATTACACCAGGCGTGATAAACGTGGTGCAGAGATTAAAACGGAGTGAATTTATCGATAAGAGAACCGTGATTAATGTTTTTGTAGACACCAAAACCGACCCTACCCCGTGGTTGACGAGCGCGTTGGTGATGTTTCCGAACGAACGGGAATATCGACAGTATTCGAAAGTGTACGACCAGTTTGAGTGGGTGGTTTCAAAGCGGGGGGCAAGGGGAATTGCGCTACATAGGTTTAGCAAGGTTGTTTACGAGGCCCCCTCGTTCGCGAGATTTGTTCGTTCGGTTAACGGGGCTGGGGATTCGGTGATGGCGGGGTTCGTTTTTTCGTACTTGAATTCGCAACGATATTTGACCTATACCCCTAAAGGTGAGACTGTGCATATGATATTCGCTACGCAATACGCTAATGCAATGGCAGCGGTAGTGGTAGAGAAGCCCTACACGGCAACAGCGACGAATGAAGAGGTAGAGGAAGTTCTAAGGAGGGTTAATGAAGGTCGTTAAAAAACTTTGGGGTTTTGAGCAGTGGTTGGTGAATACAGAACTGTACTGCGCAAAGTGCTTGAACCTCTTCGCGGGGTTTCAATCGAGTTTGCACTTTCATCCGAGGAAAACCGAGACGTTTATGGCGTTGGAGGGGGCGGTGGCGATCGAAGTTCGGCATAGTTTGAAGGATATCGAAATCTCGGTCCTAGCTCCAGTAGGCGGAGCGGTACATATTCCGCCGGGTACGTCGCATCGTTTTTGGGCGCTTACGCCGTTCGCAAGATTACTAGAGATTAGCACACATCACGACGATGACGACGTAGTACGAGTTTATCCAAGCCGAATTCTTGAAAAAGCCTAACCATGCCGGTTATTGAATCCTCGCGGGATTTCTTCGATAAACTATCAACGTTGCCGAAGAGGGAACGGAAAAAAGTCCTTCGTGCCTTGGGGCAATCGGAACTCACGAAGTGTATGGGGGACGTGATGTATTGGCTGGATGCCTCGCGGCATCCCGGCGGAAGGGCGTACGTATACACTCTCGATCAGCACCCGTTGCACAGATGTCGAATATGCCCGCCAGAGGCAGATCCGCATTTTTTCAACAAACGCGAAGCGCATTTGAAGCTGCGGCATAAAGTGCGGGTAAAGAACGAACAGGAACTAGGGGGGTATTTTTCCGAGTTGTCCGCTATGCGGCCGTTTCCGATAAAACCCTACATGCCACCGATTATCGATACCTGGCTGCGGGACCAGATTGTGCTGGTGGAAAAATCGCGAGATGTGATGGCGACGTGGTTGATGGTTGCGTTGTATTCATGGGATACTTTTTTTCATTCGGGCAGACAGAATGTTTTTCAGTCGAAAGACGCCCCGAAGACGTTGGAACTCGTGCGGCGGGCGTATTTTATTTGGAGAAATCAGCCGAAGTTTCTACGGTCGTGTAAGGCGATTATGGTGTCGGGAGGCACACGAAGCGGGGCGTTGACGATTCCCGCGATGAACAGCGAGATTGTTGGGTTCCCACAGGGTCCGGACCAGGTTCGACAACTGCATCCAACCGGAGTGTTTATGGACGAGGCGGCGTATCAAGTACAGGCGGGGGATGCGTTTACGGCGATTAAGCCGGCGATTCAGGCAGGAGGGAGGTTGACGGCAATTAGTAGTGCCAATCCGGGATGGTTTTTTCTCGCTGCTTCGGATAGGTTGGATGAGGAGGAGTAATGTCCTATAAAAACACCTCTTGGTTTAGGGCGCCTGAGAAATCTTGGGTAAGACCGGAGGAGTTTAAGAATATGGTTCTTCGTTTACCGGTGGTGTTGATTAACGGGGCGTTCGATTTATTGCATTGTGGGCATTTGAGGGTTATCGCCTTGGCGAGGCACAAGGCGGGAAGTGGAACGGTAATCGTCGCATTGGATAGCGACGATCGGGTGGCGGGAAATAAAGGTCCAGGACGCCCGATATTGTCGTGGATTGAGCGGGCGGCGATGTTTAATTATTTGCCGGTGGATATTATCGTGGAGATTGAGGATGATGAGGATATGAAGACGTTGATCGAAGGAGTTCAACCGGATCTTCGAGTACAAGGAGGGGATTACGCGAGGCATTCGTCGAAATTTCCTGGGGTGAAGAAGATTTTCGTCTCGAATCGAGGAGCGCATACAAGTGAGATTATTAGGAGGATTCGAGGGAATGGATAATACTGTAGCCTGGGCTTCAGTGGAAAAGGATGGACGAGTTTTGCCCGTGCCAATCCCGGTTGCAGTACGGCCAGTACGGTATGGGGTGATGTTTTATCCTCCACAGGATACATATGTGGGGAGGTCACTGCACTTATATGGAGAATACAGCGAAGCGGAGGTGGAGATTTTTCGCCAAATGATTCCTTCGGATGGAACGGTTATCGATGTCGGTGCGCATATTGGGGCGCACACGGTTGCGATGGCGAGAATTGCGCGGGAGATCATTGCGTTTGAACCGCAGTATTTTCTATACGGGCTGACGTGCGCGAATATGGCGTTGACTAGCCACAGACGGTACGTGGTGTTTAACCGGGCTGTAGGTGCGGAGTGTGGAGACGTTAAAATGCCGTTGTGGGATTATACGCAGGTAGGCAATTTTGGCGCGATAGCGATGGGAGAGGGATTAAATAAAGTTTCAATAATGACAATTGATTCGCTGAATTTGAAACGAGTGGATTTTATTAAAATCGACGTTGAAGGAATGGAGGCAAAGGTTCTCCAGGGCGCGAAGGAAACCATCCAACGCTGCCGGCCGGTGATGTTGATTGAAAACGATCGAGAACCGGAGACGCAAGTGGGGGTAATTACGGTAGTGAGGGAGTTTGGTTATATCCCACAATGGAGTCCTTCGCCGTTGTGGAACCCGAATAATTTCTACGCCAATCCCGAAAACGTGTTTGGGGAGATTTGTTCGGTTAACATGCTTTGTACGCCAAAGGAGCGAACGCCGAAGGATGCGGTTGAGGTTGAGGGGCCATTGACGATTATTCGCTCTCCGGGAGAGAAAAAGTAATTTTCGCTAATGCCTACCTCGCCTGAAGTTCTTCACGAATCGACGGGGCTGAAAATCCGCCGGAACCCGAAGAACCGCTTCACGATCGTTACGCTTCACTATACTGCCGATCCCGCCAAGCGTTCTGCCGCGTGGAAGGAAGAAGCCTCTTCGGGAATGCAGCCCGCGCAGTGGGCGAAGGAGATGGAAATCGACTACACCGCGCTGTTTGGACAGCGGGTGTTCCCGGAGATTATTGCGAATCGGGACGTGATAGTAGTGAAGGCGCCGCACCCGGAGGTTCCGGGAACCCAAACCTGTTACGGGGGGTTCGATTTCGGGCAACGAAATCCCTCGGCGTTTAACGTATATACGATTAACGACGGAGTGATTTATGCGGTTTGGGAACTGTACGAACCTTGTCGAAGCGTTCCCGAGTTGGTAGGGAAGATGAAAGATTGTCCGTATTGGGACCGGATTCGTTATATTGCCGCCGACCCAACAATGTGGAGTTTGACGAAAACGAACAAATGGGGCCAAACCTGCACGGTGGTGGATTTGTTTATCGAGGCGGGGATCGGGAAGTGGTTACGGGGAAATCAGGATGAGGCGCTGTGGGTTGCGCAGATACGAAAACATTGGATTTCAGCCGAAGACCCGACGTTTAGGATTTACGATTCGTGCCCGAATTTGATCCGGGAATTCGAAACTGCGGTGTACTCGACGCCCTCGGAGAAGAGGTTTCAAACTTCGAATTATCGGGAAGGAATCGCGGATTATAACAACCATGCGATTGACGGGAATAAGTATTTTTTCAATTCTCCCGCAGGGAGGGTTCGAAGTACGGCGGAAAAGTATCGAAAAATCGTCCTTCCAACAATGTCGAACAAGTGGAAGGTTAATTGGGGAAAAAATTAACCCAAGCGCCGGTGTTTGTGATATAATGTAGTTGATCCTTGTGTGTGCCGTTGTAGCTCAAACGGAAGAGCGGCAGTTTTGTAAACTGCGGGTTGCGGGTTCGATGCCTGCCAGCGGCTCTTTGGGCCGCGACGCCTGCAACGTTGAGGTTCTGGGTTCGAGCCCCAGCCGGTCCACCAGCCTGATCTGTTATGTGTAGAAACAGTTTGGTCCGTGTTTCCCCAACATGGGCCGTTATTCTTGGCGGGAGACCGCGGCGCCAAGTCTTATCAGGAATTAGAACCTCCTACCGTCGTCCACAATTTCCTTCATGATTATCAATCTCGACGCGACTCCGATCGAATTGAAAACCCCTCCAGGCGCGGGCGAACCTGCTGTGCCCGAAGCTCCTGGTACTCCTACCCCTTCCAACGATATCGAAAAGGATATCGTTACATACGTTGTTAGCTGGCGAAACCGTCTAAAGACCGCCCGAATGGCGAAACAGGATATCTGGACTGAATGTTGGCAATTATATCGCGGGTTGGAGGACTTTAGCGAAAAAGAGGACTGGCAAAGTAGGTTAGTTCTCCCCAAAGCCTGGGAGAGCGTCAAACAAGCGACGAATGTTATCACGAGATTGCTGAACGCCTCGAAACAACCGTGGCAGGTAGAGGCGGTGAATCCGGATGATTTACCGTTAACCTACCGCGCCGGGCAGATGACGGATCTCGCGAAGGTGTTTTTAGACCGAGCGAACTACAAGGAGGAATTCGTAGAGGGGCTGGAGTGCGGATTTATTATGGGTTTGGGGGTCTGGAAAGCGTGGTGGGGACTAGCGCCGCGGACCCGGATGCGGGTCGAGACCGAACAGGTGCCGATGGGGATGGGGGAGCAGCCGTTTGGGGCCGCGCCGGCGATGATGGGAGGAGAAGGACCAGCTTTAACTCCCCCGGCCGCAATGCCTCCGGAGGGAATGCCCATGGGCGGTCCTTCACAAATCGAAACTCTCCTCAATCCCGCCGAAATGGGATCACCTGCGCTGGGGCAGGAAGCGATGGAGTACCCGATGCAGCAAAACGCGCTGTATCCGACTCAAGCGCCGATGGAGGCGTTGAATCCCGCCGGATGGTCGGGAGAGGCGATGCCGCCGGGTCCGCAAATGCAGACCCGCCGCCAGATCGTTCGCGAGGAGATCCTGGAGGGAAAGTTATTCACACGAGCGGTAGATCCGTATAATTTTTACTGGCTTCCAGGCAGTAAACTTAATCGTTGGGTTGGAACAATTGAAGAGATCGAGGTTCCAAAGTGGCAATTGTTAGAACTCGCCGAACAAGGCGCGTTTGAGGCGAGCCGGATCGAAGGGCTTCGCCCGATGCGGATCGATGAGACGCAAAAACAGTCAAGAATTCGATTCAACGAACCCGCAGCGCCGAATCAGGCTGATCCGTCGACGAGTGACGTAACCGGGACGGTGAAGGTTATTGAATTCTATGGACCGTTGATTATCAACGGGAAACTGCTTGAAAAAAACGCCCATGTGTTAATCGCGAACGACGATGTTTGTTTGATGAAAGGCGGGTATCAACAGAACCAGCTTTGGCAGAAACGGCCCCCGTATGTGGCATTCAGCCCGTTGGCGTTGCCGTTCAGAACCGAGGGGGTGGGGTTGGTTGAAATGGATCGAAAGATCCATATCGCGATCAGCCAGCTTGCGCGGTTGAGCATGGATACGTTGATGTTCAGGCTGCTGCCGGTGTTCGAGGTTGCGTTGGATGTGTTTGAGAACCCTCAGGATCTTGAAGGGGGGTTGGTTCCGGGGAAACTTCTCCGGCGCAGCATGACCGCCATGCCGGGGCAGGATGGGATTAAGCCGATTGTGTTTCAGGATATCTCCGGGGGAACGACGCAGGTTGCGGCATGGTTGGATCGTGAGCATCAAGGGGCTTCGATGGTGAGCGAGATTCAACAGTCGATGCCGAGATATCGGGGGTATCAATCCGCGGAAGAGACATCGATTAAGAATGAAAATCAGAATTCGTTCTTTGGCGCAATGGCGACGGGGATTGAACAACAGGCGATTGCGCCGATGGTTGAGTTGGCAGTGGATTTGATCCTTCAGTTTATCGACACCGCAAACGATCCCCGAGTGGCAAGTATATTGGGGGTGGGAGCGGATGCCCTAGCGGCGTTGAGCAGGGAAGAAAAATTGGAAATGGTGAATGGGGATTACCAGATCAAGGTTAGTGGAATTACGGAGCAACTTGCGAAGGTCGAGATGCTGCAGAATCTCGTGCAGTTGATGAACTTGATTGGGCAGAATCCTGAGGCGTGGTTGCCATATGTGAATCAGAATGAACTGTTGCGGCGGGTGCTTGAGGCATTCCGGCCGATGATTCATGATATCGATAATATCATCGCCGATCCCGAAACGGCGATGGCGAAACAGGCCGCGGCGAGTGGGGAGAAGATCACGCCGGAGTTGTTAAGGTTGATTCCGCAGTTGGCGCAAATGGCAACAGCGGCGCAGCAGCAGCAACAGCAAATGGGGTTGGAGGGGCAAAAGTTGGCGCTTCAGGCAGCAGCGCTGCAACAGAAGGGTCAGCCGCAGGAGTAAGGTTATGGGATTTGTCGATTTGATTTCCGTTTCAACCACCGCCGCGACGGCGATTGTCGCGAATACCGCGTGTTGGAGGATCACGGTGGGAGAAGATCCAAGTGTGACAGGGTTTCCAACTACGGAACTGAAGGTTATGAAACCCCTTGCGGCAAGCGATGCCCGCCGGTTGCTTCGGAGTTCGATGTACACCTTTAACGCCGAGAGTCCGATACCTTTCGCGCCAGGGCAGACGGTCGGGTTTGTTCAAGCGCTTGACGCCGCCACGACCTGCTTTCAGGATGAGGAGTAATCATGACGATTTATCCGAAAGGAATCCTCGCGGAGCAGTTGGGAAGCGTCGAGCCGGTTGAAGTCGATAACGACCGGCTGGCGATGTTTATCGCCGAGAGTAAACAACCGCAGTTTGCGCATTTGACCGAGGCCGAACGGGATGCGTGGGCGGTGTATATGGCGGTGATGCATCCGGGGTTTAGGGATGCTTCGTTGGAGATGGAGTTGGAAGAGTCTGTTGCGGGGCGTTCGGCAAAAATTGATCTGTCGCCGGTGATGAAAGCTGTTAAGGCGTTGCCTCCGACGGATTTAACTCCGGTACTGGATGCGGTAGAGAGTGCTAGAAAAAGCATTGAGCGAACTATTGCCACTGTGCCGGAGCAGGTTCCGCAAGTGGATTTATCAAGCCTGGAAGGGGAGGTAAAGAATACTCAAAAGCAACTTCAGGGGTTGAAAGACGTTGTTGCGGCTCAGAAGCCGGTTATTCCGTTGAAACCTGATCTTCAACCTATGTTGGATGCTATTAGGGACATCAGATTCAAGACGGACTACTCGCCGGTGTTGGAGGCCGTTGCGGGGGCACGTCATAGTATCGAGCGGGCGGTCGCGGAGATCCCCGAGCAAATTCTACCTTCTGACAACACCCCCGCAATTGATGCTCTTGCTGAGCAAGTCAATTCAGTTGAGGCGCGAATGGGTGTTGTAGAGCGGGCGGTCAAAGCAATTCGTATGCCCGATCTCGATTTGTCGCCAGTTTTGAAGTTACTGCCTCCCAAGCCGGTGGATTTCTCTCCTATGCTTAATGCTATTAAGGAGATCAAATTTAAAGCGGATTATTCACCCGTGCTTCGCGCTATTGATGGGCTGAAAACGGTTGGCCCGGTTGCGGAGAAACCAAAACGCGGCTGGACGTGGGTATGGCGGGCAACGGTGTTAGCGGCTCTTGCGTTGTTACTTGCTGGGGTTGGGCGAGGGCAGACGAACCATAATCCGATTTTTCTTCAAGGAAAACAAGCGGGGAGTCTGTTAGCGGGGAGTACTCGAAGCGAAGGGGTGTGGATACTTAATTGCTCGACGGGGATGACCTGCTCCTGGTCCGGGAGTACACTGAGCATGACTGCGCCGTTGGCTCCCGATGCTGTGCAGGGCGCGGCCTCCCTTACCACCGTAGGCGCGATCCCCCGCGTCTCGGCGGCGGGGACGGTGGGGCCGAGCGCGGCCAGTATCACCCTGTCCCCCGTGACGATGACGCTCTACGATCCCACCGCTGGAACTGGGGCGACGACACTGGTAGTGAGGGCGGGGCTGGGGCAGGCAGGCTCGGCGGTACAGCAATGGAGGACGGCGGCTGGAGCTGTTGGGGCCTCGATGACTGCGGATGGTCAACTCGGTACAACTTTAGTTTATTCCCTAGGGAATACCTGGATTCTTGGCGGCTACGGGCAGACCCTAACAATGTCTAATACACAACAGACCAGGTGGACCAGCGGTGTTTGGTATGACGCCTCTGTAGATTTGAGCCTCTCCCGTACCTCCGCCGGTCGCCTTCAAGCCAACTCCGGCACCGCCGATCAATGGGCCGCCTTGGACATCGGCGGCATCAGCATGAAGTCCCTGGCTACGCCGGGCGCGGTGACGGTCACGCCTACCTGCGTGCCCGGTGTCTGCAATTTGACCTGGAGTTACACGGTGGAAGCGCTCCTGGCCGATGGCACGTTGACCACCCTGCCGGGAGCGCCGGGGAGCACGGCCTTACAGAACGCCACCCTCGACGCCAGCAACTACAACACGCTGTCCTGCACGGCCGTGACGGGCGCGACCTCGTACCGCTTCCGGCGCACGGTGAGCGGTGGAACGCCGGCCACGCTCGGTGTGATCGGCACGGCAAGCACCTGCGCCCTGGTGGACAACGGGCTGGCGGGGGATGGGAGCGCGGCTCCCACATCCAACAGCACAGGCAGCCTGCTGTGGGCGCTGGATGGAGGAGGGAGTATTGGGGAGCCTGGGATGCGCAGACCACTTGAGATATATGCTTCGGGTTCCATCAATTCGCAGGGAGGCAATTTACTTGCCGGGTATGGTTTATATCTAGGGTTTGGAGTCGGTGGGGATGGGTCCCTACGAGTTTCTCAGGGATCTGCGGATGGCATGGGG
>ERZ1292629.3591-Hain-H43-01um-R1-3591-length-11909-cov-5_pt1 | contig 11909 bp, 16 predicted proteins | sample MGYA00564399_ERZ1292629 | MGnify/ENA primary metagenome ERZ1292629 (study PRJEB36523, sample SAMEA6512636) | groundwater metagenome | collected 2019-01-08 | study: AquaDiva: Metagenomics assemblies of 32 groundwater samples | reverse complement strand
TGGACGGAATATGACAAAACGGAATCAATCTATTGAAAATTATGAATAAAAAGCAGTTGGATGAATCATGTTACGCGGTAAAGCAAGACCTGAGCGCGTGGAATAGGCCGGGCGTAAGCCAGTTGCGAAGCATAATTGACGGCTATACGGGATCTCCTGAACACTCAGAACCCTAGACGGGACACCGTCCTTGGCGCGCAAGCGCGGGGAGCGGCCTAGAAGACATGATGCCGACGATCGGAGAGCGAAAATTTTTACAGGGGGAGAGTTTGCTCACAAAAATCTCCGGCTTCCGGGATCCCCCGAAAGCAAAAAAGAAAGATGTTGAATGATTAAAAAAAACGTGGTATTCTGTGATATATCTGTGGTGCTTGCGGACTCTCAGGTCTCCGCAAGTGCCCAGGTTAAGGGCCGTGGGGTGGAAATCCCTGCGGCCCTTTTTCTTTTGTGAGGTGAACATGGTCGAAAACTGGGGCGATTCAAAACGATTTCTGGCGGAGGGGATTTTGACATACACCGCTATCCTAGCCCTATCGTTATCCCTAGATCTAATCCTAAATTTGGCGCACGCGGTCGGACTCAGGCAAGATCTTCAAGTCTATAACCTCGGCGCCTGGCAGTGTGTAATGGCACTATTCGCGGGACTACAACTGATTCGATATGCAAACTATTGGCGATATTTGAGTTAGGGAGTTTAAAAACGTTGTGCCAGTCCATAAAAATTTTCACGGGATCAAAGGGCGTTCGGGGAGAAAATCAAAACCTCTCGAATTTAAAATTCACTTGCTCAAGGAGCTGGCAATAGCCAGAGCGATAAAAGCGTTACAGGATGAGCGAGAAAATAAAACAATCGCAGAGCGTAAAGATAGCGTGATGTTGAAAATGATTGATAAGGCGGTTGCGGCAAAGCAGGAAATCACAGGGGAGAATGGCAATCCAATCAGAATTATATTCCGAGCGGCGGGAACTACCCCCAATAACTTTGACACAGCCCCAGGATGATTTCGTTTTCGCGCGGGATGAATTTGTTTGCATCAAGGGGACGTTTGGATGTGGTAAAAGTATGGCCGCTCTATTGGCGGCAAACAAAGAGTGCGAGGAGATCCCCGGTAATCTCTATTTTGTTGTGCGCCGGGAATACATCGACCTAAAAAATGCGACGCTGAAAGATTGGGCGGATTGGATCGGGAGGGATGTGGTTGGTAATACAGTCAAGTACGGCAACGGCTCGGAGTTGATATTTGCTCATGGTGACGACCTCAATAGTTTCAAAAACGCCAACCTCGGAGGAGCGTTGATGATCCAAGCGGAAGAAATGACGGAGGAAGATTTCTGGTTTCTTAAGGGCCGTTTGAGGCGGCCAAACGGGACCCGCCAGCTACGGTTAGAGTGTAATTATGACGGGCATAATTGGATTTACCGCAAATTTGACCAGGAAAAAATAGGCCGTTTAATAACTACAAACACGTTCGACAACGCAAAAAATTTACCTCCCGATTATATCCCCGGATTGATGAAACTCCCCAAAAGACTCCAGGAGCGTTACCTATACGGCTCTGACGCCGATGTAGAGGGTGCCGTATTCGACGAGTTCCAGCAGGCGAGGCACGTTATAAATCCGTTTGACGTGCCGGAGGCGTGGCCGGTTACGATTGGGCTGGATCACGGGGTCACCAATCCAACCGCCGTATTGTGGGCTGCGGTGGATTATGACGGCAAAATTTATATCGTTGACGAACATTACGAGGCTGGGCAGCTAGCCAGCTACCACGCAGAGCAAATAAAGCGGCGGCGCCAGAGCAATGTTGAGCGTTGGTTGATTGACCCTGCCTGCACCGCGCGGACGAACGTCAAAAACGGGCAATTCTATTCTGTGATCGATGAATACCACGATTGCGGTATCAGGTTCGAGCCCGCGGACAATGCGGTGTTAGCGGGGATAAATAGGGTTAACGAATTTTTCAGGAACGACCGGTTGCAAATCACCAAAAACTGCGTTAAATTGCTGGACGAGATCGGCGGGTATAAGTGGCAGAGACAGCGTCCAGGCATTGACAAGAATGAACCTGATGCCCCTGTAAAGCACCACGATCACGCCTGTGACGCTCTGAGGTATATCGTGATGTCCCGTCCCCAAAGTCCGCGGATCGTTGAGCAGGTCGTAAAGGGGAGCCTGGCCGATTGGGAGCGGCGGGAGTTGAGGCAGAAGGAGCGGCTGGTTGAGGTGGGCGCGTGAAAAGGGCTGTTTTGATCGCGGTTAACAAAACCTTTTGGGTGTTTTATGGGACATAAGGACGTTTTTTTGCTGAGATTGAGGGGAGAGATTAAGCGGATGACCCGTAAAAGCCTGTTGTTTTCCTTACTGAAGGAAGAACTGGGGAAATTGGGGTATTGGAAGAACAAAGCGCGTGGTAATCCCGCAAAAGGATATACTAAAAGCTCCCATAAGTTCGGGGTTAATGGGACTTTTTGATATGAGCGATTACGATTACTACAAGAGTTTGAGGTTTTGATTATGGACGAGATCCAGGAAGTCATGACCGAGCAAGAAGCCAATGTCGTCCCGTTAAAAAAGGACGTCCTTGAGCCTAAGCAGGCCCGGCTGTGGCTGAATCGGTGCAGGACTGTCAACCGGGTGCACAGGAAGAAGATCGAAGAGAAGCATTCCAAGGCAAAGCTCCGGTACAATTCCGAGGCGTACGGGTTCCAGAAACGCAAGGGGGACTACACCCACACCCAGTTTGATTTCCTGTTTAAGAATGTCGAAGAATTCAACGCTAGCATCTATCATAAAAACCCGGAACTTGATTTGACGGCGCGGAACGTCAATGACGAGGCCGAGGTGTGGCGCGTGGAGAACCTAGAGCAGGTCGTTAATGATGACATTAAAGACGACCGCGGGTTGAAGTCGTTGATCCGGTCGGCGTTGGTTGATGAGGGGTTGGCCGGTATCTCAGGAATTTACCTGGACTATGATAATCGGACTCGGAACACTGGCGAGTTTGAGGTTGAGCAGATTGCGAGTAAGGTGAGGCCCTCGAAGATCCTGCCGGAGAATTTGATCTATCCACCGTTTCAGACGCTGTACAATTACGGCGAGAGCCCCTATCTGGGGTACGTTGATATCGTGAGTTTGGAGCAGATCAAGGGGGATCAGACGTTTGATAAGGCCGTGTCCGCAAAGGTCAAAGGGCAGACGTACCAGGGATTGACCGATATCGATAAGCAGGCGGTCAAGGACAGTGACAAAGAGTCTGATGATTTGATGTTTGCCAAGATTTACTGCGTCTGGATTAAGGGGAGCGATAGCGGGCCGTTAAAGCGGTGCGTGCTCGCGGATCAGGACGGGATTGACCAGCCGTTGGTTTATGAGGACTGGGAAGGCGGAGGGCCGGATGGGACAGGTTACCCGCTCCATTTGCTGGCGTTAAACGATCCGTGTGAGGGGATGTTGCCACCGTCCGAGGCGTGGAAGCTGGAGTCAATCCTATGCGTGATTGATTACCTATTGGCTAAGATGTTGCGGCATTTGAAGAAGTCCAAGACACGGACGTTATCGAAAGATTTGAAGAAGGAGAACGTTTCAAAGTGGATTGGCGCGGAAGATTTGGAATTGATAAATATTTCAGGGCTTCCTCCTGGTGTGGATATTCGCAGTTTGATTTATCAGTTGGAAGATCAAGAGCTAAGCCAGGATCATGATAAGTTGTTTGGATTGGCAAAACGGATTTTGGACGAGTGCTCCAGGAAGCCCGCGTTTGCGCAGGTGGCTATCCAAGAAAAAAAGAAGACTGCGACTGAAACGCAGGCGATCCAGGCGCAGGATCTAAGCGTTGGGACGTACAAAGTGGACAAGTTTAAGGATTTTTTACGGGGATTTTTTTACGATTGGGCGAAACTGGTGCAAAAAAATTGGCGTGGGACGCGGGACATCACGGTGGAGAACGGGAAAACCGGACAGGATGAGCCACGGGAAGTTATCGCTGGGGAAGACCGCAATGATTTGAGCGGGGATTTCTCGGTCGATATCAATATCGAGTCATTCGTGATGCAGAACAAAGACCAGAAGCGGCAGACGGTGAAAGAAACGCTGGTTGAGTTGCAGGCGGTTGAGCCGTTGTTGAAGGAACAGGGGAAGAAGCTGAACGCGAAGCGCGTTGTGACGGAGTTGCTGGAGAATGCGCACGTTCGAGACCCTGAAGGATTCCTGGTGGACGTTCCTGCGCGGACGGTTGACCAGCAGGTAATTGAATTGGCGGCTAAAGGCGTTCCTATGTCGATTGACGAGCTGGGGAGCGATTACCAAGGGGCTATGGAGCGATTACAGGCAATGTTTCAGGATGATGAGATGATGGCGAAGATGGAGATGATGATGCCTGGGATCAGCTCGGGGGAGGGGCCATTGGCGATGATGATGCGGGATCTCGAAAAGATGCAGGAGCTGCAAAAGCAGAAGATGGAAGAGATGAAGAATGCCGCTTGAGAAGGGGAAAAGCAAGAAAGTGGTAAGTCGCAATATTTCGGAACTTGTCCATAGCGGTCGCACTCAAAAGCAAGCGATTGCGATTGCATTGAATAATGCGGGGTTGTCTTATAAAAAGAGGGAGAAGAGATAATGCGCATGATCAGGATTTGTTGCATCAATCCCGATTGTTTACAGTGTGAAGCGGAATACAAACCGATCTACGAGCCGTATTATGCTGATAGTTTCACGTGTACGACTTGCGGGTGGAAGCTGCAGGTGGAGCGGGTTGACGAGGAAAAGGTAGTGGGAGGGACGAAGACATGAATGTTATCATCAGTGATACGTTTAAGCCAAAAGGGAGATTGAAGCATTCTGTTTGTGGGCATGGAGTGGTCAGCGTTGACAACTACGAACGGACCGGGGCCACATGTCCGAAATGTTATCCTCAAAGTGATCGGTCGTTTTTCGTCCCAGACCTGAAACCTTTTTTTAACCGAGGGCTCGGGTGCGTGACGCATGGGACGCGGGACGCAGAGAAAAAAGCAAAGCGGATGGGATTGACTCCGGTCGGTGACGCGAAGGTTTCCGAGTGGCACAGGAAAGACACACGGGACACGATCACTCCGATCCTGGAAGAAGGCCACAGGAAACTTCACACGTTAAGCGAGGTGCGATGATGTCCGACATTTGCGAGGCAGACCTTTTACACAGGCTCCAGAACTCAAGGGATCTTCAGGCGCACAAAGAAGCGATTCTTTTGTTGATGGGGTGCGTGAAGACTTTGGAAGAGAAGGTTTCTGCCCTCGAAATATTTCACGGAGGCCAGGGGGACATTATGGCCCCCATTTCCGTCCCCGAAGGATTCAAGCCGAGGCGGGGCAGGCCGAGGAAAGATCCCAGTGACTGAAATAATTCGGCACTTGATCGGATTGATTAAGGCATTATTCAAACTGACGCCAGACTTTGAAAAGAGGTTCAGAGAAAAACTAGACGCATAATTTGGGAAGTATCGGCTTTACAGTCCCGATTGGGACACTCAGGCCGCTTTGGAAGGTGTTCACCTCCCTACCCTTCCGAGGCGGCTTTTTTCATTTAAAGGGAGCACAGAATAATCCCCGATGGGGAACTCTGAAAGGAAGAAATGAAACCGGAAACTATCGAGCAAGCGGAACCTGAAGTTGAATCAACGAACGATTCTGACTCTACCGGAGAGCAGGACAGCATTGATTCAATTCTTGGGGATGCACTCAAGGGGAAGGACGGAACCCCTGAAGATTCCGAACCGACTGGCGAAGGGGAACCGGAAGGACAGCCCAAGCAATTCGGCGGCAAGAAGGAGGCCGTTGAAGAAGCGGAGGAACTTTTCGGGGAGCTGATGTTGGATGAGGCGAAGAAACTGCCGTTTAAAACGGAGCAGGAATTCCAGGAGTTTTTGGAACGGAATCCGCTTCTTAAAGACGGTTTCTTGAGGCAGTCCGACTATACCAAGAAAACGACTCAACTATCACAGGAACGGAAGCAACTCGAAGAAAAACTTTCGGAATTCGAGAAGGAATCCGAAGCGTGGGGTGGGAACAAACCGAATGAACAGTCTAAACAGTTTTTTTATGACGTTTGGAGTTTGTTCAATCACGGGTCTGAACCCCTCGCGCAAAAGATTTCCGAATTTGCGAATGACATCAGTTTGATCAAAGCGGGACGACAACCGGTCGGCCCCTTAGCAGGTAACGACGGTGAATCCGTCGATTTCTCCAGAGATTCACAAATCGTCGAAGTTCGGCGAGAGTTGGATCAGCTTCGCAGAGAGCGGGAGCGGGACAAGTCCGAAGGTGAGAAGCAATCGATGACCCGCCATCAGGAAGAAGCGAACAGAGAAGTCGGCGCCTGGCTGAAAGAGAAAGAATCGGCTGGGAATCCAATCACAATGGATGAGCGGAAGGCTATGGCTCGTTTCTCTGGATTGAGAGACGACGACGGCAACCGAATATCCTTGGAGGAGATGCACCGATTAGCGCTTGCTTATTTGGGGAAGACCGAAAAAACCGCGATCAAAAAGGTGTTCAAGAGCGCAACCGAAAGAAGCGGGAAGACGGGAATGAAACCCGCTTCGAGAATTTCGTCAGGTGAGAGGGCGGAAGTCGATATCGACAACCTTGACGACATCCTCAATGAAGGACTCGATAGCATCAAGGAGTAACAAGGAGTTTTTGAAATGGCAAAACCAGCAAGCGTCGCGTTAAGGGCCTTGTGGGCAACGACCAAAGAGAAAATCTCGCAGAACATCAAAAACTCTCTAATCCAAAACAATGGCCTTCTCTATGAAATCAAAGAGAAGGGCGGGCTTTTGGAGGTGGAGAGCGGAGGCCGTGAATTTAACGAGCCTGCGATTGTCGGCGATTCTGCGGCGGTCGGCGGTATCACAAGATCGCAAACGCTAAACGTAGACGATCAGGAAGGGATTGATGCGTTTCTGTATACGCCCCGTATTTTCTACGGGACGACGCATTTGTTCACGACCGATCTCGCAATGAACGCGGGAGAAGGCCGTGCGCTCAGCCTCTTGAAGGCAAGAATTGAGCAGACGAAGGAATCGGTGAATAACGGACTGGATGTGTACCTGTGCGGCCGGAATAACGACGCGGCAGGAGCGCATACTGACGCGGAATCAGGCACTCAAGTCGGGTGGCTTGGTCTGCAAAATATTATTCCCGATACGGCAACTCAAGACATCCCAGGAACTGGGGTGAGTAAAACGACGTACACGAAGGCGAGAAGCGCGGTTGTAACGACCGCTTGCGCGTCAAACGCGGCATGGAATACGGCAAATGCCGGCCGTGCGATTGTGCAGGCGCTTTACAACGGATGCAGACAGGGAGCCAATGCTCCTAATCTGTTGTTGACGACTCGCACAATCTGGGATGCGTTCCAGATTTCACTTCAAGCCAACGAGCGGTTTTCCAATGCGGGCGGGCAGGATGCCAAAGTCGGGTATCCCGCGCTAACGTACATGGCGAATTGCAGAGTGACTTGGGGCGATAACGTCCTTGCGGGACATATGTACGCGCTCAACACGAAGTTTCTCAAATTCAAGGTTCTCGCGGAAGCGAACTGGAATATGGGGGACTTCATTGAGTGCTACGATGCGTTCCGTGAAGTGGCTAAACTTCTCATCATGGGCCAGCTTCAGATCAGCGGCCCCAAATTCTGCGGCGTCTATACCGGCGCGGCATTCTAACGAAAGGAGGATATGACAATGAAACATTTGAAGCTTTTAAGTGTTTTTGCGGCGATCCTTCTTTTGGCGGCTGGCCAGGCATTGGCAGTTCAGTGCCAGGGCGGCCGTGAGATCGAAGGATCTTCGGGAATTTGCTGGGAGTCAGTGGAAGTGGCTTCCAATGAGACGACGTTGGTGTCGGATGGAACAGTGCTTGTCGCGGATACGGCGAATGCTCAGAACAGTTCCACTTATGGCGCGTACCAGGTGCGTGTATCAACCGCATCGGCGGACGGAACTCGCATAATTGGAGTTGCTCAGAATTCGATCGTGTCAGGAGCGCAGGCATTGGTTCAGTGCCGAGGGAAGGCGACGGTTGCCCATAAGACAACCGAGACTATTACGTCAGGGAATGCTGTGTTTGTCAGCACTTCCGGTGATGTGTCTATCGTAACCTCGACGACTCAGGATACTGTTGGTTTTGCTCTTGAGACTGATGCGGCGTCTGGTAATTCGAGAGGAACGTCCGAGATGTACCTGGATATTTGCGGGTAATCTCTCAGAAACGAACGATAAGGAGTTTGGGAGGGGGCAAAAAGCCCCCTCCCCCTCCAACGAAGGATTGGGATTATGAACTTCGGACAAATCGCAAGATACGCGCTAAACAGGGGCGCACTTCCGTTTGACGCCTATCATTTGGAACAAGCAAAAGAAGAACTGAATTTTATCGTTCAGGATCTTTGGTACAAAGTCACCGCAGAATTCCGGATTGCGTACGATTCGATTTCCACAGTTTCGGGGATCAATCAGTATGTGCTGAATAAGTTTTTCGACCGCCTTGTTAAGAATTCGTTTCAGGGTACGTCTGACAACCGGTATTTTTTCAGTTACCTGACCCCCGAAGAATTTTACAGAAGGATTCAAGCGCAGAACGATTCAGCGGGAGATCCGTATGTTTATTCGTTCGGGCAGGTTCTGGGCTATGACACACAATTGACAGCCGCTTCGCGAGTGAAAGCGTTTTCCGGCCTGGCGAGCTCGATCACCGGATCGGTTAACGTGGTGAATGGCGATGACCGAATAAAATCAAGCGCGTCGATTTTCACAATCAATCACGTCGGTTTGAGATTCCGAAGGGATGGAGATTCCAAAACGTACAAGATCGGGAAATTTATTTCGGGGACTGAACTTCAGTTGACGGAAAAATATCGGGGGATTACGGGGTCATCGGTAAATTATAAAATCGGTGATGTCGGGATCAAAGTAAACGTAACCGGTTACGTTTCCGGCGAACTGATGAGCGAGGAAGCCGAGCTTGACGGAATAGCGGAAGTCGTTACTGCTAATACGTTTACGACAATTAATAGCATCTCTAAGTCTGATAGAACTGGCGGGAGAATCACGGTTCAAAACGAGGCGGGGAGCAATACGTTGGGAGTGATGGCGCCTGGGGAGACTGTGATTGAACGGCAGTCGATTCTTCTTTGGCCGAATCCAACCGGTATAGAGGCATTGACCTATTCGTTTTACATGCACCATCCGTATCTTTGGCTGGATACGGACAGGATTCTCATTCCGAAGAGATACGAAAGTTTGATCGCTTACAAACTGACTGCAAGGATTTTGGAACTGACGGGGCAGACCGTGCCGCCGTTATTTCTTGCGGATCTTTTGCGAAAACAGGGGCAATTCGACAATGATTCAGAAGATAGTTCTCTTATGGACGCGGTTCCTGACGACGATACGGATCAGGGAATTCGCATCAACCGATATTTCGATAAACTCGTTTAGCGGGAATGTTTTTAACGGGTATCTGAAATTTTTTCTGATCGGGTGTGCGGTTTTCTTCGTTCCTGGCCAGATGTTTTACGCGCCGCAGGAAAATTTCTTCATTGCTGGAGCTATGGGGATGCTTGCTCTGTCGTTCATGATTCCCCAGAGGAGATCTTTCCCGATCCCGTGGATGGGAGCGATCCTCGCGTATGCGATTCTCACAACGGTTCTTTTGTTTTTCAGGGAGCCGCAGAGAAACGTCCTGAACAATTTGTTTGTTGGCCTTGTCCTGATCAAGGTTCTTTCGGAACGGGTAAGTTTGAATTTCAAAACGGTCGGGAATCTTTTGGCGGTATTCTGCCTCATAAATTGCCTGTGGATTGTCCTCCAGATTTACAATCTCGATCCGGTCTATTCGAGCGCAATGCCGCAGAATATGCCGCAAGTGGATAGGGTAGGAATGATGGGACTCAAAGCAAATCTCGGAGTGCTCGCGGCTCTTTCGTTTCCTCTGATCTTCCAAGCGGGATGGTGGAAAACAATCGTTTGCATTCCTCTCTTGTGGTTCGGGAGATCCTCGACCTGTGTCCTGGCGTTTTCCGTGACCGCTCTTTTCGTCCTGTGGTTTACGAACAGGCCTATTTTTTGGGCGGCTTTACTGGTTCTTATCGCGGCAGGGATTTGGTACGTTGGGTTTGTCGATATGCCGTCCGGTCAGTTCTCGAAAAGGCTGAAAGTCTGGTTTGCGGGAATACGGATCTTGAGCGGATCGAATCCATCGTTCGGGAATGGACTCGGATCGTGGCCGACTTTTAAATTTACGACGATCCAGGAGAACGGAAGTCCAGAGACGTGGGTTTGGGCTCACAATACATTTTTGCAGTGGTTGTTTGAAATGGGAGTGATCGGAACGATTATTCTTTACGGCTATTTTAGAGCGATGGCTTCAAAATTAAGGATCGGGATCCTAGAACATCGGGTTGCGTTGTCGTTCATGATCCCCGTTGTTATTGTTTCCTTCTTTCATTTCCCGCTTCATATTGCACGATTCGCGGGATTGATTTGTTATATGTTCGCATCGACTGAAGCGCTTGTTTATGAGGGGGCAAAAGCATGAAGAAAATCATCGGACTTCTCTTGGTTTGTTTGGCGATATTTTCGAATCCATCCTACGCCTGGAACCCGAACGCGAGCGGGGGAGTGGTGTCCGAGGACACGATCTCTCTCACGAGTTTGGAGGTGACGACCGTTCTCCAGAGCGATTTGGCGGCGTACCTTTACGGGACGAACCGGTTTGGGGGTACGACCAACTACGCCTCCATGAATTCGGGAGGAGTGATCAGCTTTAGGAACGTCACCAGTTCAAAAGACGTGATCCTCGTAGGAAACAACGATTACATTTCTTGGGGGAAATCGTCGGGCGTTGATAACTTCGACATCGGAGTTTCCGCAAACGATCAGTTCGTAGTCCCGACGAGTTTGAACACCCAAAACGTCAGCGCAAGCGTTGTCTGCCCGTCGAACGGCAGGACGAGTTCTTATACCGTCAACCCAGGGACTCCGTGCCAGATTAATTTTGTGTGCGGTGTCTTAACGAGTACGAGTTGCTGATGAAAACAATTCTTGTATTCGCATGCTTGTTATTGTGGGGGACTGGATCTGCCTGGGCGGTGAGGCCGGACATCCGATTATGCGATCAGGACGCTCATTGCGCGAATGTCACGGCAGCGGGTGAGTTAAGCGTAAGCGCAACAAACGAAGGATTCACCGTTTCAAATCCGGTATCCATAAAACCCGACATTCGTATCTCGGATAACGGGGGCGATGTCGTAAATATCAGCGCAAGTAACGCATTGCAAGTTTCGACATAAGGAGAACACCATGAAAAGGCTTTTTTTGTTTTTGGCGATTTTGATGATCGGAGGTGTTGCTTTCGCCGTTTCTCCCGATTACAGAATATGCGATGAGGCCGGAGACTGTCTAAACATCAACGCGGATGGAACTGTGCCTATCAGCGGGGCGGAGGGCGACGTGACGGATGTTGGAGATTGCGCATCAGGCGCTTGTTTCAAGGGGGCGGCGGTTGGCGGAAATATCCTTACGTTCGAAGGTGTGACGGCGGATGCGTTTGAAACAATCGTAAGCTCGGATGATGTGACGGCAGATAGGTATGTTTACTTACCAAACGATGAAATTGCGTCCGGTGATGTGATTGTAGGAGCAAGTGCGGGACGCCCTGCTTATGTCGGGGTTGCGGATGATCAAATCATCGTCGGAGACGGGACGGGAGCTCCTGCCGCCGTTTCTATTACGGACTCGGACGGAGCGACGCAAAAGCTCCAGTACGATACGGCAACCAATGCGTTTAGCGCGGGGACGGATGATGATCAACCCGAAGCGGGTGATTACGCGGCGGCCTCAATTGACGGGGATGATATCAATTCAAATCTGGCGGGA
>ERZ1292629.3590-Hain-H43-01um-R1-3590-length-11910-cov-4_pt1 | contig 11910 bp, 19 predicted proteins | sample MGYA00564399_ERZ1292629 | MGnify/ENA primary metagenome ERZ1292629 (study PRJEB36523, sample SAMEA6512636) | groundwater metagenome | collected 2019-01-08 | study: AquaDiva: Metagenomics assemblies of 32 groundwater samples | reverse complement strand
CTCCGTAAGGACGCGCTCAAGATGCGCCGAGAGGTGGACCAGCGTCAGGAGGATGGACTTAAAGCCTCTGAGGACGAGTAGGATGGATCAGTTCTTTCCTAACAGTAAATCCATCGGCCAGAAGCCCCTGAACACCTGACCAGCATCACGCAGCGCCATCAGTAACGGATTCTCGGTCCCACCACTGGAACCGTAACACGACGGGCAGATTTCCCCATTGACGCGGTAGGTGCCATTTACCTTTTTACAGCCAGTTTCACATGGAATCAATGAAGGGCAGCCTGCGTCCTCTAGGGCGTCGGCAAGGATGGCGAGGCGGTCTGGGTCTATGGTGCCGTCTGGCTGTCTCTCCTCGTAAGCCGCCCTCACCAGCCCCACGACGGTATCCGTGAGCCATGGGCAGTCGCCGTCCACCTCGCCGGTGCCGTGGCAATTAGAGCAGTCCCAGGGATAAGTGCCGAGATGATCACCGTCGCCCTTGCACCGCCCGCACTTCCGCTTCTCGCACGGCAGCGTTACGGGGCGAAATGGATTGCCGATGATGTCGCGGAGGAGGGCGACGCAAACCGGAAGGATGGCTGAGTTGTGCATGTGAGCAGTTTCGAGGAACATCCTAGCTTCTTCGCTGGCGTCCCATGACGGCATCAGGCAGCGAGCAATCGTCGTGCAACTGGATGCCAGATGGAACGTCTCCTCTTTCGTCGCCTTCCCATCAGCAAACAACTCCGCCACTTCCACCGCTCGCCGGCTCCGTTCGTCGGTGATCAGGTGCCACACCGTATGACAGCAGGCGCAGGCGAACAGGCGCAGCTTGCGGTCGCTGACGTGATAGAAGTTGATGCCCGCAGCCGCACGTAGAAATTCCAGCATCGCCGCCGGCTCAGCGCTGGTTAGCCACTCGTGTTCAGTCATATCTTTTTCTCTATTCGCTTGACATAAATAGCTGCCGCCTCGATTAGCCACCTCAACCCAGCACTTAGGTCGCCTCTCCCCCATAGGCGCAGTAACTTCCACTGATCTTCGGTAAGTCGGATGTGCTTCGCCACCAGTGGTGGGTCGTGCTTGGGTCTTCCACGCTTTATATTCATGGCCTACTAATGATATCGGATGGAATCCTACTTGCGTCATTCTGCGGTCCCCGATAGGATTGGCAACGGCAAGAGTAACCGTACAGGGGACGCATTCATGTTGGTTGAGAAGGAAGTGATTTCCCCAGGCAAATACTGGTACAGAGATGAGGCGACGGGCCTGCCACGCAAGCTCACGGTCACACCTGACCTGTGCCGGTACTGGGGTGAGCAGGGGAACAAGATGATCGAGACCGGCCTGACGGTCCCGGTCCCCTACGAGCACGACTTCCAAGCACACCCCATGACGCCGAAGGAGAAGCTACTCAACAACGCTGGCGAGGTGAAGGCGTACCACCTGCGAGACATATTAGAGGGTGATCCACTCTTCGACCCGAAGCGGGGTCCGGTCAAAGACTCACTGTTCTCCTCGGTAGAGGTACAAGACCCGGACGTCAAGAGTAAGATAGGCAACTCAATACGCTGGACCTCACCGTGGATCAGTAGCTTCACTGATGGTAACGGCAAGGAGTGGAAGAATGTAATCTCCCACTTGGCACTCACCACTCGACCGCGCATTACCAAGCAGCAGCCATTCCCCAGCATAGCAGCAGCCCTCTCGCTTGCTAGACCTATCAGCGACATCAGCGCACAGAGTAACTACAAGGACGGGTTCTGCCTCACCCGTGCCTGCAAGATTAATGACAGCGGAGAGCCGATCTATCCTATGTACTTCAGTATGTGTGCTGGAGTGCTACTGGCAGAAACTGAAGATCGGTCATATGCTGGCATCGCTACAGAAGTCGATGCACACCCATCCAGTTTCGTAGCACACAGCGCATCGAGAGGTACAAGTGAAGACCAGGGGAGCCGAGCTAAGAGAGCTCGCTTATCAAGCAAGAGAGCATACGACGCGTCTTTGAAAGGTGACAGTGCTACAGCAGCAGAGCATCACTTTGAAGCACAAAGACATCACGCAAGGGCTGCTCAATACCATTTTAAAGATGGCAGACACAACGAAGGGTTGATGCACGCCAATGCTGCCAAGAAACACCTCGAAGCCGCTGAGCACCACGTAGCAACAGGTCGGAGTGGAAAAGGCAGCTACGCTAAGGCATTCGCCAGTGGGGATCATATGGGAGACGACAAAGAGTACCATCCAGACTACGTCAAGGCCAAGAAGAAGGCAGAGGAAGCATCTGAGGCAGCTGATAAGCATACAAAGAAGGATGAGGACACTCTTTCTCACCATGAAAAAGGAATTGATCTCCACAATGAGGCCGAACAATCTCATATAGATGCCGCACATGAGGCTAAGTTACATGGTCACGCTGATAAGTATGTTCAACACAGAGACAAGGTGTTTCGACACCACAACAGATCTCTGATGCACCAACTGAACTTAAATTATCGTCCAGGTGGAAAAGGATCACTTGCTATGGCACTTGCAACTGATTCAGCCAGTGACGAGAAAAAGAAAAAGCCGCCGGAGAAGAAGGCCGACAAGAAGCCAGACAACCCACTCGCGAACCTCGAAGATGAGAGCGAGGAAGAGGCTGCTGAGGCACAGACACCAGGCGTACCTGGGGAAGTAGAGGAGATCGAGGCAGTACCATCAGGCATGACTCCACCAGCAGGCGCAGAGTGCGTACCAGGAATGCCGGGAGCCACACCAGATGGTAACTTCCCGCCACCGGAGGAGCTGATATGCGACCTCCTGCAGGCACTGGGTGTGCCGATGCCAGACCGCACTGATGAGACTCAGTTCATGCGCAACCTCTATGAGGCTGTGATGAGCAAGATTAAGGAACTAACCTCGAAAGGCATGGGTGCAGCGAACACCATGCCGGACCAGAACCTCCCACCAACACAGCAACCGAACGCCAGCCAGCCAGACACCACGAACCCGAATCTGCAGCAGGAGCAGCAACCAATGATGATGAGCTTGCAAGACATTAACAAGTTGGAGGAGCCGCTCCGCTCAGTGGCCCTCTCGATGCACCAAGCGACTCAGCAAGCTGAGGCAAAGTCAGTAGCCTCTGATAAGCTCATGCACAGCCTGCGTGATAGTAAGCTGAAGGAGGAGAACGAGAAGCGACTCAAACGAGTTGCCCTCCTCAGTCGCTTCATGCCGAAGGCCAAAGCGGACCTCGACGCAATGATTGCCAGTCCTGCGATGGCCCTCTCGATGGGTGAGGGTGGGGCAATCGTCGACCCGATGGCACAGACACTCGCAATTCTCGAGAAGGGACTGCAGGAACTGCCGAGGGCGTGGACGACCGACACCTCCGCACTCTCCCTCCAGCCTCAGCCCAAGGATGACGAGATGCTAACGGAGGAGAGGGCGAACGACATCGCGGACGGGTTCGCCAGGCAGATGGGCTGCGCACCGCTGGCGAAGTGAGATACAGGAAACCCGTTCCGGGGAGCAGGTCGGCGGCATTCCAGGGGAGGGTGTGAAGCCGACCTGCATTTAACACACGACTGACAAGACCGCACATAAGGGTGGGGTGGGTGGTGCGGTGCCTGTATTCCCCACCCTGCATACACTGAGAGGCCGAGACCATGTTCCTGACTGACATATACGGTGCAGTACCTGGACTCACAACGAGCCGGGAAACATATGAAGCTGAGTTTCGCTGGGGCAGTCAGTTTCAGGGTGTGTTCAGTGGAGCGATCATCGACGCTGCCACCATCGACCCTGGCAACACTCCGACCTTCGAGCTGCGACCCGGACTCCTGCTCGGTCAGGTGACGGCGACCGGAACATACAAGAACTATAGCCCCACCAACACTGACGGCAGTGAGGTGGCGAGTGCAGTGCTGGTTGAGGCACTACGCACGCAGAACTTCGACGGCACTACTTCACCTCGCTTCTATGCACTCCTAGTCGGTGGACCAGTGCAGGCGGCGAAACTGCTCGGACTCGACCTGCACGCTCGACAGTGTATGGACAAGTTCATCTTCGACGACATTGCTGGGATACCAGGAAACCACTGGTTTGAGTACAAGCGGTTCAACACGAAGACTGCGAACTACAGCATCGTCGCCACCGACAACTTCACCCACTTCGACAACACTGGCGCAGGTGCTGAGGTAGACCTGACTCTGCCTGCCATCGCCAATGGCTACCAGTTCACATTCCGATGCACAGCAGCACAGATACTCAAGGCTCTTAGTCTCGAGACTGGGAACTTGGTTGGTACGACAAACGTCCAGACCAGTGTCAGTGGAACTGCCATCGGAGCTGGATTCACCGTCTATAGCGGCTACGAGAACGGTACGCTGAAGTGGTTCGTCGAGAACATCAGCAGCACGACACAGACACTCACCTTCGCCTAACCGTCGAGAGTGGGATAGCTACGGGGAGTACGGAACCGGATACCGCTCTCGACGGCTTAATACAGCGACGAGCGCGACAGCAAATAGGGGATACGACAGATGGCGACGAATATCTCACTGCATGAACTGCTCACTCCTCAGGTCATACTGAAGGCAGTCTCGCGCATAAGGAAGTTTCAAGGGAGATTAGGAAGATGGGTCGGCTTCCAGCCCAACAGGTACAACCCGGACAGGGTGTCCCTCGAAGGTCCGAACTCCAGATATGGTGATACCCGCTTCGCTACCTTCCGCCTGGACGACGTGACTCGCGTCGTTGCAAAGGCCAGAGCACCTGGCACCGGGCCTGCGAGCGTCGCAGTAAACCCGGTCGGTGACGTGCGAGTGAGCTGTGCCAGGTTCCACGAGAAGGTTCGGTTGCTGGGTGAGTTTCTCGGCAACCTCAGTCCTATCATCGGCCCTAACAGTCAGATCGACACTGGTGGCCAGAGCTACATCGCTAGGCAGACCACCCACCTGGCCGAGAAGTACAACAACGCCATCGAGCTCTGTACAACTGGCATGTTCCAAGACAACCTGTACTTCCAGCTCGCTGGCGATAACCTGCTGCCAGTCATCGGAGCACCCGCAGCACCAAACCTCGGCTTCCAGATACCATTCCAGATTCCAGCTGGTAACAAGTCGCAGCTCAACCTGCTGGGTACTGGTAACATCATCAACATCGGCTGGCAGAACACTGGAGCGCCACTCATCAAGAATTGCCTGCAGATTCAGGCAGCAATGACTCAGCTCAGCGGCTACCAACCGAAGCACTTCTGGATGAACAGCCTCCAGTGGTACAACGTACTGCTCAACGCCGAAGTACGCAACACCGCAGGCTCCTCTAACACCCCATTTGCCAGCTACGACCGGGTGAAGGAGATGAACGCGGACGGTGAACCGGGTGCGGAGTTCGCAGCTGAGCTGAGGGGTATCCCGTGGGCGCAGTGGCACATTGCGGACGATGTGCTCGTGACCGGCAGCGATACCGACCCAACGTGGGCGCAGGCACCCAGCACCGCAACCTTCGTGAAGGTCTTCCCCGACAACACCGTGATGATATGCCCGGAGCCGAGTGCGGACTGGACGGAGATATACCTTGGTGCCGAGTGGATCAGTGAGAACGCTGGACAGCCCATGACCCTGAAGCGAGGGTACACTTTCTGGCGAGAATGGGTCACTCAACCCTCGTGTATAGAGTTGATAGCTTTGATGAACATGATCCCGCTCTTGTACGTGCCCAAAGCGATTGCTTTTGCGACTGTGGCAGGCTTCTAACGATACTCTCGCTGCTCGTGAAGAGTATCCTGAAGATCGTAGAACTGGTTACGGTCCTCTTCAGTCCAGCGGAGTCTAATTGGTCGGAGACTGACAGAGTAGATGAGCCTAACAGCCTGCGCCCACAGTCCGAAGTCCAGACGTTTCTTCGCCATGAGAGGAAACTGCTCGAAGTGTGGGACTATGATAGTGGCAAGGTCAATACCCTTGTCGACGCGGAACACCGCTTGTGGCTTACTCGGAGGCTTGGGGTCACGAAGATCAACAGCCCCGCAGAGGAAGTAGGAGTGAATCAGTTGCAAGATGTCCGACTCATCTCTGCGGAGGCTAATGGCAAACTTGGCAGCAGGAGTCTTGGTCGCACCGTTGAGATAGAGTCGGAAGCAGCCCTCACCATCAGTGAATCCAGACAACCAAGTGCCAAAGTAGTAACGGTTGATTTCAGCGGGAAAGGGTGTGATAAGATGAGAGTCAGCCATGATCGTTCCTCGAAACGGTTGTGGTCAGGAGTGGCGGCAGCGCAAACTACCGTCCACTCCGAATTATTATACCCGACAAAAGGACAGCAAGATGCTTTTCGCTGAGTTAGACGCGGCAGGGTGGGCTGTAATCACCACAGCCGCAATAGCCGCAGTGGGAAACGTGGTACTGCAAGGACTACAGATGTACCTATCCTATAGGCGTGACACCGCAATAAAGGCGGACGTCAACCAAGTGGTGCAAGCAACCAACGGGGCGGCAGATAGAGTGATAGCCGCCGAAGTGACCGCCGAGAAAGTCGTAGCGAAGGCAGAAGTTGCCGCTAACAAATTGCTGATAACAGCAGCAGCAGCAGCAGCAGCAGCACCAAAAGAAAAGAATTAATGCCGATCACGCTCTCAACACTGTTCTGCACCCCCCAAGACGTGTGGGACATACTGAGTACGGAGGGTGTGGACCTACGAGAGGACGATCATAACCTCGCCAGTGGTCAGATAATCAGCACCACCAGCGACACCCGAGTCGGTTCATAGACGATGGCGGTATCTGCCCTGCCTTTTGCACTGCTGAGGGGGGCACAGTTGACCTTCGACGGTGCGGGTATGGCTATCCCGTACACCGTATCGCTGACCGCAGCGGCGAGCGTAGGAACGACGAGCCTGAGTATCGCAGACACGACTGGGACGACCACCACTACCGACGTTCCAAGTGGAGCGCAGGCTCGAGACAGTGGTGTGAACGCAGCGACGGGTGCAAGACTACTGATAGGCTGCCGCAAGGGGACCAGTGTCGTGAAACTGTGGTGTAATAGCCGCTATGACGACACCCAGTTAGTTCTGGCGGGTTCAGTGTGTGACTGGGCCACAGTCGCAGCTGCCAAGTTTCTCTGCACCAGACGCGCTCAAGGCTGCCCGAAGGGAATCAAGGCCGAGTACGACGAGGCACTGCAAGCTATGAGGATGGTCCAGGGTGGCCAGCTCCAGATAGAGGATATAGGGACGAGGGACTCCGACTGGCCGACAGTGACCAACATAACCGTCAACCCCGGATACGACGGTATGCGTGCGAGGGTGGAGCCGAACATCACCGAGCAGTCACCAACTAACTACAGCCAGTACATCGACTGGAACTCAGCCATGAGGCTGGACTTCTAACAGCGAGAGAACAACGAGGAACCGACAATGTCTCTGACCTATAGCAACAGCCAGTCGAACACCGGCGTCTGTACACTGACTGCACCAGCCTCGAATAATGTGACGTGGAACCTGACCTCGCTCGATGTGAGTATGGCTGGCCCCACTGTCGGCCCGAACGCAGTGCTGACCATCTATGACGGTGCCATCGGTGGGACAGTGCTGTATCGGTGCTTCCTCAATGGACCTAACCAGCCCGGTATCCCGTCAGGCGGCAGTGTGGGATGGACACAGAAGATCATACTACCAACCGACGCCAATAACCATCCCGGTATCCAAGCGATCACTGGCAACGCCATGAATATACAGGTGGTTGGGACTGGTGCGAACGTGGTCTGTATCAACGCACGACTACTCGATGGACTGCCGTGAGACTGGCTGAATCATCGCAGAAACGGCCTTTCTAGGGCCAATCGCTCCCGCATGGGCAACTACCCGGCCTGTCCACCGTTCGCCCCGTTTTGGCCCTATTCTGTGCGATCCTGTGGCGGTTCCGGCACGGTAGGTAATGCCAATAGGACGGCCTGATGACGACACCCGTTAATATCACCCCGACAGCGTTAACGGATGGCCTCGTATATGCCACTGCCGTCCCACTGACTGTGACCGAGGCGGCACTGGGTGACGCGCTGCTGACACCTGCCATCATTCCAGTGGCTGAGGGGCAGACCATCATTGCGGTGGTGAAGTTCACTATTAACGGTCATGCAAGTGGTAACAATTCCTATGTATTCCTCCAGACGGACCTTGGTGATGGAACGTGGGTGGATGTAGCATGGTGTCAGTTCACCAAGACCGATCAGTCAACACCGGCTGTGTTCGTGTTGGGTGGTGGTGGACTCGGAGCTATGAACAACGCCTTTGCTGCATCACGCGGATCAGGACAAGTACCTAGTACGCAGGGTAATGGCAGCAATGCAGTCCCACTAGGCGGACGCTGTCGCTTCACTGGGTTCACTAACTTCACACAGGGATCGTCGAGTCTGGCAGGATTAACAACGTCGGTACTGGCGACAATCACATATCGCCTGCAACAGCCCAGGTGAGGGACTACCATGCTACCAATCATCCTGTACGGGAGCCTATTAGCAGACGGGTTCGACTTCGGACAGTGGGCGATGGACATGTGGCACAGGCTGGCAGCTGACCCAGATACACAGACCCATGCCATTCTCACACTCATCGCACTGTGCCTGTGCAAGATCGCGTTCGGGCGCAAGAAGCCACCTCCCGGACGCAGCAAGGCCAGCCTCGACCTGCCAGAGGGCGAGTCCGGCTACGTCCAGATCGGTGACGACACTAACCAACAACGACCATGATCGAGAGGACCATACACGTCCGAGAAACGAGAGAGAGGATCGTCGCGTCCCTGTCCAAGATCGCATTAGAGGCGAGGGCTGGAAGTCACATAGCCCAGTCCATACTGAATAAGTGTGGCATCGCCATCCTCCGGAGGATACATCAAGCGTTCTTGGTGAAAGCCAGTGGTGGGACAGATGATGCTGGGGACAGATGGCAATCACTCTCACCGAAGACCATAGCCTACAGACAGACGCAAGTAGTCTATGCAGTATCTGGAAAGAGCGGGAGAAATGTATCCTTAGAGCGGCAAGAAAAGCCGATGAGGAGTAAAGCTGAGAGAGGCAGATCAACTAGGCCATCACAGGCGCTCAGCGACAAGCAGCAGGAGAGGTGGTGGGTGGTATATCGGAGGGCACTGGCGCAGTACAAAGGGAACAAGGGTCACGCAGCGGCAGTAGCTTGGATAGTGCTAAAAAAAGAGGGTGCAAATACCCTGTTCAACAAGTACTCGACTCGCCGCGTGGACATCCTGATAGACTCACACGACTTGGTTGACAGCCTCTCACCAGAAGGAGAGAGCAAGTACAGGATACTGAAAGTCACCCAAGACGGAGTGGAAGTGGGGACCAGCAGACCTGGTGCGATGAGCCACCACAACGGCATACCCGGCAGGCTCCCGCAGAGACGCCTGTGGCCCCATGTGAACAATTGGCCCAGTGAGTGGTGGAACGACCTCCTGGACATTGTTAAGAGTGGTTTAGTGGACATAGCAGCGCACCTCGCGTCCTATGGCACACCACACGGACCCATGTTCTAAGACCCATAAACTGAATAAGAGATCAGATGCCAACAGACGACGTAGTAAGGATCAGTACGAAGGGGCGCAAGAAGTTCGCCATTGGTGACGAGGACGACCCTCGCAAGCTGCCAGTATTTCAGGTGGACGTTGTAGTCGCCTTCTACAAGTGGGTCGACATCGACAACCAGTTCCGTAACGAGGACCGGATCATACCCGACGAGGCCAGTGGTGCCTACAACGAGGCCTGCGTTAACTTCGTGAAGGGACTGATGGATGTGAGCACCGCCGACATCAGTACAGCCGAGGCATCGGACTTCGTCGCCAGGCTCCGAGAGCAGTACGACGCGTGCGCGGATTTTTTTGTACCCAAATTGCGAGGAGAGCAAGACTCGCCAAGTACTTCGGAGGGGCCGGCGTTACAGTTCATGGAGGAGGCGAGCTGACTCGGTTCGACGAGGACGTACTGGAGAGGGTAATGGTGCAGACTCAAGCATGGGAACTGCTCAACAACCCAGACTACTGCTACAAGTTAACAGCGAACCAGTACCACAGCCTGCTACTGAGGGCCGGATACCAAAAAGACATGGCTGACGAGGAGGCGTGCAAGAGGGGCTGGGATAGATTGAGCGCAGGAGAGTTGATGTGATACCAGTAGGCAAGAAGAGTGAGCTCGACACTTTCGATGGCAGGGACAACCGTCGAGAGATCATGACGCTCCTCATGCGCCTCGGTACAGACCAGCGCCGAGCCAAGTTCCTTGAGTCGCTCATACCTGCCAGTGTGAATGGGTTCGCTGGTGCACCACTGAAGGTCAATGGCAGGTGCGACCCAGTAACCGCGTACTACATGCTGGTAGGTGTATGCAACGAGCTCGGTGTGAGTATCAACGTCGCCGCACAGAAGTTAGAGAGGCTGGTGAAGTGTGCATAAGTTATGGGAGGACTTCAAGTTCGGGCTGGGTTTCGGTATGGGGCTTATCTGCGCTTATGGACTACTGAAACTCATCCTGTTCATCATCAACACCATTGCAGGTGCAGCTCACCAAGGACCACTACTACCTTGATCGACGCGCTCCTATACAGTGTGAGAGATGCCATACGAGCCGCAGGCTTTAACTACGGCCATGCAGAGTGCGAGATCATGGATGACGGCAAGCCATCGCCACGCTTCGGCAACTACTTCGTGTCGGTACACGGAGGGAAGTCGAGGCCAGCACTGGCCAACATCAGGAACCTCGATGAGTACTTCGACTTCAATGTCACCCTAACAGCGCGAGTGATTGGACCACTCGATAGAGTGGGTGACCAGCAGATAGCGAGGAACATAGCGAGAGTACCACTCGGACAGAGACAGGGGTTCAACGCCAAGTTGGAGCAGTTAAAGGTATTCATCCATAGCAACTGGGTGATAACTGTGCTCCAGGGCCAGAAGCCACCCAGTGCCAATGATAATCTTGCAGCATGGGCGGCTGACAGTAGTCCAGTATATGGGTTCGTGGAGCCAGCGAGGTGGGCAAGTAGTGAACTACCAACACTGGTGGATGGGAGGTGGACAGGTGACGACCCAGACCAAGAGGGATTCGCAATAAAGGCGCAGCTCAGTTTCATAGGTGCTCGAAGGATGCAACCTCAGACCGCATCAGTAGGAGTGTTCCAGTGAAGAAGGGTGACAATATAGCACTGTGGATCATCGCTGGAGTGTTAGGTGCGACATTCCTACTCGCGCTAGTAATAACATTGTTAGTAGCAACTAATGAGTGGAACATCCGACAGAAGGAAGATGAGCGACTACTAAGAAAGTACCCAGAGTTCCGTGATCGTCCAGACATGATGGAGCGAGTGAGGAAGCAGAAGTAATAGTGGACCAACTGACCCAGTATGGTAAGGTAATAACGCTCGTACACTTCGTCCACCAGACGAGTCCTGAGCGTATAGCCTGTATGCCGGGTATGGAAGACCTACACAAGACAGACCATCATCCATCGGTGCAGAGGTCAGACGACTACAGAGCAGTAACTTGCCCAGCCTGTAAGCGAACAGAAGTATTCATGAGGACGAGTAGTGGCAAGTAAGATAAAGCGAAGAGTATGTGTGAGGGTCAATCCAGGTGAGCCACTCAACGGATCAGGAAAGGTCTGCATCCACCTGTTCGTGCAGGACGAGCGTGGACTATTCGTCGAGCCACACGTCCTGCACTCAGAGATCATAGAGGACGGGGAGACAGTAAAGAAGCAGCTAGAGGCCAAGCCCACGAGAGGTCGACTGGCCTGCGATCCGAAACGGAGAGTAGCACCAGTAACTAAAGGTGGAGTCACCATAGTCACTCCCCGCACTGACGACCCACGAGCGGTTACATGCCTGAAGTGTGCAGCGACGACCGAGTATGCTGAGATGATGGAATCAATGACACCACA
>ERZ1292629.3587-Hain-H43-01um-R1-3587-length-11914-cov-9_pt1 | contig 11914 bp, 13 predicted proteins | sample MGYA00564399_ERZ1292629 | MGnify/ENA primary metagenome ERZ1292629 (study PRJEB36523, sample SAMEA6512636) | groundwater metagenome | collected 2019-01-08 | study: AquaDiva: Metagenomics assemblies of 32 groundwater samples | reverse complement strand
TGCGGGCGTAGTATAATGGTAATACGCGACCTTCCCAAGGTTGAGTCGTGGGTTCGATTCCCATCGCCCGCTCAAAGTCAGGCCCTCTTAGTTCAGTGGCAGAACGGTGGTATCGTAAACCACAGACGTCAGTCCGATTCTGACAGGGGGCTCATAATTTATCCACAGTTCATTTTGAGAAAAATAGATATTCTGGTATAATAAATTCAAATTCAATATCAAGAGAGCAGGATAGGGAACTAGCCCGTTAAGCCTGCCGACAACCTGTTCGCCTCGGGCGGATAAGGTGCCAAATCTAGCCCATTCTTGGGAAAGATAAAGGTCGATTTTGATCTATTCAAAAAATTCTTTCCCGCAAGGAAAGTTTTTTTAATAATTATATAATCGTATGTTAATCACAGCAGAATCAGTTTCGCCAAAACATCCAGATAAAATTTGCGACCGGATTTCCGACGCAATTCTAGACGCCTGCCTTGAGCAGGATCCGTATAGCAGGGTAGCCATGGAGGCAATGGGAGGGCATGGCCTAATTACGCTAACAGGCGAATTAACAACCAACGCAAAAATCGACGCGATCCAAGTGGTAAAGCGTGTTGCGGGCGAACAGTATCAAGTGAACACAAATATTGTTCAGCAAAGTTCGGAGATATCGCAAGGCGTAGATGTGGGCGGAGCGGGCGACCAGGGAATAATGGTCGGCTTTGCTTGCGACGAAAACGAAGAGATGGTTCCGCAAGAATTATATTTGGCGCGAAATTTAAATAAATTGATTTATTCCAAATTCCCAAATGACGGCAAAACACAAGTTACATTAAAAAACGGAAAAATATCCAGCGTTGTTGCAAGCTTCCACAAGGCCAAAGCCTCTGAATTGCGCGACATCATTTTTGAATGGTTTAAAGGCAAAGAGGTGGATTCTGAATTATCCATTTACGCTAATCCGGCAGGGGACTGGGATATCGGAGGGTTTGACGCTGACACGGGATTAACCGGCAGAAAAATAATTTGCGATGCTTATGGTCCGCAGGTTTCAGTTGGAGGCGGAGCTTATTCCGGAAAAGATGGCACAAAAGTAGATCGAAGCGGGGCGTATATGGCGAGAAGAATTGCCGTGGACGCAGTGAAGAAGTTAGGCGGGGAAGTCATCGTAAAACTCGCGTACGCTATTGGAAAAAAGAATCCGGTTATGGTATCTGTGGCGCGTCCAAATTCAAATGAGACGGTTGATTTTGCGGTTTCAAATTACGATTTATCCCCGCAAGGCATAATTGATTTTCTAAAGCTTCGCAAACCACAGTTTGAGCAGGTGGCCGAATGGGGAAGTTATGGTAATGGTTTCAGGTGGGAAGTGTAAAAATTCGCCTTGCGAAAAGCCATGCGGTGGAGTAAAATTAGGACATGTTATATGTAATATAGCCATTATGAAAAAACTCATCATAGCCATTATTTTGGTGGCAGTCGTCTTCGCGGCCGGTTTATTTATCGGTTGGCGGGTTAATAAAAATGCTGTAGATAAAAAGATATCCAGCCAAGCGATTTTAGAATCCTTGCGCGAGCGAGGGTTTCTGGTTACCCAGACAAACACGGTTAATCAGTCGGTAAAAATCGCCGTAAAGCAAGAAACATTTTGGGATCGCCTGCTTTGGGGGCAGGTGATAACGGCTTATGGAGTGGTTGAGGTGAATAGCGGAGTAGACTTAGACAAGCTTAAAGAAGAGAATGTTAAAATTTCCGGCGACAAAGTGTTGGTGGAAATTTCCAAGGTGGAAATTTTTAATTCTCGGCTCGTGGGAGATATAAGTTTGGAAAATAAACAGGGGATTTTGAAACGGGTTTTTGAAAGCGACAGCGGATACAATCAGGCAATGACAGAATTGGTAAAAAAAGCGGAAGAATCCATTGCTTCGCCTCAACAACAAGAAGCGGCAAGCGCAAAAGCGATTCAAGAGATAACGCGTCTGGTGGGGTATATTGTGAAGGATAAAACGGTGGAAGTGGTGATAAAGTGACACCTGTCATCCCGAGCGAAGTCGAGGGATCCATTTAGAGAAAAAAGCAGTTGTTGCAAAAAATGCATAATGCAAATTCAAATAATAATATGCCCGACAAATACTCCGCCGTTTGGGTTTCGCACACTTCCATAAGCGATTTTTTGCGTTGTTCACGCGCGTATTATCTAAAAAACATTTATAAAGATCCGAAAACGAATCACAAAATAAAATTAATGTCGCCGGCGCTGGCGCTTGGTTCGGCCGTGCATGAAGTTTTGGAATCGCTTTCGGTTTTGCCAAAACATTCGCGTTTTTCCGAATCCTTGATGGTTAAATTTGATAAGGCCTGGGAAAAAATTGCCGGCAAAAAAGGCGGATTTACAAACGACGAGACGGAATATAAATTCAAGACGCGTGGGCAGGAGATGTTGCGCCGAGTGATGAACAACCCGGGTCCGCTATCCGGGCTGGCGGTTAAGATCCAGATGGACCTCCCGCAGTTTTGGCTTTCCGAAGAAGACAATATTATGCTGTGCGGAAAAATTGACTGGCTTGAGTATCTGCCGGAGTCCGACAGTGTTCATATTATTGATTTCAAAACAGGCAAAGCCGAAGAGGATCCGGAATCGTTGCAGCTGCCAATTTATCATTTGCTCGTTAATAATTGTCAAAAGAGGAAAGTGTCAAAGGCAAGTTATTGGTACTTAGACAACAGCGACGAACTCACTCCGAAGGATTTGCCTGATTTAGAAACCGCGCATAAAAGTGTTTTGGATATTGCCAAACAGATCAAACTGGCGCGTCAGCTGAAGCGTTTCAAATGTCCGCAAGGCGATGGTTGTGGCGCGTGCAGGCCGATGGAAGCGGTCGTTAGTCGCCATGCGGAGTTTGTGGGAACCGATGATTATAATTATGATGTGTATATTTTGAACAAGGTGGAGCAGGAAAATATGGATGGGATGATTTTGTAGCAAAATATTGTTTTTTCGCAAAGAAGGATTTGGCGATTTCTTTATGTTTAAAGGCCGGAGAGGTTTTGGAACATTTTCAATGGAAAAAGCCGGAAGAGATAACTGAGTACATTAAAACACATAAAGAAGAAATTGGCGAGGAGATGGGAGATGTCCTGAATTATTTATTGTTGATGGCCCACGATTTTGGAATCGATTTATTGGACGCTGCCGATAAGAAAGTTGAAAAGAATGCACGAAAATATCCAATCGAAAAAGCTAAAGGGAGTGCAAAAAAGTATAATGAATTATGATCGTTTATCAATCAACAAAATTAAATTTTACCAATGATGTCGTTACGAATAACATTGAAAATGTTATTCTTGATATTTTTCAAAAAAGGATTGGCCGTTCCACCTCAAAAAATGAAATAGTGTCATGGAAAAATTCAATGATGTACATGGAGAATATACTTCAAGATGCTGAAATTCCCAATGATTGCGGTGTAATGATTGAGTATCAGATTCCTCAAACATCAAAACGAGTTGATTTTATTTTGACTGGGCAAAATGATATGCGAGCTGACCACGCTGTTATTATTGAGTTAAAACAGTGGGAGAGTGCGCAAATCACAGAAAAAGATGGAATAATTAGCACATACGTTGGAAATGGCGTTCGCGAAACAAACCATCCTTCATATCAAGCATGGTCGTATGCAGCTCTTTTGAGTAGTTTTAATGAGGCGGTATATAAAGGGGACATACAACTTAAACCATGCGCCTATTTACATAATTATAGTATTGATGACGACGTTGTTACCAATGAATTTTATTCTGAGTATATTTCTAAAGCCCCCGTATTTCTTCGTAGTGATGCCTTAAAGTTGCGTGCATTCATTAAGCAATTTGTAAAACATGGCGATAGAGGAAAGGTCGTGTTTCAAATCGAAAGTGGAAAAATTAGGCCTTCAAAAAATTTGGCAGAGAGTTTGGCAAAAATGCTGGACGGCAAACAAGAGTTTGTTATGGTTGATGATCAAAAAGTTGTGTATGAAATTGCTCTTCATCTAGCTAAGAAATCAACAGAAAAAAATAAAAATGTTCTTATTGTCCAAGGAGGACCGGGAACAAGAAAATTGACTGAAATATCCAATTTGTTCACAGGTTCAGGATCTTTTGTGAATTCACCCAAAAATGTTTTTGGCGCACTTGTTGTTGATGAGGCGCATAGATTGAACGAAAAGTCCGGAATGTTCAAAAATAAGGGCGAAAATCAAATCAAAGAAATTATTGAAGCTTCAAAATTTTCAGTATTCTTTGTTGACGAGGATCAAAAAGTGACTTTTCATGACATTGGCGAAAAAGAAGAGATAAAAAAATGGGTACAAAAGCTTGGCGCTTCTGTTCATGAAGCTGAATTAACCTCCCAGTTTCGTTGTAATGGTTCTGACGGCTATCTTGCTTGGCTGGATAACGCACTTCAAATTAGAGAAACTGCCAACACTACTATGGCAGGATTAGATTTTGATTTTCAAGTAGTTGATTCACCTGGCAAGCTTAGAGATATAATTTTTGAGAAAAATAAAATTAATAATAAGGCGCGATTAGTCGCAGGTTATTGTTGGGATTGGATAAGCCGGAATAAGCCCAAACTTAATGATATTATTATTCCTGAATTTAATTTTAGCATGCGGTGGAATCTGGCTAGCGATGGCAATTTATGGATTATTGCGCCTGAGTCAGTTAACGAGGTTGGTTGCATACACACATGACACGTGGTATGAAGGGATGTTATGTGTATTTCACAGATAAAGAAACGGAAACATAGAATCGGATTCATCCGAACCCTTCAAACTCTCACGCTCAAAAATCTATCTCTTTTTAAATTATCCGCTATGACAATTCCTGAAAATGAGTTTATAATATCCTTCGCCCGGTCATCAGGCGCGGGCGGTCAGAATGTGAACAAAACTTCCACCAAAGTTTTTATTCATTGGCCGATAGGGAAGACGGCGGTTTTAACGGAAGAAGAAAAGGCAAGATTGCGGGCCAAATTGGCGAATAGAATAAATAGTAACGATGAATTGGTGGTAATGTCCGAAGAAGAGCGGTCGCAGTTGCAGAATCGCGAGCTGGCCGTTAGTCGCCTTCAGGCAATAGTGGCGCAGGCGTTGCGAGTGCCAAAGAAGCGACGACCAACACGGCCGACGCGGGCTTCAAAATTAAAAAGATTAGAAGGTAAACGGCAAAGGGCAAAGATTAAGGCTGGAAGACAGGGAGTTGATATTTAAATATTTATGCTCCAATCACAAGCGCTGGAAATACTAAAAACTGGCGCCAATGTTTTTTTAACCGGCGAGCCGGGTTCGGGCAAGTCGCATACCATCAACGAGTACGCGGCGTATTTGCGTAAGCGCGGAATTGATCCGGCCATCACCGCCTCCACGGGCATCGCGGCCACGCACATCGGCGGAATGACGATCCATTCTTGGAGCGGAATCGGCATCAAGTCGTATTTGGATAAATACGAATTGGATAAAATTACTTCCACCGAATATATCGTGAAGCGAGTTCGGCGCGCGAAGGTTTTGGTAATAGATGAAGTGTCTATGCTTCCGCCCGATACGCTTTCTATGGTAGACGCGGTGTGCCGGGAAATTAAACAGAGCAATTACGCCTTTGGCGGTTTGCAAGTTATTTTTGTCGGAGATTTTTTTCAGCTTCCGCCGATTGTAAGGGCGGAAAAAAACTGGAACAACAAACAAATTTCGCTCATTGAAACTCCGGCTGCGCGTTTCGCGTATGATTCTCCGGCATGGAAAAGAGCGAATCCGATGACTTGTTATCTCTCCGAACAGCATCGCCAAGATGACGCGGCTTACCTTTCTTTGCTTTCAGCAATTCGGCGCAATAAATTTGCGGATGGCCATTTGCGCCAGATTGAAACGCGAAAAGTGGCGCGCGAATCTGCGCCCGAGGAAGCGCCTAAACTGTTTACGCACAACGCGGATGTTGATCGCGTCAATGACGCGATGCTGGCAAGCATCAAAGGCAAGCCCGTCACTTTTGATATGACTTCTCACGGCTCGACTGGTCTGGTTTTTTCTCTCAAAAAAGGATGTATGTCGCCGGAGACGCTGGTTTTAAAAATCGGAGCGAAGGTGATGTTTACGAAAAATAATCAGAAGGAAGGATTTGTGAACGGCACGCTTGGCACGGTTGAAAACTTCAACAGCTTGCTTGGCATGCCGATTATCCGCACGCACGATGGCCGACAAATTTTGGCGGAAAAAATGGAGTGGACTGTGGAAGAAGGCGGGAAAGCGCGAGCGAGAATTTCGCAGTTGCCTCTGCGCTTGGCCTGGGCGATTACGGTGCATAAAAGCCAGGGCATGAGCTTGGACGAAGCGGTTGTGGATTTGAGCGAGGTTTTTGAATTCGGGCAGGGCTATGTGGCGCTCTCGCGGGTTCGCCGGCTTTCGGGTTTGCATCTTCTTGGCTGGAATGAGCGCGCGTTTCAGGTGCATCCGGATGTTTTAGCTGAAGACGAAATGCTTCGCGCCGGATCGGAAGCGTCCGAGTTGGCTTTTTCCGAAATTCCGGCGGACGAACTTCAAAAAATGCAAACGAATTTTATTAATGCGTGCAGTGGACATTCTGTTGGTGTTGGAAAAGAAGCGGAGGTTAAAGTTAAGAGAAAGCGTAAGCCGAGGGTGGCCAAGAAAAAAATTTGGAGTTTGTCTTAAAGAATAATCAGCACCGCCAGCATTCCGATTAGTCCGAGAGTTTGGACGATTATATAAGGATGCTGTTTTTTTATTTCCATTAGGATTGATAAAACGAGAGACACCGTAAATAGAATAATAAACACAGTATAAATGTAAATAGCAAGATTTGAGGCCGTGGCGAAAAATACCGGTAAATTATTTTTCGAGAAAATATATTTTTCTAATGGAGTGGGGGAAACGATTTTAACATTTTTCCAGGGAATCGTGTCGTTAATTTTATACCCATCGGCGAATGTGATTGCCAGCGATGGATTTGTTACAACTTTGAAAATTTCGTCGGAAGATAACAGGATAGTGTTTTTTGCGGTGTAAGTATTTTCGGCTGTTTTGTTTAACTCGAATTGTTTGCCGGAAATATCCACGACCGCGCTTTTTACCTCGCCGATTATTGTGGCGGTTGCGTTGATTCATTGTCAACAATTTTCATGTTAACTCCGATTTTTGGAATCACAATTCTTTTTGAAGTTGTGGCCGGCAAAGCCTCCAGACCGCCGTTGGTTTTTGAAAATGCTTCTGGATCGTTAAAATTAAGCAGTTGAGCCCGATTACCATTAAACCATTCCATGTTTACTCGGCCTGTTGCGAGAAGAAGAGATATTGCCCCTAAAAAAATAAACACAAGCCAGTGATTTGTAGAGCTGTTTTTTTCATCTTCCAACTTTATATCAAAATCATTGATGTGGCAATAGCACAGGTTAGATGCGTATCGTTTGCTTTTATGGTATAATATTCTCGTTATAACCTTTTATTTTTTATGCCAAAGAAACAAAAAATAAAACACGCGCCCGCAAAGTTAAAATTAGCGGTCGCGCCATCAACATTGGGCCGCTCGTTTGAAAGAAATTTAGTGCCAGCGCTTATATTGGTCGCGGCCGCCATTATGTCCGTGGCTTATTTTAATTATTCAACAGGCGAGGCTGGCGCTCGGGTAAAAATGTCGCTTAGTCCATCAGCTTTTCGCAGACCGCAGGTTCTCGGCTTGATTTCGTCAACCGATATTGTCACAAAAAAATTTACATTTTTAGCCGCCAGCTCCACACGGCCGATTGTTTTGTCTGTCAGCAATCTGCAAAATGAGCGCGCGGTAGCCAGACAATTTTTTACGGATTATGGAAAATATTTTGGAGTAAAAAACTTTGCCAACGAATTAAAACTGTTGAAATCTTTAACTGATGAAGCGGGTGTGAAGTATTTGCGATATAACCAGATACACAAGGGCGTGCCGGTGTTTGGCGCGCAATTGGCTGTGCAAGTTAACTCTGATTTATCTGTCAACTCCGCGGGCGGAAGATTTGTGCCAAATATCGGCATCAATGTAAAACCGCAAATCACCGCTAAAAAAGCCGAAGGGTACGCGCGAGAAATAGCCGCGGAACAATTTGGCATGCGCGATCCGAATTTTTCCCGAGTTAAATTATATATTTTTAATAAAAGCATAATTAATCAAAAAGCGAACAACAAGAATCATTTGGTTTGGCAAGTTGATGCGAGCGATTCAAAAACATACGGCAGAAAAATTTTATTTATAGACGCCAAGACGGGTGAGTTGATTTATTATTTTGAAGGAGACAGGGATGCGATAAACAGAAAAATATATCATTGCAACAGTGTGAGCGGTGTTGAAAATTGTAAATTGTGGAACGATGACGGGTTGGATGGCGGGAGAAGGGAAGGGGAGGCGGCCAGCGGTTTTGCCGATGTGGACGATCTGTATACTTTTATAGGCAATACGCATTCGTACTACAAAGATAAATTTAATCTGGATGGAGCCAATGGAACCGGCGGAACCGGAAGCGGCGGAGATTTTCAAGTTACCAGCACATATGGGTTATCATACTTTGTTTATCCGGTTACGGTTTCAACAACATGTCCAAACGCGACTTGGGATGGGTATTATGTGAAATTTTGTCAGGGTGTTATTAATTTGCCGATCGTCGCTCACGAATACACACACTCTGTTTCTGACTATGCCTTTGGTCATCCAAACGAACCGGGAATGGTCAATGCGTATGAGACAGGCGCGATAGAAGAAGGATTTGCGGATGTTTTTGCCATGGGTGTTGAGCGCTATGTAAACGGCGCAAGCAGTTGGAAAATGAATTTGCCTCCGCTTGGAGTGATACGCGACATAAGCGATCCGGCCAGCACTCCTGGGAGGGCTCTGCCGGCTCGTTTTTACGATCCGAATTTTTATTGCGGCGATGATGACAAAGGCGGTGTCCATCGGAATAGCACGGTCATTAGCAATATGATTTATAATTTAGTCAACGGAGCCGATTTTAACGGCTGTCTGATCGGCGCGGTCAGTCAGGATAAAGTAGAGCGCATTTTGTATAATGCCCGCAAATTTACATTTAGCATTTCCGAGAAATTCAACGATTTATACAACGATCTGAATGTTGCTTGCGGTCTTCGCTATGGAGGTCAGAGTTATGAATGCAAGCAACTGCGAACTGCCATGCAGGCGGCTGAAATTGACCAGCCAGGACTTTGCAGCGGGGTGGCTAGAGTAAAACCGGCTTGCGATGTGCCGCGATTGGACAGCAGTCGTTTGAATACCGATGTAAATCCGTTAGATAGTTTGTCTTCAGATCAGATAAAAGTTAATCTTCCCGATAGCGTAACGCAACCGGTAATTTCTTTGCCCATAAACACGAATTTGAATCCAACCACGGATGCGGTAGTTTCTTCAACTAATAATTCCGCATCTTCGCCACAACCTACAACGCCTGTTGTTCCGGAAGTTACAGACAGGAATCCAAATTTTAGCGTTGCTGTTAATTGGGTTGATGGGAAGACATTGGCATTAACCGGAAAAATAACTTATTACGGGCTTGGCAGTAAATGCGACGGGCCAAGATATTTTGTTCCGACAATCGTTCGTTGGGGCGATGGAAATGGAGCGACAGATGAAATTACCCCAACCAAAAACGCCGATGGCACATATTCGTTTTCCCCATCGCATACATATGTAAAAATGTTTACCAACAGTTGGAATTTGTCTGTAACTGTTCATAACGAATGTTTTGGAAGCGGCACAAAACAAATCATAATAAAGGCGCCGACTATTTAGTAGCGCCGCGCCTAGCCGCCTATTTTTAGTCAGTATGGATTATTTGGTCAGGAAATCTTTAAAGGCGAGGCGACTCCGGATAACCGTGCGATGCGACGCGAGCGTGGTTGTTACCGTTCCGCGTTTTTTCTCTCAAAATATCGTTGAAAAGTTTTTGGCCGACAAAGCGGGGTGGATTTTGCGCAAAGTTGAATATTTTAAACGCCATCCGCAAATTTTACGGATCGGGAGAGGCAGGCGCGAGTATAAAAAATTAAAAAATCAGACAGTCGCGTTCGTGAAAGAAAAAATCGCCGAGATAAACAAGTTGTATAATTTTTCTTTCAACCGGATCTGCGTAAAAAATCACAGAAGCCGGTGGGGGAGTTGCTCCAAAAAAGGAAATTTGAATTTTAATTACAGAATTTTTCATTTGCCGGTTGAGCTGGCTGAATATATTGTCGCTCACGAATTGTGCCATTTGCGAGAGTTAAACCACTCCAAAAGTTTTTGGTCTCTGGTTGCGAGGGCGATCCCGGATTACAAAGTTTTAAGAAAAAAACTGAAGAAAGTGATATTATAAGACAATTCCGCCACTGGCGGGGCTGTTTAAAATGGGGTATAATACAGAATAATAATAATTTTATGAGAGAAAAAATTATAGTTGAGGATAGGAGCAACGAGCCTAAAGGTCCTAAAGGAATCATAGTTGAGGATAGAATAGGCGATCTTGAAAAAATTTATGGAGAAATAGAATCTGATATCGCCGAGTCGTTAAAAGATGAAGAAAATGGGGAAATTAATTTTCAATCAGACGAAGAATTTATTGATTACTTGAAATTGCGTGTTTTTGGAAATTTGGATATGGACGACTACAAGGCGGATTTGGAATGGTGGAAAAATAGAAAGCCGATAGGCGACGAGCTTAGTTTGAAAAAAAGGAAAGTATCTTCCCGCGCATTGATTTTAGGTGAAAAAAAAGATTTTATCGCGCATTATTTTATTGACGAAAAAAATCGTAGGCTCTATTTTGATAAAATTGAATTTGTGTGATATATGAGCATCGGCGAAGATTTTGAAAATAAAAACAGGAGGCTTTTTAATTTTTGGGCCAAATTTTATGATTTCATTGGAATTAGAAAAATATATTTTGAGCCTCTCTATGTTGAGATTTTAGATGCTCTGAAACGGGAAGTAAAAAAATATTTAGTGGGGGAATATAGATTTTTGGATATCGCGTGCGGGACCGGTGAAATCATAAGCCGTTTAGCCAAAGAATTTCCCAATCCGCGATTTGTGGGCGCGGATTTCTCCATTGACATGGTTAAAAAAGCGAAAGAAAAAAACGCGAATTTAAAAAATGCCGAATTCTACGGGACGAACGCGTCAAAGTTGCCGTTTGACGACGAATCGTTTGATGTGGTTTTGTGTTCAGAGGCGTTTCATCATTTTTTAATGCCGGAGCGGGTTTTGGAAGAAGCGCGCCGTGTTTTAAAGCCTCGCGGGTATTTTTTGCTTGTTGATCCCGCGTTTAATAACGCGTGTTGGAGAGGGTTTGCCAGAACTATTTTTAAGCCGATTGAGAGCGCCAAAGATTATTATTCCGCCGGAGATTTGCAAAGAATGTTGCTTAATCACGGATTTCAGGCATTTTCATCGTTTAAGCGTTGTTTGAACAATTTTGTTTTTGCGAAAAAAGTCTAGTTTTTTTGTTGGTTTGAAAAAAAGCGACGCGGGAGAGCGGATGTTGTCTCCCGCGTGTATGCCGGCATTGCGTTCGGCTCCTCCTTTAGGGTTGCGGTAGCTGTGGACGGGTCCGTAGCTTGTAGGTGTCACGAAGCTCCTTATCAACTGCGTCGTAATCCTTCTCACTTGAGACACAGTCGTCGTTCAGCTTGGCGGCTTCGATCGCGTTCGCAAGGATGCGGGCCTTCTCGATCGGCACGCGGACACGCACCTTCTCCTGGTCGTCAACCACGACGCGCCTCTCCAGCAACTTGTAGGCCTCGTCTTCCGTCAGTTCGCACATATCGCCCTCCATTAGTTAGCGTCATCATACATTTCCGGCCACAAGACTGTCAAGAATGCAATGGCGAGAAAAATGTGGTATAATTAGTTCAACTTTATTTTTAAA
>ERZ1292629.3585-Hain-H43-01um-R1-3585-length-11916-cov-5_pt1 | contig 11916 bp, 12 predicted proteins | sample MGYA00564399_ERZ1292629 | MGnify/ENA primary metagenome ERZ1292629 (study PRJEB36523, sample SAMEA6512636) | groundwater metagenome | collected 2019-01-08 | study: AquaDiva: Metagenomics assemblies of 32 groundwater samples | reverse complement strand
TTTTTTGATAGAATAAAGGTGACTCATGAAAAGTAGATTATCGAGAAAAGCCCAAAGACAAAGCCTCAAGACGCTCATATTTAGCCTATTTGGAATTATCGCGGTTATTATAGTCGTTATTAAATTTGGCATTCCCCTACTCGTAGCCACCACATATATGCTCTCAGGGGCCAGCAACTCGAAATCAGAAGAAAAAAAATCAGAAATATTTGTATCGGTTCCCATGCTGGACATCCCCTTTGTCGCAACCAATAGCGCCAAAATAAACATATCGGGCACTTCAACCAAAGGTTATCAAATAAAGCTTTATGTAAACGACGCAGTTGTAGATACGGTAAAAGTAGATAGCGATAACATATTTTCTTTTGAGGAGGTACTTCTCGAAGATGGGGACAATATCATCCAAGCCAAAGCAATCACCAAAGACAAAGATGAAAGTAAACTTACGGAAAGCGTAAAAATCTCCTACCTGCATAAGGAACCAAATCTTTCTATAGAATCTCCCTCCAATGGACAAACCTATCCAAAAGAAGAAGCAACTGCCCGCGTAAGCGGTCAAACAGATCAGGGGGTCAAGATAACAATAAACGGTCTATGGGCTATCGTAAATCCTGATGGGAAATTCTCCTATCTACTTCCGCTCCACACTGGTGAAAATATAATCAAAATAACTGCTGACGATGGCGCAGGCAATAAAAAAGAAGAAGAGAGAAAAGTTACTCTTTCTCAATAAGCCCTAAAAGTATCCAAAACCAATACATAATTAGCGAATAAAATAAACTGTTTATAAACAAGCTCCCCACTATCAAACTCAACAAAGAACTCAACACACACAGTCCCCATACATTTTTTTTCCGTACAACCACCAAGCTATATTTTAGAATAGAATACAACAAATAAAGATATGCGCCAAAACCCACGATACCGGTAGTTGCGAGAACAAAAAGCAAGCTCGTATCTGTACTGCTATTTCCATGTTGTTCTATGCCAACCGCATTTCTTCCAACGGGCAGATTTGATTGCATTTTTTGCACTGAATAACGATAAGCATTAAACCCTATTCCAAAAATTGGTTGAGAAGAAAAAATAGTAATCGCTTCCTTCCCGCTGTCAAAACGAGCCAAGCTTGAAGCAGTACGAAACACATTGGTACTCTCCGAAGTTTTAAAAGTAAAAGCCAAAATTGCAAAAAGAAAAATAACAATAGCAATTAGAGCTGTTCCCATACGTTTTTTCTGAAAAAAGAAGAAGGTACTGCCTCCAACCAAGAACATCAAAATTGCGCTTCTGGAAAATGTTAAAAAAACTTCAGAAGCTACTATAAGCGCGCAAACTCCAAGTCCTATTTTCATCTGTTTATTTTTAGCAATCAAGAAGAACGACAACAAGAATATAAAGAAAAGAGATAAAAACGCGCCAAAAAAATTAGGATCTAGAAATGTAGAGAATATACGATTTACGTGCTCATCCCAGCCAACATAATATAAATTGCCCAAATTAGGATAGAGAACATATTGAACAAATCCCAAAAATACCAATGATATACCGACAAATACCATTGTGAAACGAATGCGTTGCCTAAACTTCTCGTCAAACGATGAAACCACCCAAAACATAGTTGCATATGCGATATATCTGCCCAAGTACATAAATGAAACCAACAGTTGGCTTTCGGTTAACGAAAATGAATTAAGAAAAAGTGACATTGTTGCAATACCGATAAAGAGTAACGTTGGTTTGGTCAAAACGGATTTTGGCACTGTCCTTTTTCCTAACGGGCGTAAAACAAAACAAATAGCTGTAATAACGACAAGAACATCAAGAGGTTTTACAAATATATCCTTTGCCAAGGGGATACGAACCAACTCACCAAGAGGAAAGCATAAAAGGGATACAATAAAAAGCAACCGCACCAATTTCATGAATTATAAAGTTGCCACAATTTAGCTCGTGTGAGAAATGAGTGAAAACTCATGGTAATTGCGTGAATAAGACCTGGTAATCCATCCAAGAATCCAAATTTTAAAATATAATTTTGAAAAAACTTTGCCTTAGGATAAAAACTAATATCTAAAAAACTACTCATTATATTTTTATCATACAATTCTTTTGCGCGAAGAGAAGAATAAAAATTTATTTTTTCCAAAAATTCAGAGTAATTCCTAAAAGGATAATGTATCAACGAATTATCCAAGATGTTTACTCCTTCCCCCACTTCCCATACTTCATGCACGCTTCCTTTCCATGTACCGGTCCCTTTTTTCGCCAAACGAACAAAAGATATATTCCCTGTTTCTCCATGACACAATGTTTTACCCCAAACAACATCTAATCTTTGGATCCTAAACGCATTATTTTGACTGTCCTGCGTTCTATAAATAATTTCTTTTTTCAATACCTCTGATACTCGTTCATCTGCATCTATGAATAGAACCCAATCACCTGTTGCCTTATCTAGTCCAAAATTTCTCTGCGCAGAGAAATCATCATTCAAAGAATGAAGAAAAACATGTTCTGTAAATTTTCTTGCAAGCTCAACGGTAAGATCGGAAGAGTTATCATCAATTACGACAATCTCATCGCACCACGAAAGGCTTTCCAGGCAATCTACAATATGTTCTTCCTCATTTTTGGTTAGTATTACTACTGAAATCATATTATTTTTTTGTTCAAACTAATTCGCCAGACAAAAAACCCAAATATCGCAAATAAAACAAGTTGCGTTGTGACGCTGGCATACGCTGCGCCGATTAATCCAAAATTATTAATCAGTACTATATTCAACAACATATCTATTCCCGCTCCTATTAAGTTTATCACCATGTATAACTTTTGTCTGTTATAAATAATCAGGATTTTATATAACAAAGCTGAAAGCGATGCGAAGGGAACAAAAAAGATAAGTATTTGTAACACAGGTATGCCTGTGTTAAATTTCTCTCCGAAGAAAAATGGAATAATACTAGGCGCAAAAAAATGAATAATAAAAGCAGAAGGAAAACTCCAAAATGCGATGACCAGTAAAGACTTTTTAATTGCTTTCTGAAACCTCGTCTTGTCTTCTTCAAATAACTTCACCAATGTTGGATAAAGAGCCATCACAAAAGGCAGATTAAGAAGTTGCATAAGAGAAAGAACAAAAGGTGTTGCGCTGTTATATATTCCCACAGCTTTGTCGCCCAAAAGCTGTAAAATAATAATAGACTCAACTCGCGTGTAAACAAGAAATGAGAACGAAGCAATAGCCAAAGGCAAACCCATAAATATAGTTTTTCGTATGGTTTCAATACGAAAAACTACACGCGGGATATGATGATGTTTCAAAAACACAACAAAACTTAGCGCCAAGCTCACCACTGTTCCCGCTAACATTCCCATAAATATACCCAGCAAAGAAAAAGACAAAGAAAAACCAATCATCGCGCCTCCAATAAGAAGAAGCGTATTAAAAAAATTAAGCACAGAGACCATTTTCATATTTTCAGTTCCTTCAAAAAAATAAAGAGGCGCTGACCGAAGCGTCCCAACAAGAAGCGTTATCGATGCAACAAAAAGAAGCTGTGTAAGATTTCCTGGATAATGTAGGACCCAACTGGTAACAAAAATCAGAATAACGGTAACAATAGCCATTGTGATGTTAATAATAAAAGAACTGCTCAAATATTCATCAACATTATTTCTATCTTTCGCGATTTCTCTCACCACAATAAGACCAATCCCCAGCTCTGGAAGAAACGAAAAAATCGTTATGAAAGAATTTACTACACTATATGTACCAAAGAGCCCAACTGTTAACACTCTCCCCAAATAAACAATCCATAAAAATCCCAATATCTTAAGAGCCATTTCTGTACTTGCCAAGAATATAGTATTTCGTAATACTTTTTGAAAATTATTCATACATTAATTATATCATCGCTTCAGAAGCGAAATTAGCCCTGAAACACTTCCCGAAATAACTGCTATATCTGAAAACACTTGAAGAAATGGAAGATATATAATGGTGAGCGGATGCCTCACATACCGGTAATTTTTTTCAAGAGCCCAAATGCCATATATCATAATTATCAAATAGAAAAAAAACATATTTATGTTCGTCAAAAGAAAGAAAAATAAATATCGAAAAAATAAAAAAATTACTTTTGGCCGAAAAATGAAAGCTTGAACGTCTCCATACGCAAAACGGAAAAACATAATAAAAAGATTTTTTAGCGAATTGGGCGGCGACCAACCAACCAACGCATTTTTATTTAATACAATTCTGGCTCTTATGTATTTTAATTTTTTGGCAAATACATAATCTTCGTTGTGAGAAAATTGCTCTGGAAATTTACCTGCTTTTTTCCAAATATTTTTGGAAAAAAGCATTGATCTGGTTGCTGGTAAAAACTTCTTGGGATTTACTTTATCCTGCATCACCAACACATAGGGAATTATACATTTTTGAAAGATGTTATGCGTAATTCCTTGATAATATCCAGCTACTACATCTATATCCTCGCTCCACGATGAAACTAGTTCTTCCGCCCACCTTTGGTCCAACACGCACCCAGCATCAGAACAGAGGATAATCTCATTCCGTGCCTTTTCTATAGCAAAGTTTCTCCCCACCGCCCTATTTCCTTTTTTTTGAAAAACTTTTATTTTTGATACTTTTTTATTGGAAATTTGAAATTGGAAATTGGAAATTATGGATTGTGTCCTGTCAGTACTTCCTCCATCTACGATAATAATTTCATCAAAAGATTGTGTTTGAAAAAATAATGAGGTAAGAAACGTTTCTATGGTTTTTTCTTCATTCAAAACTGTTGCGATAAATGATGTTTTTATTTTTGCCATAATTTTTCATATAAATTTGCGACTTTTCCCCATGTTTGCCGAAGGACCCACCTGTGCGCAACTTCTGTATTTTTCTTATTATTTTTTTGTATGAATTTTATAACCTCCAGTGGATCATTTGAAATTAATATCCAGTCAGCAAACGGCGCACGGGAAAGATAATCTTTTTTTAACGGATTAGTAAAAACAGCTATTACTTTCTTTCGATAAAATAACCCAAGCAATATTGATAAATATGAAGAAGCGAACACAACTGACGACCCCGCAATATGAATTTCTGGTCGAAATACAAAACCAAATACAACCCCAAAAGGAATAAGAAGCTCCCGCAAGCTTCCATCTCCTACGGCTTCGAAATGAAATTTTATATGTTGCTGTTTTAATAACCACAATACCTGTGCATACACAGATATCCCCGTATCTTCTTCAATCCTTCCAATAAAAACAATGCGCAGATCTTTTGGCGTTTCAGAAACCACACCCCTTGCCTCTTCAACCGCTCCGTACATAGTGATATCCGCTTTTGTCCCATACCACTTTCGAATATAATCTCCAATATGTATCACGCCATTTGACAAAAACGCGCTTAACTTTCGAACCCGGATTGCTTTTTTCTCAGGCGGACACTTAGTTTCATATCCATGAAATGTAATAAAGAACTTTTTGAAAGGATATAAAAATCGAAACGGAAAATACCAAAACCCTACATCATGCGCATGAATTATGTTAGCTATTTCTATCAAATATTTATGTCTCCATAGCCAGCGCCAAACTTGAAATTTTTTTCTTTTACCCTCTGAAATAGGGATACGAAATATCTCAATCCCTTTATATGTTGTTTTCCCGGGAAGATTATCAAAACTTTCGGTGACTATCACCACGCGATGACCCCTTGCGATTAACTGTTGAGACAAGCGCTGCACATGAGTTTCCACTCCGCCTATATGGGGATAAAAAAGCCGTGTAAAGAACAGGACGTTCATACGCGTTATGGCCTCCAGGTGGATCCGCCCCGATTCGAACGGGGGACCTTTCGCATGTGAAGCGAACGTTCTACCACTGAACCACGGATCCTTTTCTGGGTATAATAGTAGCATAAAATCAGAAGGTTGACAAAGATACCTAAGCTCTGAAACAATAACTGTTATGGAACCAAAAACAACTCCCCTAAATATTCTCGTTGATATAATCCAAACCATCCTTATCGCAGCCGCAATTTTTATTGTAATTTACCAATTTCTTTTTCGTCCATTTCAAATAGACGGATCCTCTATGTATCCTAATTTTGTACACAAGGAATTTGTACTCACCAACGTCATTACCTATCGTTTTGAAAAGCCTGCGCGAGGAGATATCGTTGTTTTCAAGGCACCTCGTGATAAAGAAAAGGCGTATATAAAAAGAATTATTGGAATCCCCGGCGATAACGTTTCTCTTAATAATAATCATTTTTGGGTAAATAATCGTCCCATTGACGAATCTGCCTATTTGCAGCCCGAAGTCATAACCAGCGGGGGAACATTTCTCAGAGAGGGACAATCTACTATTGTTCCGCAAGATAATTATTTTGTAGCAGGAGATAACAGATCGGGAAGCGCTGATTCAAGAGAATGGGGATTTGTAGATAAATCTCTTATAGAAGGAAAATCTATGTTCGTGTACTGGCCTATTGCAAATGCAAGAACAGCAAAAAATGTGGAGCTTGTTATTCAGTAGTGCTTATCTGAGTGAGGAGGTCAGTAAGCTGTTTTATTTTTGGACTCGTAACATTCACATCGCCCTTCATCACCAACACCAGACGCGCAAGTTTTCCTGATTGATAAATTTTTACATCTGATAAATCATGCTTTTCTCCAATTTGCCGAGCCATCTCGTCAAGTTCTGGAACATAAATTTTATCCTTTTTTGTTCGAGGTTCCTTTTTTTCTACCTCTCCTTTTACTTGCCTGGCTGCTTCTTCTGTTTGGCGAACCGTACTATTCTCACGCAAAATTCTCTTGAACAATTCCAGCATAAGCTTTGGGTCACCAATTGAAATAAGGGGTCTTACATGTCCCTCAGAGATTACTCCCGCAACTAACGCATCCTTGATTGCGTCAGGAAGCGTGAGTAAACGCATGGTATTGGAAACAGTTGGCGCGCTCTTTCCTACACGCTTTGCTACCTCATTGGTGCCAAGTCCGAATTCATCAATAAGTCTTTTATATGCCAAGGCCCGCTCAATCGGATTTAATTCTTCTCTCTGTACGTTCTCCACAATTGACATTTCCAACATCCCCTGAGGAGTCGTTTCCTTCACTACAACCGGCACTTTCTCCAAGCCCAACACTCGTGCCGCACGCCATCTTCTCTCCCCTGCGATAATTTGATACCCAGCAGGCGTTTTGGCAACTACGATAGGCTCCAGTATTCCTTGTTCACGAATAGATTCTGCCAAGTCAGCAAGAGATTCCGGAGTGATAATACCTCGGGGTTGAAGCGGATTGGGCTGAAGCATGTTTACTTCAAGCTCGTATATTCTTTCTTCTGTATCCATTAGATAATTTCTACTACTTTTTTACCAAATAACGTCTTGAAGTGAACTAGACCTTCTCGTATCGCAAATAATGTAAAATCTTTTCCCATCTCAATTCCTTTACCCGCAGAAATTTTGGTTCCTTTTTGTCTTACGATTATACTTCCCGCCTTTGCTTTTTCACCACCATACAACTTCACGCCCAATCGCTTTGCAATTGAATCCCTGTTTCCCTTTACTGCTCCTTGTGCTTTTGTATGCGCCATAGCGTAGTGTGAAAACTAACCTATTGTATCCCGACTTTTCACAGATGTCAAGAGTAATTTTAGACTTGCTTTTTCTTCCTTGGGGTTTTAGTCTTAACTACTCTTGTCTCCTGTGTCTCTTTTGTCCCCTTTGTCTCTTTTCCAACCGTTTCAATCACAATTCTTGTGAGGGAGTGTCTATATCCAATTACCCTTCTACTTCTTGCTTTTGCCTTAAATTTCGCTACTCTGATTTTTTCTCCTTTTACCGCTCCAAAAACTTTTCCAACTACTGAAAAATTTGGAATAGTAGGAGTTCCGATAATGGTTTGGGTATCAGACACAAAAAGCAAAACTTCGGAAAAAGTGAACTGAGAATTAGCTTCTGCGCCCTTTTGCAAATCTATTTCAATCGTGTCTCCTTCTGACACTTTATATTGCCTACCGCCTGCTTTTACTACCGCGTATTTCATATGTCTTGGTATTATAGCAAAAATTTATCTAATTTGGAAGACATCTGTCTTTTTGGAGAAATTGCGAACCGACGTGATAAATCCAAGCATGATGAAATTAGAAAGCAATGAACTTCCCCCGTAAGAAACAAACGGAAGAGTGATCCCTACCACGGGCACTATACCTATATTCATACCCACATTTATAAAAAACTGGATAAAGATAAATCCAAAAACCGCACTTGCATACAGTTTGCAAAACACGTCGTCAGCCTCTGCGCTTATTGCATAAATTCTATAAAGTAAAAATCCAAAAACTACAATAATTCCCAAGGAACCAACAAACCCCAACCCCTCTGAAATGGTTGCAAAAATAAAATCTGTATGATGTTCTGGAAGAAAACTAAGAGCAGATTGGGTTCGCTCACTCATTCCTTTGCCCAAAAACATCCCCGAACCCACCGCGATAATTGACTGAAGCGCATTATAAGAAGTTCCCAAAGGATCAATTGCAGGATTAAAAAACGCCAAAACCCGATCCTTTTGATATCCATGAAGAAACTTCCAAAAAACAGGAATCAGTCCTAGACTTACCAAAGATCCTCCCACAAACCACCATAGAGAAAAACCTGCAACCATCAAGGTAAAAGCCACAACTAGCGCATAGATAAGAGCACTTCCTAAATCGGGTTGTTTAAAAATAATAAAAGCAATCGGAGAAAGAAAAAGGAAAGCCATAAAAAACGTACGAAATGACTTCTCGTGATGAGATAAATAAGTAGCAAGAGAAATTGCCAAAAACGGCTTTAAAATTTCTGAAAACTGTATCCGAATCCCAAACACATCCAACCAACGCGTCGCCCCCCTACTCTCAATACCTATTATTATTGCCAGCAGAAGAAGAACAATCGAAATCACATATATCTGATACCCATATAACTGCGCAACTTTATAATGAACTTGTGAAAAAAGCACATACGCCACAAGTGAAATCACCAGATATCCGAGTTGATTACGAAAAAACTCAGGTTGAATCGAAAAAAGAGTGGTAAGACTTACGAGTACCAAAATAAAAACAGGGATAAGTAATTGAAAATCAAAAGAAGAAAAAATTGAGGACCGGCTCATATTTTCAAAATGCGCAGCAAATCTCCCCTGGATATGTTACGAATTAATGTTTTTCTCTTTATTTCTTCCTCAAAATCAGCTGGCCAATCAGGAATTTCTACATCCACTAATTCGTCATATGTGGTTCCCAAAGCTTTTCGCTCTTGTTGAATTTGACGAATAATTTCCCGCGCCCTTCCTGCGACCAAATCTTGATTCTCCTCACTTGCGTTTCCAGTGATAGTATAAATTTGATCTTCACCACCATATACCAAACTTACGACATTTACCTCATCTAATACTATTGATAAAACAGATTCCAAAAGTTGTTTTGGCCCCTTATAGGTCAATTTTTTAAACGGAATTTTTACTTTTACTCCAGAATCTTTTCTAAATCCATGAATTGCAGAAGATAAGTCTATTCCTGCCCTCATCTGATCTTCAAGTTCTTGATTAATCCAACCATCATCCAGTTTTGGCCAGTCTTCTAAATGAACTGATTCACTGCTTGGTACTAAATTTTTATACATTTCTTCTGAAATAAATGGAGCCAAAGGAGCGAGTAGCTTTGAAAAAGTTGTCAGAACAAACCAAAGCGTTGTGTATGTATCGTCTTTATCTTTTTGATCCAAAGCCCCCGAACCTATCCTATCCCTACTTCTTCTCACATACCACGTAGACAAAATGTTCACAAACTCCGAAACATCAGACACTACCTCGATAGTATTAAACTGATCGTAAGACGTTGTAAGATTATTTGCGAGAGTCGTTAGTTTAGAAACTATCCATTGATCCAAAACGTTCTCCGAAACTTTGTCCGCCAAAGGCGGATCAGCCTTTGGCTGAAATTCGTCAATATTTGCGTACGTTACGAAAAAACTATACACATTCCAAAGAATCAAAAGTGTACCTTTAACTTGTTGACGATATTGGTCTTCAGAAATTAAAATATCTTCTCCGTTCATCACCGGACTTCCAAGTAGGTACAAACGAAGCGCGTCTCCTCCATACTTGCCAATCATTTCTTTGGGGTCCGGGTAATTTCCGTAATTCTTGCTCATCTTTCTGCCATCAGTACCCAAAATTACCCCTTCAACCAACACATTCTTAAAAGCCATCGAATCAAATAGGGCGCCACCTATTACATGCAACACATAAAACCACGCGCGTATTTGCCCGGTATATTCAGCAATAAAATCAGGCGGAAAAAATTCTTCAAGCTTTTGGGCTTGCCCTGAGCCTGTCGAAGGGTTAAACGGGAAATGCCGCTCCGCAAATGAGGCGCTCCCTGCTTCTATCCAACTGTCTAACACCTCAGTAACCCGCTTTACTTTTTTCCCGCATTTTTTACAAACTACCAAAACCTCATCTATCTCAGGCTTGTGTAAATCTGTAATTTTCTGACCAGACGCTTCTTCAAGCTCTGCAATTGATCTAGGAACAAACCTCTCCCCGCATTCACATTCCCATACAGGAACAGGACTTCACCAATATCGGCTTCTTGAGATATTACAATCAGGCGCGTTCTCCAAGCTTTTCAAAAACCTGCCTTGCTTAAAATGCTTTGGAAACCAATTTACATCCTCGTTAGTTTTCGTAAGAAGTGGTTTCAGTTTCTGAATATCGACATACCATGCATCTTGCGGACTATAATAAAGGCGCGTATGACACCTCCAACAAAGCGGTACTTTATGCGCGTATTCATATTCTTTATAAACCAGCCCTCTTTCTGTTAAATCTTGATTTACCAACTTGTTCGCTTTCAGATAATAATTACCACCAAACTTTGGCACATCGGCTTTTATCGTCCCTTCTTCATCCAAATGCATTTCAATGTGCACATTTTCTTTTTTCATGACAATCAAATCTTCCTGCCCATATGCAGCGATAGTCACTACCCCAGTTCCTTCGTCCGCAGTTACAAAATCTCCTCCGATAATTTCAAATACCTTTTCACCTTCTGCAATTTGATAATAATCATAATGCGGTTCAAATTTCTTGCCTATTAAGACATCTCCTTTTATCTTTTCAATAACTTCATATTCTCCTTCAAGCATCTTAATGGTTGACTCAGCCAAGATATAATATTCACCCTTTTGCTTAACCTTAATATATGCAAGTTTTGGATTAACCGCCAAAGCGGGAGTTACTATTTTATTCCACGGAGTAGTAGACCACGCCAAAATAAATGTATTTTCTTCTCCAACCAATTTATACTTATACGTTGTAGCGGGATCGGTGATTTCCTTGTAATTATCTGCGTCCATCGCTACTTCAAAATTAGAAATAGGAGTAGAACAATGCGGACAATACAGGGACACTCTCAAACCCTTATAAATAAATCCCTTGTCATACATTTGCCCAAAAACCCACATCACCGATTCCATGTAAGGCATATCCATGGTTCTGTATGCATTTCTGAAGTCTACCCATCTCCCTATATGATCTACGTACCACTCCCATTCCGCAGACACCTCACCCACATAGAGCTTGCACTCATCAATAAATTTCTTCACGCCAACTTTCTCCTCGATTTCTTTTTTGCTTGTTAAACCAAGCTTTACTTCTACTTTATTTTCCGCGGGTAATCCATGACAATCCCAGCCCCATACTCTTCTCACCCTATATCCCTTCATCGTCCAAAACCGAGGAAAAACATCTTTTGGGAGAGAGGAAAGAAGCGATCCATAATGGGGCATACCAGTAATAAACGGAGGGCCATCGAGAAAGGTCCAATCGCCCTTCGGAGCCTCTTTTT
>ERZ1292629.3582-Hain-H43-01um-R1-3582-length-11922-cov-6_pt1 | contig 11922 bp, 13 predicted proteins | sample MGYA00564399_ERZ1292629 | MGnify/ENA primary metagenome ERZ1292629 (study PRJEB36523, sample SAMEA6512636) | groundwater metagenome | collected 2019-01-08 | study: AquaDiva: Metagenomics assemblies of 32 groundwater samples | reverse complement strand
CGTTTGTCTAAAATTATTAGTTTGGTGATCATTGGTTTAATTATTGTGCTCGGGGTGGTGGCCCTCATGCGCGGTTTGAGCTTCGGCGAAACTTTAATTCTTTCAATTTCTATGGCCGTGGCTGCGCTACCGGCTGGTTTACCCGTCGCCGTCACCATTATTTTAGCCATTGGTTTAGAGTTAATTCTCCGCCGCGGTGGTTTAGTAAAAAATTTGGTCGCCGCCGAAACTTTGGGCAATACCACCGTCATCTTAACCGATAAAACTGGCACGCTTACCCGCGCCGAGATGCAAGTGGGGGAATTGATTACTCGTCTCATTGAGCCGAAGGATCAAAAAACGCTCATTTCTCACGCTCTGCGCGCCACCGACGCTTTTGTGGAAAATAATGGGAGCGAAACTTATCCGCCAGCGCTCTCTGGTCGCCCGATTGATCGCGCCATTTTGGCCCATGCTCTAGAACACGGCCACGAGGCGCCGCCACGCACTAGTGCTCAAGCTGGTGGCGAACGCTTGGCTTATTTACCCTTCGACTCCAAACAAAGATTTGCCGCCGTGCTTTATGAGGCCAAAGGGCTCAAAAAGGGTCAGGTTGATAAAAAAATGCTTAGTTTGATTGGCGCGCCAGAAACTTTGCTCACCGGAGCCACTCATTATCTGAAGGCGGGCAGAAAAGTGCTTTTGCGCGCCGCCGACCGCAATTATTTTGAGCAAGAATTTGCGCGCGCCGCGGGTGAAGGCGCGCGGGTGGTAGCCGTAGCTTATCGCGAAGCCGAGGAAGACCACTTGGGTTTAGAAGCAAATAAATTACTCCAACAGCTAGTGTTTGCTGGTTTGGTCACGCTAATTGATCCGGTGCGCGATGATGTGGCCGAGGCCATTGCTGGCGCGCAAGCCGCCGGCTTAAGAATTATTATGGCCACGGGCGATAATGCCGCCACCGCGAGCAAGGTGGCGAGCGATCTGGGAATTCAGCTTCGAGGTAAAGCCGTTACCGGCGATGAATTAGCCAAACTTAATGACGAGGCAGTAATGGGACTCTTAGAGAAGCATCGAGTTTTTGCCCGACTTTTGCCCGAAGACAAGCTCCGTCTTCTCCGTTTATTGCAAAAACAGGGCGAAATTGTGGCCATGACTGGCGATGGCGTAAACGATGCACCCGCTCTGCGTCACGCCGATATTGGCATTGCCCTTGGTTCGGGCACGGATCTGGCCAAAGAGTCTTCTGACTTGGTCTTGATCGACAATAGTTTTGGCGTCATCACCGCCGCCATTGAGGAGGGGAGGCGCATTTTAGACAATTTAAAAAAGGCTACGGCTTATCTTTTTTCTACCAGTTTGAGCGAAATAATTTTGGTTGGCACCGCGCTCATTTTGGGTTTGGGGTTACCAATTTTACCCACGCAAATTCTCTGGACCAATTTTATCGAACAGGGCTTCATGGCCCTCGCTTTTGCCTTTGAGCCGGCCGAGCGCGGCGTCATTGCTCGCGATCCGCGCTCGGCCGAGATGCGCAAAATTATTACTGGACCCTTGCTCTATTTTATTATTGTGGCCACCGCCATCTCGGGTTTGCTCCTCATCGGCTTCTACACCTTGGTTCGCGAACCCTTAGGCTTAAGCGTGCAAACACTGATGTTTATCGTTCTCTCGCTTGATTCTCTCTTCCTCGTTTTCTCACTCAAAAACTTTCGCACGCCTCTTTGGCAAATCAATCTTTTCTCCAATAAACAACTTTTTGCCGCTTTTCTCGCTAGCCTCTTAGCCCTTTTTCTCGCTCTAACCCTCGACCCCCTGCGCCACCTCCTCCACCTCGAACCGGTCACTTGGGGGCAACTTGGCCTCGGCCTGCTCTTTGCTTTGGTAAATTTGAGTCTCATCGAGGGCGCCAAATTCTGGCTTTTCCGCCAAACGGAGAGTAAGATATTGGCCACAAAAGCATGACCTTATTGTGGTTAATTGGCGGGGTTCTGGGCGGAGTCGTAATTGCGGTCTTGTTTTTTGCTTTGCGGAAAAAAAAGCCAGAAGCTCCAGAAAATAATGGCGCTCTTACTTTACTCCAAAACCAGCTTCACGAACTCTCGCGCAACAATGCCGAGTTGGCGCGCCTCATCGAGGCCAAACTCTCCGACTCCAGCACCAAACTTCATCAATCGCTCCAAACGCAGGCGAGCGAATCAAATCGGATTATTCGCGATGTTACCGAGCGGCTCACCAAGCTCGACGAGACCAATAAGCAAGTGATTGGCTTCACCGATCAGCTTAAATCGCTCCAAGATGTGCTCAAGAACCCGAAACAACGAGGAATATTGGGCGAATATTTCTTAGAAACTTTGCTCAAGAATGTGCTCCCAACCGGCAGTTATCAGATGCAGTATCCCTTCCGCGATGGCAATATTGTGGACGCCGCCGTGTTTGTGAAAGATAAAATCGTGCCAATTGACTCTAAATTCTCGCTCGAGAATTACAATCGCCTCACGGAAGCGAGCGATCCGAGCGAGCGCGAACGCCTCGAGAAAGTGTTTATTGGTGATCTCAAAAATCGCATTGTTGAAACTGCCAAATACATTCGACCCGAAGAGGGGACAATGGACTTCGCCTTCATGTTTATCCCGCATGAGGCAATTTACTATGATCTTTTGGTTAATAAGATTGGCGCCATTACCGAGGATACAGAAAACTTGATTCAGCGCGCGGCAGGGAAGTATCGCGTGATTATCGTCTCGCCAACTTCCTTCCTCGCTTATTTACAAACGGTGCTTCAGGGTTTGAAGGCCTTACAAATTGAGGAATCCGCCAAAGAAATTCGCGCGCGGGTAGAAGAGCTTGGCAAACACTTGGGCGCTTATGATCAATATATGAATAAACTCGGCAATGCCCTAGGCACCACCGTCAATCATTACAATACGGCTTACAAAGAATTAAAAAAGGTGGACAAAGATGTTCTCCGCATCGCCGGCACCAATAACGGCATCGAAACCTTAACAATCGACAAACCGAGTTTGGAGGAATAAAGTCGCGTTTGACGCGATAGAAAACGGGAGCGTTACAAGCAACGCCCCCGAAATAAATACCCACAATCCCTCAACCAGCCTGACACATGTCTTGCCCCACCGGCATGTCGTCGGTTGAAAACGGTTTAACTTGAGTCCACGGAATCACGCCCTGACACCTTTTGCACATATCATTAGCCTGGCCATCGGGCGAATCACAACAACAAACAGGAAAATAGATGTCAGCAGGACAGATGTCTTCATCGTCAAACCCCACGCCAAAAGACATGCTCGTTCTCCTAATTCCTTTACCAAATTTATACGGCGAGCCCACTGCCAGCCGCGTTCAAATCCAAAGTTAGATTACCACAAGAGGGGAATTAGTCTAGGTGTGCGACATCCGATGTTGAACATTCAATGTCCAACAAAAAAGAGACCCCGAATCGAGGTCTCTAGTAATTTTACGTCTTGCCATCGACGACCTAGAACTTTCCCAAAGAACCTATCAGAAGTGCATCCGGAACGGTTCTCTTGGGCGGCCAACGTGCCCCCCGAACTCAAGCTCTGTCTGCGTCGTTGGGTTGATAACGCGCACAGTGCGTGGTTCTTCGATCTTGGATGCAGTCTGAACAAATCCTACGACGACAGCAATGGCCATCATCGTGTCAACCTGACTGACGTCAATCACGACAGTGTTAGGTTTACCGAACTTTTCCCATTCTCTGTAAGCCTTACTTTTCTCCTCTCCAGGCCGGAGAGTAATCAGCACACACCCATCAAGGTTAGAATAATCTGTCATTGGCCATCTCCTTTTCGGGGAACGTTTTGTTTCAACGATCACCCGTTTCTGGCTTTCGCCTTCATCGATTAGGACAACGCGTCCTAATGATCAATCCGCCAATAGATTAGCATGGATAAATATAAAAGTCAAGTGTTTTGGTGTGGGGTAAAATGGCCTTATTTTAGGCCATTTTTAACCCAACTTCTCCCAAGCCATTTGGGCTGCGATTTCGAGGAGGGGTTTGCCGGTTTTGGCATGACGCGTGAGGGCAATGGAGACGCTTTTACTTATTTTTTCGCGCACCAGTTTAAACATTTTCTCGGCGCTGTAACCTTTATGCTCGGCGAAGGAGGAAATCACGCCACCAGCATTAGCGAGAATGCCGGGGATAATGAGCACGCCGCGCGCATGTAATTTTTCTTCAGCCTCACTGGTAATTGAAATGTTGGCACCTTCTACAATGATCTTTGCTTTTAGTTTATCGGCATTGCCAGCGTGAATCACATCGGGCAAGGCGGCTGGAATAAGGACATCTACTGGCAGACTAAATATTTCTTGGTTATTTAGTTTTTTAGTTATTGGGTATTGAGTTACTGTTCCCGTCTTCTTTTTCACCTTCATCAGCTCGGCATAATCAAGTCCCACCGGATCATAAATTGTCCCTTTCGAGTCCGAAACTGCTACCACTTTTGCCCCCAGTTCGGTGAGAAATTGCATCGCGAAGGTTCCCACATAGCCGAAGCCTTCGAAGGCGAAGGTCGCATCTTTCAAATCAATTTTTTTAAATTTCAGCGCGAGCTTCACGGCCTCTACCACACCGAAGCCGGTCGAACCAAGCTCATGCGGCAGACCCTTAAGCCTTTTCGGCTTACCCGTCGCGGCCTTCTTGTCCTTCACTGCGCCCACAAACCAGGCCATTTCTTCTTCGCCCATATTCACATCCGGGCCGGCAATATAATATTTTGGTAAAAATGGTTTGAGTTCCTTGGCAAACCACTCCACCAATTTTTTCTTGGCCGCCTTATTTGCACTCCGCGGATCGAAAGCAATCCCAGCCTTAGCGCCACCGAAGGCAATGTCGGCGAGAGCGTTCTTTAGGGTCATCGCTCTGGCCAATCTTCCCACTTCTTCTACCGTCACGGTCGGGGTCATCCTAATCCCACCCTTACCCGGCCCGCGCTTGGTATTATCGATCACCAAGAAGCCCCAAGCATCAAATTCTTTATTATAAACCTGTACTACATACCGCGGCCCAATTTTGTTTCCAGTCATGCGGGGATTGTAGCAGAACTTGCATTTATGACCAATTTAGGCTAGGATTACGGCCATGAAAATGGCGGTAATTAAGACGGGCGGGAAGCAATATCTCGTGAAGGAGGGCGACAAGCTCCAAGTAGAAACCTTGCCCAATGAGAGCCGACGGGGGAATTTGACGACCTTCAACGAGGTCTTACTCATGAGCGATGCTGGTGAGGTAAAAGTGGGCAACCCGACCGTCGCTGGTGCCACCGTAACCGCCGAGATCGTCAAGGATGATCGTCACGACAAGATCACCGTCATCCACTACAAGGCCAAAGTTCGCCACCGCAAAAAGGCCGGCCACCGCCAACCCTACACCGAGGTCAAAATCACGGGGATTAAGGGGTAAACCGTAAGATCTAACGCATCTCCAGCTTCTTCTCAATTTTCACCACGCGCTCTTGAAGTTCTGCCGGGTCAGCTTTTGAGAGAAAAAGAAAGACGGTTTCAAAGTTGCTTTTCATTTCATGCGACAAGTCGTCAAAACTGGTTTCTAACTTATCTATCCTGTCTTCCACATTACCCAATCTAGCGTTGGTTATTTTCTGCTCTTCAATTATCTTTTCAGTCTTATCCTCCAAAGAGTCTAACCTAGCAACCACCTTACCCATGGTCTGATTTACTTCATTCATCACCTGCACCTTATCGTGAAAATCCTCAATAATCGCCATGAGATGATTGGGGTCCGCTTTACTAAAATCTGTTTTCTTAGGTTTGCTGGTCGCCATATTTACCCATAATCATACCAGCCCCCACTTGGTGGTCAAATTGTTTGACATCGGATGTTCAACAAAATAAAAGCCCGACTACGCATCCCTGCGCGCCGGGCCTTATTGACTCTTCACAACATCAGGTCTTATTATCGGCCTTAAGTTGCCCAATGTAATCACACGCCCTTCTCAACACCGCTTCTTTCAGATTGGGGGGCAGTTGATTGTAACGCCGTTTGAAACCACGAAACAATGGCTCTACCAAGTAATCCCCAACGCTTCGGCCAAGTTCTTTCGAATGGGAACTAACCTCGGCCGCTGGACAAAAACAAAAAACATCGAAGTTGCTAAGAACTTTTTCTGGAACACCGTCGCTTTCACGCAAAATACCGAGCATCATTCGCAGGGTTTCGTCTTTCGGAATTGATTTGTCGTTTAACCACGATTCAATGTCCATCTCGTCTACAGAAAGAACTTCGGCCCACTCCTTCCGATTAAACAATCCCGTGGCATCAACAAGAGCTCTCAACTGATCAGCAAACAGTGACACAAAGCACCTCCTTTGTAAGGATCAAGTTCATCAAAGACCTAACTACATCAAACTATAACTATCGTAAATTTCGTTTCGTGTCAAAACACTAGCCTCGATTCTTCAGTGCGCTTTTGAGCGTATCGGTGTCAGAATATTCGAGTTCGGTGCCGGTGGAGAGACCGCGGCCGAGGGTAGAAATTTTGAGAGCGGGGGAGGCGCCGCCAGTGGGTGGAGGTAGTAACGCTTTTTTGAGATACTCGGCGGTGTAATCGCCTTCGGTGGTAGCGCTAAGAGCGAGAATGAGTTCTTTTATTTCACCTTTTGCGAGGCGAGTTTTTAATTCTTTTATTCTCACTTTTTCTTCCGGATTTTTTTCGAGAATTGGAATATTGCCACCAAGCACAAAGAAGTGGCCGTCGTAAATCCCGGCCTTACGCACCGCTTCGAGATCAATATCTTTCTCGACCACCATCAAGAGCTCGCGGTTTCTATTGGTATCGCTACAAATAGTACATTGCTCGGTCTTGCCGCCATTAAGGGCAAAAAACCTACCACAATCAGTACATCTATTAATCTTATCTTTCAGCGCCAAGAGCTCGCTTGAGAGGCGAGTGATATAGCCATCACCCTCGCCGAGGAGAAAATAGACAAACCGCCGCGCCTGCCGCGGTCCAATGCCCGGGAATTGACGAAAGCTCTCTACTAGGCGATCAATCAGTTGATTCACCCTAACAATCTACCAAATTTTTAGAATCCGCCAAAGTCTTGCTTCTCGAGATTGGTGAAGGACACCCGCTTCTCGTCGAAGAAGAGCTCCACTTTGCCCGTGGGGCCATTGCGATGCTTCTCGATGAGAATCTCCGCAATATTTTTGCGATCGCTCTCTTCATTATATTTATCTTCGCGATGAATAAACATCACCACATCGGCGTCTTGCTCGATGGAACCAGAGTCGCGCAAATCCGAGAGGCGAGGCCGACCGCCGCGTTGCTCCACACTGCGATTGAGCTGGGAGAGCGCGAGCACCGGCACTTCGAGCTCGCGCGCGAGACCCTTTAAGGAGCGCGAAATTTCCGTCACTTGTTGGACCAAAGAATCAGAATCCTTGCGCGGCACCATCAGTTGCAAGTAGTCCACAATAATCAGACCCAAACCGTTCTCACTCTTTAAGCGTCGCGCTACCGACTTCATTTTGAGAATATTATTTGACGAATCATCGTCGATAAAAAGCGGCGCCTTAGAGAGCGAGTCGAGGGTGTCGCGAATCCTCGCAAATTCTTCATCCGCCGAGAGCCGCCCCGTGCGGAGCTTCCACGAGTCCACCTTACTCTCGGCAGCAATAAGGCGATCCACCAGCTGTTGCGAGCTCATTTCGAGCGAGAAGATGCCGACGGGAATATTCTCGCGGCAAGCCACATGGCGCGCAATATCTAGCGCGAGCGAGGTCTTACCCATTGAGGGCCGCGCGGCCAAGATCACGAGATCAGACTTTTGCAAACCCGAGAGATGATTGTCCAGATCCTTAAAACCTGTCGGCACGCCACGCAAACCATCTTTATTTTTATGCAAATTCTCGAAGCGCTCCCAGGCTTCGGCCAAACCCTCTTTCAGACTAATAAAACTCTTTTTCGAGAAATCAACGAGATTAAAAATCGCTTTCTCGGCACGGTCGAAGATCGAATCAATTTCTTCATGTTCCTCGTAACCCAGACTGCCAATATGATCCGCGGCGGCGATTAAGTTACGCAAGGCCGACTTCTTGCGCACCAGCTCGGCATAATACTTGAGATTCGCGGCCGAAGGGACCACGCTCGCAAGCTCGGCCAAGTAACTCGAACCACCAGCGCGCTCGAGCGCCTTCTTGGCCTTGAGCTCGGCCGTCACCGACACCATATCAATCGGGTTACTATCGGTAGCGAGGCGGAGCATGGCCTCATAAATGAGCTTGTGGCGATCCACATAGAAGTCCGTCGCCTTAATGATATCAAGAACATCTTGCATCGCGCCGGGGCGGATGAGAATCGAGCCCAGCAAGGCTCTCTCGGCCTCGAGATTCTGCGGCGGCAAGCGCACGCCAGTGAGAAATGGGGCTTCTTTCAGCTCAATCATGCTCGGATTTTACCACGCCCACCAAAAATCAGTTCAAGCCCCAACAGGGGATTAAAAGTGGATAAAATTAAAGTTGCCAAGTTGGTACAAAAAAGATATAATCACCACAAAAATTGATTGGTTATAGGGAAAATAATAAATTAAAGAAAAACATGAAAATAAAAAACATAATCACCGATAGCACCGATAATGTTTTAGGGTTGGGTGATGACAACAATGTGTATATTTGGGATGAACATACTGCTAAATGGGAACTTCTTTTAGTCGACAAGGGAAAAGCTCCAAATATTGATCTGGATAGTTAGATTCTAAAGTAACTTTGTGCCGTAGGCCTAAGCTTTCCTCACCCTTGGTCCATCAGTTTTGTCTTCAACCATGAAGCCCAGCTTAGCAATTTTATCACGAAGTTCGTCGGCGCGGGGGAAGTTGGCGGATTGGCGAGCGAGTTCGCGTTCGGCGATTAGTTTTTGGACATTTTCGGGAATTGGTTCGGTTTTTGTCGCGGCGGCGAGGTTAAGGCCGAGCACTTCGTCCCATTTGAGTAAGGTCGCGAGCTTTTCGCCCGGCGCAATTCCTTCATCTTTGACGAGTTCCCACACCAGCGCGAGCGCTTGGGGGAAATTAAGATCAGCTTCTAAACAATTCCTAAAGCGCTCGTCCCACGAGGGGAACCCTCGTGGTGTTTCATCAGCCACCGGCAAGGACTCTCCTTGGGGTTCATTTAAGGAGAGTCCTTGCCAGTCGGCTACGGTATTTAACAATTTCTGATACGCCGTCTGGGCGCCTTCGAGCGCTTCCCAAGTGAAGTTGGCGATTTTGCGATAATGGGTGCTTAATAAAAAGTACCGATAAGAAAGCGGGGCAAGGGTCGCCCTTGAGTCAAGGGCGACCCTTGCCTTCAAATCGGCCAAAGTAAAAATATTACCAAGTGACTTACTCATCTTCTCTTCAGCAATGTTGAGAAAACCACCGTGGAGCCAGAATTTGGCCAACGGTGCGCCATTTGCGCCTTCCGACTGCGCAATTTCATTGGTGTGATGAGGAAAAATAAGATCCGAGCCGCCGAGATGAATATCAATCGTTTCGCCCAAAGTTTCTTTAATCATCGCCGAGCACTCTAAGTGCCAGCCGGGTCGGCCTCGCCCAAAAGGGGAGTCCCAAGCAACATCACCATCTTCTTCTTTCCAAAACTTCCACAAAACAAAATCACCTTCGGGGTCAAAATTTCCGGCCAATTTTCCATAATTCTCGCTCTTATTAATCAAAAAATAAACTCCATCTTCTGCTCGATAAGCCAAACCTTTGGCCATCAAAATCTCAATAAGCTCGATCATCGCGGGCACAAATTCGGTCGCATGAGGCGAGGCGGCCGGCGGGAGAATGTTTAACGCTTCGCGATCAGCGATAAAAAGCTGTTCATATTTTTTGGTGAACTCGGCTAGTGGGACCCTAGCCCCACTAGCCCCACTGATCGTTTTATCATCCACGTCGGTGATGTTCATCACCAGCTTAACTTCATAACCCAAGTAGGTAAGGGTACGCGTGAGCCAATCGGCTAAAATAAAAGTTCGCCAATTACCAAGGTGAACGGGTGCGTAGACAGTCGGGCCGCAAGCGTAAACGGTGACCGGCAAGGACTCTCCTTGGGGTTCATTTAAGGAGAGACCTTGCCGGGGCATAAAGACCTCTTCTGCCCGCGAGAGAGTATTGTAGAGTTTTAGAGCCACCGCTTATTTTTCGCAATCTGCCACATCACGGCCAGCACCGCAATCATAATCACAACGACAATATAGAAATCGTACGGCCCGCCCACAAAAGGCAGGTGAGTATTCATCCCGAAAATTTGACCAATCAAAGTGAGCGGGAAGAAGATGAAGGCCACCACAGTCAAGGTCTTCATTGTCTCATTAGTCTTAATGGAAAGAAGCGACTCATTGGTCTCGCGTAAGTCTTGGAAGGTCTCGCGATTGCTTTCAATCATCTGCCAAATTTTCTCATATTGGCCGAGAATCGATCTAAGGTAGTAACGGAACTTTTCGCCAAAAAACTCTTCGCCCGAGAGCTCCAGTGAGCCAAGCACCTCGCGATGTGATTTAAGCGCCCAGCGACAATCGAGCAAATCGCGATTAATCTCGGAGAGTACCTTAACCATCGGCTTTTCTTCACCAGAAAAAATACGCCCTTCGGCTTTCTTCAGGCGGTCATTGATATAATCTAGCCCTGTTTCGAGCGAGCGATAAAGTTCCTTCAAAATTTTGAAAAAGATAATTCCCGGATGGATTTTACCATTCTTCGACCGTTCCCAAGTGGCTTCGAGTTCGAAAATCTTCGATAACTCATGAAGAGGATCGATGGCCTCATAATGAGTGGTGATCAGGAAGTTGTGCCCAATCACAAAATCAACCTCTTGCGTGCCATAATCTTGCTGATCCGCCACCCCGGGCACACGGCAAATTTGGCAAAGGGGAAAATGGAGAATGAGGTAAAAATAATCTTGGTACACATCCACCTTAGAGCGCGCTGAAGGGGAGCGCAATTCACCGGCCACCAAGGCGTGGAGGTTAAAGTCTTTAGCCAAAACCTCAATCTCCTCCTTGGTGGGAGCCTCAAGATCAATCCAGGTAATATCCTGATATTTAAATTTCCGGAGCATGGAATAAATAATGATGAATGGCTTTAAAATTGACTTCGGTCTCTTGCTTAAATTCTTTGAGATCTAAAGATAATTTATCCACTTTCTGATTAATCTCGTTCACCACTCGGATCTCGTCTCTAAACTCCTCAATCACGGCCATTAGGTGGTCGGGGTTCTTAGAATCAAGTTTTTTGGTTATCTTGGGCACCATATTGCTAATAATCATACCAAGCCACCTTTCGGGGTCAAATGTTTGACCGTAGTTTGAGGGTTTGCGATAATTCAACACATTCGATGAAAAAATTTCTGAGATTATCCTTTTTCCTTCTCGGCGCCGCAATATTGGTAGGCACCGGCTTTGTGGCTGGGGTTTATTTGGGTTATGAAAATCGTCCCGCCGTAGAAAAAATCGTTAATGTTACCAATAAAGAAACACCGCCCGAACGCACGGAGGTTGATTTCGAGCCATTTTGGAAAGCGTGGAATGTGATTGACGAGAAATATGTGGTCACCACCGGCACCACCACCGAAAAGGTGGGGAGTGACAAAATGGTCTACGGCGCAATTGGTGGCTTAGTAGAATCACTGGGCGACCCCTACTCGGTCTTCTTCCCCCCAGCGGAGAAAAAGATGTTTGAAGAAGAAATCCGGGGCAATTTTGGCGGTGTGGGGATTGAGGTTGATTTGGTTGACGGCGTGCCCACCGTAATTGCCCCACTAGAAGACTCGCCAGCCCAGAAAGCCGGGGTTCTCCCCAAAGATCGAATCCTAAAAATCAATGACACTCCAACCAAAGACCTGGCCCTTGAGCGCGCGATTAGTTTAATCCGAGGGGAAATTGTCACCGCCGTGACCCTCTCCAT
>ERZ1292629.3581-Hain-H43-01um-R1-3581-length-11924-cov-4_pt1 | contig 11924 bp, 11 predicted proteins | sample MGYA00564399_ERZ1292629 | MGnify/ENA primary metagenome ERZ1292629 (study PRJEB36523, sample SAMEA6512636) | groundwater metagenome | collected 2019-01-08 | study: AquaDiva: Metagenomics assemblies of 32 groundwater samples | reverse complement strand
TATGGAGGGCCGCGCCACCCCCCAATATGGAAAAGCGGTGGATATCGTCACGCGGGCCGCCCTGCGTGCCATGATATTGCCGGCCGCCCTGCCGGTGGCGGTGCCGATTCTGGTCGGGTTTACGCTGGGCGCCAGAGCCCTGGGAGGACTACTTATGGGCACCATCATCACCGGTCTTTTTGTAGGTCTTTCCATGACCACCGGAGGCGCGGCGTGGGACAATGCAAAAAAATATATCGAAGAAGGACACTTTGGCGGCAAGGGCTCACCGGCCCATCAGGCCGCAGTGACCGGAGACACGGTGGGAGACCCGTATAAGGATACCGCCGGACCGGCAATCAACCCGATGATCAAGGTCGCCAATATCGTGGCACTCTTGATCGCGGGATACCTTCGGTAATCTATGAATATCGGGAAAATCCAACCATCGGAAATAGTCCACGAAATGCAAAAGTCGTACCTCGACTATGCCATGTCGGTCATCGTGGCGCGCGCACTTCCGGATGTACGCGACGGACTCAAACCTGTGCACCGGAGGATCCTTTTTGCCATGCACCAGATAGGGCTCTCGCATACGGCACGATATACCAAAAGCGCCAAGGTGGTCGGAGAAGTGTTGGGCAAGTACCACCCGCACGGCGATGCACCGGTCTATGAAGCGCTTGTCCGATTGGCGCAAAACTTCTCCATGCGCTACATGCTCGTCGACGGGCAGGGAAACTACGGATCGGTAGACGGCGATCCCCCGGCTGCCATGCGGTACACCGAGTGTCGCTTAACAGCCATTGCCGGAGAAATGTTACTTGATATTGAAAAAGAAACCATCGGCTTCACGCCGAATTTCGACGGCACGATCCAGGAACCGCTGTATCTTCCGGCCAAACTCCCCAACCTGCTCCTCATGGGCAGCGAAGGTATCGCGGTGGGTATGGCGACCAAAATCCCACCGCATAATCTTTCGGAAGTGATCGACGCGATTGTGGCGATGATTGGAAAAGCGAAGATAGAAAAGCCATCAGCCATCAGCCATCAGCCATCAGCCAATCTGAAAGCTGATAGCGGACAGCTGACAGCTATATCTTTCGATGTTTCCCTCGACGATCTCATGGAGCATATACAGGGTCCGGATTTCCCGACCGGCGGGGCTATCTATGACATCAACGAAATCAAATCCGCCTACGCCACGGGACGCGGAAAAATTGTCATGCGCGGCCGTGCGGAAATAGAAGACGTCGGGCAGGGAAAGAACGCCATCATCATCACCGAACTCCCGTACCAGGTAAACAAAGCCATGCTCGTTGCCAGAATCGCAGATCTGGTGAAGGAGAAAAAACTCGACGGGATCAGTGACCTGCGCGACGAAAGTGATCGACGGGGGATACGGGTGTACGTCGAACTCAAAAGAGACGCCCGACCCAAACAGGTTCTTAACAATCTGTACAAGCACACCAGCCTTCAGACCACATTTCCCGTCAATATAGTGGCGCTGGTCGACAACACACCGCAGACGTTGTCCCTCAGGCAAATATTGGAAGAATACATCAAGCACCGCCATAACGTGGTGCGCCGCCGCAGCGAATTTGAACTGAAAGAGGCCAGGGCCCGCGAACACATTTTGGAAGGATTAAAGATTGCCGTCGATCACATCGATGAAGTGATCAGCGTCATCAAAAAAAGCAAAGATGCAGATGAGGCCAAAACCAAACTCATATCCCGATTTAAACTCTCAGAACTCCAGGCAACCGCAATTCTGGATATGCAGCTTAGGCGCCTCGCAGCACTCGAGCGGCAAAAGATTGAAGATGAACTGGCAATGATCAGGGAAACTATCGAGTACTTGGAAGATCTCCTTTCCCACCCCGAAAAAATTCTCAAAGTGGTAAAAGACGAACTCGTTCATCTCAAAGAAAAATACGGGGATGTACGCCGCACCCGGGTGTTCAAGAGCCGTGTCGGCGAATTTTCCGAAGAACAACTCATTGCCAACGAAAACGTCATCATCACCATGAGCGAGAGCGGCTACATCAAGCGCCTCCCCAGAACCACGTTTAAAACCCAGGAGCGCGGGGGCAAAGGCGTCATCGGCATGGCCACCAAAGAAGAAGACATAATCGAGCGGCTGGTTGCGGCGGCTACGCACGACAATATGCTCTTTTTCACCGATGCCGGCCGTGTGTATCAGGTCCGCGTCTGGGACATCCCGGAGACCAGCCGGCAGTCCAAGGGCCAGGCAGTCGTCAACCTCATCAATATCGCCGCTGGCGAACGGGTGACGTCCGTGTTGACCTACAGCCTCAAACGCGATGAACAAAAAGAGCAGGGCGTCAAGTATATCCTCATGGCCACCAAAAACGGAACCGTCAAAAAATCCAGGCTTTCCGACTATGAAAATATCCGGCGAAGCGGCTTGGTCGCCATTAAACTGGACAAAGGAGACGAACTGACGTGGGCGCGCCTGACCAGCGGCGAGGATGACATTTTACTCGTCACGCATGAAGGTAAGTCTATTCGGTTTAAAGAAGCTGAGGTCCGGGCCACCGGCCGGGATACCATGGGCGTGCGGGGCATACTTCGCAAAGGCGCAGACGTTGTGGTCTCGGTGGACGTGATTGATGCCGAAACCAAAAAAGCGGATTTCTTAACCATCATGGAGAAGGGGAGGGGCAAAAAGACGGCGATTAAGGATTTTCCGCGCCAACGACGGGGCGGCCAGGGCGTGAAAGTTGCGGCGATCAATGACAAAACCGGCAAAGTCATGGTTTCTCAAATCGTACCCACAGAATGCGAAAGCGTGGTGCTGACTTCCACCCGCGGACAGGTCGTCAAACTGCCGATCAATTCGGTCCCTCGCCTGGGGCGAGCCACCTCCGGCGTCATTCTCATGCGCTTCACTGACAAACACGACACCATCGCCGCAGCCACCTGCCTGACAAAGTAAAGAATAATATGACGCTTCCAGAACTTTCTACTGAGCAAAGAGCAGAGAGAGAGAATAGAGGAGCAATATGATGGTCCACAAGGAGCTAATCAATACTACGGTCATCTCGCGGCATTGCTTCGGGAAACACAACAACGCATACGGGATGGCTATACACCAAAGATACAGGAACACGAAGGGTATTTTGAAAATCTAAGAGATAAAATCATTGCTCAAATGCAGCGCCTTGGTCTCCCGATTGATCTGGAAGGATACGAACAAGACGATGGTGCTCCTTTTGTCAATCTCCGTGAATAAGAATACTTTTCCCATGATACAATGGAAAGGAAACAGAAAAAATTACGCATCCATTTACTGCGCTATGAAAATCGACGGGAAAGCGATTGCGGAAAAAATTCTGATCGATCGCTTGTAGACAGATCCACTTTATGCTAGGATAATGTAACTATGAGCGTCATAACAATTCCAAAAGAACTCACCAAGGGTGAAGAGCTTGTCGTGATGCCGCGACGGATATATGATGACGTGTTACGCTTCTGGAAGGCAATACCAAAGACAAAAATATCACCGCTTGAGAAGCGGTTGCAACAGGCACTCCGAGAAGTCCAATCTGGAAAAACAATTGGGCCGTTTTCAACCCTCGCTGACGGGCTTCAGGTACTCAAACGACACGCATGATATATTCCTTCGGCATTTGGCAAGCTCGAGTGGATCGAGGTACCCGCTTCTACTTCCTCATCGAACACGACACCTACATTCTTCTAGATATTACCAAACACGCGAAATGAAAATCGATGGAAGAGCGATAGCGGAACAAATACTTAATGATCTCTCAATTCGCGTTCTTCGCCTAAAAACTCAAGGAGTCACGCCTACGCTTGCCGTCATCCAGGTGGGCGACGATCCCGGCTCAACCGCGTATATTAGGCAAAAGCAAAAAGCAGCAGAGACTATTCGTGCTGTCCTCAAACACGATAAGCTCCCGATGCATACGACAGTACAGCATGTTAACACGTTAATACATACATATAATGCAGATCCGGCAATCCATGGTCTCATTGTCCAACAGCCTTTACCCGGCACGCTTGAGCGTGCCGGGGCTGCCCTTGCAAACATTATCCTTCAAAAAGACGTCGACGGGTTTATACCGAATTCTCCATTTCAGGTACCGGTCGCACTCGCAGTACAAAAAATTCTTGAAGAAATTTTTCATCATTCATCATTCATCATTCATCATTCGACGAACAAAACGAAAAAGAACAGAAACGGACATTTCACCCAATGGCTAAAAACACAACATATCGTGGTCATCGGGAGGGGAGAGACCGCCGGAAAGCCGATTGCCGAAGCGCTTAGCAAACAAGGATGCAAGGTTACCGTTGTCCACTCGCGCACGAGAGAACCGGATGATGCGATCCGATCCGCGGACATATTGATCAGTTGTGTGGGGAAATCGCACGTTGTCACAAAAAATAATCTCAAGCCGGGCGCACTCCTGATCGGTGTCGGAATTTGGCGCGATGACGAAGGCAGGCTTCACGGAGATTACGAAGAAGATGACGTTAAAGACATCGTTGCCGCCTACACGCCCACCCCCGGCGGGGTGGGTCCGGTCAACGTTGCCTGCCTCATACAAAACCTTGTCAAAGCGTGTATACTGCAAATAGGACAATCTGCATGAAATCCGCAATCTCAACCATAGGTATTTTCTTCCTCGCACTTTTTGCCTACACCAAACTCGCCGGCCCTATTCCGTTTTCCGTCACCAGCGTCACTACGACCAAAACCGATACGTTCTCGGTAACCGGTGAGGGGAAAGTGACGGTTTCTCCGGATATCGCAATCGTCAATGCCGGTGTGCAAGCCCAGGCTGCGACGGTCAAAACTGCCCAGGATCAACTCAACCGCGCTATCAACGCCGTATCCGATGCGGTGAAAAAGCTAGGCGTTGATGCCCGCGATATCCAAACGACGGGCTACACCATATACCCAACGTATGACTACGCCAGCGGAAGGCAGCGGATCACCGGCTATCAGGCGTCAAGCACGCTGACTATCAAGGTTCGGGATATAGACCGCGCCAACAGCGTCATCGATGCTGCCACTGCCGCCGGCGCCAACCAGGTGGGAGGAGTAAGCTTTGACGTGGATGACAAAGCCAAGGCGCAAAACGAAGCCCGCGAAAAGGCAGTTACTCAGGCTAAACAGAAGGCCCGCGATGCTGCCAAGATCGCTGGGTTTACCCTCGGCCGCATCATCAATTACAGTGAAAATTTTGGCGGCGAGCCCCGACCGATCCCGCTGATGGCCAAAGCAGAAGGGTTGGGGGGCGCCGGTGTTCCGACCCAAATAGAACCCGGGTCATCGGAAATTACGGTTACCGTGACCTTGAGCTTCGAAATCCGCTAATCCGCCGGCTGGCGGACATACTATAGGTCTTGATCCGCTTTCTCTCCGGCTGTACAATCGGAGAGTCTCGCGGAGCGAGATCTTGCTCCGCAAGACGCCACCCTTTTTATCTTTTTCTATGGGAAGAAGCCACATCACACCGATCCAGCAACCGGATGAACATACCTGCGGTCCGGCGGCACTCAAGTTGGCACTGGAAATTTTCGGCAAACATAAATCGTTGGCATCTCTTATTACCCTGTGTAAAACCAACAGAAACGGCACCACCACGCCCAATCTCATTACTGCTGCCAATAAACTGGGATTTTCCGTGTTAGCAGTCGAGTATGCCACACTCCATCATCTGCAAAGTGCATTGAAGTACCCGCCCAACCAACCCCGCGCGGCACTCGTCACTTACCTGTATGAAAAAGACAAACAGGACCGGCTGCATCCGGACTCCGGTCACTGGACGCTTGTTTCTTCGTACTCTGCCCGGAGCAGCCGCATCATTCTTTTGGATAGCTCGACCGCGAAGAAAAAATCTTACAAATGGGAAGATTTTCGTTCCCGTTGGATAGATTATGATCTCAAACGAAGAAAGTTAAAAAAACGCGGCCGCAAATTCCGGCTGGTCCGGCGCTGGCAGCAACAGCTCCTCATGATTATGGCCAAAAAAGAGGAACACCTGCCGAAGTTCAAAATCGCCACTGCAAAACTGTTCACCCCTTAAACCGCCGGAGAGCCGACTGGACAATCTCCCAGACAAAGTCAGCAAATGTCATCCCGGCTGCCCGGTACGAAACCGTCATTCCGTACTCATCGTCATCAGAAAGTCCGGGGTTGATGTTTGCTTCAAGGATATACGGGGTTTCACCTCTTGCGCGGATATCGAGCCGGCCGTAATCGCAAAATCCGAGCTTGGTAAACGTCTCTCGAGCCACTGCGGTAAGCGCTTTTGCAAGCGGGCGGGGAAGCTTGGGCAGGGCTACACCCGATAACCGATACTCCGGATGCGTTTCATCCCAACGGCTGGCAAACGTGAGAAACGCGTCTGTGCCTGATTTTTTAAACGTAATTTCCGCAGGCGGCAGTACCACCACGCCGCCCTTGCCCGAGTAGACGGTCACCTGAAATTCCCGGCCAACGATAAACTCCTCCGCATACACCGGCTGGTGAAAGACCCGCAGCCGCTCCGCGACGCAGCTGGTCAGGCCGCGTTCGCTTTCAACGATGGCATCTTTGGTGAGCCCCACGCTGCAATGCTCCCACGCAAGTTTGACAATGAGCGGATAGGTAAAATCCACGCGTACCGGCTCCGCCCCGGTGGTGAACAGCTGCCAGCGCGGCGTGGGCAGACCGGCAACGTCCAGCGCCTCTTTCATCTTCACTTTATCGGAAAATGTTTCAAGCAAGACAAGCCGTGGTCCGGTGAACGGCACATGGAGCGCTTCAATTTTGGCAAAAGCAGACAGGCTCAAAGCCGTATCCAGCCCGTCCCATTCAATCAGGTTAAAGATGCAATCGGCGTCAACCTGATCAATCACGTCCATCGAATCCTCGGAAACCGGAACCAAAACCACGTCTGCTTTTGGGATTTTGAGTGCCGTGCCAACTTCTTCGGCCGACTCCTTCGTATCCTCATCGGTGGCTTTATAGGGGCTCGCGATGGCCCGGCGGGTGGGGAGACTGTAGAGGACTGCGATACGCATAATACTACTTACAACGAATGTCATTCCCGCGAAAGCGGGAATCCAGTCTTTAAGACTTTAGACACTGGATCCCCGATCAGGTCGGGGATGACTGAAAAATTATTTGCTTATCAACTTATATCCGCGGGTTTTGACCGTGATGATTTCGTAGGTGTTTCCTTGATGTTTCAGCTTCCCGCGCACTCTAGCCACGAGCCGGTCAATCGCCCAATCCGAGACGCCGAACTCTTTATTTTCCGGCCAGACTGCCTCAATAATCGCTTCCCGCTCACAAAGCTGCCCCTCATGGGCTTTCAGAAACGTAAATAAGAGATGCTCTTTTTTGGTAAACTCTCCGTTGCCGGCTACGGCGGTAGTGACTTTGCCCAGATACCCGGCAAACAAGGGACTAAAGATCACGGACCTGCCTCCCATATTGGTCACCATGCCGGTATTCCAGAGGTACGCTGCCGTCTGTCTGAGGTTCTCGTCAACCATCTCGCCCCGATTGATGGTAAGGAGCGCCTCTTTTTCCGCCTTAGTCAAACTTTCAAAGAGCTCTTCCGATGACAGCTGCATCTGTTCGTCGGAAGACAGAAGTGCCACCAATTCTTTTTGGTCTTTCGGAAGGCTCGTTTCATGCGTCAGCCGCAAAATCGCAAGGTGCAGATATTGTACGTGTCCGCCGGAAACGTCAATAAGCGCATCAGAGAGGCTTTCTTTAAATGTTGTATGATAACGCTCTTTCAGCGTCTCTAAAATCACCTTCATGTCGCGCGGTATGGCCGGCGCCAAGTACAGGTCGCGGGAAAAGACCGAGAGGAATGATTTGGAAAATACCTGCGGAGCCAGGTCATACAGCGGCCGATAGCTCGTGAACACATACGAAAGTTTCTGGTGCGCCGCTTCTTTAAGGCCCTGAAGGTTGTTGAAAAATTCCGCCGTCGCGGCGTCGGCGAGCCGGTCAAACCGGACCAGAAAGATCGTAGGGTACAAGCCGGAAGAGAGAAAGTGAGCCAGTACTTTCTGGACGCTATCCAGCGTAAAAAACTGATCCTTGAGCTGGATGCTCTGCACAAAGAGCCTCCGGCACTCGCGCTTCACCGTTTCGGCTAGGTCGGTGCGCTGTACCGTATCGACCAACCGCGTGAGAAGCAGTGTCCAAAACGGTGGAATGTCGCGCTCAACCAGGTCATTGAGGTCAACCAGTACAAACACATGTGGCACGCCGTTTTTGATGTAGGTTTTTTCAATCGCGTCGTGGTTCAGGAAAAACCGAAGGAAGTTGCTTATCCCCACCCGCTTCATGCCGATGGCAACCACAGAATCATGGTGGGCGAGCGCCTCACCCAGGCGCCTGGCATCCTCGGCGCGGAAGTCGATAGGGTACGTGGCCTCAATAATCCGCTTCATAATAATAGTCTCGATTGTACCAGTTCAAAAAAAAATCACAAGTCAGGCCAAAATTGTCAGTTTTTTGTCAGAAACAAGTGGGAAAGAGATCAAGCGATACTGGATAAGGTTTTTTACAGTTAGGGGAGGCTATATAAATAGCCGGATGTGGTATTGGGAAAACTACAACCTCCTTTCCTTTCGATATGGTAATGGCAGAACAGGGCAGCATAATACATGATATAATGGGATATATGGTTAACGCAGACGCTGCTTCTGAATCAGCACTCGCAAGACAGGCAGGCGTTATTGCACCTCCCATTTACGAAACTCCTTCGATTCTACCAATAGACGAAGTGCTACTTGGCAAGAGAGTTATCGCGCTCAACAAGGCGATGGAAGCGTACTTTAACACCGTGGGCGTCGTTTTTCATGCCGCGACACAAACCGCAGAACTTACCAAAGCAGAGGGCTATGACAGGCTGAATGATGCGGCAAAAAGGGAAGTATCAGCACTACTGGAGAAACGAGAGGAAATGCTGGCACAGGTCCGACTCGCAACCACTCTTGTGAAAGGGCCACTGAAAGAAGTTGCCGGCCACATCAAAGAAGCGTATCAAGTCGCAGATGGCCTCGCAGAAGCGAGCGGCTCTTCCAACCCCGTCGATAGGGCTGCGATGAGGGTCATCATGATGGGAGGAAGGATGCTGCCAACGACTGATCTGGACGGAACGCTCACACAGGGAGACGAGCACATCAAGCGTATGCCAACGCAGGTTTTAGAAAAACTGCTTCAATCTCTAGGTCGTGAAGGGTTTCTTGAGGCATCGCTTCCGACCGTGCATAGAATCCGGGATATTGTTACCACCATGAGGACAATTGGAGCACAGTATGTTTCGATGCGCCTGGGCGTAGGACATTTTATCACCTATGCGAAGGAGCATCTCGACGCGCGTCCGATCATCATCACGGCAAATTATATGCCCTTTATTCAGGGAGCGCTTGCCAACACACCGGAAGCCAATGGAAATGTCAGAGTCTTCGGCGTCACCAGACAAAGTACACTGTCGATACACAAAGACATCATTTTGCAATATTTGGCCCGCACCAACCCAAACCGTGCTGTGTTCTATTGTGCAGATGGTCTTACCGATGAATCGGCAATTGCGGCCGCTGACGATGTAGCATTCTTCTTTACCCTAAAAGATGGAGGGTTTGAACGCCTCTGTCAGGAACATCATCTTCTGTACTTCCCTTATGAAACGTTTGACGATGTCACGGGATATCTACAACAAATTCAAAACCGCATTCCCGCTCTCCGATCTTCCATCAGTCAACGCCACACTACTGTCGCATGAAAACGCGCATCACCTGTTTCGGAGAACTGCTTATCGACATGATTTCCACTCATGCTGGCAGCCTCGCCGATTCGAAAGGGTTCTTAAAAAAATTCGGGGGTGCACCCGGCAATACGGCAGCAGGACTTGCAAAACTTGGTGTTCCCATATCATTCATCGGCAAAGTTGGCAATGATCCGTTCGGTACCTTCTTAAAAACATCGCTTGATACATACGGCGTTGATACAAAAGGATTAGTCGTAAGCAAAACAGACAGAACAACGCTCGCTTTTGTCTCCCTTACGACAACGGGGGAGCGGGATTTCTATTTTTACAAAGGAGCTCACGATACAATTTTGCCTTCAGAGGCTTCAATTCCTTCCGATACGTTTCTCTTTCACTTCGGAAGTCTTACCCAAATAAGCGTCCCTGCCAACAAAACAACTGAAAAGCTTGTTGCCGATGCACGCAAGCAGGGTGCCATCATCTCTTACGATCCAAATGTCAGAGAATCGCTCTGGGGAGAGCTCCATCGTGCACGACTGGTCATATTGGATACTGCAAAAAAAGTGGATATACTCAAAGTCAATGAAGAAGAAGCCAGTCTCCTTTCTAAGACAGACGATATACGAAATGCCGCTAATCTTCTATATAGTAAGAACTTGGATATACTCGTCATTACCAGAGGCAAATTAGGATGCTACTATAAAACAGCCAAATACGAAGGAGAAATATCAACAATTGATGTAAAAGTGGTAGACACAACTGGCGCAGGCGATGCGTTTAATGCGGGGTTTATCTACGGATTGTATAAAGAAAAACGCCGGGCAAACCAACTGACCAAAGACGAGTTAGAAGGAGTTCTCACGCGAGCTGTTGTTATTGGAAGCTTAACCACCATGAAGAAGGGCGCTGTATCTGCTTTTCCGACAATAAAAGATATTGATAAATATACAAAGAAATAACGTATGACAAACGCTGAAGTCTATACATTTCGGATAGCTCCTGATGAGTCAGAATTAAAAAAGAAATACCCCGATTTTGTGGACGAGCTGACAAGCTATGTTAATGCCTCGCAGCCTATCGGTGATAAAGGAACCTACCTCGCATTTATACAAGGAATAACCGATATCATCGGCCGCCACGCAAAAGCATTAACCGTGCCGACGCCGCTGTACGACAAAAAACTTGAACGCATCGGCAAAAATGAGCTGACATTTCCAACACCGTGGGGCGGCGTTGCGTTTAAGGAAGTGAGCGTAAAAAATAATCACGTCGAAAAATTTCTGGTGGTCGAGCAAGCAGTAAAACCATCCGGTGTCCTTGGGTTTGAATATCATCATAAAAAAGATGAAAAATTACAAATTATGGAAGGATATGCCATCTTTCTCTCTTCAGATCAGACACCGGAAGGCCTGGAACAAGGACATGTGACGCTCATGTTTGCCGGACCTGGGAGCACGTGCCAACTCCATCCCGAAACGAAACATGGAGTCATCGCGTTAACCAATCTCATTATTTTAGAAACGTCAACATGCGACCTTGACAGAGAAGATTTGCTCTTTGTTTTCTAACCTTCCATGGCCGTACATACACTCCGTTCATTAATAACAATTACGAACGATTTCAGACGTGAATTAGACCAGGCCAATGCTGGCAAAAAGACGAGCCTGCCGTTTATCCGCCACCGGCTTTCCTTAAAACCCAAAGTCAAAAAAAACGAGGGGTTTCAGGTACTTCGCATCGGCGGGTCGATATACCAGAATGCGCTCGTCAAGCGCATTGACGGCAGGGTTGCCATCATCAAAAGTATCCAAAAGCCGCTGCCGGTGTTTACGACCGAAGCGGTCTTTTTAACCTTTATCGAGCGGCAATTGGACAACAATTGCACGCATTTAGCGCTCAATTTAGCGTATCCCATGGAGCCGGTCGCCCGCGACGGATACCTGGACGGCACGCTCCTGTTCGGCACCAAGGAGCATGCATTTGCAGGGTTAGTCGGCAAACTGGTCGGCAAAACAATTGAAGAGTACGTGAGAGCGAAGCAAAACCGGAACATCCGTGTGGCGCTTGCCAATGACACCATCTGCTTGCTGTTGTCAGGCCTCACTCAATTTTCCCAAAACCAATTAGCCGCAGGCATCATCGGCACCGGCATGAACTTTGCCATTTTCTTAG
>ERZ1292629.3580-Hain-H43-01um-R1-3580-length-11924-cov-7_pt1 | contig 11924 bp, 10 predicted proteins | sample MGYA00564399_ERZ1292629 | MGnify/ENA primary metagenome ERZ1292629 (study PRJEB36523, sample SAMEA6512636) | groundwater metagenome | collected 2019-01-08 | study: AquaDiva: Metagenomics assemblies of 32 groundwater samples | reverse complement strand
ACCTTATCAGATACCTGGCAAAATCGAGGAGATGACGATAAGGTTACAGTATCAATTTACCCAAAGATATTTAAATAGAGTAATTATTATTATTATTATTATGAAAAGAGGATGGAAGAGTAAGGCGCAAGTAACAGTTTTTATTATAATTGCAATTTTAGTTGTTGGAGGAATTGCCGCATATTTTATATTAAGTAAAGGAAAAGGAAACACACAAACTTCTTTAGATGTAAAATCTATTAAAGCATATATTGACCAGTGCATTAAAGATTCAGCAGATGAAAGTGTTTATTTTATTGCATTGCAAGGAGGATATTATGACAAGCCTGTTTTAAGCAAATATTATCTTTATAATAATATTCCTTATTATTGGATTAGCCGAGATAAAATTTCTAATGTACCAACAATCGCTGTTGTTGAAGAAGAAATTGGAAAATATATTGATGATAATGTTGTTTATTGTGTGAATGATTTTAATATTTTCAAAGAAAGCGGTTATGAGTTTGAAATTGGAGAGATAAAATCTACAGTTAAATTGTCTGATAAAGATTTACAGGTTGATATTAATTACCTTGTTGCTATAACTAAAGAAGAAAAGACAACAAGATATGATAAGTTTGATTATAGTGTAAATACTAAATTTAAATCAGCTTATGATTCTGCAGATTTAATTATTCAGGAACAAAAGAAAAATCCTGAATATATTCCATTAACTTATATTGCAGATTTGTCTATAAAGAAAGATTTTAAATTTGAGACTGTGAATTTAGATGATAATACTGTATTGTATACTCTAATATATAATAAAGATTCTGATAAACCTTTAATATATGCTTTTATAAATGAATATCAGTGGAAAACAGGAGGAAATCAGACTGAAATTGTTTTATAAGATGAAAAAGTTATTTATTTTTTTATTAATAGGAATATTATTATTAAATATTTTTCTTTTAATTCATTTTGTTTATGCTCTTACTGTAGTTCCTCAAGAAAAATATTATGAGGATTTAATAAAAGATCCTCAAGCATATGTTAGAGCTATTTCGCCAACAATTAGCGTTGAAAATGGTGCTAAAATTGTTTCTGTTGATTCTAATGATCCTGGGCTTGTATCGATTTTAGGACCTGCTTATGATGAAGCTGATAATGAACTTCTAGGAGGAAATGAAAGAGTATTAGTTGATTTAAAAGAACTTCCAAAAGGTTCTAAAATATTAAAAGATGGTTCTATATTAATCAATGAGGGAAAACCTAATGAATTGAAGATTTCTGAAGGAGAGATTACTAAAAAAGATGATGGAAGTCTGGATATTAGGGGAGCTATAATTGAGATAAATGGTAAAAGGTATTCTAAGAGCCTTGATTCTCTTGAATCTCTTAATGTAAAAGTTTTAGATGATAAAATTACCTTAACCAGCAGAGATATTACTGGACAATATGACTCAATTAATGGGGCTATTGGTTCTGCTCATTTTAATTTTGCAGGTTCAATAAGTGTTTATTCTGATGGACATATTGATATAGAGAAAGGAACTTATTTTAGCAAATATAGAAATCTAGGAAATGCAGACAGAGAAATATGGCATATTGGAAAAGAAATTGAAATAAATGGAATAAAAACTTATACAGGAACTGCTGAAAAAATAGCTTTTTCTGATAATCTAGATTGGGCAATTCCAATGAAACAAGCATATATTAAAACATATTTAAGAAATGGTGAAGAAATGTTATTTATTGGTAATGTTAATTTTAAATTAGATATAGGATTGTATAATGAATTTTTAGAAGGAATAAAAACTAATGTTTTTACTGATCCATTAAAAAATGGAAAAATAAATTTCTACATTGAGGGCAGTAATGGAAATTTATTTGTAGACAGCAATGGAGTAAATACACAAGGAGATGTTGCAGGTATAAATTTAAATTCAAAATTTATTGGTGAAGATGGCAAAACGCATGATTTTATATTAAGTGAAGATGGTTCTGTTAAGATATGCAGTGATCCTTGCAGAGAGTGCGGGCAGGCAAAAGAATTATTAAGAAATGAAGCATTTAAAAATCCTGGAGAAAAAGATTATTCGTTTAGGATTAGATTAGGTGATAATACTTTACTTAAAGAAGCAGTCAAAATTTCTGATGAAAATTCTAGGATATATAAAGCATATGACTTGAAAACTGGAAAAGAAGAAATATATTATTCTTCAGAAGGAGGAAAAATGTATACAAAAGATGGTTCAGAATGGAAACTTATAACAAAAGAAGAAGGAAAACCTTATGAATTTATCTCAATTAAAGGAATAGCAAGCCAGAAAGAAATTGCTGTTATGCAAGGTCTTGATAAGGGAAATTATCCTTCAGGTTCTGTATCAATAACTCCTGCTGTTGATACTAAAATGATTGGAAAATTGTCTGGCAAAGCGAATTTAGCAGGAGATATTGTTGTTCAAGGAAAATTTGAAACAAGTATTGGAGGGACTAATATACCTACTTCTAATACACAAACTTTTAAACTAAATCCTAGTTCTGGAAAATTTGAAACTGAAGGAGGAATGCTTAGAATGACTCCTGAACAATTTAATAATTACCTTAAAGATCCAAATATTAAATATGAAGTTGTTCCTTACACTTATAAGTTTGAGGGGCCTAGTGCTAAGTCTGCTCCTACAACAATAATTAGAGATTCTACTGGGAAAATTGTTGGAGCAATAAGGTCTGATGCATTTGAAAATGGCGGGACCTCTAGGTTAGTAATAAAAAATAATGGCTATTTTACAGATAGTACTGAAGCAGATAGTAGCAAAGATGTGAGAATTTTAGGGACATACAAATATTCTGGCAATGATGCAAAAAAAGCATTTGAAGGTAGGGCTTTATATCAGTGGTATTTAAGGCCTAGCAGTTTTACTAATCCTACTGGAATGGAATTTATGAATCCTAATGCTGATCTTGTTAAATAAAATTATAATTTTATTTAAAGATTATTGATAATCTTTATTTTGCAAATAATTATAAATCAAGAGATATTTATTTAAATATGAAAAAAAGTGGTCAGATAACTATCTTCATAATTGTGGCAATTATTTTAATAATAGTCATAATCTTTTTCTTTATTTTAAGATATCAGGAAAACAGAGATTTGGATAATAATCAAAGAGTAATCTATGATTATGTTTATAATTGTGTAGGGTTGGTTTCAGAGCAGGGAATATTTTATATTGGAATTCAGGGAGGTTATAATCAGGTTCCAAATCCCAAAAGTAATTATTCCCTTGTTGAGATACCTCTCTATTGGAAAAATGGAAATACATATTTGCCTAAAAAAAATAGAATAGAGTCTGAGATTAATGATTATATTAAAGATAGTTTACCTTATTGTATTAATGGTTTTGAATCTTTTAAGAATCAAGATTATATTTTTGATATATCAGATATATCTGTAGAGAGTAGTATTGAAAAAAACAAAATTGATGTTGCAGTAAATTTTCCTTTCAGTGTAAGAAAAGGTAAGAATGTTTGGAAATTTGAAAAATTTTCAGCAGTTTTAGATTCTAGATTAGATAAAGCGATAAATTTTTCCTCTATGATTATCTCAGAACAAAAAAAATATCCAAATTCTCTTCCAATAGGCTTTATTATGAATCTGGCAAACAAAAATAATTTTGATTTTGAAATAATTTCCTTAGAAGATAATGAGATTTTAATTGAATTAGTATTTGATAAGGATAGTGGAAAACCTTTTGCCTATGCTTTTATAAATAAATATAATTGGGAGGAAATAATATGAAGAAATTAATTATTATATTATTTGTTCTTTTATTTATACCTTTAATTTTTGCAGAATGCCCGCCCGATTGCAAGGATGTAGAATCTCGGGATTTAGCTTTGATATTAGAAAAAATCCAAGTTCTGCTAAACTTTTGAGCAATGATGATCTTATAAGGGCTCTAAATGATTATTATCTGCTTTTTCAAAAAAAAGAAATTTCGGATTTATTAGAACAAAAAATAAAACAGGATATAAAAATATTAAATGATAATAAAGATATAGAATCAAACTGGCTTCATTATAAATATGGAATTACTTTGGAAACTGGAGAGGATAATAGTTTTTCTAAAATTAAAAGTTACAAAAATGGGATTATTGAGATTGATGGTAGTAAATCTACTAAATTTAAAATTAGTGATTTTTCAGGGACTCACTTACTTCCTGATGGCTCTCTAAAACTTAAAACAGGTCAAATTGTCAATGGAGAAATAATAAAAAATGATGATGGTAGTATACATATTAAGACAGGTTCAAATGGATATTATCAAGATAATGATGGAAAAAGAACAATAATTCCTTCTAAAGATTCAAGTATTGATATACTGATCACTGATAAGGATACAATCATAAAAGGAGATTTTTCAGTATACTCTTTGATAGGAGATAATCTACAAAATGAGAATCAAAAAATAATTGAAATTTCTGGACAAATAACTATATATCCAGAAAGAAACAGCATAACTATTGGTGAAAAGACCCAATTCACCAGATTTGAGGAAGATAATAAAAAATATAGTATTCATACAGAAAAAGGTTTAGAATATAATCTTTATAATGGTCCTTTAAACATGATAGAAAAAATGACTTATTCTAAGAAATATAGCAGCAAGGATATAAGCTCAATGTCCGAGGATTCAAACGGGAATATAAAAGTTTATGCTAATGGAAAAAATAATCTTGATATAGAAATTTTTAAATATACTGATGGTAATTCATTGGTAAAAGTATTTAGAGCAGATGCAATTCTAGATGAGAGTAGTATAAACTTAAAATATTCTGGTTCAAGTGCAATATTTACAAAAGATTCATTTAATCTTAAAGGAAATCCTTCTGATTGGCAGGGATTAGGTTTGGTCCGAACACAAATTTTAGAAAATGAGGTTTCAATACAGCAATTAACAAGCTTTCCTAGTGGTGTAGATGAAACTGGCAAAATATTACCAAAAGGTTTCACTGATATATCCAATGAAGCAATTGTTGCAAGAAAATTAATCAAGGAGTTAGACCATGAAAAATATGTTCCAATATTAATTGGATCTGGAAAATATGATAATGAAGGATTTCCTAATCTAGCTGGAACAAAAAATGATGTTGATGCTTTTAAAGAATTTTTAGTGGGTAGTGGTTTTGATCAAAATAATATTAAAATTCTGGATTCTCCAACTAGAAAGGAATTAACTGATGCTTTAGATGAAATAAGCAGGAATAATCCTGATAAAAAAGTAGTTTTTTATTTTTCAGGGCATGGATTCAATCAAGGAAGTACATTTTATTTTGCAACTTCTAATTCTGATCCTAAAAATCCTGAACAAACAGGTTTATCATCTGATAGTCTAACAAGAAAATTACCAAAAGGGAGTGTTATTGTTGCAGATGCTTGTTTTTCTGGATGTTTATTATATAATTCTAATATTAAACAAGATTATAAGGTTATAGCTTCAACAGGATCAACTCCTGCTTATGAAAGTGATTCAAAATCTAAACCAATGGGTTATTTTACCCGTTATCTGACTCAAGATATTAATCCTCAAAATCTTCCGGCTATTGATAGAGTAATTCAAAATTTTGATAAATTACAAGGAAATTTAAAGCCAAAAGGATGGCAAACTCGTTATGATGTTCGAGCTAGTAAAAATGCCTTTCAACAACCAATAATATCTGGATTTGCAATTGAAAATAGTCAAGAAACTAATAGATATTTTATAGTTTCTTCAAATCTTAAAACTCCAATTTTTTTATATCAAGACTAATATATCTTATTTATTATTTTCAGAATCATATCCTTATTCCAGAAAGCTCTTTTTGAAAGGATTAAAGATAGGTAAAAGACCTTAGAGAAAAACTATATTCTTATGCCACTATCCTTAGGTTTCCCATGCTGATCCAGCCTGCCTGAATTTAAACAATCAAAACAAACATGAATGCCCCCGTTTCTTTCCTTTACAATTCCTGTGTCATGGCATTTGGAGCATATTTCTTTTTTATAAGGTTCCATATTTTTTTATGTTGAAAACTATATTTAAGGTTTATCATGATAGGGTATATAATTGGAATTCTAGAAATTAACTGGAATATATTGGTAATGTGAAAAATTGATGAGTTATGTAGATGAAAAGATTTGGAAGATAAGTAGATGAATAAAATTCATCCAGATGACAGCAACTACAATTCTCAATTAATGAGTAGAACCCTCATACCTCAAATTTTAATTGATACCAATATTGTTGGTTAATGATTAGATTTTTAAAGACTTTTTGATTTAAATTGGTAAGTTCATTTAATAGAATTAAATGAAAATTCGATATTTGTGCCCTTGTCGTCTAGTGGTCAAGGATCCGGCCTTCTCAAGGCCGTTACCCGGGTTCAAATCCCGGCGAGGGCAGTTTTTGAAGAATAAAATCTATATATTTCAATTCCGATAATTTTAAATAAGTTAAAAACATTGGTTTTATATGGTTCAATTAAACGCTATTTTAATAAAAGAAGAAGACATGTATATTGCAAAATGTCCTGAAGTGGGAACTATAAGTCAGGGGCATAGTATTGAAGAAGCTCTTGAAAATTTAAAAGAGGCAACTGAACTTTATTTAGAAGAATTTCCATTAAAAATAGGTGAAAGGTCATTACTAACAACTTTTGAAATTCAAAATGCCTGCCCTTAGAAAGATTTCTGGTAAAGAATGTCTAAAAATTCTGTGCAATAAATTTGGTTTTCAAATAGTAAGACAAAGAGGAAGTCATGTTGTTCTTAAAAAAGAAACTCCTGAAGGCAAAGTTGGGACAGTTGTTCCAATGCATCCTGAAATTAAAATTGGTACATTAAAAGGGATACTTGAGCAGGCAAAAGTAAATGTTGAAGAATTTTCAGAATATATTTAGGAATTTGAAAGATTCTGGTAATGTATAAACTTGATAAGCTTTGCAGATGAGATGAATTGGAAGATAAGTAGATGAATAAAATTCATCCAGGTGACAGCAACTAAACTTTCGCTTAATCAACAGAAGCCATAACTTGAAAGGATTATTGATGATACTAATACTTTTATTATTCTAAATATTTATAAACTTCAAAAATCTAATCTTTTTATGAAAAAAAGGTGGTTGATGAATAGTAATAATGCGCAGGTAACAGTTTTTATAATAATTGCAATTATCTTAGTTGTTGGAGGAGGAACTGGGTATTATCTTGTGAAGAGCAGCGGGGATAAGACAAGCAAGGAATTTTTTTTGAGGGAAGATATAAAACCCACAATGGACAATATAAAAAATTCTATTATTATCTGCAGTGAAAATTCTGCTGAAGGTTCTCTTGAAAAAATAGGGATTCAGGGAGGATTTTCCAAGAAACCTGAAAAAGCTTATGATTTAGGGTGGGCATTTATTCCTTATTATTATGAAAGAGGAAGTTTTTTAATGCCTGAAAAAGTAACTGTTGAAAGAGAATTAGGAAGAGAGTATGAAAATCAATTCTTAACTTGTTTTAAAGGAATAAATGCAACTGGCTTTGTTGTCAAACCTGGAAGTTCAAAAACAAAAGCTTCTATTAGCAAAGGAAATGTTTTGTTTAACATGGATATGCCTGTTACAATAAGCAAGGATGAGAATTCAATGAAAATCCAGATGAAAGATGCTCCTATTTCCCAGGCTTCTAAGTTATATGAGATTCTTGAGATAGGAAGATATATTACTGATTCTCATAAAAATGACAGTGAGATGATATGCATTACATGCGTTGCAGATATGGCTGAGGAAAGGGATTTGTATGTTTATTCTTTTGATGCAATGGATAATTCAGTGTTAATGCTGGTGATGGATAACAGCACATCTGCGCAGCCGTATTATTTTGAGTGGCTGAACAAGTATAATCCTATTGTAAGCACTGCTCCTGGAATACCGGGAGCACCTGGGGTGCCTGGGACGAGATAGATATGCTGGTGAGAAAAATAAATATTATTGGAAATGTGAAAAACTTATGAGTTTTGCAGATGAGAAGATTAAAATGTTTGTGAGAAGCTTTCGCTGATGTAACTGAAACAAAAACTTAATGACAGAAACTTTCAAAAAACAACAGATACCCCATATTCTCGAGGTTATTCTTATTATTGATTTCATCAGAGATTAAAAGTTACTTCTTATTGCATTCACAATCATTTTTGCTCTGTTTTCATTATCTCTGACTGGAGGAGGGCCAGAATTTGGTTTAGTATTACTAGAACCATACCAAGACCTGTCTGCTCCATAACCTCTGTTATAATATATCATTTGTCCATCTCTAAATAAAAGCTGGTGCATGTCATCTGGCTCTGCCCTATTTCCAGAATTATCTAGTGTACTTTGCATAGACTGGACTAGTGAATAACGATTATATCCTGATTCTGCAAAATATTTTGTTTCTGCAAGCCTGATATCCACATAATCTGATAGTCCTTGAGATTCAAGTTCTCTTTTTAACATTGTTTCTAAAGAACCTTGAAATCCAGTGCAATAATAACAATATTCACCAAAAATAACAACTGTATATTTTTTGTTTGCATCAAGATTCCTGTCAAGGTCTGAATTTTTACGCATTATTCTTCCAAGATCTGAACCTAATAATTGTTGTTTTCTCTGATTTATCTGGCTCTGCCTGTCAATATTAGCTTGATTTTCCTGGGTATTTTGCTGAACAATTATTTGTTCCTGCCTTTGTCTTTCCTGCTCCTGCCTTATTCTTTCACCTGCTAAATCTTGATTTTCTGTGTTTTGATTGCTGACAAAATTAACTAATCTTATTATTTCGCTTCTTGAACTATCCTCGCCTGAAGGGCTTATTAATAAGCCATTATTGTTCTCAAATCTTATTATCTTGTTTCTGTCATAAGCACTTGAACTGCTTCCTGAACTTTGTATTGGAATTCTTATATTTTCTCCATTTATTTCCACTCTTAGAAAATCAGCAGCCTTTTTTAACAAGATATTAGCGCTTTCAAAGACTCTTAATGTTTTTATTTCATCGCTTTTAATTCCTGCAACATTATTTATTTTGCTAACTAAGAGATTATTATCACTGTCTAATTGAAAAAATGCAGCAACACCTGTTTTTGGCTTTTTAAATGCATCTAAATAATCCTCTGGAATGTTTCTATCTGTATATATTTCAAATCCTGAATCTTTTTGGCTATAGATGTCAAAAAATGCCCTGAAAGTATTCCTCTTTTCCTGTTCCCTGAACCTTGCTTCCAATTGTTTTTTTTGTTCTGTGTCTGCACCTGGATTTGCTTTATTAAATTCATCATGCTCTTTCATGTAACTAAGAAAACCATTTGAATATTCTTTTGGAGCAGTGCCTATGCTGATTTTCCCTTTTGATGATAATGTTCCGCTCTCTGTAAATTCCAAGCTTAATTTTCTTTCACCATTGGGAATTGTATAAAAAGTATCATCGACAAGAATCCAGGATTTAGGATTTATATTTCTTGATATGTCAACTGTTTCCTGATTATCCATCTCAATAAGGATGTTTTTATTATTTTTTCCAATTGTGACTGTTTTCTCTCCAAACATATGGTTTCCAAATGTTTTTTCTTTATCACCAATTTTTTCTTTATAATATCCAAATTCATCAATATATCCATTATTTCCCTTTTTTATTATGACTTTTTTTTCAGGCTTGTCTTTTCCATATGGATTATATTTTAATTCCACATTTCCTTCATTAACTTTTATTTCTGACAGCCATCTGTTAAATCTGAGCTCTGCTCCATTTTTTATCTTAAAAAAATAATCAGAACCATCTTTGACAATTTCATCAAGTTCGCTTGTTCCCAAATCAATTTTTATGATGCCTGCTTTAGGAGAGTATTTTTTTCTTTTTTCACTAGTCAATATTGATGAAAGAAAATTATTCCTCATCTCAACAGCTTTATTATCATTAAGAGTCTCTGGAAGATTGAAAATTGTATTCAGCTCTCTTTTGCCATTTTCATCTAATTTTTCCCATAAACTGACAAATCTCTCGCTTTTCTTGTCAAAATTCTCTTCAAGATTTAGTGCCAGTAATATTTTTGTTTTTGTTGCTTTTCTTTCATGGTCATTTATGCTTTCAGAATTCCAGATTTTTATCAGCAAGTCTTTATTAATTGAATATAATAATTGTTTGAGCTCATTTTTTGGCAAATTTATCAAAATGCCTTTGTTTGATTCTGCAGGCTTGCCTGCCTGTTCTTCAAATTTTTTATAAAAAGTCTTTCTTAATTCAGAATTACTTTCAAGAGTTTTGAAAATTTCAGAGATTATAGTCTGTCCACTAGAACCAAGATTGCTTATATGGTTCAGATAAATTCCAAACATTGATATTTCAGATTTTTCAAAAAGAAATTTATAAAACTCCTGTTTTGTTTCTGGACTTAATTTAGATAAGTCTTTGGGCTTTGGCCAGTCATTGTCAATTCCTTGCTGCCATTTTGTCTTGTCTGATTCAACCTGCTGGCTATTAACAGCTATAATGCAGCATAAAGATGCTATTAAGAATATTGCTATAAATTTTATATGCATAATTTTTTTATTTTTTTCATTATTTAAGCTTTTTATTTTTTTCATTATTCAAATCCTGCATAAGGCATCATTGGAATATTCATTTCCTTATTTGTTTCTTCTTCAAATTTATTTGTTTTTGACAAAAACAAGAAATAATAAGGCTTATCAGAGGTTTTATTTTCAGATATAATAAATAGATTAGATGAATTCTTTAAGCTAAAAGAATTGACATATAAATCAAACTCGCCTGCAAGATTTGATATGCAGGTTATGCATATGCTGTTATCATCATGCTGTTTGACAATAAATCCAGAAAGATTTATTATATTTCCAAGATGTGAATTATATTCCAGTGGAAAATCCTGCATTCTGATATAAGCAGAATATTTGCCCTGCTCTATTTTTATATTTGAATTTGTTTCAAATAAAATCTTTTTTGGAAATATTCTGCATTTTGGGTTTAATCTGGCATATGTCAGATTAAAGATTTTTTTATCAATATTGTTTATGCAATTTTGAAACTCCTGCCTATATGATTTGCATAATTCTTCCTCTATATTCAGTTTTTTAGGAATAATCTGCTTATCAATATAATAATAAGGAAGGGATTTATTTTCAATGTTAAGAGAATATTCAGGAGCATCATAATAACCTCCTCTTGCTCCAATATAATCAAGAGAATTTTTTGCAGAAACCTCTCTGCAGCCCAGGATATTATTTTTGAGGTTTTCATACTCTTGCTTTAATGGAATTGTGTTAAAACTATTGCTATTGCCATAATCACTATAGATTGAAAAAAAACTTATAATAAAAGCCAGAATAATTATTGAGATAATAATGAATATAGCAGCCTGTGACTTTGTTTTAACACTCTTTTCCATCCATATTCTAAAGAAAAGGATTATTAAAACTTTTCTTAATCAGCTCAATCAGAAATAGCTTACATATCTGAACAGGCTGTGGCACAATTCAAAACTGACCTGATTAAAAGGATTATAGCAAATGATAATTTTTTGAGTATGATTTTATATTACCATTGACAATTTTTTTTGATGAAGATAATCGTAAGAGCTGAGAAGCATATTTAAAATTGAAGATGATGTCTTGTTTTCAAATTAATTGTGACACAGCCTCTGAAGTTTAATATTTAAAATTATTAGTATTCATCACTTAATTCATTTATGCAGATGAGATGATTAAGATATTTGTGAGAAAATTAAAATGTTGATGAGAAGCTTTCGCTGATGTAATTGAGACAAAACTTAATGACAGAAACTTTCAAAAATCAACAGATGACTTAACTGATGAAAGATATGCAATTCCAATAATTCTATAGTCTTATGAGTATTGATATTTTTCACTTC